>Ga0209577_10002525_pt1 | contig 17553 bp, 14 predicted proteins | sample GraSoiAngelo_109_FD_185874 | JGI IMG/M metagenome (GOLD analysis project Ga0209577, IMG submission 185874) | Grasslands soil microbial communities from the Angelo Coastal Reserve, California, USA - 14_0903_12_20cm (SPAdes) (version 2) | ecosystem: Environmental > Terrestrial > Soil > Grasslands...
TGGATTTTTTCACCGCCGTGTGACTCGGCCGCAAGTCAGTATCGAGTAGGCCTTATCTGCGTTTGAATAAGGCCGCGTCTTCGTTTTTTATGGAGGCGTTATTGAGTGCTCGAGCCGGATGAAGGGAAACTTTCAAGTCCGGTTCTTAGAGGGCTGGAGGCCAGCAATGGCCTCCGGCCACTCGGCCTAGGCCCCAAATAAGGTCCTGATGGGCGCCTAGGTTGATGTGATTCTGAAAATCGAGATCAAAGGTATTGCGGAAGTCGTTTAATTCCGGACCGTCCCGATCGTAATTGTCAAAATAAAACTGTCATGTCACGGCGACTCGAAAAAACGTGACTCCAGCGGCCCAGTACGTTTCCTCCCAGCAATGCGGCTAGGCCCGGTACGTTTATGTTGTCAGGGGGAGAGAAGACGGAATGCATGAAGATCGAGCCTTCCTTCCCCTTATAAACGTCTCCTTCAGTCATCAAGGAGTCTTTGGCAGAAAACGCGGTATGCCCGAAAACCACCGTGCAGCAGATGCCAGCCATCCTCGCCGTTCAGTCCGTTGAAATCGGGGAAGTGCTCGTTGTTGAGGTACTTTGCAAAGATTCGATGATTCGATGGGTGCTATCCTTGATTTTTCCGCCGTACTGTACAATGCCAAACCCTTGCACCTGGGTCCCGCCGCCGGCCGTCAGCAAGCCGCCCCGCGTGTCTGCAGAGCTTTTTGTAATAACGTTGATCACGCCATTCACCGCATTGGCGCCCCATACTGTCCCGCCCGGCCCGCGAATTTACCTCGATGCGGTCAATGTCCTCGAGCGGCACGTCCACCATGTCCCAATAAACGCCGCCGAAAAGGGGCGTATAGACGGCTCGGCCATCGACCAACACCTAGGGAATTCGCCGCGCATGGCGCCCGCGTGGCCATTTGCGCCCGCGATGAAGAGGACCTTGGTCGCGTGCGGGATGAATTTGCGGCGCGAAGAGACCACTTTTTCTGTGGGCAATGCCGACGTGTCGGACCCAGCACAGGTTCGATCGTTCCTGGCATCGGTTGAAAATACGCTCGGCGCGGTCGACGTGCTGGTCAATAACGCCGGAACCATTCTTGTCGGCCCCCTGGAGCACATGACAGTAGGCGATTTCGAAGAAGTCATGAGCGTCAACTTCTGGGGTGCCGTTCACACCACCATGGGCGTCCTTCCAGGCATGAAACAGCGCCATAAGGGACGGATCGTAAATATCACATCTATTGGGGGCAAAGTGGCTTTCCCGCACCTCTTGCCGTACACGGCCAGCAAGTTCGCCCTGGTCGGATTCAGCGAAGGGTTAGGGACAGAACTGGCCAAAGATGGAATCTGGGTGACTACGGTAGTTCCAAATTTGATGCGCACGGGAAGTCCGCGGAACGCCGACTTTAAGGGCGCTCATAAAAAGGAATACGCGTGGTTTACGATCACCGATTCGCTGCCTGGCGTTTCCGTGCGTGCCGAGCACGCCTCCAGGCAAATCATCCGGGCATGCCAAAATGGCTGCAGGGGCTCTGGCAGTACTTGCGCGGCGACCGCACATGGGGCCGCATGAAACGCAAAGGGCTCAAATCCCCAGCTCCTACCCGAGTCGCCTAAGCTCGCTTCCACGGCGCCGTCCAGGCAGGCAATCCGTACCTGATGACTAACGCACGCCACTGTTTCCATGCAAGTGCCCTGAATTCTGCGACCAGCAACTTTCCGTTACTTGGCGGGTTTAGAATAGAGAAACTCGGCGCCCAGCCGCGGCAGGTCTCCCATGCGTGCTTGTCGGTTTCAAATAATGCTCGCGAGGTGAGGAAGATGCGTAATTTATCTCTGCTTCGGTGGCTGTTGCTTCTGGCCGGTGTGCTGGTCCTATCTTCCCCAGCGCTGGCGCAAGTGAGCGTCGGCGTATCCGTGCACGTGGGCCCGCCGGCACTACCCATCTATGAACAGCCAGCGTGTCCCGGCAACGGCTTCATCTGGATTCCCGGCTATTGGTACTGGGGTCCTGACGGCTACTTCTGGGTTCCTGGGACCTGGGTAATTGCACCGCGAGTCGGATTCCTTTGGACTCCGGGCTATTGGGGCTGGGGAGAGGGCGTCTACGTTTGGCACCCGGGATACTGGGGGCCGCACGTCGGCTTCTATGGCGGAATCAACTATGGTTTCGGCTACACAGGGGTGGGGTATGCCGGGGGATATTGGCGCGGCGGAGCTTTCTTTTATAACCGGGCAGTTACCAACGTTAATGTCACGGTGGTGCACAACAGCTACAACCGGACTGTGGTCAACGATAACGTCGCAGTTAACCGTGTCAGCTATAACGGCGGCGCTGGCGGTATCGCCGCCCGCCCTAGCCCAACCGAAGAGGCGGCGGCGCGCGAGCAGCATATAGCGCCAACCACAGAGCAAGCTCAACACGAACATGCCTCCGGATCGAATCGCGCTCTGCACGCCTCGGCAAATCACGGGCAACCGCCCGTCGCAGCAACGGCTAAGCCAGGCGTATTTAGCGGACACGAGGTCGTGGCGGCTCGGGGGGCGAGCCCGAATGGGCGAGGCGGCGAGCACCCAGGGGCTGTAGCTCCGAATGCGCGCCGGGAAGATCGCCCGGCTCCGCGTGCGGAAAATCCACGCGGAAATGTGCGACCTAGTGCCGATAGGCCCGAGCGGACAGCCTCGCGGCTGCAAACCGCGCAGCCGCGAGGCCGTTCAAACAATGCGCCTGAGCCTCGTGGGCAGCCGGCTAAGCAGAACAATAGGCCCGAACCAAGAGAAAAGGGCGGCAAAGGGGAAGAGCGGCGATAGCAGCGGGCTAGCTATAGCTAGGAATCCCTTATTCGTCCGCTTTCGAAACAGGCTCTTTCTGTTTTTCGGCGTTATCTCTCAAAAGCTGATAAAGGTGCGTGCGGCTAATCCCGAGAATTTCCGCCGCGCGCACCTTGTTTCCCCCGACATGGTCGAGGACGCGCTGGGCGTGTCGGTGCTCCAATTGGTCGATAGACATCAAGACTTCATAGTCGGCCTTGGTGGTGGGGGCTTGACTCTGTACACGCTCCGGTAGATCACGCACGTCAATCACGTCCGTTTCGGTCATCATGCAACCATGTTCGATGACGTTTTGCAGCTCGCGAATATTGCCGGGCCAAGGGTAGCGCGCCAGCACGGTCTGGGCGCGTCGCGTGAGACCTACTACAGGCTTACTGTGCTGAGCAGCGAAAGCCTTCAAGAAATGGCGTTGCAAAAGCGGCAAGTCCTCCGGACGTTCCGCAAGCGAAGGAACTTTCAATTCCACTGCGGAGAGCCGGAAATAGAGATCTTCGCGGAACTTTCCCTGGCGGGCCATCTCCTGGAGGTCACGGTTCGTCGCAGCCACGACACGCACATCCACTTTGGTGACCGCAGGCGAGCCCACACGCCGGACCTCATGGCTCTGCAAAGTACGCAACAGTTTGGCCTGCATCGCTAGAGGCATTTCTCCGATTTCATCCAGCATTGCCGTTCCGCCGTCGGCATATTCGAACACGCCGACCTTATCCTGATTGGCTCCAGTAAACGCTCCTTTGACATGACCGAAGAGCTCGCTTTCGGCCAGGCTTTCCGTGATGGAGGAGCAATTGACAGCGACGAAGCGCTTTCCTGAGCCGCTCAACTTATGCAGGGCCTTGGCCACGAGCTCCTTGCCCGCTCCCGTGGGACCCGTTACGAGAACACTACGGAAATGAGGCGCGACGCGCCGAATCTTTGCAAAGAGATCCAGCATTAGCGGGCTGCGCCCAATGATGCCCTCGAACTTGAAATTCTCCAGGAGTTCGTTTTCTAGCGTGGAACTGCGCTGCCTGCGTTTCACGTCCTCAACGATAAGCGCAATGCGCTGGCGAAGCCTTTCGGGCGAAAACGGCTTGGGAAAATAGTCCGCCGCGCCTTTCTGAATCGCCTCCACGGCGGACTCAGTCGAGTAGTAGCCAGTCATCAAAATGACGTCGATACCCGGATCGAACTCAACAATCTTTTGCAGCAACTCCATTCCCTGTACGCCCGGCATTACCAGATCCATCAGCACGATCTGCGGGCGCAGGCGATGAATCAGATCCAGCCCCGACTGGGGGTCCGATGCGGTATGTATTTCCAGGCCAACGTTGGCCAGAATGAAATTCACAAACTTGAGATTTTTCGGGTCATCATCAATGACCACCAGCCTCATGGATGGGGAATTTCCGCTGCCAGCGCCCATTTACCTCACCGCCGCAACCAAAGCGTTCTCTACTTGCCGCATCAGTTCGTCCCGGGTGAAAGGCTTGCGAAGAATCGCCGTTCCTTCTTCCAAAACGCCCTGCGTGGCGATTTGTCCATCCGTGTAGCCGGACATGTACAGCACGCCAATGCCGGGCCGCTCACTCAACAACACGTCGGCCAATTTCTTGCCGCTCATTCCGGGCATAATGACGTCAGTCAAGAGAAGGTCGATAGCGCCTTCGGTCTTTCTTGAAATTTCCAAAGCCTCGGAAGCATCACCTGCCTCGAAGACTTTGTGGCCCCCGTCGCTGAGCGTCTTCCTCGTCAATTTGCGCAGGGACCGTTCGTCTTCCACGACTAGAATGGTTCGGCGTTCAGGCGCGACTTTCGCTGGGGCCTTCACTTCGGGAACAGCTTCGGCAACCGCGTTCACCTCAGGCAGATAGATCCTGAACGTGGTTCCTTTACCAACCTCGCTATCCACCCAAATGTAGCCCCCGCTTTGTTTGATTACTCCGTAAGCCGTGGCCAACCCCAAGCCGGTGCCTTTCCCCTTTTCCTTGGTTGTGAAGAAAGGCTCAAAGATATGGGACTGCAACTCGGCATCCATGCCGCAGCCCGTGTCGGTGACCTTCAACATGGCATGAGGGCCGGGAATGACGTAGGGATGACGCAGCACTGTGGAGCGATCCAAAGTCCAGTTCCCGGTCTCGATGGTCAGCTTGCCGCCATCGGGCATGGCGTCCCGTGCATTAACCACCAAGTTGAGGATCACTTGTTCGATCTGACTGCGATCCGCTTTTACGGCTCCGGTATCGGGCGCGAGTAAGAGCTCCATCTCGATATCCTCTGCAACTAACCGGCGGAGCATCTTCTCAATGTCAACGATGATGGCATTCAGGCTCAGAATCCGCGGTTCCAAGACTTGCTTGCGGCTGAAGGCCAATAGCTGCTGAGTGAGCGCTGCGGCGCGTTTGCCGGCGTTTTGAATTTCATCCACGGCCTCGCGATAAGGATCATCGGGCGGAACCCGCTCTTGGAGCGCTTCGCTATATCCGATAATCAATCCCAAGAGGTTGTTGAAATCGTGCGCTACGCCTCCGGATAATCTGCCGATGGCTTCGAGCTTCTGGGAGCGATGAAGCTGCTCTTCCAATTGTTTGCGCTCGGTGATGTCCCGGTTGACGATGACCAGTTTCTCTACGTCTCCGTCACGGTTCCTGACCACGCTGGCCGTCGATTCCAGGATTAGCCAGCGGCCGTCTTTGTGGTGGATGCGATACTGCACTGTTCGGCCCATTCCCGTGCGGCGGGCCTCATTGGCAGCATCCACCACCGCCGTACGATCATCGGCGTGGATTTGCTCAAACGCTGAAGTCTTGCCCAGCTCCTCCTGCGAATAGCCAAGTAGTTTCTGGTAGGAAGGACTGTTGTAGAGCCGCTGGCCACCCGTGTCGACGACGGCAATCATATCTGCCGCATTTTCACTAATAAGGCGAAAGAGTTCCTCCCGTTCCGCCAGCTGCTTGCGAAACCGGGAGAGCTGCACTTGCTGGAAAACGACATAGACGTCGAAGAGTAAAATGATTCCAACCAAGCCGTGCACGGCTATGTCGGTATCGAGAGCGTAAGAGGCCCCTAACGCCGGGATCATCGAGGGCAATAACAGACAAACGATTCCAGAGGTGAGAATCAGTGAGACGGCAATGCCCGTGGAGGAAAGCCACCACTGGCGTCGCTCGCTGCGGCGCCAATGGTCTCGAACAAAGTCCGCCGCATTACCGCGGAGACTAGAGGTGAATAACTTCATGGCTGCGTTGAATCGGCCCCAAAACAGGTAGCCGTTAGAACTATTCTCCCTGCCAACAAAGGAACGACAAGATTTTCATTGTGCCGCCGTGTCCGGCTGGTTATTGAGTGGTGTGGAAGAACCGTGGCACCCCTACGCGGCCGCTGTCAATCGTTGAAGCATTCCCCCGCGTATGCTCTCCGCGATTACGCCTCGTTTCAAAACACAATGGGTGTCGGCTGAGGTACGAACAGAAGCGTTCTTTTCTTAAATCTCCGTCTCGGGTTGTAGCTTCGCCACTCAGTTCGCCCAGCCACTTCACTTAGCTTAGGACCATGAGTTGCGAAAGATTAGTAGCTTCGAACCGCAATCCCATGCCCATACCTATAACCGAATAGACAACCGTAGCTCGGCTCTCGAACCAGCGCTTCCCTCTAGTTACGCGTCCTTCACGCGGGTCTGCGCGTTCTCCAATTGGAGACATTTGCACCGCCGGGCCATTTGCATAAACTTCCGATGCCTATTGATTTCAACAGATTGCGGTAGGCGTCCAAAAGCCGGAATCGACGACAGTGTTCAAATCATCCGCCCAGTGTACACGCCGCGCACATCTAACTCCCTCAAGGGCCGGTTGAAATCTATACCTGTGGCAGCGATCACATAGCCCATCTGTACCAGATAGGTAGTCCGCAAGACCTATTCGTCAAAGCAAAGGTTTAACGCATAGTAATTGGCCGATCTCTGAGGGGAGCAAACTCCATGAGCCAAATTTTCGAAGCCCTCCGAAGGGCAGAAGCTCTTGAAAGCAACCGCCGTGGGAGAAGAGAGGCTGGAGAAAGTGCGGAACGCCGGCGAAGCGGCCGGCGCTCCATCGCTACACAGATTCGAGTTTATGGACATGGCCAGGGTTTAAGCCCATTTTTTGAGGAGAACTCGATTCTTAACGCGAGCGGCACTGGCGCGCTGTTACGCATGAGAACGCCTGTCGTAGCGGGGCAAAAACTACTCCTCATCAATGAGGCTACCGAGCGGGTACAAGAATGTCGGGTTGTGCGTACTTCATGCTGCGAGTCGCTGGAACTCGAGGTAGCAGTGGTGTTTCCCACGCCGCAGCCAGAATTTTGGAACCATGTGGGAGAACAAGGCGAGGAAGGAATTGAAAAGCGTAAGCTCCCGCGTATCATGTTGCCGCGAGGGATGAGCATCACCTGGCGAGGCTGCGGCGAATCCGTTATATCCAGAGTCCAAACGATCAGCGCGGGGGGTCTATCGATTACGACGCCCGCCCCCCCGGCGAACGGCGAGCTGCTTCATGTATCCTTCGAAGTTCCTGCCGGCGAGGTCGGCGCCCAAGCGATCGTGCGCCATTCGCATCACGGAGAGGGGATGGGAGTTGAGTTTGTCACTATGTCAGTTGAAGCCCGTGCTCGCCTCAACCATCTGCTGCAAAAGTTGCTCGGCTGAAACGACTAACGGCCAGTAGGGGATTGCAACAGGCGCTGCTCGGCCCAGTCCTCGGCTGCATGCATGGCTTCGTAGAGTTGATCAAAGCTCTCGATGGCGAAGAGCAGGCTGTGAATTCGATCTACCCGCACGGGAGCTCTGAGGACCTCTTCAAGGTCAAAATCCCTCACTTGGCAGCCGCCCTCAATCACATTGGTGCACTCGCGATGCGAGCTGATTACCCCGCTGCCGTAAACCTTGATGGCTCGGTCCTGGCGAATCAAGCCGAATTCAACCGTATACCAGAATAGTCGGCCGAGTTGCTCGAGCAGTTCCTGGTCGTTGATCCGCACGCAAACACTCCCGTAGTGCTGCAAAAAATCCGCGAAGACCCGATGCGCGTGCATGGGTACGTGCCCAAAAACGTCGTGAAAAATGTCGGGCTCGGGTGTGTACTCGAGGGAATCGCGGCTGCGTAGCCAGGTTGTTGTCGGAAACATTCGCGCAGCGAGCATTTCAAAGAAAGCTTGGGAAGGAAGGAAGCCGCTTACAGCCGTGGTGCTCCATCCCGTTCTGGGCTTCAATTGCGCAGTGATGGCTGCGAGATTCGGAAGGCGATCCTCCTGAAGGCCAATAATTTGGTATCCCTCCAAATATTCCCGGCAGGCATGGGATTCGATCTGCGAGCGTCTGCGCCGTACCAGTTCCTGCCAAACCTGGTGCTGTTCGGCCGAATATTCGGAATACTTCTGTTCGATCAGATACGGCGCCGCGGCCTTGAGGTGTTCCACCGGCATCTGTGCTCCTTTTCCTTACATATAGGATGAACCTGCGGAGAAGTGTGGGCAAGCTTCCCGCGAAAACCCGTCATCTTCGCGTCACCGATGCTGGGTCACGTTCCGCGATTCGCTGATGCGGGCCGGCAGCGTTACGACAGAGACAAAAGAAGTACCCGAAGACGACGTTCCCGCCGAGTATCGTGTTCTCGACCGCGAACGACAAAGCTGAATTCGGTCCCGGTTTTAAACCGGCAAAACTGCTGGCCACGTGACACACAGATCGCAAGCCAGCGTCCCACGCGTTGACAGAAACAGCACACTGCACGGCTGCAAATGGCTCACCTGCTTCGCATGAAGCACAATCATTGAGACATTTACCCCCTTCCTGGTCGCGATCCCCTCAGGGATTGAAACTTTCAATGTCTGCAGGGACACGTACGTATTCCTGTTCCAACGGTATTCCGGCTTGGATCTAGCGCGCAGGAGATCGTACGGAAATGGTGAGGCATCTCTTTTCTTCCGGTGACTTGATGCCGCGTGGTTTTTGTTATCTGTGGAATCCCGGATTGGTCTGGCTGCATCTGGTCTCTGACTCACTCATCGCGGCATCCTATCTGTCCATTCCCATCACCGTGATCTACTTCATTCGAAAGCGACGCGACTTGCCCTTTCATTAGATGTTCGTGTGCTTCGACATTTTTATCGTGTCATGTTTATCGTGTCATGCGGAGCCACGCACATGATGGAAATCTGGAACATTTGGCATGCGGACTACTGGCTCGCAGGAGGTATCAAAGCAGTTACCGCGCTGGCTTCCGTTCCCACCGCAATTCGACTGTTTCAATTTTTTCCTAAAGCCCTTGCTCTTTCCAGCTCCAAGAGTCTGGAACAGATAAACCTGGCCTATACAACCAGACCGACGAACTGGCCCGCCATGCTCGGCTCGCGGCGGCCAACCAAGCGCTTCGCCAATCCGAGGACCGCTATCGTTTGCTGTTCGACAGCAATCCCAATCCCGTTTGGGTTTATGACTCGACAACGCTCGGCTTCCTTGAATTCTTGATTGAGCATACTGTTTGAGCCTATGTCACCTCCACCGCGGCAGTCCTAGATTCCTCCGCTACCCTCCGCTACCATGATTTCATGTTCAGTCGGTTGCATAGGGAACCACGCGAGGACGATGCCGTCGTGTTCCTGGTACTGATTTTGCTCGCGGCCCTGCCCTACCTGAATACACTCGCCAACGGCCTCGTCTATGACGACCGGCAACAAATTCTGGAAAATCCCTATGTCCATAACTTTCGGTATCTGGGCAGGATTTTCGACAGCAACGTCTGGAGCTTTCAAGGCGCGCAGGGAGTCAGCAACTATTATCGGCCGTTGATGACGCTGGCATATCTCCTCTGCTACAAAACCTTCGGCCAGCTGGCCTTCGGCTTTCATCTCATGAATTTGGTCCTGCACGTTGCAATTGTATTGCTGGTCTTTCTCGTAACCGAACGTCTCTTCGCAAACCGCCTGCTTGTGCTTATCGCCGCTGGCCTTTTCGCCCTGCACCCTATTCACACCGAATCGGTCGCCTGGGTTGCGGGGATCACGGATCTCGAGTTGAGTTTCTTCTTCCTTCTGACATTTCTATTCTATCTGCGCCTCACGGACACAGGACCAGAGAACGTGCCCTCATGGCTGTCTTACGTTTTGATGCTTCTAGCTTACTGCCTCGCCCTTCTCTCCAAGGAACAGGCCCTGGTTTTACCGGCTCTCGCTGTCGTTTACGAGCATTTCTACCGTTCCGGCCGATCGGTGGTTCCGTTTCGCAGGAAGTTACGCCTCTATCTGCCCCTTTGTCTGACTGCGGTGGTATATGTTGTATTTCGGCGTTTGGCCCTAGGCAGCTTCGCGCCGGCCACGGCGCGGCGTGCGATGCCCCGGAGCGGGGTCCTGCTCAACTCCATGGCACTCAGTGGGGCTTACCTGAGAAAGCTTGTCTGGCCCACCCATCTCACTGCCTTCTATGTTTTCCATGAGAGTCGTAGCCTCCGCGACCCTCGCGTTCTCGCGGGACTCTTGGCATTAGCATTAGCTGCCGGGTTGTTTGTCTGGCTCTGGCGCCACGCTCGCCCGCTCTCATTTGCATTTCCCTGGATGGCAGCCACGCTCGCGCCTGCGCTGAATGCCCGCTGGATGCCTGCGCAAGTTTTTGCAGAGCGTTATCTCTACCTGCCCTCAATTGGCTTCTGCTGGCTGGTCGGATGGGCTGTCGCAAAGCTCTGGCGCAAGGCTCAGAGCGAGCCGCGATCCGCTAGCAAGCTTCTGTTACGGCAGGGTGTAGCGCTTGGCCTCGTGGTCGTCGGCTGCCTGTGCGCCATCCTCACGGTTGAACGGAATCGCGATTGGCGCACCGACGAAGTGCTTTATCGCCGCACGCTCGAAACGCAACCCGACGCGCAATTGATCCACACCAACCTCGGGGTCGTCTATTCCGACCAGGGCGATTGGGCCGCCGCGGAACGCGAATGGACTCTCGCGATGGGTCCCGGCCGGCCTTATTCCCCAACTCTGAATAATCTGGGCCTGCTGCGCAAGAATCAAAAGCGTTACAGCGAGGCCGCCGATCTCTTCGCTCAAGCCATTCATTCTCAACCGAAATATATGGATCCTCACAGGCACCTCGCCGAGATGTATGCGGAAATGGGCCGCGTAGCCGACGCCGATCGCGAATTCCGGCAAGCCGTAACTTTGGCACCCCTCGCGACAAACGCGCGCAACAGCTACGGCCATTTCCTTCTCCAACAGGGACGCATTTCCGAAGCGCGCGAGCAATTTGCGCGTTCAGCTGAAGCGGATGACAATTGGGAGGCCTACGACAACCTCGGTGATCTGGATCTGGCTGCCGGCGATCCACAAAAGGCGCGCGCGGACTATCAAGCCGCCCTGGCTTTGAATCAAATCGACAACCATGCCGATTTTGGTCTCGCGATGATAGATGAGCGGCAAGGCCGGATCGCAGACGCCCTTCGCGAGTACCGCGCCGGACTAGAAACCGATCCTCGAAACGCGATTGCACTCGCCGCCATGCAGCGCCTCTCCGGGGGCGGACATGTCCATAAGCCCTTTCGATAATGGACGAAGCGGAGCGCCACCTGTCTACCGCGGAAATGGAACGCTCGCTCCTCGCGGCGCTCTGCGCGTCAGCGCTCGATCCGCAAACGCACGCGGAAATCCTCGAGCGCCTCGCCGTGCATACGTACGCCAATCCCGATCACAAAGTGATCTTTGGAGCGCTACTGAAAATGCCTCGCGCCAGCGCCCAACACATCCGAGAGACGCTCAGCGCGCGACTCACGCTCCTGGGTTTTCCTGATATTGACGTCGAACCAATATTTGAGCTTGCGCCGCCATCCCCAGAGAGAATTAGAACGCTCTTGCATCAGCTCAGCCGCTAGTCTCTTTGTTTCGCGCAGGCGATGCGGAAACCTCGATGGTTACGCTCGTGAGAAATGCGGGCTAGACTAACGCCCGAGTTATGCCCCTCACCGCTCATCCGAAGGCCCTTCGGCTCGCATTGCTTACGCTCACCGTTCTACCTTCACATGCGTCGCTCGCGCAAATCGCTACAGGAAGCATCACAGGAAAGCTTCGCGATGCCGAGAGGGAGCCGGTGAAGGCGGCGATCATCATTTCCTCTGAGCCTGGATTCCGGGCGATGGTGAACACGGATGCGCAGGGGACATTTTCTCTAACGCTGCCCTATGGGCGCTACGAGGTGACCGTCCAGGATCGGCGTGCTTCGATATCCCCAACCGTCTCGATCGATATCAAACCTCTGCAGAATCAAAACATCAGCCTCATCATCGACAGTTCAGGAAAAATTCGCATCGAGACCGGAGCGGCAGAAAATGCCGGCGTATGGTCCGGCTCTCCACAGATGTCATCCGGACCGTTCAATTTTTCGTTCATCATGCTCAACCGCGAACCGGGCACGGCTACCCAGCCGCTTAGCTTTGCTGGCCTCGGTGACGATCGGCTGGCCTGGCAGTCCCAACGTGGATTTTCCTGGACCGGCACGGAATTCAAGTTAATGGGAATGGATGCCACTAACTCGTTTCAACCGGGCCAGCCAGCGATTCTGCCGGATGTGAGCTCGATCGACGAAATCGTCACACGATCGGGCTTCGCACAGACAGCCTCGCCCGCTTACGCCAGCGAGGTAGACTTTTTCCCTTCTCAGCCAATCTCCTCGTGGCACGGCGATCTTTCCACCACCGACACGGGCGGGGCGGTTGCCTGGAGCAATCTTCCGCCGCCCGTGAATCGAGGGGCCCTGCAGCAAACCGAGCAGTATCGCTGGTTTACGCGAAACGCAGTGGAAGCTGGCGGCGCATTGACCAAATGGGCCGACCTGTTCCTCGCGGGAGCTGGAGAGTGGGCGTCGCAAAAGGTCCCGATTGCCGGCCCCGGAAATAACTTGGATAGCCGCATGCGCTTCGTCGACAGCCGTCTTCGCATTCAAGCGGGAGCACGAGATCAGTTCGATCTGCTGTACAGCGGCTCACGTATGAGTTTATTCAATTGGGCCACACCCGCGGGGTTCGAAGTTCTAACCAGTCGGCGAATGGCTCCGTCCTTCGTTTCGCCGTACGGCTTTCAAGACGAAAGCGAAGCGGATGGGTTTAACTTCCTTCAAGTTGGATGGAGCCACATCGCGCCGGACGAGATGATCGGTACCCTGCAGTTGCGCTATCAGTATTCCGTCGCGCATCTCGATACCACACCGCTCAACCCGCTCTCACAAAGCCGCATAGAACTCCTCGGCGGAAGCATAACCGGAGCAGCTCCGCTCGCAAATCTCGCACTCGGCACACGGCAGCAGGTGAATGCAACCTGGCAGCCGACAGTGTTTCAGGCCCTAAGGTCGCGTCATCAGCTCGTATTCGGCGCCGGGTTCGAAAGCTCGTCACCAACGAATCGCTTCACCACGCGGTCCGATATGAACCTGGTCACCACTGGCGGCACGCCAGCGTTCGCGGTGGAGTTCAATACTCCCGCGGACAGCCGTTCGATTATCCGAAGCTCAACTCTGAGCTTCGCCGACCATATCCTTCTCGGGGACGCCCTGTCGCTCGATGTCGGCGCCATTGCAGACTTTGCGCGCGGTTCGCTGCCCGAGCAATCGAGCCCATCCGGGAGTTTCGTTCCCGTCCGTGCGCTTCCCCCACAGTCCGGCCTGATTGCATGGAACAACATTTCGCCTCGCGCGGGTTTCGCCTGGGTCGTGCCGCATGGTGGCGGGCTCGTCCTGCGCGCGACCTATTTTCGCGTCTACTTGCCCCTGGCCGGCAGATATCTCGATTTCGGCAATCCCAGTAGTCTCGGCGGAAGCGAATATCAGTGGATCGATCGGAATACCGACGGACTGTTCGAGCCGACTGAGTTGGGTGCTCTGCTGTTGCGTTTTGGCGGGCCTTATTCTTCGATCTCGCCCTGGCTCGCACGGCCCTTCGGCGACGAATTTGATGTGGGCGCGGAGATCAATCCCGCGCGTGCCTTGGATCTGCGCATGAGCCTTTTCCGGCGTGACGATCGGCGCCGCATTGCTGCCGTGAACACGGGCGTCCCTTCCTCGGCCTTCACTCCTGTTTCCATTCTCGATCCGGGGCCGGACGGCATCCCGGGCACTTTCGACGATCAGCAGCTCACGGTCTACCAGCAGAATCCAGCAACCTTCGGACAAGATCATTACCTGCTGACGAACCCGCCCGACTTGCGCAATTTGGACAAGGGTCTGCAAGCCGAAGTTCGCGCGGAATGGCGGAGCTTTTTTCTCAATGCCTCATTCGTGGCAGAGCAATCCTACGGACCGACGAATCCGGGGAATGCCGTCTTTGAAAATGATCCCGGCGTGGTGGGCGCACTTTATATGGACCCCAATACCCTCGTGAATGCCAGCGGCAGAGCCGAAATGGACCGCGCTTTTCTCGGCAAGGTGGAAGGAATGTATCGCTTGCCGTGGGGAATCGAATTGGCCGGAATCGTGGATTACCTCGACGGACTCGTCTTCGCGCGGCAATTATTGGTGAAGGGACTGGCTCAAGGACCCTTCGTGATCGACGCAACTTCTCGCGGCACCCAATTGTTTAATGCCCTCGGCGGAAATCGCGCCGAGGGCGTCATCAACGGCAATATCCGCCTTCGGCGAAAATTTCGCCTTCGCGTCGGCAGGTTTGACGCGGCGCTGGATATCCTAAACGTGGCCAACAGCAGCTACAAGATTCAGGAAAACGAACTCACCGGAAGCTCGTTCAATCTGCGCTTGCCCGAAGAAATTCAGCCGGCGCGATTTGCGCGCATACAATTGCGCTATGCGTTCTGACTTGGCTGGCGCCAGCTCCAATTATTGGCTCGCCGTCGCATTGTAGGACGGCGTGACGGGACGAACTTCGCGCCAATTCAATGCTTCGGCTAAAGTCTTCCCCAGGATCCATTCCTTGTCCTCCGAGGATAGGAAGTCTTGCGACCCCCGAACGTGGTCAAGACATTCGGTATCGCTGGAGGTATGTCCGCGCCCCAGAGCATTCATCGCGGACCGAAGGCGTCGAAGATGCGCTTAATGAACGGCTGCAGGTCACGGAAGTTCGCCGCGCCGAGATACAGTCCTTGCCACCAAATGAGGCGATGAGTATTCTAGCACCCGATGCCTGCGGAACCATTCGAGTGCCTCCCCTGACCATCGCCATCGGCAATTACGGGCTTACCAAGCCTTTGAAGGACGGAAGCGTTCATAGTGACTTGAAGTTCGAATATATTCAAGTCGATCCCATCGTCGCAGCGATGCGACGCATGGTGCGCGGTCTCGAATTCGATATTTGTGAGATGGCCCTTACCACGTATCTTTGCGCCAAGGCATACGGCAAGCCCATTACGGCCATCCCATTGTTCCTTACCAGGAATTTCCACCACTGGGCCATTTTCTACAATGTGAGTTCGGGAATTAAGAAGCCGAAGGATCTCGAAGGCCGGACCGTGGCTGTCAATCGCGGCTATACGGTCACGACGGGTCTCTGGGCGAGAGGAATTCTGCAGACCGAATACGGTGTGGACCTAAATAAGATCACCTGGGCTCCCACCGATGACGAACACGTCGCGGAATACAAGGCCCCTGCGAACGTGGACTATTCGTTGCGTGGAAAACCGATGGCAGAGTTATTGCTTTCCGGTAAGATCGCAGCGGCGGTAGGGGACGTGCGCGTGAATTCGCCCGAAATTCAGCAGCTCATTCCGGACGCTCGCAATGCGGGCTTCGCCTACTTCCAGAAAACGGGCGTATATCCCATCAATCACGGGCTGGTGGTAAAGGATTCCGTACTCCAAGCTGCGCCCGTATTGGCCTGTGAGCTCTTCCGTGCCTTTCAAGGGGCCAAGAAAATTTATCTCGCGCACTTGGAGGCCGGCAAAGATCTTTCTTCGGCCGACGAAACGGCCATCGCACTGAGACGAGTGGTCGGAGATCCCTTTCCGTTCGGGATCAAAGGATCCAATGGAAAAGCTCTCGAGACAATCGTCCAGTTCGCCGTCGATCAACAGGTGATTCCGAAAAAGTTTGGCATCGAAGAGCTCTTCGCTCCGGGTGCGCTGAATTTGGAGTAGGCAGGCTTTTGCAGCGATGGAAATCTACGAAAGCTGGCCACAGCGAGGTTGAGCTATGACTGCCGACCTAAACGCGTCCGGCGAGTTGGCGGCATTTCTCCAGCGCAGCGTAGCTCCGGGTTGGGGCAGCCATCAGGAAGCGATATCCTTCCTTAAGTATCCGCTCGGCATTATTGGAATCGACATGAGGGTGCCCGACAGGAACACCGCACTCCTTGCAACTCGCAACGATCTGCGCCATGGCCTCGACGACAGAAGGGTGATCATATTGGCGCGGAGAGCCGAGTTCCTGGCTCAAATCGCCTTCTCCAATCAGGATCAAGCCTATGCCCGGAACATTTCGTAAGATCGCGCGAAGATTTGCGATTCCCTGTGTATCTTCGATCATCAGGACAACAAGAATTTCGCCCTGCGGATTCAAGGGCCACACGTCCGCCTTGCGATAATATTCCTGCTGCGTGAGGCCCCAATAACGTGAGGCCGCCAGGGGCGCATCACCTCTTATGCCCGCCGGTTCACTAAGCTTGGCCGTCTTCAAGCGCGGATATCGGCATGCGGCCACGGCGTTGTAGGCTTGCTCTACGGTGCTGATGTGCGGCCACACGATTCCGTACGCACCTAAATCGAGCGCCTGCTTGGCAAGCCACTGATTCTTTTCGTTGCCATTTGGCGGAATGCGCACCAATGGCGTAACGCCAGGCGCGATCGAACCCGCATCCGCGATCTGCCGCCGATTGAGCATGTATTGAAGGCAATCTCGAAGACGTCGCGCATCCCACGGATTGTGCTCCATTTCGAAAACAATCGCGTCGTAACGGGAAGTGCTGAATGCCAGTGCGGAATCGATTTCGGCGATTGTAAACGCGGCGATGGCTGTCTGGCCCTGCTCGAGCGCGCGGATGACGCCGTTTAGCCTTGGGAGTTCAGCCATTCCAAACCTCCTCCGATCGCACGGTCGAGGCGAGACCATGCATCCGGTGATCATCCATAATTAGAATCAGCGCGAGCATGCTAGCAGAGGCTCGGCAAACCCCCAAGTCCCGCAAACGCGAGACATTTGACAACATCATGTTCACTTCATAGGATGCGCACTGAGTTTGCTGTCATTCTGAGCGCGCCCTGCGAAAGGCCCCACTTTGGGGGCACGTTCGCGTTAGAAAGAAGGCGCGCGAGCAAGCTCTCCTACACTCGCCTTTATGACCGAAAAGAAAGTAAGAGAGATCCTTCGCGTGTAGGGTGTCAACCCGCTCAGAATGACAGATCCGGATGTGGAGTAATATCGAGAGGCGATCAATGATTATCGATTGTCATGGGCATTACACGACGGCGCCGCGGGAATTGGAAGCCTATCGACAGCGACAAATCGACGGACTTAACGATCCTTCGGAGTTTTCTTCTGAGGCCCTGAAGGTCACCGATGATCAGATTCGCGCCAGCCTTGAAAACGCGCAGTTGAAATTCCAGCGGGAGCGCGGCACCGACCTCACCATCTTTTCCCCTCGTGCCATGGGCATGGGCCATCACATTGGAAACGCCGGCACCAGTTTGCAATGGTCGCGGGTCTGCAACGATCTGATCTACCGGGTCTGCTCGCTTTATCCCGAGAACTTCGCCGGCGTCTGCCAACTGCCGCAATCACCCGGCGTGCCACCCACCA
>Ga0209577_10002526_pt1 | contig 17547 bp, 19 predicted proteins | sample GraSoiAngelo_109_FD_185874 | JGI IMG/M metagenome (GOLD analysis project Ga0209577, IMG submission 185874) | Grasslands soil microbial communities from the Angelo Coastal Reserve, California, USA - 14_0903_12_20cm (SPAdes) (version 2) | ecosystem: Environmental > Terrestrial > Soil > Grasslands...
TCCCCGCACCCACCGCCTCGATCACCTTCTCCTCGCCCGCCAGCTCCTCGAGCGAGCCGTCCAGCCCCTGTTGGGTGGCCCACTGGGGCGCGAAGTCGGCGTCGAGCACGATCAAGGCCGTGTTGTACGGCCGGCGGTCGCCGATGCAGATCGCCTGGCCGATCAGCGGGCTGGCGGTCTTGATCGCGGCCTCGATGTTCGCGGGCGACATGTTCTTGCCGGCCGCGTTGATGATGATCTCCTTCTTGCGGTCGACTAGCCGCAGGTAGCCGTCCTCGTCGAGCTCGCCGATGTCACCGGTGTGCAGCCAGCCGTCCGAGTCGATCGCCTCCGCGGTCTGCTCGGGCAGGTTGCGGTAGCCCATCATCACGAATTCGGACTTGACGAGCACCTCGCCGTCGTCGGCGATCCTGATCTCGCAACCCGGCGAGGGCGGCCCGACCGTACCGATCTTGACCGCGCCCGGACGGTTGCACGTGCCCGCCCCGCACGTCTCCGACATGCCCCACAGCTCGGCCAGCTCGATGCCGAGCGCGTGGAAGAACTCGAGCACCTCGACCGGGGTCGGCGCGGCGCCGACGTTGACGCCCTCCACCTGATCGAGCCCCAGCATCGCGCGAATCCCGGCGAAGTACTTCTCGTCCGCCTCGGCGACCTTCGCCTCTAGCTCGTCCGGTACGGGCTCGCCCCGCTGGCGCAGCCGGACCCGCTCGATCGAGGCCGCCATCGCCTCCTCGATCGGCCCTCGCTGCTCCTGGGGCTGGCCCGCGAGCATCGTCTCCAGGCCGGCCTTCAGCTTCTCCCAGATCCGCGGGACGGCGAAGAACCACGTCGGATGGACCTGTGGCAGGTAGGTGAGGATCTCCCTCGGGTTCGGGCAGCAGGTCACGGTGCCGGCGAAGATCGTCGGCAGGTAGTGGTGCGCCATGCGCTCGGCGATGTGCGCGGCGGGCAGCCACGAGATGACCCTGGCCCCCGGCTCGAGGTTGATGATCTGCTCGGTGACCTTGGCCGCGAACATGATGTTGCGGTGCGAGAGCTGGACGCCCTTGGGGGGCCCGGTGGTGCCCGAGGTATAGATCAGCGTCAGCACGTCGTCCGGCTCGGCGCCCGGAACGGATGCCGGGTCGAAGTTCGGATCCGAGCCCTCGACCTCGCCGAGGGCGATCGTGTCCTCGGGCGCGTCGCCGTCGACCACGATCACGTGCTCGAGCCCGGGAAGCTCCTTGCGCGCCTCGAGCATCACCGGCAGGAAGGCCTGCTCGACGATCGCCACGTTCGAGCCCGAGTCCTCGATCAGGTACCGGATCTCCTCGGGCGGATAGGTGGTGTAGATCGAGAACGGGGTGGCGCCCAGCGTCACCACCGCCAGATCCGAGATGTGGAACTCGGGACGGTTGGCCAGCATGATCGCGACGGCGTCCCCGCGGCCGACGCCCAGCTTCGCGAGCCCGCCGGCGACGGCGTCGACCCGCCCCACCAGCTCGGACCACGTCAGCGACACGCTGTCGTCCGGCCAGCGGACGGCCACGATGTCCGGATGATTGGCCGCGGTGCGGCGGAGCGCTTCGGTCAGGGTCGGAGCGTCGACGGCCTTGCCGGCCGCCTCGGTGATCGTGCTTGTCTCCATGTCTCTCCTCGGTCCGGTTCTCGTCGAACCTGCAAATCTCGCGAAACGCTATCGCAGGCGACTCGGCTTCTACGGGACGTTGAATCCCTTGCCCGACAGCGTCGAGATGTCGTTGCTCAGGCCGATCACGAAGATCAGGATGATCAGTACGAAGCCCACCGCCCCGGCGCGCTCCATCACCTCGAACGGGATCCGCTTGCCGCGGATCTTCTCGGCCACCGCCCAGAACACGTGGCCGCCGTCGAGCGGCAGGAACGGAAACAAGTTGATCACCGCGAGCGACAGCGAGATCAGGGCCAGCACCTCCAGCGCCTGGGTGGTGGAGTGTGAGAAGGACTCCTGAGCGACCGTGTAGCCGCCCACGACGCCGTGCAGCTGCTTGCGCTCCTGCGGCTCGAAGATCCGCACAACGACTCCGACCGTCTGTTTGGTGACGCTCCACATCCCGGTCGCCGTGAGCGAGGCCGCCTTGCTCGCATCCACCGGCTGTTGCCGGGTGTCGAACACGAAACCGATCTCCATGTGGCCGTCCTTGGCGACGTAGCGGGGCCGGAGCTCGAACGTCAAAAGGTGCCCGTCCCGTCGGACCACAACCTTCACGGGGACGGCCGCCACGCAGCCATTCGTCGGCGCGCCGGCGCACCGGTGACTGCGGATCTGGCTCTGGATCGCGCTCGTTGGACCGCTGACGCCGTCCACCGACGCGATCCGGTCGCCGGGCTTCAGGTGGGTCGCGGCGGGCGTTCCGTTGCTCACGGCGAGTACGCGCTTACTCGCGACCGTCTCGCCGTTCGAGAGAAACAGCGCCCAGATGATCAGGAACGCCACCAGGAGGTTGACCGCGGGCCCCGCGAGGATCACAACGACGCGCTTCCAGACCTTCTGGTTGTAGTAGGCGCGCGGGGCGACGTCTTCTGGCAGCACCTCGTTCGGATTCATCCCCGTGATCTTCACGTAGCCGCCGAGCGGGATCGGGCCGATCCCGTACTCGGTCTCGCCGACGCGCTTTTTGACCAGCAGCGGCCCGAAGAACAGCGAGAACCGCTCCACGCGCATCCCCACCGCCTTGGCCGCCGTGAAGTGGCCGGCCTCGTGCAGGACGATCAGCACTATGAACCCCACGAACGCGAGCAGGTACGACACGCGAAGCAGTGTGGCAGGCGCGGATATGGGTTCGTGAAGAGCCCCGCTCAGGCGGGGGCCCGCTGGGCCACGAGGTCGTCCGCGACCCGGCGAGCCCGGCTGTCGGCCTCGCCCAGCGCCTCGAACGAGTGGATCCGCTCCGCGGGCAGCTCCGCGAGGGTCTCCTCGATAACCGCCTCGATGTCGAGGAATCCGATCCGTCCCGCCAGGAACGCGTGCACGGCGACCTCGTTGGCGGCGTTCATCGTGCAGGGGGCCGTTCCGCCTGCGCGCGCGGCCGCGCGGGCCAGGCGCAGGCAGCCGAACGTCTGCTCGTCGGCGGGCTCGAAGGTCAGCGCCCCGACGGAGACGAGGTCGAGCGCACCGACTGGCACCTCCGCTCGCTCCGGGTGGTGCAGCGAGTAGGCGATCGGCACCCGCATGTCCGGGTAGCCCAGGTGCGCGAGCGTCGCGCCGTCACACAGCTGGATCATGCTGTGGACGATCGACTGGGGATGCACCACCACGTCGATCTGGTCGTAGGGCGTCCCGAACAGATGGTGTGCCTCGATCAGCTCGAGGCCTTTGTTCATCAGCGTCGCCGAGTCGATCGTGATCTTGCCCCCCATGTCCCAGGTGGGATGCGCAAGCGCCTGGTCCGGGGTGACTTCCCGCAGCTCCTCGCGTCCCATCCCGCGGAACGGCCCTCCGGAGGCGGTCAGGATCAGCCGGTCGACGCTCCCGGCACGCTCGGAAGCCAGTAGCTGGTACAGCGCCGAGTGCTCGGAGTCGACGGGAAGGATCTGCGCTCCCGTGGCCTCCGCGAGCTGCGTCACGAGCTCTCCGCCCACCACCAGCGACTCCTTGTTCGCGAGCGCCAGGTCGATCCCCTCGCCCAGCGTGGCCACCGTGGGCACCAGCCCCGCGGACCCGACGATTCCGTTCAGCACCATGTCGCACTCGCACTCGGTGATCAACCGCACGATCCCGTCGACTCCGGAGAGCACCTCGCCGTCCGTCCACGCCTCGCCCGCGCGGGCGGCCGCGTCGGAGTCGGCGAGCGCGATGCGCCGCACCCCGTGCGTCCTGGCCTGCTCGATGAGCTCCTCCCAGGCGTCCGCTGCGCTCAGCGCCACGACGCGCAGCTCGCCCGCCGACTCCTCGACGACGTCGAGCGCCTGGGTGCCGATCGACCCGGTGGAGCCCAGGATTGCCAGCCGGCGAGGCACGTGCCGGATTGTAGGTGCGGCTCAGTGAAGCGCCGCGAACCACACGTAGTAGCCCGCCACGATCGTGAACAGCGCCGCGTCGGCCCGGTCGAGCACCCCGCCGTGGGGCCCGAACAGCGTCCCCGCATCCTTGACGCCGGCGTCGCGCTTGATGACCGATTCGAACAGGTCTCCGATCGGCGCGAGCACCGCCACCGCCAAGCCGAGCAGGAGCGCGTTTCCCTGCGTCATCCAGGTCTGGAAGCCGCCCGCCACGAACACCGCGAGGATCGCCGCCAGGGCGCCGCAGAACAGCCCCTCGACTGTCTTGTTGGGGGAGATCGACGGGGCCAGCGGCCGGCGCCCGAACAGGCGGCCCCCGACGTACGCGCCCGTGTCGCCGATGAATGTGCCGAGGAGCACGTCGATCACGACCCCGTTTCCGTGCGGCAGCTGGCGCAGCAACATCCCATGCGTGGCCGCGAGCCCGATCCAGAAGACCCCGAGCAGCGTCCCCGCCATCGCCACCGTGGCGGGTCCGGAACCGCGGGCGGTCACGAACAGGAACAGCACCGGAAGGGTCGCGACCAGCACCCCCATGACCGAACGGAGGTCGCCGTAGCGTGCCGCCAGCACCAGCCCCGCGACCGACGCGAATCCCACGATCGCCACCGGTCGCCACCGCTCGAGCAGCCGGTACAGCTCGTGCAGGCACGCCCACCCCACGGCGATCATGAACAGCGCGAACGCCAGCCCGCCGAGATCGATGAAGATCACGGCGATGATCGCGGCCGGGACGGCGACGAGGATCCTCGTGAGCAGCTCCGAGCGGCCAGAGTCGGTGCGGCCGCGCGCACGGGCGCGGCCGCTGGCGGGCGGCGGGCGGCGCGAGGCCGGCATCAGCGCCCCCCGAAGCGTCGCTGACGGGCTGCGTACTCCTCGAGGCTCTGCTCGAATGCCGCCCGGGAGAAGTCGGGCCACAGTTCCTCGCGGAACACGAGCTCGGAGTACGCCCCCTGCCACAGCAGGTAGTTCGAGATTCGCTGCTCGCCGCTCGTGCGGATGATCAGATCGGGGTCGTGCATGTCGGGCGCGTACAGGTGGGCACGGAACTCCTTCTCGGAGCCCTCGGTAAAGGTTCGCGCTGCATCGACGATCTCCGCCCGGCCGCCGTAGTTGAACGCCACGAACAGCGTGATGCGGGCGTTCTCGCGGGTGAGCTGCTCAGCCCAGGACATCCGCTCGATCAGCTCGTCCGGCACGGGGTCCGCCCGGCGCCCGACGAAGCGCATCCGCACGCCTTCCTCGTGGAGCTCTGGGGTCTCCTCGTCGATCCGCCGGCCCATCATCGCCATCAGCGCCGAGACCTCCTGCGGCGAGCGGCTCCAGTTCTCGGTCGAGAACGAGTACACGGTCAGCTCCTCGATCCCGAGCTCCACGGAGTCGCGCAGCCGTGCCTTGACAGTGTCCGCGCCGGCCTCGTGTCCCGCCATCACCGGAAGCCCGCGGCGCCGGGCCCAGCGGCCGTTCCCGTCGGTGATGATCGCCACGTAGCGCGCGCGCTCGCGCTCCCCCTCCGGAGCCTCGGAGGCCAAACTAGACCTCCAGGATCTCTTCTTCCTTGTGCTTGAGCAGCTCGTCGAGCTCCTTGATCCTCCCGTCGGTGACCTTCTGGAGCTCGACCTCGGCACGATGCTCGTCGTCGGAGCCGGCCTCCCCGGCCTCCTTGAGCTCGCGCAGGTCGTGCATCACGTCGCGCCGGATGTTGCGGATGGCGACCCGCCCTTCCTCCGCGATGTGACGCACCACCTTGACCAGCTGCTTGCGCCGCTCCTCGGTCAGCTCCGGCACCGCCAGCCGGATCAGGTTGCCGTCGTTGTTCGGCGTCAGCCCGATGTCGGATTCGAGGATCGCGCGCTCGATCGCCTTGATCGAGCTCTTGTCGTACGGCTGGATCGTGAGCAGCCTGGCCTCCGGCGCGGAGATCGTGGCCAGCTGCTTGAGCGGTGTCGAGGTCCCGTAGTAGTCGACCGCGATCCGGTCGAGCAGCGCCGGGCTCGCCCGGCCCGTCCTCACGGACCCGAACTCGTGCCGGGTGGAGTCGACCGACTTCCCCGTTCGTTCCCTCGCGTCCGCAAGCAGCTCGTCGATCAGCTCAGACTCGGCCATCCCTCTAGGTCCTCACAAGCGTTCCCACGCGCTGGCCCGACACTATCTTGTCGGTGTTCCGCCCGCCCATCATGTTGAACACCACGATCGGCAGGTTGTTGTCCATGCACAGCGCGAACGCCGTCGAGTCCATCACCTGGAGGCCCCGGGTCAGCGCCTCCTTGTGCGTGATCTCCGGGATGAACTCGGCCTGCGCGTCGAGCGCGGGGTCGGCGGAGTACACCCCCTCCACCCCGTTCTTGGCCATCAGCACGACCTCGGCGTGGAGCTCGGCCGCTCGCAGGGCGGCGGCGGTGTCGGTGGTGAAGAACGGATTGCCGGTGCCAGCGGCGAAGATCACGATTCGGCCCTTCTCGAGGTGGCGGATCGCGCGGCGGCGGATGTAGGGCTCCGCGACCTCCGAGATCGTGATCGCCGACTGCACCCGGGTGGCGATCGCCTCCTTCTCGAGGGCGTCCTGGAGAGCCAGCGCGTTCAGCACCGTGGCGAGCATCCCCATGTAGTCACCGGTTGCGCGGTCCATCCCCCGCGCGGCCGCCGCGAGACCGCGGTAGATGTTCCCCCCGCCCACCACGATCGCGACCTCGATCCCGCGCACATGGACGGCCGCGACCTCGGCCTCGAGGTCGCCCATCAGCGCCTCGCCCGAGAGCTTGAGCAGCACCCGCCGGTAGGCCGGCGTCGCCGGCGTCGACGGATCTCGCTGCGCGGTCTCAGCCACCGACTGCGAACCGGGCGAACCGGCGGATCACGATGTTCTCACCGGTCTCCGCGGCCAGCGCGGCGCGGAGCTCCTCGATCGTCTTGCCACCGTGCTTGTCGTCGTTTACGTGCTTCTGCCGCAGGAGCACCACCTCGTCCAGCCACTTCTCGAGCTTTCCGGCGACGATTCGCTCGCGGACGTTCTCGGGACGGTCGGCCGCCTGTTCGGTGGCGATCCGCTCCTCGCGCTCGCGCTCCTCGGCGGGGATGTCCTCGTCGGAGACCGCGACCGGCGCCGCGGCGGCGATATGCAGCGCCAGGTCGCGGGTGAACTCGACGAACCGTTCGTTGCGAGCCACGAAGTCGGTCTCGCAGTCGACCTCGACCAGCACGCCGATCTTGTTGCCGGCATGTATGTAGCTCTGCACCGCGCCCTCGCGCGCCTCGGCCCCCGCGCGCTTGGCGGCCTGGGCCTGCCCCTTGGTGCGAAGGATCTCGACGGCCCGGTCGAAGTCGCCTCCAGCCTCGATCAGCGCGCTGCGGCAGTCATTGACCCCCGCCCCGGTCCGCTGCCGAAGTACCTTGACGTCCTGGGCGGTAGGCGTAGTCGCACTCACGCCCGCCCCCCCTGCTGCTGCTGCTGCTGCTCCTGCTGCTCTTCATTGGCCGGGGCGGCCGGCGGCGCAGCCTCGGCCTCGGCTGGCGCCGCCTCGGGCGCCGGCGGTGCAGGTGCGGGCTGCGGCGCCGGTCTGCCCTGCCTCTCTGCGGCAGCCGGTGCGGCATCGGCCTCCACTCGCGAAGCGGTGGAGCTCCGCGGCCTCCCGCTCCTCCGCCTCTCGCCGTGCCTGCTCCTCGGCCTCCCTCCTCGCCTGCTCCTCGGCCTCCCGCCGCTCTCGCTCGATCCTCGCAGCCTCCTCCTCCGCGAGCCACACGCCGTGGGCCTCGGCCACCACGTCGCCGATCGCCCGCGTGACCGCCGCGCAGGAGCGGATCGCGTCGTCGTTGCCTGGGATCACGTAGTCGATCCCGTCGGGATCGCAGTTGGTGTCGACGAGCCCGATGATCGGGATCCGCAGCCGCTGGGCCTCGCGGACCGCGATCGCCTCGGTCTTCAGGTCGATCACGAACACCGCCTGGGGGACGCGCTGCATGTCCTTGACGCCGCCGAGGTTGGCGCGGAGCTTCTCGAGGTCGGCCTGGGCGGAGATCCGCTCCCGCGTGGGAAGCAGCTGCAGCTGGCCCTCGGTCTCGTAGCGCTCGAGGTCGTGCAGGCGCTTGATCCTCAGCGAGATCGTCTGGAAGTTGGTCAGCAGGCCGCCCAGCCAGCGATGGTTGACGTACGGCATGCCGGCCGAGCCTGCGACCTCCTTGATCACGTCCCGCGCCTGCTTCTTGGTGCCGACGAACAGGATCGTGCCGCCGCGCCGGGCGACGTCGGCCGCGAACCGGCGAGCCCGCTCGAGCAGCTCCTCGGTCTGCAGCAGGTCGATGATGTAGATGCCGTCCCGCTCGCCGAAGATGAAGCGGCGCATCTTTGGGTTCCACCGGCGAGTCTGGTGGCCGAAATGCACACCGGCCTCCAGCAGCTCCTTGACGCCGATTTGAGCCACGGTTCTGCTCCCTTTTGCTTGCTTGTGGATACAGCCCGCCGGCGCCGCCGTTGACCTCGCTCTCAGGCGAGGCAGGGGACGGTACGACCCGGCGGGGTCGAAGTACGTGGACCGTCGAGTTTACGCAAGTTTCCACGTGCTCTCGCGTTTCGCGCTTCGGGTGGGGCGGCAGTGGACGGGCCGCCCCGTCCTCAACTGCTCGCGCCTCGCGCGCTTTGCAGCGCCGCGCGGAGGTCGTCGGGCAGCGGCGAGCGCACGTCGATCGGCTCGCCGGTCACCGGGTGCTCGAACGCCAGGCGGGCGGCGTGCAGGAACTGCCGTCCCAGGCCGTAGCGGCCCGCTGCCCCGTACAGCGGATCCCCGCACACCGGAAGCCCGATCGAAGCCAGATGGACCCGGATCTGATGGGTGCGTCCCGTGTCGAGCACGACCCGCAGCAGCGCGGCCTCCGGCAGCAGCTCTTCGACCTCGAAATGGGTACGGGCGGCGCGCGGGGAATCGGTGTCGATCGACATGGCGAGGCGATCGCGCCGGTCGCGGCCGATCGGTGCGTCGATCGTCCCCGAGCGCGAGGCCGGACGGCCGTCGACGAGCGCCAGATACTCGCGCCGCAGGCGCCTGGAGGAGAGCAGCGACTTGAGCCGGCGGTGGACATCGTCGGAGCGCGCGACGACGAGCAGCCCGGAGGTGTCCCGGTCGAGGCGGTGGACGATCCCCGCCCGCTCCGGCTCCTCCCCTCCGGCCGCCCGTCCAACCAGCGCCTGCGAGAGGGTGCCCTGACGGTGGCCCCGCGCCGGGTGCACCACCACGCCCGCCGGCTTGTCGACCACGAGCAGGTACTCGTCCTCGTAGGCGATCGCGAAGGGCACCGCGGGCGCCGAAGCGTCGGGCTCCCCCAGGTCCGCGGGTTCGACGTCCACGACCTCCCCGGCCGCAACCGCATGGCGCTTGGGCCGGATCGCGCCGTCGACGTGCACGCGGCCGGAGTCGATCAGGCGCTGGGCATACGCTCTTGACCCGAGCGGGCCGGCCAGGAACCGGTCGAGCCGCGTTCCCACATCCGCCTGCGCCACCCGTATGCGGATCGCCTCACCCGCCATCCTCGCGCCTCAGCTCCAGCACCAGCACCAGCGCGATCACCCCGAACGTGATCGACATGTCGGCGACGTTGAACGCCGGCCACGCCGGCAGTTTGATGAAGTCGATGACCGAGCCGTTCGCGAGCCTGTCGATCAGGTTTCCCAGCGCGCCGCCGACCAGCATTCCGGTCGGCAGCCACAGCCACGGCCGGTCCGGCCGCAGCATCAGGTAGCCGACGAGCGCCCCGAGCGCGAGAAGGGTGAACGCCACGACTACGGCCCCGCCTCCGGAGAGGAAGCCGAACGCCACGCCCGTGTTTCGGACGTGCACGAGGTCGATCGCCGGCAGGAACCGCTTCGTCTCACCGGCCCGGATGCCTGCCGCCAGCGTGTGCTTGGTGAGCTGATCGAGCCCCACCACCGCCCCTACCACGAGCGCCGAGCGCCAGAGGGCCTCTAGGCGGGCCTTCCGGCTTGCGCTCGCGTTCGGCGATCCGGCCGCCTCGGCCACGATCAGACCGGCGATCAACCCGAGATCGCGTTGACCACGATCCTGTCGGCGACGTACAGGAGGATGATCGCGATCATCGGGCTGAAGTCGAACATCCCGATCGTCGGGATGAAGCGGCGGAAGATCCGCAGATAGGGCTCGCACACGTCGCGCAGGAACGTGAGCAGGATGTCCGACCAGCGCGCGTAGGGGAGGCGCAGTCCGAGCGAGAACATCAGGTTCAGCAGGATGTAGACGAAGATCAGGATGATGTAGACCTCGAACAGCGCGTTCACGTAGTTCGCCACGTCGACGCGCGTGACGGCGAGCGAGAAGATCACTCCCGGCTCCAGCCGGTCACCGCGTCGATCGCGTCTTGGAACGCCGCCCGCACACCCGCGCGCTCGAGCGCGGCAAGCCCGCGCGCGGTTGCCCCTCCCGGAGAGGTCACCTCACGCCGCACGGCGCGAGTGTCGTAGTGCCGTTGCGCCAACAGCTCCGCGGTGCCCTCCATCGTCTCGACCACGATCCGGTCCGCCAGCGTGCTCGGGAGGCCGTGCCGGACCGCCGCGTCGATCTGCGCCTCCGCCAGCAGCGCGAGGTACGCCGGGCCGACGCCGCTTACCGCGGTTGCCGTCTCGAACATGGGCTCGGACATCCGCTCAACGGTCCCGAGCCGCTCAAAGCGCTCCATCACTCGGTCCTCGAGCTCGGGATCCACGCCCTCGGCGGGGGCGTAGCAGATGACCCCGCGCCCCACCTCTACCGCGGTATTGGGCATCAACCGGAAGACGGGCTTGCCCGGATAGGCCTTCTGAAGCGCGGCGATGTCGGTCCTGCCGAGCACCGAGGCAACCGCCTTCGCCTGATCACGGATCTCGTCTGCCACCGCCTCGAGCTGGGCCGGCTTGTGGCACAGGACCACGAGATCGGCCTGCGATGCGACCGACCGCGAATCGAGCGCCTCTCCACCCAGCTCGTCCGCGAGCTCTCGAGCGCGGCCCGAGCCCGCATCGGACACCAGCACCGGCTCCCCCCAGCCATGCGCCAGCGCACGAGCGATGTTGCCTGCGCCGATGAGGCCGACCTGCATGCGCCGAACGTTACCCGCCGCGGCAGTTAGGACTGATTGAAGAAACCCTTCTCCACCAGCCGCGCGCGCTCCTCCGCGGACACCTCCACGTTGCGCGGAGTGAGCAGGAACACCTTGTCGGCGATCCGCTGCATGCCCCCGTCGAGCGCGTACGTGAGACCGCTCGAGAAATCGATCAGCCGCTTGGCCAGATCTGTCTCGGTTCCCTGTAGGTTGATGATCACAGGAATCGCGTCCTTGAACTTGTCGGCGACGTCCTGAACGTCGTTGAAGCTCTTGGGCGCTACGAAGTGGACTCGCACGTCGCCCCCTCCGCGACCGTTGCCGCGGCCCCCGCCCACGGGGCGCAGCGAGGAGCTGCGGGGCTCACCCTCGGCCTCGTCCGCGAAGATGTCGTCGATCTCGTCGCGGCGGCGCCGCGCGCTCAGGCGACGGACGTTAGGCCGCTCCCGGTAGGTGTCCTGGACCTCGCTCTCGGGCGCCTGATAGGAGGGCTCGACGTCGTCCTCATAGGCCTCGTCTTCGGCCAGACCGAAGTAGACGAGGGCTCGATGCCATGTGTCTCGAAAGGCCATGTGCGATTGGGTGTTCGCCCGGCGTCGCCGTTTCCCTGCCGTGATTATGACGCTTGTGGGTTCTCTGCATAGAGGATCGTGCCGAGCCGCACGATCGTCGCCCCCTCCTGAACCGCCACGGGATAATCCTGGCTCGTCCCCATCGAGAGCTCCGGCAGGCCATGCCGATCGGCCAGCTCGCGAAGCGCGGCGAAGTGAGGCCGACTGCCCTCGGGGTTGGCTGCGAGCGGCGGCATCGTCATCAGCCCCGCCACCGTCACCGGGGAGCGCTCGAGGAACGCGGGCAGCTCTGCCGGCGCGATCCCGCTCTTTCCCGGGTCGCCCGCGACATTGACCTCGACCAGCACCTCGGTGCTGTCGGTCCCGTGCCTGCGCAGCTGCTCGAGCGCGGAGTCGCTCGCGACGGAGTGGATGTATCGGACGCGGGGGACCAGCGTCGCAACCTTGCGGCTCTGCAGGTGCCCGATGAAGTCCCAGGTGAAGCGGCCGGGGTGGGCCTCGGACTTGGCGACGAGCTCCTGGGCGCGGTTCTCGCCCACGAGCCGCACACCGGCCTCGGCGAGCGCGCCGAGCTCGTCGGCGGGCAGGTACTTCACGGCGGCCAGGATCTCGACGTCGCCGGGATCTCGCCCCGCCGCGGCGATCTCGCCGCGGACCCGCTCGAGGTTCGCCCGCACCCGGTCCGGCCGCAGCCCGGTGATCAGGTCAGCCAAACGATCCCCGCCTGCCGGCCGGTGATCCCGCCGTCGCGGCGGTGGGAGAAGAAGTCCTCGTGACAGATCGTGCACAGCCCCAGGTCGGTCACGGCCCGCACACCGGAGCCCTCCAGCTGCGCGCGCGCCACGAACTTCATGTCGAGGTTGCCCCCTCGCCGTGCGCTGGGGCCGTAGGCGGTGAAGTGGGCGTGCACCTCCTCCCCCACCTCATAGCAACACGGTCCGGCGCCCGGGCCGATCACCGCCTCGAGCGGCCCCTCCGCTCCGAGCTCGCGCACCGCCCGCACCCCGGCGCCGACGATCCCCGCCGCCAGGCCCCGCCAGCCGGCGTGCAGGATCGCGGCCGCTCCGTCGCCGCCCACCGCGATCGGCAGGCAGTCCGCCGTGAGCACGATCGCCGCCAACCCGGGCGTGTCCGTGGCTTGGCCGTCGGCCTCCCGGAGGGGCTCGCCCCATTCCGTGGGCGACTTCGCCAGGCACACCTCGTTCCCATGCACCTGGCGGATCATCGCCAGCGGCAGCCCGAGCTTCGCCCGGAGCAGCTCTCGGTTTCGCCGGACGGCCTCGGCGTCGTCGTCGGTCAGCCGGCCGAGGTTCAGGCTGCGGTACGGGCCCTCCGAGACGCCCCCGTGCCTGGTGGTGAACGCGGCGCGCGCCCCAGGCAGCTCGACGAGCAGCGGCTCGCGGAGCGCTCCAGCTCCCCCCACCGTCACTTCGTCAGCAGCTCGAGGCCCGGCGCGGGCCGCCGCTGCCCGACTTCGTAGTGGGCGCGGCCCTGCGAGATCAGGGTGCGAAGCGGACTCCATCCTCCCCCTCCCCGCTCGTGGACCTCCAGCCGCATGGACGCGGTCTCGGTGTTGTAGCAGTAGGCGAGCTCTCCGTCCGGGTCGTGGTATGTGACCCCGGCCAGCTGGTCGCGGACCGGCTCGACCTCGCCGACGACGCGCAGCGCGCCGTCGGTCGCCTCGAACCGCCACCCGTCCAGCCCGTACCGGCTGGAGTTGCGAACGATCCGCAGCGGCGAGGTGGAGCGGAACTCCGCCCCGTCGATGCGCGCGACGACGGGGGTGTTGGGGCCCACCTCCCGCCCCAGCCGGGGGACGGTCGCGGACACCCCGTCGATGAACGCATCGACCGGCCCTCCGTCCGACGTGGTGAAGTCGTTGCAGTGGACCCACGCCCAAGATCTCGCGTGCTTTGAGCCCCACAGGTGGGCCTGACCCCCGGGCGTGCCCGAGAGCTCGAGCGTCTCGCCGCCCGGAAGCGTGACCGTCCCTTCGACGGGGACGTGGGCATGCGGTAGCACCAGGACCGTCTTTGCCACGCGCAGACGCTGCAGGAGCGGATGGACCGGCTCGTACGCCCAAGCCGCGGGCATCCAGCGCAGCTCCCAGGAGACGTCCTCGAACGCGCCCGCCATGCCCTCGTCCGTGAGCGTGGCGCCGGCGATTCCCAGCGAGAACGGTGTCCGCGTCGTCTCCAGGCTCTCGATTCCGTAGGTCGCCTTGCGACCGACCGTCGGCCTGGCGCCGGGACGCGGGTCCATCGCGAGGAACCACAGCGAACAGGTCGCACCGGCGCCCTCAGCACCGTTCTCCGCCGTCGGGAGGGGGGCCACCATCGTGTAGCGGATCCAGATGCCCACGCCGGTTCGCGGATCGGTGATCGTGAGGTAGTACACCTCGTAGTGGCCCGGCCGGCCGTTCCACCGGAGCTCGTTGGCGCTTCCCATGGCCGCAGGCTATCCCGTCTCGGTGGCCGCGCGGAGCGCCGCGGCGAGCTCCGCCTCGCGCCCCACCGCCGCGCCGTCGAGCTTGGCGGCCAGCGCGGCGTGCAGCGCGCGGCCGACCGCCGGGCCCTCCGGAATGCCCGCCTCGAGCAGGTCGCGGCCGCCGATCTGGAGTTTCACGTGGCGCAGCCGCTCGAGCCAATCCCGGGCGGCCTCCTCGGGGCCGAGCGCGCCGGCCAGCGCCACCGCCTCTGGCCCGGCTCCATCCACGGCGTCCGCGGTCTCCGACGGGCGACGGGCCTCCGACAGCCGCCCCGCCAGCTCCTCGGCTCCGCTCGCGGCCGACACGATCGCGTCGCGATCGGCGGCCTCGAACGCGAGCCGGTCGAGCACCTGCTCGAGCTCGGGTGAGGGCACGGCGCGGCCCGCCGCGGCCAGCGCCAGGCGATCGCTGCGGCCGTCTTCGGGCAGCAGGCGCATCGCCCGGCGGGCGAGGCTCTCGTCGGAGAGCCCGACGCGCGGGTGGATCGCCCGATCGATCCCGAGCTCACGCGCGGCCAGGAGCGCCGCCACCGGGTCGGGCTCGCGCGCCAGCAGCCGGAGCTCGGCGCCGATCCGCGGCCCGGACACGGTTCCCAAGGCGCCCTGTCCGACCGCCTGGCGCGCCAGCGCCAGCGTCCCCGGCTCGATCTCGAACCCCAGCCGGCTTCCGTACCGGGCCAGCCGCAGCAGCCGTGTCGGGTCGTCGACGAAGCTTTCGTCGTGCAGCACCCGGAGCAGCCGGGCGTCGAGGTCCTCAAGCGCCTGGGGCGCGGCCCGCAACCGGCCCGCGTCGCTCCCCGCCAGCGCGACGGCGATCGCGTTGACCGTGAAGTCGCGCCGGCGCAGATCCTCGTCGATGCCCGCCGGGCGCACATCCGGTAGTGCCCCGGGCCGGGCATACTCCTCCCGCCGCGCGCGGGCGATGTCGTAGGTGAACCCGTCCACGGTCACCGTCGAGGTCCCGAACCGGTCGTGGACGACGAGCTCGTCGCCGATCCGGGCCGCCACCGCCGCCGCGTCGCCTTCGATCACCAGGTCGAGGTCGAGCGGCCGGCCACCGAGGAGGAGGTCGCGGACGGCTCCGCCGACCAGGTACACCCCGGTCTCGTCGCCGAGCGCCCGCAGCAGCGGGCCGCCCGCTGGAAGCGAGGCGATCCACTCGAGCATCTGGGGTGGCGGGGGGATGTCCACCGGCAGATCTTCTCGTTTAGCCTGACCGTAACGCGCCGTGGCTAGCATGCCTGCGATGCCGAGTCCCGGTTCGCGGCGCTGGATGCGACGGGGACTCGTCGCCGTGGCGGTCCTGCTCGTGCTCGCGGGTGGCGCGGTGGCGTTCGTTCTCCTGCACTCGCCCGGCAACGTCTCACACCCCAACCTCGAGTTCACCTCCCCGACCGTCTCCCGGCCCAAGACAAAGCCGAAGGTGGTGCCTCCGTTCGAGTGGCCGCGGTACGGCTATGACGCCGCGCGCACCCGTTATTTCGCCTCCGGCCACGCGCTCGACCCCCCGTTCAAGGTCGGCTGGAAGTTCGAGGACTTCGCGCTGCTCGAGTTCCCGCCGGTGATCTACGGCCGTACCCTGTTCGTCGTCGACGACGACGGCTCGGCCAAGGCCCTCGACGCCGCCACCGGGCACAAGCTGTGGGAGACGAAGGTCGGCACGCTGGCCGCGGCTTCGCCGGCGCTCGGCATCCCCCAGCGACTCCTGTTCGTGCCGATTCTCTCCACCCACGGACACGCGCCGGGCAAAGGGAGGCTCGTGGCCCTGTCGATGAACACCGGCCGCGTGGTCTGGTCGCACTCGGTGCCGGCCGGAACCGAGTCCTCGCCGCTGGCCTTCAGCGACTCCGTGTACTTCGGCGACCAGCGCGGAAAGGTGTATTCGCTGCGCGCCGCCGATGGACACCTCAACTGGACGTTCTCGGCTCATGCCGCCGTCAAGGGCGGCCCGGCGCTCGCCTACGGGAGGCTGTACTTCGGGGACTACGCCGGGCGCGCGTATGCGCTCGACCCCGCCAACGGCCACAAGATATGGGCGGTGACCACGAGCGGCGCCGAATTCGGGTTCGGCTCGGGAAACTTCTACTCCACGCCCGCGGTCGCTTTTGGACGCGTCTACATGGGTAACACGGACGGCCGCGTGTACTCGTTCGGCGCCCGTACCGGCCGGCTGGCCTGGGCGACCTCGACCGGGGCGTACGTGTATGCCTCGCCCGTGGTCGCCGACCTTCCGGGCGTCGGGCCGACCGTGTACGAGGGCTCCTATGACGGCACCTTCTACGCCTTCAATGCCCAGTCGGGCAGGATCCGGTGGAGCCACCGGGCGGGCGGGAGGATCTCCGGCTCGGCGACGCTCGTGGGACGCATCGTCTACTTCTCCAACCTCGCCGCCAGGACCACGATCGGGCTGGATGCGCGCACCGGACATCAGGTGTTCGGCTTCCCGGATGGGGCCTTCAACCCGATCGTGTGCGACGACGGGACGGTCTACCTGACCGGGTACACGAAGCTCTACCAGATGATCCCGAGCCGGGCCTCTCGGCGTGCCTCCGGCGCCAAATCCCCCGCAAAACGCCGACAATCTCGACGCTCTGGCGCCGGCAAGTGATGATTCAACGGAACATGCGTTCGCGTTCCTCTGCTATCCTTGACTGTCTATGCGCTGTCGTAGTGGAAGTCATTGCCAGGAGCCGGCGGTTGCCGGCCGCCGGTTCTGCGCGGAGCACGCGGCGGAGCTCGATCGCATGCGCGAGGAGCTAAAGGACGCTGCCGCGGCTCGCATCGGACGGGGGCGCCCCAAGCGGTCCTCGACGTGTTGCCGTCCCGGCTGCTACGAGCCTCGAGTCCCCCCCGCGGCGTATTGCGACGCCTGCACCGCCGCCGGATACGTCGAAGAGGCCGCCTAGCAATAGTCGCCCCTCTGGGGCCTGAACAAGAGCAGATCTCGTGGCTTCGGCCGGGCGCCGCCCGGCGCGGTCGCGTGATGCCGAGGCAGGGCACTACGAACCTGACATCAACCCCGCGGTCGAAAGGCCGAACCCTCCGTCGACCCGGACCACGGTGCCGCTGATGTACGCCGCCGCGGGCGAGAGCAGGAACGCCACGGTCCCCGCGAGCTCGTCCGTCTCGCCGATGCGGCCAAGCGGGATCGAGCGGCTGAGCGAATCGCGCAGTCGCTCGGGCAGCGCCGCCACCTTCGGCGTCGCGATCATTCCCGGCATCACGACGTTGCAGCGGATCCCGCGCGGTCCCCATTCGGCGGCTAGCGTCCGGGCCATGCCCACCACGCCCGCCTTCGCCGCCGTGTAGGCGACCTGGCCGGGAAGCCCGGTCTCCGCTGACGCCGAGGAGATCAGCACGACCCGTCCGTCGCCGGACGCGG
>Ga0209577_10002527_pt1 | contig 17546 bp, 18 predicted proteins | sample GraSoiAngelo_109_FD_185874 | JGI IMG/M metagenome (GOLD analysis project Ga0209577, IMG submission 185874) | Grasslands soil microbial communities from the Angelo Coastal Reserve, California, USA - 14_0903_12_20cm (SPAdes) (version 2) | ecosystem: Environmental > Terrestrial > Soil > Grasslands...
TCCCGTAACTTTGCAATGACACGGGCACCCCGTTCGCGGCAGTCCATGTCGGATGGCAGATGGGTCAGAATCTTGCCAATCATATTGTCAATCGCGATTTGCTGCGAGGGTTCCGGGGACAACTTGATCGTCCCCGGAGCCACCCCCAAGACCCGTCCCTGGGGATGTACCGGTACAGGAAGGGAAGGGTTTACTTTTGGGCGAAAAATCTCGCGATAAATCTGTCGGCAGATTTTTCGCGGTATAGCGATTGCGTCAAGCATGACTCGCCTCCTCATTCGATCCAGAAGCCTTGGCCGTCCTTGTGGCTGGGATTGTTGTGGGTGGCTTTTCCGCTCTGCTGCACCTAATCGGGCTGACGGTCTCCGACAACACCTAAGGCTCGTAGCTCACGCAGTTCTCGGCTGATCGGTTCGAGTAAGCGAATGACGGGCACGGCTCGTCGGACGCGATAGAGCTTGACCACGCTCGCTAGACCTACAGAGCTGCCTGGGACAATCCTCTGGAATTTCGGGTGATTCAGCAACTGGGTGAACAGGCGAAACCGGGCGTCGGTTCCTACAACCACTAGAAGCCTCAATTTGTCCTGGAGGACGCCGAGGGACCTGGCGAATCGCTTTAGGAACCGATACAGCTGACGATGGGCGCTCCAGTCGAAGTGGTCAACCATCGCCACAGCCAGACCTCCGGACCGGCGCTCGAGGACGAAGTCTTGCCAGAGATATGGTTTGCCGCCGCGCTGGGGCAGCAAGCCGGACTCGCATCCGAGTTCGCCAAATTCGGAGAGCTTCCGCTCGTGATTGAAGACAACTCCACAAGCGAAATGCGATAGCACCCTCGGATGGTCGACGCCGTTGGGTTACTCGTAGGCGCAATCCTTCGTCTCTTCCGCACCCGTCGCAGACTACTGCTTGAGAACCTAGCTCTTCGCCAGCAGCTCCTGGCAATGAAGCGAAGGCATCCCCGGCCGAGGCTCGCAGCCCTGGATAAGCTCTTCTGGGTAATGGCACGAAGGTTTTGGTCCGAATGGAAACAAGCCCTGATGGTCGTCAGTCCCGAGACCGTGGTGCGTTGGCATCGATCTGGGTTTGCACTCTATTCGCGTGCGATCTCCAAAGCCCGCGGGAGGATCGGCAGGAAAAGGATTTCGAAAGAAGTTCGCGATCTGATCTTTCGCATGGTGACAGAGAATCCCACCTGGGGCGCACCTCGCATCCACGGCGAACTTCTCATGCTCGGTTTCGATATCTCGGAACGAACGATTTCCCGCTGGATGAAACGAGCTTCGAGAGACCCGGAGCCAGCAAAACGCTGGCTTACCTTTCTTCGAAATCACCGAGAAGCGATCGCCGCGATGGACTTCTTCACGGTTCCCACGATCAAGTTCAGTGTGCTCTACTGTTTCTTCGTCATCGGTCACGATCGTCGGCGAATCCTGCACTTTAATGTCACTCGGTATCCCACCAGCGGATGGATTGTTCAACAGTTGCGGGAGGCTTTCCCCGATCACCCGACTCCTCGATTTCTCATCTTCGATCGCGACGCCAAGTATGGTTTGGAGGTTCCCATCGCAGTGCGGTCGATGGCCATCCGGCCGATTCGCACTTCCTTCCAGAGTCCTTGGCAGAACGGCGTTGCGGAGCGGTGGATTGAGAGTTGCCGACACGACCTGCTCGACCACATCATTGCTCTCAATGAACGCCACTTGAAGAGGCTGCTATCCCACTATGTCTGCTACTACCATGAAGACCGCACGCACATTGGCCTGAACAAGGGAACGCCAGCGGGCAGAGTTCGGTCCATGAACCAGGGTGCGATCGTGTCTCGAGCGCGGCTGGGCGGCTTGCACCACCGCTACGATCGAGCTGCGTAATCTCCAAGTTTCCTACTTCACAGTAGGTTCCTTTTTCATGTTTCAGAGATGTGGGGCCGGACCATATTTCACAGTAACAATTCGCATGGGGCAATGAGTGGTTACGATCACACTAAACCCAGCAAGCCGGGCAATGAGTGGTTACGAGCGGGCAATTCGACAATTTCAGATCTGGACAGAATTTTGGCGAATCAGTGGGGCTCACCGTCACCGTGGCCCACTATCCCACCGGCGCCTCCAAGAACAACCCCATTGAACGCCGCCTGTTCAGCCAGATCAGCAAGAACTGGGCTGCCGAACCTCTCACCGACTACGACAAGATCCTTCGCTTGATCCGCAAAACCACTACCACCACGGGACTCAGAGTTCGTGCCTACCTGGACACCAAGGACTACCCACTCAAAGTCAAACCGTCTGCCCAAAGGTTACGAGAACTCCGAATCACCCGACACACCGCCCTCCCAAAGTGGAACTACACCATAGCCCCCTCTAATGCGACCAATGCGAAGTAATTCTTGCGCCAATCCTTAGTGAAATGGAAGTATCAACTTCGCAGTTTCAATGTCCGACAGGATTTTGGCCAACGACAAGGCTACCTTCCGAGAAGGCGTCTTGGTCCCCGCGTATTTGAGGTAGGTTTCGACGGAAGTTACCACCATGCGGGCTTCCACCCTGATTCCGAGGTCGACGTCAGCTAGGAAGGAAAACCGGAATACTCTCCTTGCGCCTCGTCAAACTTCTGATGAGGATGGTGATGCTCAAATATGCGATGGAGAAACGATTATGAAACTCATCTTCAAATTTCCCGAGTGGGAGCCACAATACAAAGCGGCCCTACTAGAGGTTGACCCGGCGAAGCTTCTCGAACGAGTTGCCGCCGCCGAGGCGGCCATCCGTCAAAGGATGCGAGCGATATTTGGTCGCACCGACGGAGATATGGAACGGCAGGCGATAGGAAAAGCGTTATCAGCACTGAGCGTTCTCAAAGAAACGCCCTTTTCCTGATTGGCCGCCTGACACCAAAATCCTCAAAGACAGACACGGGACCTATCTGAACTTGCGAGTGTTGGCTAAGATCAAGAAGGATGGTGAGTACCTACCGTTCAGCGCGCTAATTGGGAAGGCGGCTGCAGAATCAGCATTGAAGCTGGGAAAAGAAACTAAGCGTGTTCTCCCAGAACTCAAGTTTTTCGGTGACGCTGGAGCTCACAGCAGGATGATGCTTGTCCGTAAGCCTGAACTCGACAGGATGCACAATAAAATTAGAGGTGCCGTAGAGGAATTCGCCGGGAATCTTTAGGTCAAGATTTCAGGGATCTCGATAGGATCAGGGACGCCGTAGTTGATCGTCATGAGTCATTTCCGCTCGATGTTCAAAAATGTGTTCTAACCTTCGTCGTTCTGATCTTGATTCTGTTCCTCTTACGGACCCACGTCTGGATGGTCCACAAACCCAGGTTTTCGACAGCGTAGGGAGCGATTTCCATCTCTAAAGCTCCGCAAGAGTTCGCCGCCAGCGAAGAAGCGGTCCTAGAAGAACAGATCCCCGCGGAAGCTTGAGACACCTGCAACATAGCTTCGGAAAGCCCAAGTGTTGCGTCCGTTCTTTAGAGTTTCGGGTGGTTGGCGATCAGGATTGCGCTTTAGAAGATCGTATTCGACCGAAGAACGCACAAGGTTTTCGTTGTCCCCCAGCCAACCTCCGGAAACCGCAAATCGGATGTGGAACGCCTCCCAGATTTCAAGTGGCTGCGGCGAATGGCTTGGACTGAGATTCGAGTCAGATCAAAGGCGCCGTATAGGACATTCTCGCGCCAGAAGTCGCGATACGACAGAACCTGCGTCCGAATGTACCGAGCGAACTTCGATCGCGGCCGGAAAGCCAGCTCGGGGCCCTCTGAATTGTTTTCGAAAACGGCATGGTCGCAAGCCCTCAATTGTACAATAGCAATGGCGCCATCGGTTTGCAGCTCGCGGCCGGTCGCGTTCTCTACGGAGTGCGGCATTGCCGGACGCGGGGCATGATGTACCGCATCCACGCAGCCTGACAGGGTAAGATCGCGCACGACCCGCTCTCGCTCCTCATCGATATCAGGGTTCACAAAATGAATGAATTTTCTGCGGCGGAGCGATAGGCTGGCTCCGATATCCCTCGTGGAGGCGCTGAGCCACACTGGCTTCCCCTGCCAGACATCCGGCTCACTCCAGATTCGCAAGTGATCGCGTCTGGCGATGCTGTCGAGGCCCTTTTCCCAAGTTGAGTCAGCGGGCTTCCCTCCCAGCAACTGCTCGGACATCGGGCCACTGGGATAGTTCCTCAATAGTAGGAAAGCGTGGATTTCCCGCAAAACCGTTCGAAAAGACCTCGCCTCACTACTCTTCCATCCGGCAGACTCGAAACTGTCCCTAAGCTGTTCTCGCGAACCAATAAACGCCAGATTTATAACGTCGGTGTCCAGACCTTTCGGTGTTGTAGTGCGCTCGGGAACTGAGAGTACTTCCTTGTCGAGGGCAACTCTTTCTGATCGGTCGAATTCTCGATTTTCAGGGGCGCTGATGTAAGCACTTACCACTGGCAAAGGCGTGACTAATTCCAAGAGCCAGTCGGTTCCTCTTGGAAAGTACAGTTCCGGTTCGGGCAAAACGGGGAACCCGGCCCGATAAATGGGTAGAATCCAAAGTAAGTCGGGATCCCACATCGACAGATACTGCAGCCTGCTGGTCAAGTGGTCTTGCGGCGTATTGTTGCTGCGGATGCCCTGGATCACCCCGTTTTTTACTTTCTCGCGCGCATTGTCGACTCCCAACACTCGGGCGCGGATCTGGATTGGCGGGCCGTGATCCGGCCGTATGTGATCGAACTCAAGCTCTAGGGTCGCGACTTCGTGTCGGAATCCCATCCCGACCTTATGGACAGATTTGATGTAGCCCTCGACCAGTGTGCCATCTGTAAAAATGGGGACGCCATCGCACTGCGGGGACTCGATCAGGATTCCTCTCACCGAACTCCCCGCTTTTGAGCTGTAAGATGAGACCGGCTGTAAGAGACGAATACGGAATGTTCGGTCTGCCGTCTGTTCGCACGCTGCGTTAACCTGGATGCAATTCAGGCAGAGAGAAACCATCAGGAATGTAAAGATGAAGACAGCGGTCTTGGGCCTCAAGAATTCCCCAGTCGTCGATTTGCTACGCACGCGGCCCTGAGTTACGGCAAGTTCTAGCGCTTTCCGTGCGCTATCATACGCGCCGGACGAGCACGGGAGCACCGAATTCTTGGCGCGGATGACCGGGATTTAACTAGACTACTCGGTATGACTGTAGCAGAGTGCGTGGGCAAAATTCGGTGAGGGCGAATCCATTGGCAGATCGCTGGCAGCGCCCACTCATCATCCGCTCGACACAAGCACGGCTCGACGTAATTCCCTGCGACTCTGTGAAAAACGAAAGTAAAAGAGTTGCCTTTTTCCCGGATGCATACTACGAAGTAGACGGCATTGCCAATACTAGCCGGCAGTTCGAGGCATTTGCAAAACGCCGCGGACTGCCATTCCTTGTCATCCACGCAGGCCCGCGAAACGAGATTGTGACGGCAGGGTCTGTCACCAGAGTACAACTGCGGCGCAGCCGGGTGGGCTTCCCGCTCGATCGGGCTCACGAATACGACCTTCTGTTCTTACGGCACTATCGAAAAATCGCAGCTCTGGTTCGAGAGTTCGCTCCGCACGTGGTGCAGATCACAGGCCCGAGCGACGTTGGCACCCTGGGGACCTTGCTTGCTCACAGGCTTGGCATCGCCTTGGCAGCCACCTGGCAAACAAATCTTCATCAGTACGCGCGGACTCGCCTATCGGCGGCGGTTTCGTTTCTGCCGAAGGTGTGCTCGAAGAAATTGTCGGGCGCCGCGGAACGCTGGAGTTTCCGGGCTATGGCGCGCTTCTACAAGATTCCGCGGCTTCTGTTCGCGCCCAACCCGGAAATCATCAATCTGCTGGAGAACACCACCGGCAAACCGTGCGCTTGGATGCCCCACGGCGTGGATACTGAAATCTTTAATCCGAAGCTCCGGGATCGCCAGACGGGTCCGTTCAGAATTGGCTATGTCGGAAGGCTTACCGCGGAGAAGAACGTGCGCATCCTCGCGCGGCTGGAGGGTGCCTTAACCGCCTTGGGTCACCGCGACTTTCGGATTGTGGTGGTGGGTCAAGGCGCACAGGAGAGATGGCTCCGAAGCAACATGCAACGGGCTGAATTCACGGGCGTCCTTACCGGCAGTGAGTTGTCCCGCGCATTCGCCAACATGGACGCCTTTGTTTTCCCATCGGAGACGGATACTTTTGGTCTCGCTGTTCTCGAGGCGCTTGCTTCGGGCGTTCCCGCCGTTGTTTCTGCTGGGGGTGGGCCCAAATACACGGTGCAACATGGCCAGACCGGATATGTCGCCAACAACTTCGATGAGTTTGTCGCACTCACAGCGGTTCTCCTTACTCATCCTGACTTGCTCACGTCGATGCGCATAGCGGCTCGTCAATATGCGCTCTCGACTTCCTGGGAACAGGTCTTCGAGGGCATGTACAAGGCTTACGAGGACTACTTGCACGCCGCTTATTTGTTCGGCGGACGGCATCTTGGACGAGATGAAAAAGCATAGAAGCCAAGCGCTATAGGGCCGTAACGTTTCGCATAGCGCCGCAGGATGCCAGCGGTAGCTGTGAAGAGCAAACCCTAGCTCCCAACACGATCCCCGGCAGGGAATTACTCGCCGTACGGAATTTTTGCGGAGCACGGATCTCTGGCGTTGACGCTCTGATTAAAAAGGTTTTCTTTTCGGACGAATCATCAACATAGCATTCTGGCGCTGGTCTCCGGAACCAGAGGTCAAATATCCTTGTGGCCCGCCCAGAGAGACTAGTCTGTGGTCCGTTGGCCGGGCAACAGGAGAGATGGCATGCAGGCTCTCGCCGCATTATCGTTCTGGCACTTGAAGTTGTGGCATTGGACGCGCGGAGAAGAGGTAACGGCATGGCTTTGCGATCCAGCGGGCCCAGCGCGCTGACCGAGCGGCCCGCGCGCTATCCGTTGCCATGCCTGTATTGGCATACATCTGCCGGTAGAGCTTGGAGATCAAAACGAAGGCCAAGCGGTTCCGAGGTGACTTGATGAAACCGGAGCGTTTCCAGATGGATTTCAGACTGTAGAAACGGTCCCAAACGGCCTGCGTGCGCCGCCGGATTTCCTCGCCCGACATGACCGGGTGAGGCCAGTACATCTTCGGACGAAGGAGCTGCGGGATCAACCAACGCCGGGTCACTGGAACACCTGCGATGCGTATGAGGTTGCCCTTCATCATTTGTTCCCATTTCGCAAAATCGACAGTTCCGGGAAACGGGGTCAGCATAACAAACTGGGCGAATGCGATCTCGGCGCGTTGAGCCACCGATACGGTGACTTCGAAGGTCTCTGGGCGGTCGCTCGGCAGGCCGAAGATAAACGAGCCCAACACGTGTACGTTGTGGCGGCGGAACGTCCGCAGGCGCTCGACTAGGCCCTCCCCCGCCGAATTAAAATCCTTGTACACGTCCTTTAGCCCCTCGGGCGTCACAGATTCGACGCCAACCAGCACCCCTTTGATATTCGCCTTCCTCATGGCGTCGAGAAAAGATGGGTCCTCCGCTGCTTCCATGGTGATCTGAGTGAAGAACACCATGTCTGTGGGAAGCAGCGCCAGGCGCGCCATGAGATCAAAACGTTCCGCTCGCAACGTCTTGAGCTCTTCTAGCCGGTGCGTGTCGCCTTGCCGGGAGGCCAATTGAAGGTCGGTGAGGGTGACCGGATAAAAGTTATCGTCGGCAAGCAGCACGAATCGAAACCCAAGACGCCGCAGCTGGACAATCTCCTCGATCACTCCATCAGAGGCTCGTTGGCGAGGGCGCTGGCCATCCGTCTTCCAAACCGAACAAAACGAGCAATGTTTGGGACAGCCACGGACGGTCTGCACCGATGCCCACATGTACTTTTCGCGAGGCACAAGGTCCCAACGCGCGGACAGGAAATTCGAGGCCTCCACACGGCCGCCCAGGTAGCTGGATTGGGGAGCGGCCTTGCGGCAGTCCGCCAGCGCGGTTGCCCAGACAATCTCACCGTCACCCATCACCACCGCGTGCGCCCCTCCGTGACTGCGTGCTTCGTCCGGATAGAGCGTGGCATGGATTCCTCCGAAGATTACAAAGGCGCCGCGATCACGGGAGAGTTTGCCGATCGTATATCCGCGCAGGGCATTCTCCGTGTGTATGCTGATGCCGACGACATCGCCAGGTTGAATGCGGTCTGGATCGAAAGGATGGAGTGTTTCATCGACGAGGATCGGATCGCCGAAGGGGGCGGGCGTAGCCGCGGCAATCACATACATCCAACGCGGCGTAATGACCGCAGTGCCAAACGACGAATGGCTTGGATTTACGAGATGAACCTTCACGAGCTCCTCACCGGGAAGTGGGGGGATTCAAACACAAGAGCAGCAGAAGGGCAAGCTGCAGCTACTGGGCGGGCGAGGACCATTTATTCTTGGTTCGATTTGGGCACACGAGCAAAATGAAATAGTTCCGGCATAGGTGGTGCACCAGGATTAGCAGGGTGATGTTGCTTTTTCTCATGGTCCCCGCCCGTTCGTTTACAGCATTCCGAGATGAACCCTTTCAACGAACCTTCGGGCCTTATTCTTCTTCAGTATTTGCGCGGGTCTAAACGCAGTGAAGGTTCCCTCGTTGTGTCCAGGGCGGCAGAAGCATACGATCTGGGATCTAGAGGTCCAAATCGCGAATTCCGATCAATATGCCGACGATAGCGGCGCGCGACAGTCGTTCTGGACAAGAGAACGCGCGCGAGGCTGTCACCACCGCTGGGTCTGAAATGGGCAAGAAGATGGAGCAAGTGGAGGAGAGGCGAGTGGCGTCTTCCGAGTCTCAGGAAGCGGGACGAGGCCAATGCAAGCCAATCTTGAGGAGGCCACGATGAGAGTTTGTTGGACAAGGTCACCGAGATCGAAGTTGAGGACGTTTGTCTCGAAGAGACTGGCTCGCCGCGCCGCCGCTCCAGCGGCGGTGTGGTTGCTCCTGGTCCTGGCGGCCGCGACAAGCGGATGTTCGGTGCGGAAATTTGCGATCAACAAGTTAGGCGACTCACTGGCCAACAGCGGAAACACATTCGCTTCGGACAATGATCCCGAATTTGTCGGCCAAGCCATTCCGTTCAGCCTCAAGCTCATCGAGGGGCTGCTGGCCGGAAGCCCCAAGCATCGCGGGCTCCTGTTTGCTGCCGCCAGCGGAGCAGTACTCCTATGTGTATGTGCAGCAGTCGTCCGAGGAGATCGAGAGTGAAGACGTGACCCAGTCGAGTGTGTTGAGTGCGCGGGCACGGAATCTCTATCTTCGGGCGCGCGATTACGGGCTGCGCGGTCTCGAAACGAAGCATCGCGATTTTGCCGTGGCACTGCGAAAGGACCCCAAGTCCGCGGTCCGCATGATGCAGGCAAGCGACGTTCCGCTGCTGTACTGGACGGCGGTCAGTTGGGGCGCGGCGATTTCCTGTCAAAAGACCATCCCGAACTGGTGGCCGAGAAACCGCAAGTTGAGGCGCTGATCGACCGCGCTTATGAACTTAACCCCGACTACGAACACGGCGTGATCGATCAGTTCTGGATCAGTTATGAGCCCGCCAGGCAAGGAGCGAAGGGTGATCCCACCGCGCGATCCAAGGTGCACTTCGATCGCGCGGTTGAGCTGACGAACGGTCAACTGGCCTCGCCCTTCGTATCGTATGCAGAGACCGTCTCGGTGCAGAAGCAAAGCCGCGCGGAATTCGAATCGCTGCATGTCCACGCTGCCGGGCCTTCAACAGGGAGGCGCAAGATGAAACGTAAAATTCTGTTTTTGATCTACCCGCTCGTATTTCTAGGTCTGCAGCGAAGCACCCGGGCACAGCAAATTGTCCTGCCCGCGGGAACGCGTCTGCGCTGCACTTTCAACGAACCGAATTTCTCATCAGCAACGGCCGAGGTAGGGGACCCGCTACTCTGCCACGCAGATGCTATTCAGCAGTTTGGGCGCACAGTTTTTCCGCGCGGTACCTACCTGGCCGGACATCTGGAGGCCTACAAGGACCCGGGGCATTTCTTCGGGAAAGGCTCTTTGCAGGTGGTGTTCGACTGCATCGGTCTGCCGAACACAAACCTGCCGGTCCCGGGCAAAATCATCGCGGTTCGCGGATATCGTGTGGACCGCGAAGGGAAAATCCGCGGCCACGCAAGGCGCGACGCGTTGGAGTGGATGCTTCCACCTCTGTGGCCGTGGAAGGTTCTGATGCGGCCCGCGCGGGGACCGCGACCAGCTCTGAAGGGCGAAGTTCCGGTTACGCTGCGCCTGATGGAGGACGTGACCGTGCCTGAGGCGACAGCATCTGTGTCGCCGACGTCTCGGCGGACTGCAGCGAAGTCTTTCACCACGCCGAAGAGCGCGCCGCTGGGCGCTTTCTCGCTCAGGTATCTTCCTCCCACCATGCCGGCGCTGCGGATGGGAGTCGCGGCACCTCGGGACGATTCGTAGTGGCGGCATTTTGGGCAGCCTGGGGTAGAGTCCAACTCCGTCCGGGAGCGCCGATCGGCGGAACTGACCTTGATCGCTCTGAGATCGGAAGACGATCTACGCCGTCACAGACTACTGGCTCGAGAACGGTCGCCTGACTTGCCTGCGTTCGAGCGGCGCCGAACAGACGATCGACCTGAGCGAGGTAGTCTCCGCTTCCTGTAGTTTTCCGGGTATTCGAAGATGAAATCCGGGTAGCAGCCATGATCAATAAAACCCGATATACCCTTCGCTCGGTTTTCAGCCTGCTGTCTTCCGATCTGGCCATCGATTTGGGCACCGCGAACACATTGGTGTTCGCGAAGGGCAAAGGCATAGTCGTCAACGAGCCGTCGATCGTAGCCATCAATAAGAACACCGGGGAAGTGATCGCGGTTGGCCGCGAGGCGAAGGATATGCTGGGCCGGACGCCGGGGAACGTGGTGGCCATCAAGCCCATGAAGGACGGAGTGATCGCGGACTTCAAAGTCACCGAGAAGATGCTGACCTATTTCATCCAGAAAGCCCATAATCGCCGCGTTCTGGTTCACCCCCGCATCGTCATCGGCGTGCCCAGCGAAATCACCCCCGTAGAGAAACGCGCTGTGCAAGATTCCGCCTACCGCGCGAGGGCCAGCGAAGTTTATCTGGTGGAACAGGCCATGGCGGCGGCCATTGGCGCCGGTTTACCTATCGAGGAGCCCTCCGGCAACATGGTGGTGGATATCGGCGGCGGCACAACAGACATTGCCGTCATTTCCATGAGCGGGATTGTCTATTCGCGCTCGGTGCGCGTGGCCGGTAACGAGATGGATGAAGCCGTGATGCATTATCTGAAACGGAAATACAACCTGCTCGTCGGCGAACGCACAGCGGAACAGATCAAGATGGAGATCGGATCAGCATATCCTCTGGAGAAGCCGCTGACCATGGAGGTCAAGGGGCGCAACTTGATTGAGGGCGTGCCCCGCACCGTCACCATCGACGATAGCGAAATCCGTGAGGCGCTTTCCGAGTGCGTCTCGACGATCTTGAATGCCATTCGCGTGGCGCTGGAACGCACCCCTCCGGAGCTTTCCGCCGATATCAGTGACCGGGGGATCGTGTTAACCGGGGGCGGCGCACTGATTAAGAATCTAGACAAGCGCATTCGCGAAGAGACCGGGTTGCCGGTTTCGATTGCGGATGATCCGCTGGCTTCCGTGGTCCTGGGCACAGGGAAGATGCTCAGCGATTTCCGCCTGCTTCGTTTGGTATCGATCGACTAGACTAGCGGAGTGGTTCAGGAGCCTACCGCACGCCAATGATCCTTGTTTGAGGCCAAAGAGAGATCACCTTGCCCATTCCTTCACGTCATCGATCGCTGACTCTATTCGCGGCTGCGATGGCGGCTCAAGTCCTGCTGCTCGCGCTTCAGATCAGACGCGGGCAACAGGTGCGGCTCATCCGCGTTTGGGCCATCGAGAGCGTATCGCCTTTAGGGCGCGGCGCGGCGTGGTCTGTTGATGGAGTCCGGGGCCTCTGGAATAACTATGTAGCCTTGCGGCATCTGCGCGAGGAAGACGATCAACTCCGCACCGAGCTCGCGGCACTCCGAATGCGTAACGCTCAACTGGAGAGCCGTGCGGCGGAAGCGGGTCGTTTAGCGGACTTGCTCGGCTTTCGGGATGCGCATGTCGAAGTGCAAATGCTAGCGGCGCGCGTCATTGGGGCAAGCCCGGATCCTTCGAGTCACATGGTCTTCATCAGTCGCGGCTCACGCGATGGCGTCAAGCGCGACATGGGAGTGATCACGCCGGAAGGCGTGGTCGGGAAGGTTTTCGCCGTCTATCCGGACACTTCGCAGGTGCTCCTGCTTACAGACAAGGAAAGCGGCGTGGGGGCATTGTTGGGAGATTCGCGCGCTCAGGGACCGGTGCGCGGCACGGGCGAGCCCCTACTAGGACTCGAATACATCAGCAACGACATTAGGGTTGAGCCAGGCGAAAGGATACTCACATCGGGGCAGGATCGCATCTTCCCAAAGGATTTGCCTGTCGGAACGGTCACGCAAGTGCAACCTGACCGCCACAGTCCGTTTCTGAAAATATCGGTGAAGCCAACGGCCCGGCTGGACGGGCTCGAGGAAGTTCTGGTACTGCTCACGCGACAGGAATTTGCCTTTCACAAGGACGGAGAAAAATCCGTCCCGGTTCTCGTTGGACCTGCGACTTCGCCGAAACCGCCCACTCCCCTGTCAACGCCAAAGCCTGCAGCTTCCGTGACGCCGCCCAAATCGGCGGCTCTCCCGTCACCCCGGAAGCCTGCGGCTCCCGTGGCGCCATCCCAACAGGATGCTCCCGTGAAACGGGCAGCTCCGGTGGTGCCGAACAATCGGTGATCGCAAATCACTAGGGCTCCGAGATGGAAATCCACACCCAATACGATCAGTACATCGAAGTTCATAAGTACTACGCCGGCACTATCTTCGGCGTGGCAATCCTAGCGCTGGCGCTCGAAGCGCTCTTGCCAGTGTATTTCCGATCGGCGGCGATTCTGGAACTTCCTCTACTGGTAACCGTCTATTTCGGATTGAGTCGGCGAAATCCTTCGTCGGGGCTATTGCTCGGAATGGCCATTGGACTAGCGCAGGATAGTCTTGGACACACGCCCTTCGGAATGTACGGAATCGCCAAGACAGCGGTCGGTTTCGTGGCGTCCTCCTTCGGTTCGCGGATCGACGTGGAGCATCCGATTAGCCGGTTCCTGTTAACTTTCGTCTTTTTTCATCTGCACAATGGCGTACTCGTAGTGATCAACCGGCTGCTGCTCGGGCAGCACGAACCGTATTTGGAAACAAAGCTGGTGATCGCCTCGATCGTAAATTCCGCGGTAGCCGTGGTTTTTTTCGCCGTCTTGGATAAGTTTCGCAAGCCGTAATGGATCATCTGAATGTGCTGAGGACGTGCCGGTTCCGGCAGTTGCGTCCGACTCCTTATTCGATTGGGCATCTGGGAACCGCAAAGGGTTGCGCGCGTAGAGAGGCCAGTGATACGTTGGGCGAGTCCGCCCAAATCGCCGAAAGAGGCTCTCCGGCACTGCCGCTAAATTTTGCCGTATCAATGTTATGGCGGTATACTTGGCGATTCCGAACGGTAAGCTGAGCACGGACGGCCGGGCAGCGGGCGCGGAGTTTGCTTGTCCCTCTGGTTTCAAAATGAAAACCGTCTGCCGCAGATGCGGCTGACTGTCATCTCCTACACGCTTGTGGGGCTTATGGCCCTGCTTCTGCTGGGTTTCTGGAAACTGCAGATCGTCAATTCCGATCGCTATACGCAGCTTGCTGAGCGTAACCGAGTTCGGTCCATTCCCATCATCGCTCCGCGCGGTGCCATGTTGGACCGCTATGGACGCGTCATCGTTGATAATTACCCTTCGTTTAGCGTCCTGTTGCTCCGCGATGACCCGCAGCAAGTGGAACGTCTGCTTCCCCAGATTGCCGATGGTTTGAGCTTGACTTTGGACGATATTCAGCAACAGCTCGAGTCTGTCAAAGCACTGGCGCATTTCCAGCCAATCGTGATCAAACCGGAGGCCACACCGGGCGACATCGCCTTCATCGAATCGCATCGCGCCGATATTCCCGTACTGGAAATGCTCATGGTGCATCGCCGCCGGTATCCGCACGGCGGCTTTATGGCGCACGTGAGCGGATACGTCGGTGAAGTAAGCTCCGATCAAATCGAGGAGAGCGGTGGGCGCAACCGCCCCGGCGATATTGTGGGCAAGGCGGGACTCGAACGGCAATACAACGACCACCTAATGGGCGTCGACGGCATGAGGCGCTCGGTCGTCAATAGCGTCGGACGCGAGGTCGGCCGACTTGAGCAGACCGATGCCGTCCCGGGCAAACCGATCCGGCTCACGATCGATTACGACCTGCAATTGGTGGCGGAAGAAGCTTTAGTCGGGAAAAAAGGGGCCGTGGTGGCCGTCGATCCGAAGACCGGTGACGTCATCGCCATGGCCAGCCAGCCTTCTTACGATCCCAATGATTTTGCCGTGCGCATATCGAAGGAAGAGTGGCAGGACTTGAATGAAGATCAGGAGCGGCCGCTGCTCGACCGCGCGATTCAGGCGCAACTGGCTCCTGGCTCCGTCTTCAAGATTCTGATGTCCACAGCGATGCTGGAATCGAAGGGCGTACCGGCCGACTATCACGTCTTCTGCCCCGGCTCAGCGGAATTCTATGGGCGGGTCTTTCACGATTGGGACGCGAAGGGCCATGGCGAAATGAATCTGCACAAGGCCATCGTGCATTCTTGCGACGTATTCTTTTACAACTTAGGCAAGCAACTCGGAATCGATCGCATTTCATTTTACGCAGGCAACCTTGGCCTGGGGCACAAAACGGGAATTGACTTGCCGGGCGAGGAGCCTGGCGTAATGCCTTCGGCGGCCTGGAAGGAACGAGTCTTTCACCAAAAGTGGTACCCTGGGGAAACCATCTCAGTGGCGATCGGCCAAGGCGCAATTGCGGTTACCCCGATACAGGTTGCTTACATGATCGGAGGCATCGTGATGGGAGGCAGATTCCACCAGCCTCACCTTCTGCTTTCGGACAAGCCGGCGCCAGAAATTGACTTCCCGATTTCAGACTCCACCGTAGACACCGTGACCGAAGGAATGTACGGAGTGGTGAATGAGCCGGGAGGGACGGCTGGTGCATCGAAACTTCCCGGGATCGAACTGTGCGGAAAGACGGGAAGTGCCCAGGTGATCAGTGAACAAGGCTTGAAACGCGCTGGGAAACAATCCGCCCTAAAAGATAACGCCTGGTTCGTCGGGTTTGCACCTCGCCAAAACCCGGAGATCGTGGTCGCGGTTCTTGTGCAGGGTGGAGAGCACGGCTCCTCGGCAGCCGCGCCGATTGCGCGGAACGTGGTGAAAGCCTATTACGATAAGAAGCAAGGTAAGATTCCTCCCCAGCAACTGACCACGCAAGCTGTACCGCCCGGCGTGCCTCCGTCATTTGTTGCCGCGGCAGCGCGGAATACGAAGCCAGATGCCGGTGCAGAAGAGACGGTTCCGACGAACCCGGCTCCAGTTCCGGCGAAACCGCAGCCGGTGTCCACAACGCCGCAATCGACAGCGCCAGCCACTCGCAATCCATGAACGAAGGCACAGGCATACGCGATTACGATTGGTGGCTGCTGACGCTCATTCTCGCCATCTGTGGAATCGGCGTGCTGGAGATCTGGTCCGCTACGCACGCCAGCCATTTGGCAGGAATGCACTGGAAGCAGACGTGGTGGATCGCGCTGGGCTTCGGCTTAATGTTGTTGCTCTCCCGCTTGGATTATCACTCCGTGCTGGATAAGGCGCCGATTCTGTACCTGATCGGAATCATAGCGCTGCTCGCGGTATTGGTGGCAGGAAATACGCGCTACGGCGCTAAGCGCTGGCTGCCCGTCATGGGCGAGTTTTTACAGGTGTCGGAAATAGCGAAGTTAATTATAATTGTTTCGTTGGCGCGTTTTTTTGCGGAGGTGCGTACCGAGCGGCTTGCGGTTGCGGATTTATGCAAAGCGGCTGTGCTCATCACGGTGCCGGTAGGCTTGATTCTACTGCAGCCGGATTTGGGAACGGCCATGGTGCTGGTTCCCGTAGTGGTAGTGGGCGCTTATCTGGCGGGTATCCAATGGAAACACGCGGCAGTAATGGTTCTGGCGGCTGCGTTGATGTTGCCGATTGGCTGGCATCACCTAAAGCCCTATCAGAAGGAGCGGGTAACCACGTTTCTTCGTCCCGAGGAAGACCCCAAAGGATCGGGTTACCAGATTTTGCAGTCGAAAATTGCCGTAGGCTCAGGCGGATTCTGGGGAAAGGGACTCGGCCATGGCAGCCAAAACCAACTCGGTTTCGTTCCGGTACGTTATTCGGATTTTATTCTCGCGGCGCTGGCCGAGGAGTTGGGTTTTGCTGGAGTATTTGTAACGCTGGTGCTGTACACGGCGTTGCTGCTACGCCTGATCCAGAACGCGCAACACGCAAAGGATCGCGCGGGAATGTTTCTGGTGATGGGTGTGGCGGCGATACTGGGTTTCCATGTGCTCGTTAACGTGGCCATGGTCATTGGCTTCATGCCGGTGACCGGTATTCCCTTGCCGCTGATGAGCTACGGTGGTTCGGCCATGCTATTTGTTTTTCTAGCGCTGGGCCTGGTGATGAATGTGCGCCTGAGGCGGTTCGTCAATTGAGCCCGCGCCGGTTTGGACCCTGCGCTGCGGAAACGATCCGGCGCAGCGGAAGTAAATTTAGGATTTGAGAGTGCATCGCGTGACTGAACGGCTGTCACAAGCGACTTTTTCCGGCTTTCCGGCGCCGCAGAGGTGCGCCGGAGTGCCGCGGATCAGAGTGTGGCGATGCGCTCTGAGGAGCTTTCATGCCCAAAGAGCTGGTAATTTCAGCGGCCCCCCACGAGACGCGGGTCGCCATTCTGGAAGATGGTCAACTTTGTGAAATTTACATCGAGAGGGAAAAGGAATTTGCGTTAGTCGGCAGCATCTACAAAGGCCGTGTTACGCGCGTGCTCCCCGGCATGCAGTCGGCGTTCGTAGACATCGGTCTTGATAGCGATGCCTTCCTTTACGTCGGCGACTTCCTGGAAAATCTCGAAGATTACGACCACGTAGTTACAACTGTAGAAGGAAAAGTCCAAAAGATGGAGCAGCAGGGCGGCGAGGTGTTTGCGCCATCCGCGAGCGGCGAACCGTCAGGACAAGAGTCCATGCCTCACGCGGAGTCTCCGACGGCGGAAGGCATTCCGCCGGAGCCCGCCATGGAGGCGGAGTCGGCGAGTCAGGCTGAGCCGTCGGCCTTGGAGATGCCGGAACACTCCCAGCCCGAGTCCCCCCTTCGGGAAACGCCAACTCCTCCGGTGCCCTTTACGCGACAGGAACGCCGTCCGGGCGGGTTTGGACAAAGCCGCCACGATCAAGGCCGGCAGGGCCGCGGCGGGCGCTGGCGGCACGGCCGTGGAGGTCATCGTTATCAGGGCCGCGACCTGCCTCCCTCGA
>Ga0209577_10002529_pt1 | contig 17546 bp, 13 predicted proteins | sample GraSoiAngelo_109_FD_185874 | JGI IMG/M metagenome (GOLD analysis project Ga0209577, IMG submission 185874) | Grasslands soil microbial communities from the Angelo Coastal Reserve, California, USA - 14_0903_12_20cm (SPAdes) (version 2) | ecosystem: Environmental > Terrestrial > Soil > Grasslands...
ACGTTCCGAATGCAGGGACCTCAGGCAACACTGGGGTTTATGCCTTCTCCGCACCTCAGCTCGCCTCGGAAAACTTCGGGACCGGCCGAATTGATCATAAGTTTTCCGAGAAGGACAGCTTGGATGGCAGCTTTCAAATAGACAGATCTATTCTGCACATTCCCGATAAATTAGACACTATAAACCGAACCAATACGCAGGGGAGAGATTTTGTCACGCTTCAAGAGAGCCATGTGTTCACCACGCAACTCATCAACACGGTTCGCGTAGGCTACAATCGAGTCGTTGTATCGGGCGGGGTTGTCGAAACGGCGCTCGTTCCTCAGGCCGCCGATCCGTCGTTAGCTGCGGCTCCCGGACAGAACGCCCCCGATATCAAAGTATCGGGAATCACGGAATTTCCAGGAGGTGTTCACGCTCACTCGGTGACTTTTAACACCTGGAACGACATTCAGGCCTATGACGATGCCTTTCTTACCAAGGGTATCCACAGCTTGAAGTTTGGCTTTGCCGTGGAGAGAATTGACTACAATGCCTTCAGTAGTGGATCGCAAGGCGGCAAATTTCAGTTCGGCTCGTTGGTAAATTTCCTTACAAACCAGCCGAAGACGTTTGAAATCGAGGGCTTCACCCCAAGCCTGCGTACCCCGCGTGGATATCGACAGTCGGTATTCGGCGCTTACATTCAAGATGATATACGCTTGCGGCCCAACCTCACATTTAACTTAGGGCTGCGGTACGAACCGACATCGACAATCAGCGAAGTTCAGGGCAAGCTTGCAAGCTTCGTGAATGTTTATACGGACACCGCTCCGCGCACTGGCAACCCGATGTTTCCAAACCCCACCCGGCGGAATTTCGAGCCGAGACTGGGTTTTGCCTGGGACCCGTTCAAGACCGGTAAGACCTCGGTTCGTGGCGGATTCGGGATATTCGATGTTCTCCCCCTGACCTATACAGTATCTCTTCCCCAAGTGAGCGCTTTTCCGTTCTTTAATGATGGCTCGTCGAGCAGCTTACCTGTGGGTTCATTTCCAAGTGGGGCGTTTTCCCTTGTTCAGGCCGATAATCAGTCTCGGACGTCGTACATTCAACAAAACCCGAAGCGCAGCTATCTCATGTCTTGGAACCTCAGCGTCGAGCGTGAGCTCGTTCACAATCTCACAGGCATGGTCGCTTATGTGGGCTCACACGGCGTGCATCAGTTATTCGCCGAAGATGATATGAACATAGTGCTGCCTACACAGACCTCCGCCGGGTATCTGTGGCCGTTTCCCGCGGGCAGCGGCACGCGGCTCAATCCGAACATCGGCCGTATAGACACCCGGCAGTGGAGCAGCAGTACGACCTATAGTGGCCTTCAAACATCGCTTAGCGAAAGATTGAGCCATGGCCTTCAGGTTAAGGGCTCCTTCACCTGGAGCAAGGCAATCGATGACGGATCCGCGGCACTTGTGGGAGATCCTTTCGCGAATTCCATTTCTAGCTTGTACTTCTTTGATCCTAACGTGAGGCGCGGCTTGTCCGACTTTAACGTTGACCGGGCGCTCGTGGTGAACGCTACTTGGCTTGTACCCACTGGGCACCTGCAAGGTCCCGCGTCTTGGGTTCTCGGCGGGTGGGAATTGGGAGGCATTGTCACGGCACAGGATGGGACGCCTTTTCCTGTTCTCATCGGTGGCGACCCTCTCGGCTTGAACAATCAGGATGCGTTTGCCTACCCGGATCGCTTATCGGGTTCGGCGTGCAGCAAGCCGGTCTTCCCTGGCAATGTAAATTACGTAAATCTTAGCTGTTTTGCCGTTCCCATGGCCACAACCGCGATCGCAGCCCAGTGCACACCTTTCTCGGCGGTACCAGGTAGCTGCTCGAACCTGCTGGGCAACGTCGGACGTAATAGTGTGATCGGGCCCGGTTTGGTGGACGTAGATTTTTCCTTGATCAAGAACACCTATGTTAGGCGGATCTCCGAAGCCTTTAACGTGCAATTCCGCGCGGAGTTTTTCAACGTGTTAAATCGTACGAACTTTAATTCTCCAATAGATAACGACGTGCTCTTCGATGACACGGGGGCGCCGGTTGGAGGAGCTGGGGTAATTGATCAGACGGCCACTACTTCCAGGCAAATCCAGCTCGCTCTAAAGGTCATTTGGTAACTCTTAGGTAAAAGCCCATAGGTTTTCGACGTGCACCTGTATTGAGAGCTTTGGGCGCGTTGCAAGAGTTCAGGTGAGGGAAGGGCAGCAGTAAATTTACGTTGGATCTTTTAAAAAGGGGAACAAAGTAGTGCAAAGAATTCTGTTATCTATGGTGTTGGCTTTTTCCGTGATTGGCTTTGCGAAAGCACAAGAAATCACAGGACCCGCAGCCGAGAAAACAAAGAAAGAGGTCCTTAAGCTTGAGGACGAGTGGTCACGGCCTCGTTGAAAAGCAACGACGCCGCTGCCGAGTATTATGAGAGTAACGATGCCGACGGTCTCGTCCTTATGACAAATGGCCAGCTCCTGACTAAAGCTCAACGTGTCAAGGCCGCGCGCGCTGCTCAGAGGAAAATAGTCTCTTTGAAAGAGGAAGATGTAAAGGTTCACGTCTACGATAATGGAAAACTGGCCGTCGTAACGGCAAAGCACATCCAAGACTTCGACTTAAACGGTAAAGTGACGTCTAACCCCACGGTAGCGGTTACCGTTTACGTTAAGCAAAACGGGACGTGGCGAAGCGTCGTGCACGCCGTTCATCGTACTAGCGAATAACATCGGCTTTCACGCTGAGCCCGGCTGTGCGGGCAAAATCGCTGTGTCCCGCATCGCGGAAGCGTACAATCCTTCGAACCGAAAGTCCCCAATCGGAATTCATTTTAACGTGCGAGGGAGGAGCGATTATGCCCCGCTACGTCACCTTGTTCTCTACACCCAACACGGAGTAGAGAACATTAAGCAAGGTCTTTCTCCCCTCGATGCTGGCAGGAAAGCAGCAGGAATTCTGCACTTGGATATGGAATCACCAAATTAGCTTCAGTGCAAACTGGATCTCCCGGGCGTCGGTAGTTGTCGTAGTTAACTTCCCTACGGTGCTAATCGGCGTTCCGGTTGCATCAAAGATGTCGGCTTCTCCGCTCGATATGTTCGGTATCCCGAAGTTGGGCCGATTCAGAATACTAAAGAACTCCGCACGGAACTGAATATTGAAGTTCTCGGAGATGCGCCTGATGGAGTTGTCCTTGAACACCGAGAAATCTAGATTCTCCAGCCCCGGTCCATGGATGATATTGCGGCCGGCATTGCCCCGAAGGTTAAAACATTCGAGGAGGGCGGGGTTGCCGACCGTCGGGTCGCAATTCGCGTTATAGAAGGCTTGCGACGGTGCCGTTGGGATAGCGAAGCATAGCGTCTTAATGTAATTATCCGGATTCCCTGGATTGACCAGAGTGTTGCATCCCGGTCCGGTCAGGCGATTCGGAAAGGCGTAATCGTCGCTGTTCCCGATTCCTTGCGGATCGCCGCCCGTCCCCCATGTTGGAGTCCAGGGCTCGCCGTCGCTCACCTTGAAAATCCCTCCCAACCTCCAGCCGCTCACCGCCCAAGCCGCAGGTCCGGAGAGCGACTTGAGAGTCGGAACCTGCCAGGTTGCATTGATCACCAGCGTTCTCGGGATGTTGTAGTCCGACAAGCCGCGGGTCAAACTGGGATTGAACCAGTCCAGGCTGGTGATACCATTGGTGAACTGGTCGCCCTGTTGGGTCGCCGAGTTGCTGTCAATGCTCTTGCCCCAAGTGTACGAAGTTTGAAACTGAACTCCGTGGCTCATTCTCTTAGTGATTCCTATCGCGAGCGCATCGTAGACAGAGTTCCCCTTCCAGAAAACTCCATTAATCGCACCGAAATTTGGGTTGATTTTGATCCCGCTCCCTATCGGTGAGGGCCAGAGGACGCCGGCAGAGGTTTTAGTGGGAATGATCATATCTATGTCATCGACTACGAAAGGCAAGTGGACGCCGTGCGAGCCAACGTAGCCGACCAGGGCTGTCAGGCTGCGGGTGATTTCCCGCTGCACGTTAAGATTCCATTGCATCACGTAAGTGCGACGAGGATGTTGTTCATAGTAGCCCACCTGCTGCTTGCCGTTTGCCGCCAGCAGGGGTGCCGCCCCAGCAAAAAAAGACCCTGGCGGCAATCGGGGTGCCTTAATCGTGCCCTTTAAAAAGAATGGAGTCGAATTGCCGTCGGTACTGATCTCATAAGGCAGCGGCAGTGAGTCAAACAACCCAAATCCGCCGCGCACCGCGGTCTTGCCGTTCTTGAAGGGGTCCCAGGCAAAGCCCACTCGAGGCTCGAAGTTGCGGAGGGTAGGGTTGATGAAAAGGGGGCTACCCAAGTGGGGAGTGGGATCCGTGAGGTTGATCAGGTTGGAGAGCTTGTTTTGAGCCTCCGTCGGAACCGTCACCATCTCGTAGCGTATCCCAAGGTTCAACGTCACGTTAGGGCGCCACCGCCAATCGTCCTGGAAGTATGCGCCGAAGAGAGTTTGGCGATAACCCCGTGGCGTGATCGTACTGGCAATGCCTGATTGGAATTGCTTCGGATTGTTGGTGAGGAAGTTCGTAAGCGTGCTGAAGGTGAAAATTCCACCGGGAAAGCTTCCGCTCAATCGATTCATTTGCATTCGCTCGACAGCACCGCCGAATTTCAAAGAGTGAGTTCCCCGCGTGAGGAAAGCATCATCATAGCCTTGAAACGAATTCCAACGGATGAGGTTCTGTGAAGCAGCGTTTAAACCTGCGGGGAATTGCGTCAAGCCTCCTCCAATGATTACACTAGCGGCGTCCCGCCCTGGTTGGGCGCTCAGGGACGGGTCGGCCGCCGCGGGATTGATTGCAGAAAGACTAACAAAAACGTCCGCGGACACGCGATTGAATCCGCCCCGGATGGTATTAACCAGGTTGGGGCTAAAGATATGGGTTTCTTCAACAGAGTATAGCTGCAGCAGCGTCAAACTGCTCTTCAACACGTCGTTCATGGTATCGGGCGCCGTAAAAGGCGTTTTGTCGAACATAAAACTTCCAGACAGACTGTCTTTTTCGGAAAACTTGTGGTCGACACGAGAGGTCACGAAGTTCTCCTTGACCGCCTGGTTCCCTGCAAAGGTGAAGAACCCCGTGTCTCCGTTCCCGCCGGGCGCTAGCCCGCCGTCGGGCAGAGGATACAAAGGAAGATACTTTTGGGCTGATGCGTCCACCGCCACCGTGTTCGGGGAACAAGCCGTAGGCGTACTCGGGACCGAACAGAGGTTCCCCGCCCGTGCCGCCGCTGAAGGTACTATGTCAAGAACTGAGACGCCCTTCGATTGACGGACCGCTTCATAGTCTCCGAAGACGAACGTGCGGTCCTTCTGGATCGGGCCGCCTGCCGATCCTCCGAACTGATTGCGTTTGAAGGGTGGAACACCGCCGACGTCAAAAAAGTTTCGCGCATCCAACGCGCTGTTACGCAAAAACTCGTAAGCGCTTCCATGGAATTGGTTCGTTCCAGAGCGCGTAATGGCATTGATTACTCCTCCGGCTGTCTTCCCGTATTCTGCGGAGTAATTGGTGGTTAAAACGGAAAACTCCTGTATAGCATCTACGCCTGTGTTCCCACCGAGAACATTGCCAGGCCCACCGTTACCATAATCGTTCATACTGATACCGTCCAGCCGGTAATTATTCTGTTGGGGGCGGGCGCCGGAGATGCTCACCTCGGCTCCAAAACCTCGCAAACCCCGGTCGACGGTGGTCGTAGAACGCCATTGGGTCGTCAGCGCGGTGACACTGGGCTGAAGAGTCGCGAGATCAGACCAGCTTCGCCCGTTCAGCGGCAACTCGACAACTGTGCTGGAACTCACCACGGCACTGATGGCGGAAGAGGCCAGTTCCACGTTCGGCGCCTCGCCAGTTACTTGGACTCTCTGTGTGACCTGTCCCACTCGCAGGGCGAAGTTCAGCACTTGCTGGGCTCCCACTGTAAGAGTGACCGCGTTTTGCACCTCCGTTGAGAAACCAGGGGCAGACGCGGACACTTCATAACCTCCCGGGAGCAGATTCGGCGCCGAGTAAAAGCCCGCGGCGTCCGACTTGACCGAAGTGTTTACGCCGGTTGCCACATTCTTGATAGAGATTTGGGCCTGAGGCACGACCGCGCCCGACGCATCCGTCACCGTACCGGAGAGTATCGCTCCGGTGACCTGCGCTCGGACTGAAGCCGAAAGCAGGAGGGCCAATCCCAGCGAACCCCATGTTAGAAGGCCCACCCCAATCTTTCCCCAAGCCTTCGGAAAAATCATTCCGCCTCCATGTGCCGGTTAAAACCGGCAAGGTGCAGTGAATAGAACGCCAGTGTAATGAATAAAGTGGCGGGATTCTCTAGAGAAATATATAGGAAGTCAAGCTAAAACTTCGGGTAACTTCGCGCGAAGGATTGTAACGATCGTGCACGCCAAGAAGTTGACTAAAAAACGGACGCAGGGTTATGCCCCACGAGCTCAGCTTTCACCTCTGTGGAATATTGACGATTGAGACCGAGATCACGGATTCCGCTGTGGCAGGCGTTGGTGAATTGTTGTAAGCACCGGCAGTCTGTGATAAGAACTCAGATCCCTTTTTTTGGAGGTTGTTCAATGAAACGGCAAACGGTAATCGGCTTGGTGTTACTCGTCTGCGGATTCGTCGGCACTTGCCTCGGGGCTGATGGTCAGAAGGTGGTGGTGATTCATGCCGGACAATTGTTCGTCGGAAAGTCCGATGTGCTGTTGAGCAACCAGGTGATCGTCATTCAAGGCAATCGTATCGTCGACGTGGGAACGGCCGGAAGCGTCAAGGTTCCCGCGGGCGCGCAGGAAGTCGATCTGGGGAAGTCCACGGTGTTACCGGGGCTGATCGATGGTCACACACATGTGTTCAAGTGGAAGAGTCAGAGCCTTGACGTGCAGATGCTTCATACCTCGCAATACCGCATGTTCGAGGCCGCCGTGAATGCGAAGAAAGATCTCGAGGCGGGTTTTACCGCATTACGCGACTGTGGAAGCATGGGCGCCCAGTACAGCGACGTGGATGTTCGCCGCGCCATCAACGATGGTTTGATTCCGGGGCCGCGGATGCAGGTGGCGACGTTGCCGCTTATCGGGTCGATCGGGATGCCTTCCGAAAGAGCCTTTCCTCCAGGAGTCATCGTCCCCACTATGCACCTCGTTTTTGACGGCCCCTGGGAGGCACGTAAGGCCGTGCGTCAGGAAGTCAAGTACGGCGCCGATTTTATCAAGCTCTTCCCTGGCAACCACGGATCCAGAGGAAGGCTGGGGGTTGAGCCAACGATGACCAGGGAGGAAGAAGAGGCGATTGTGGATGAAGCGCACCGGATAGGTGTTAAAACAGCCTGCCACACGTCCGGAGGTATAACCTTGCGGGACTCGATTGAATTGGGCTGCGATTCGATCGAACTTCCCGTCGACCTCGACCCGGAATCAATCAGCAAGATGGCTGAGAAGGGCACGTTCCTGGTGACGGACATTTCCAATAAAAGATCATGGGAGCAGTTCGAGCTTAAGGCCACGCAGGGTAAGTTGGATCAGGCAGCGATGCAAAAGGTTAGCTTTCAGAGGGCTCTTAAGGCTGGCGTGAAGATCGCTTTCGGGGCCAATGCTTCCAGTGGCGCCGAAGATCATGGATCACAAGCCAAGGATTTCGAATACATGGTCGAATACGGGATGAAACCCGCCCAAGCTCTCCGCGCCGCGACCGCAGTCGGGGCGGAACTGATGGGCTGGCAGGACCGAATTGGGACGATCGAGAAAGGCAAGTATGCCGACGTTGTCGCAGTCTCTGGAAACCCTCTGGAGAACATCACAGAGCTTGAGCGAGTGAAATTTGTGATGAAGGATGGGGAGATTATCCGGAACGATCTCAAGTAGAATGCGAGCTGCCAACCTGACCTGGACGGCACAGAGCTGGATTTGGACGCACATTATTGTAGGTAAACGGTCGCCCGCTTTCCCTGTCACACTACCGTAAATGGGGGTCGGAATAGAGCGGTTCGGCGGGTTGAGCTAACTTAAAATTGTGGTCGGAATCAATCCGAGATTTGATGATTTCGCAAGGATTCCACTGCGCTCGCGAGCCTATGCAAAGCATCAGTGGTCAGTCCGAGCGCATGCTCAGGCTGTCAGCAATACTATCCTTTAGGTGAAGCCACGGAAAATTCACTCGCGGAGAGAAAATGAGAAAATCAATCACAATCTGCTTGGCCGTTATCCTTATATTTGCCCTTAAGGTGCGGTCCCAAGTAACCGAGCCACTACAAATGATTCAATCTATTCCTCTGCCGGGACTCCACGACGGCGATTTCGACCACTTTGTGGTGGACCTTCCAGGTCAGCGGTTGTTCCTCGCTGCAGAGGACAACGCTGCAGTAGAAGTAATCGATTTGCGTATCAATAAAGTTACGCACACGATTACAGGTCTAAATGAGCCACATTCTATGGTCTATGACGCCGAATCCAAAAAGCTTTTCGTGGTTGATGAGGACCGGGTCGATATTTACGACGGGGCGTCCTTCAATCTTCTGGGAAAAATTCCTATGAAGGCCCATGCCGACGTGAGTATCTATGATCCGGTCGCGAAATTGTTTTATGTTGGCAACGGTGGCAGAGACGCTCACGAAGATTATTGTTTGCTGAGCATTGTGGATACAACGACAGGTAAGGTGGTCGGCGAGATCAAACTGGATGCAGACCATATCGAGGCCATGGCGCTCGAACGATCAGGGCACCGATTGTTTATCAATCTAACGTCCAAGAACGCTGTGGCTGTGATTGACCGCGAGAAACGAACCGTGATTGCGACGTGGTCCAATGCGGAGGAAGGCCGGGCGAATGGACCAATGGCATTCGATGAAGCCAATCAGCGGCTCTTTGTCGTCTCCCGCGATCCGAACAAAGTAATTGTTTTCGATTCGAATTCGGGGAAAATCATTGCCACCGCACCATGCGTAGGCCAATATATTTCAGACGACGCGGTTTACGATCCCACACTGAAACGTCTATATGTTGCAGGGACTCCATTCCTGGAAGTATTCCAGCAGCGCAGCCCCAACGCCTATCAGCTTCTAGGCCAGATTCCTACCTCTTATCACGCGAATACGGCAATTTTTGTGCCTCAACTCAACAGATACTATGTAGCCGTAAATCATCACGGGCAGGTCGAGGCGAAGATCGATATATACGAGGTTTTGCCGTAATACCTGCGTTGTGTTGGCCAGACAGACTTCTGATCCTAGTCGAGAGCTATGCGATATTGCGATATTAGACTACAACTTTCAGTTTCAACACCCAGCCCAGCGCAAGGGCAGTGATTTTCGACCGTGTAGGCGTTGATGCGAGCGATCAAAACCTACTCTAGAGGGGCGCCCCTCTATAATGCGTCGTCTCCTAAGAAAGTGGCTGCTAAGTTATTCATTCTTTAGGCGGCACGTCACCGCAACTTTCTTCCATCCCTGTCTAGGCAAAGCCCAGTCGGTTGCTTCTCGAAAACTGGCTTTCGCGGCTTTAAACTGCAACAGAATCTCGGTTCTGTTGCATTCGGCAGCGTACATGAGGCGATTTTGAAGGACATTTGCAATGCCGATCGAATGGCATCGCTGACGTAATGTTGCATTTACTGCGAGGAATGCACCTCGCGCCAAAAATCCCGGAGACAGCCTGCCCTAAATCATTAGAACTGGACGACGGTTGAAGGCAAATCTTGCTGCGCCCAAAAGTGATGTTTTTGCCGCGCCAGCAGAATCCTTCCGCGCAGCATCGCACACCCTGGCGAACGAGCCACTTGGTTGATTGACCGGACGAATAGAACCATCACGATGTAGTAGTATTCACGCTTTGATCAGTAAAGTCGGCGCGCCTGGCACAAAATCAGCTTCCGTGCAGTGGTTCAACGTAAGGATCGGGGATGGTAATGATGCTAACTTCTCTCCCGGGTTTCGCCGCATGAAGCTGAAAGAAATCACGGCGGGTCTGAGCCTTAGTGGCGTTGAGCCGACACAGATCGTCAGTGTGGTGGCGACTGTGTCGCTCGGCGACGGCGCCTTGCAGTTAATCTACCGCACGCCTGATGGAGCAATGAAAGAGCGGCTTCTGGCCAGCGCCGATGAGGAATCCATCAGCGTGGCAACGGTCGAGCGACCATTTTCGTTCGACGGTGACGGCGCCGCATTCCAGCTCGCTTGTGAGGCGAAACGTATCGATCTAGCGTTCCTCTTCGATCCGATGATGGCGGTTCACACCTCGAACGTGGAACCGCTGCCGCATCAGATCACTGCTGTCTATGAGTCAATGTTGCCGCGCCAGCCGCTGCGCTTCCTGCTGGCAGACGACCCTGGTGCTGGTAAGACGATCATGGCCGGGCTTTACATCCGCGAGCTCATCATGCGCGCGGATGCCCGCCGAATCCTGATCGTTGCGCCGGGGAGTTTGGTCGAGCAGTGGCGCGACGAGATGTTCGAGAAGTTCGGCCTGGAGTTCAGCATCTACTCGGCGCTTCTGGAGCAGGCCGCGCCGAGCGGAAATCCCTTCGACAATCATCACCAACTGATTGTTCGCCTCGACCAGTTCTCGCGGAATGAGGAGATGCAGGAAAAGCTGTGCGCGGCCGGTTGGGATTTAGCTGTGTTCGACGAGGCCCACAAGCTCGCCGCCCATTACTTCGGCTCGAAGCTCGAAAAGACGGCACGGTTCCGCTTTGCGGAAAAGCTAGGTACGCAGGTGCGCCACCTGTTGCTGATGACAGCCACGCCGCACAGCGGCAAGGAAGAGGACTACCAACTTTTCCTGTCTCTGCTCGACTCTGACCGTTTCTACGGCAAGTTCCGCGATGGTGTACACAAGGTCGATGCCTCTGATCTTATGCGCCGCATGGTGAAAGAGGACCTGCTGAAATTCGACGGTACACCACTCTTTCCCGAGCGCAAGGCGTACACGGTCAACTACACGCTTTCAAACCTTGAAGCCGCGCTTTATGACTGCGCCACTCACTATGTGCAGGCCGAAATGGGGAAGGCTGACGCGCTGCAAGGCCCACGGAAGGGTTCGGTCGGCTTCGCGCTGACGGCGTTGCAGCGTCGTCTTGCCTCAAGTCCCGAAGCAATCTACCAATCACTCAAGCGCCGCAAGGAGCGTCTTGAAGGACGCCTTCGAGACGAGAAACTCGGACTAAAAGGTCGCCAGGCGCTGGACCGTGATCACCTGAAATCTCTCCTCGACCGTAACGCCCTCGCGCAAGAAACCATGAGCGCGGAGCGCATCTTCGCGGTGAAGGAAGAGATGGAGAAGGCTGAGGCACGGCGACTTCAGCCTTATTTCGTGCGAGCCTTCTTTCTCCGGGCACTAGATGCGCTCGGCAGGATGGCTCATGCCCGTGAAGCGGGGCGTTACGAGATCGCTCATGTTCCGGTCGCTATACGCGAGCGGGACCACCGCATCACAGGCCGCAATCGCCGGGAGCAGGAGCCTGTGTTGAAACGCTACGACCGCATCTGTTTCGAGCGCACTGCTATTCAGCCGCTTGAAAAAGCGGGCCTCAGTCGCGCCGTGCTGATGCATCCCGGCCATCCGCTGATGCTCTCCATGTCCGACATGATTCTTGAGCAGCACGCAAATCTGCTGCGCCAAGGCGCGATTTTGGTGGACCCGGCAGACGAGGGCACGGAGCCGTGGCTCCTTTTCCTGCTGACCCATGAGGTCAAGTCGGGAGATGGACTTGTGCTCTCAAAGCGCCTGCAATTCGTTCGCGTGGGAGCCGATGGCGAGGCCAAATTCGCTGGCTGGGCGCCGCATCTCGACCTTGAACCGCTGCCTGGGTCCGAGCAGACGTTGCTGAAAGACGTGCCGTGGGTCGCCACCAACCAGGAGGGGCGTGCAGTGGCGCTCGCCGCCGCGACATTGGTGCCAGAGCACTACAACGAGGTGGCCAGCCGCCGAATCGCCCACGTCGAAAAGACACTCGCCGCCGTACACGAGCGGCTGACAAGGAAATCGATTTTTGGCAGGACCGCTGGATGAAACTCAAGGAGGATCAGGAAGCAGGTAAGGACGTGCGCCTCAATCTTGAGAATGTCCGCCGCGAACTTCGGAATTTATCCTTGCGTCTCCAACCGGGCGACCCGTCGACCTTCACAACCTGGCTTTCCGCACGATATGTCCAGCTCTGGCGCTGTGTGCGGAATGCCACAAAGGCAGAAAAGAGCATGACGAAAACGGCCACGAATTCAAGCCGCTTCCAGAATGGCGTGGTTTCTATGCGTGCAGACGCGGATGCGCGACATTAGCCACCTCGCTCGATTCACAACTCGCGGCCAAGAGCCTCCTCAGGCACTCGAACGTCTTGACCACGGCCCAGTACTATATAAAGAGCATCCCGGAAGAAGCGGCTCGGGCGGCGGAGAAGATGAACGCGTTGTTTGAGACTGCTACAAACGAGCCAGTGAATTAAGGGCGATTCGATGCGCAGACCGATGTTCCCGATGTTCAACCGCAACACTAAATTCTTGCCTGAATCACGGACGTCTCGGATCTACGCGGCAAGAACGACCGTCAATCGCGATTTGTTTGAGTTTTGCACACACCGAACCCACACCAGCCCAAACATCCGCATTTCGCCCTCAGCGCAAGACTCCATCCTCTTGAAAACACACGTCCCGCAGATAGAAATTTCTATTCCTAAACCGCGTGTCGGGAGTTCGACTCTTCTCAGGCCCACCACTTTTCCCAATTGATTCGCAAGGAGATCTGTTCTGTCGGTCATCCATTCGACTGCCCTAAAATATAGCATTGTCATAAAACTGTCATAGTTATCGGTCCAAAACGGATCAGAACGGTTCAAGTCCAGGCGCGTAGGTTTCGAGGTGTCATTCGCTTGAGGGGACGGCGTATACGCACGCGAAAAAGCAACCACCCCTTCCCGGTGGAACTCGAAGGAGCCCGCGCGCCGGGATTGGCGGCACTACCTTGTCCGCCCCTCCCTAGCCCCACTATTCATGCATAGTGGTGTCGTGACTTCGCGAAGCTCTGGATAGCAGCCGCTTCGCTATCGTAGGTATCGAAGACGGTCAATAGTCTTGTCACCTGGAGTGTCTCGCGGAATCTTGACCCAAGGTTGGCCAGCTTCAACGTAGCGCCGTGCGAACGTGCCCTGTTGAAGGAAGCCGCCAGTGTGCCCACGCCGGCACTGTCGATGTAGCTGACATCCGCCAGGTTTAGGACGATGCTCTTTTTGCCCGCCGAGAGCAACCCCTCGATCTTCTCGCGGAACGCGCCGCTTTCCTCTCCCAACACAATCTGGCCTTCTATGCTCACAACAGTAATGCCGTCCAATTCTTGTTCCGTTATTCTGAATGCCAAGGTCCATCCTCCTTGATAGCGGAAGTTCTGTCTTCGTTGGGCTGATTCGTCTCGTCACGGTCCGTCTCGTACCCACTTCATAAAGCAGAAACAGGAGGCAGATTGGCTCACAGGTGTTGTTAAGTTCTTCCGCCATGCCCGGTCAGGGACTCCTCATGGAGCCAAGACCGTTATGAGGCGCACTGTACGCTTACGGACACTTAGGGGAGTTCAAGAAGCAGAGCCAGGCAACAAGTGTCGTGGCAAGGTGGTTGCTTTAGCATGCTTGTCCCCGATAGTGCACCGCGAGAACGCTGATGTCATCCGATTTTGGCGCGCCTTCTGTAAAGGTCTGCACTCCAGTACGGACGGCCTCGGCAAGGCTATCGACTGTCTGGCCATTAAACTCCTGCAAAAGCTGCCGAAGTCCCCCGGCCTCCTTGAAAAACTCGCCACGCCTGTTCCGGGCCTCGGGGATGCCATCGGTGTAAATCACAAGGAAGTCACCTGGTTCGATCTGGGCTTTCCCACGTGTGTATTGCGTATCGGTAAACATACCGACTGGAAAATTTAATGATTCGAGGGCTTCCACTTCCCCCGAGCTGCGGCGGATCAGGGCAGGCACATGGCCTGCATTTACGTAATCGAGGCGCCCGGCCGAATCGAGGATGGCATAGAAGAGAGTTGCGTACCGGTCTTCGGCACTGCGCTCACACAGATACTGGTTCACCCGCGAGGCAACTTCCTCCGGTGGAAGATCGAGTGTTCCGATGGTCCCGATTACACCCTGCAGCAAGCTGGCGAGTAGCGAAGCCGGAATTCCCTTACCAGCGACATCGCCTACAAACAATCCATGGCGCCCGCCCGGGAGTTCAACAATATCGAAGCAATCGCCACTCACCCTGTGGCACTCGACCGCGAAGCCAGTGATTTCGAGCTCCGGGAGCCGAGGGAACTGGGTCGGCTGCAACCGGCGCTGGACTTGGCCGGTGATCTCCACTTCATAATCCAGACGAGCCTTTTCGCGCGCAGCCGTGAAGAACCGCGCGTTCTCGATGACCACGATAGCTTCGCCAGTGCGCATCCGCAGAACCTTGCGATCGAGATTGAAGAGCGGCCAACGGCAGATAGAGGACGCCGACAATTCGCTTGGACGCTCCGTGATGGTCGCCTCGAGTGCTTCGACGCGGGCCAACTTGTTAACTGGAATGGCTACGACGGACTGCAATTCGAGCCGCGATACTCGCCTTTCGAGTCATGGATGATTCTTCCTCGGTTTCATCGACGATGAGTTCACTCCGGGGAACCCATCACGCGCTTCAGGGCGCCCGAGGAAATCTGCGCCTGGTCCCGCGGAAGCGAAACCCGCTGCGCGTCACGCACCACCGTGACCTCGAGGTCGCCGGAGGTTTAATCGATGATGCACGTTAACAGCCACGGGGCGGGCTCAGGTTCACAGAAACAGTAAGTTTGTGTGTCACAAAGAGATATAGAAAGCTGTAGCGGACGGCAGCCGGGCCAGGAGATTCTCCATCGCGAAAACTTTACTTGGCCTCGTACTTTTTGTTGGGCCCACGTACGGACAGCCTCGATTCGTTGCAGACGCTCGCACGGCTAGATCACGTGTGAAGTGAGCGACGAAGGCAAAGGAATATCAAAAAGATATCCACATTGGCCTTACCTGGAACTATCGGAGTAGGTCTCCGCGAAATGCAAGAGAGGGGAGGCACCGGGGTGGAACTCTGAAAATCGGCTCAAACAGCCACGGCACGTCCATAATCGCGAAACTGCCAGTTTCGAGGGTCGGGATTAAAACAATGATGCGTATCCTGCTCGCGGATGCCCACGAACCAGTTCGACGTGGCGTGCGAACAATTCTAGAAGCTCGACCTCAGTGGCAGGTCTGCGGCGAGGCTGTGGACGGAAAAGAAGCGGTATGAGCCTAAACGAGCGAGCTATGCCAGGGAAGGATTCAGCGCTCCGAATCCGGTGCGCGTAGGGTGTAAGTTCTGTTGCAATCCTCTCTTGGGACACGGAGAGTTGCTACACACACAAAGCTCCATGGTTTCTCGGGACAATTCCTCCCAAGACAAATCCGTGTGTACAAGGGTTACAGTGAGTCCGCGCATCCCGCACGAAGGGCAATCGTAGACGAGTTCGGTGGTTCGTACTGGACGACTGGCGGCAAGATTGTTTGGGGCGTTAGGGACCGGCAGGAGGTTCCCCGGAGCCAGGTGGAATCTCTTTCCGCAGATTGGGCAAGTAATCTCCGCAATGCTCTCCGGGCCAACTCGCACCGGGTCCATCAGCCAGACGAGCGTGAATTGTTTGCCACACAGCGCACAGGCAATGACAAATTCAAACGGCATGGGACACTCTCGCGAACGGATCCACGGAACCGGAGCGACGGGACGCCACGGAAAGATGCTAATGAACTGGGTAAGCCCGAGCTTACTCCTTTTTAACACATTGTGCTAGTTCCATCCCGGCCTAGCAGCCTAGCCAGCTATTAGCGAAGGATCCCGAACACTCTCGCAACTGTGGGGACTTTTGTGGGGACCCCGCATGAAATTCGCCACATCCCGACATCAACTGAATTCACTGAACTGAAAGGGTTGCAGGGCTTTCTGCCTTCCGTTCAGAGACTTAGCTAAATTGCTCAGAAACATTTCCTAAACCGCGTGTCGGGAGTTCAGCTCTCCCCAGGCCCACCAGTTTCCCAATTGATTCGCAAGGAGTTCTGTTTCCGCTGGTCATCGAGTCGGCTGCCCTAAAACGCAGCATTGTCATAAAACTGTCAATCACTTGAGGGGATAGGAGATAGAACCCCTCCAAGTTGCACCCCCTCCCCAAACGAATTGACCGCGGAGACAGCCAAAGCGTATATTCCGGCAAGCCTGTAGAATAGTCCTACCGTTCGGGCAGAAATCTGGAGGAAGACATGAAAAATGGGGCGAGTTTCCTCTTGATGATTGGTCTTTTGGCGGTTTCCGTTCCGGTGGTCGCACACCACGGGAACGCGTCATACGGTCATGCCAAACAACTCACTTTGAAGGGAACCGTGACGGAATGGGATTGGCTCAGTCCCCATACCTTGCTGAAGATTGATGTAAAAGATGACCATGGCGTAGTTAATTGGATTGTTGAGTGGAACGCTCCGTCCAGCCTCATCAACTTTGGCATAAACAAGAAGACGTTCAAGCCCGGGGATGAGGTCACGGTTTTCATCATAACGCCCGACAACGGCGCGCCGGTCGGGCGTATCCAGCGGGTCATGCTCGCCAACGGCACGTGGTTACGCGGGTAGACTGGGGAGCCCCTCGACCCGAGCGGTCATGCGTATTCAAGCGATGCTTTGTATGAATCCAGAGTTCAGATTTATACGAAGCAAAGGATTTCCGACATGTTGAACCGCTTCGTGATCCCGGCAGTGGTACTTGCAGCATCGATGTTTTCACTTCCTGCGCGCACTCAAAATGCTCGAACGCCGTTTCCTGCGCCCGATCCAAATGCTCCGCCGGTGGCCCAAAACCAGGAGAAGCATGTCGACGGCTGGTACAAGGAAGTGCCCGTGCCGCCGAAAGATCAGAAGTCGGCGCTAGCGCCTCGCCATGACCTGTCTGGAATTTGGGAACCGGCCGCGGGTTGGAGGGACGGAGTCCAATTTCTTGGCGCGAAGGAATACCCATCAGACGGAAAACCCCAGCATGAATTGCCTTTCACGCCTTTGGGGGAAAAAACATGGAAATCTCATAAGCCGGGATTTGGAACCACGGAGGTTCCCATCGCGCTCAATAACGATCCATTTGATACCTGCGATCCAATCGGGTTTCCGCGCATAGAACTCTTTAACCTAAGAGCGATACAAATCCTTCAGACTGAAAAGCAGGTGTTGATCTTTTATCAAAATGATCGGACATTTCGCAGCATCTGGACGGACGGGCGAGGGTTTCCCCCTGACGATATTTCGGAGCCACGATGGTACGGCTATTCGATCGGCAAGTGGGAGGACGATACCACGTTTGTCGTCGAGACGAGCGGACTCGATGAACGAACCTGGATCGATAATGTTGGGCGTCCGCATAGCAGCGACTTGCGAGTGGAAGAGCGCTTCCACCGCGTGAACTACGACATCCTGGAGCTCACGC
>Ga0209577_10002532_pt1 | contig 17536 bp, 18 predicted proteins | sample GraSoiAngelo_109_FD_185874 | JGI IMG/M metagenome (GOLD analysis project Ga0209577, IMG submission 185874) | Grasslands soil microbial communities from the Angelo Coastal Reserve, California, USA - 14_0903_12_20cm (SPAdes) (version 2) | ecosystem: Environmental > Terrestrial > Soil > Grasslands...
ACTCGGGCGAGAAGTGCTCGGCGCCCACGTAGTCCCACCACGAGACCTTCTCCCACTGGCCGACCCGGCGCGCGTCGCTGCTCGTTTGGAAGACCAGGAGCTTCCGGACGAAGTACTCGATCTCGTTCGCCGGGACTCGCGCAGCGAGGCCGATCGCCGTGATCACGGACCGCATCCCCTCCGAGAACCCGTGGGAGTCGAAGCCGGGGAAGAGGTAGGCCTGGCCGGTGTCGAAGACGAACATCTCCTGCCTGGCGTCGACGAGGTGATCGAAGACCCCGCTCGCGTTACCGGCCACCGGGATGCGACGCATCGTGTCGGGCACGTTCTTGTAGAAGCCCGGGAAGAATCGAAAGCCGTGCTCGCCCGGCAGGTTCCGGCGTCCGCCGGTGCCGGTCCGCGCGACCGGGATGCTGCGCGCCTTGCCGCCGAGGGCCTTTGGCTCGAACACAGTCACCTTGAAGCCCCGCTCGGCCAGCTCGTGCGCGGCGGTGAGTCCGCCGACGCCGCCGCCGAGCACCGCCACGCCGGTCGTCACGTCCGCGCGCTGGCGGGAGCGCAACGGCCACGCGAGCGCCGGCCCCGCGAGGTAGCCGTATGCGCCCGCCGCGGCCGCCGCCCGGCTCAGGAACACCCGCCGCGAGAGCGCGTTGGCCTCTGTCTTCACCCCTGATCCCCCGTGATCGCTCGGCCATTGTGACGGCGCCGCTCGCCGCGGGATGCAGCGCCCGTACGATGACCTGATGGACGCGCGAGTGCCCGAGTTCCTCTACGACTTCAGCTCGCCGCACGCGTACCTCGCCGCCCGCGGGGTCACCGGCGTCCCCACGGTCGCGGTTGGCGACGATCTCCTCTGGGGAGACGATCAGCTGGAAGCCGTCGCGGCCAGAATGGAGGCGCAATGAACAGACGCAAGCTTGGATCGCTCGAGGTCTCTGCTCTCGGGCTCGGATGCATGGGGATGTCGGCGTTCTATGGCTCGACCGACGAGGCTGAGTCGATCGCGACGATCCAGCGCGCCCTCGAGCTCGGCATCGACTTCCTGGACACGGCGCAGCTCTACGGCCCCTTGACCAACGAGGACCTGGTGGGGCGCGCGATCAAGGGGCACCGCGACGAGTACGTGATTGCAACCAAGTTCTCGCGGCGCATGGATAAGGCGACGACCGGAGACATGTCCACGGTCGGCCCGCTGGACGGCTCGGCCGAGCACGTGCGCGGCTCCATCGACGGGTCGCTGCAGCGGCTCGGGACGGATCACGTCGACCTCTACTACCAGCACCGCGTCGATCCGAACGTGCCGATCGAGGAGACCGTTGGGGCCATGGCGGAGCTCGTCGAACAGGGCAAGGTGCGTCACATCGGGCTCAGCGAGGCCGCGCCCGAGACGATCCGGCGCGCCCACGCCGTCCATCCGATTACCGCGGTGCAGACCGAGTACTCGCTGTGGACGCGCGACCCCGAGCCCGAGATCCTCCCCACCTGCCGCGAGCTCGGGATCGGCTTTGTGCCCTACTCGCCGCTCGGGCGCGGGTTCCTCTCCGGCCGGTTCAAGTCACCCGACGAGCTCGACGAGAGCGACTTCCGCCGCTCCGGCCCGCGCTTCACGGGCGAGAACCTCGAGGCCAACCAGAAGATCGCCGCGAAGGTGGCCGAGATCGCCGAGGAGAAGGGGATCACTCCGGCCCAGCTGGCCATCGCCTGGGTGCTCGCCCAGGGTGAGGACCTGGTCCCGATTCCGGGCACCAAGCGGCGCAAGTACCTCGAGGAGAACGCGGCGGCCGTCGATGTGGAGCTCACCGACGAGGACCTCGCTCGCATCGACGCCGAGCTTCCGCCCGTGGCGGGCGCGCGCTACAACGAGGACGGGATGGCGGCGGTCAACCGCTAGCGCGGACCTAAGGGCGATTCTTAGACGCGGCTAATCGAGCCCTTAGGTGGACGGGTCACCGTCGCACGATGCTCCCGCTCCGCGTCTTCCTGGGCGTCACGTTCGTCTACGCCGGCGTGCAGAAGCTGAGCGACCCGGGCTTCCTGCATCCGGGCGCCCCAACCTACATCGGCACCCAGCTGCGCGGGTTCGCGCACGGAACGCCCGGCGGCTTCCTCCTCAGGACCTTCGCCATCCCCCACGCGGAACTCGCTGGGGTCGTCATCGCCATCGTGGAGATCGCCGTCGGACTGCTCGTGCTGGCGGGCCTTCTCACCCGTCTCGCGGCGGCAGTTGGCCTCAGCCTGAACCTGGTCCTCTTCCTCACCGCGAGTTGGCACACCTCGCCGTACTTCCTTGGCTCGGACATAGTCTTCGTGTTCGCGTGGCTGCCCTTCGTCCTCACCGGCGCGAAGGGTCAGCCGGCGGTCGATCACGTGCTGAGTCGCTGGGGTCGCGAGGGTCCGCCATGGCGGACGCGGGCGCGAACCGGACTCGCCGCACCGGTCCCGGCGCTGACCCGGCGGGCCGTGCTGCTCGAGGCGCTCGGCCTTGCAGGCCTCGCAACGATGTTCATCGGCGGCCTGTCGGCGCTCGCGAAGGGGAGCTACCGAGTCGGAGGCACCCGCGCGCTGCTCTCCAAGCACGGAACGCCATCTGCCACCTCCCACAGGACCCGCTCGCGGTCGACCGCGGGACGTGTTCCGTCCGGCGCGGTTGCCATCGGTCCCTCGAGTGGAGTTCCGCGCAGCCAGGCCGCGACGTACACCGATCCCGCCGACGGCGAGCCCGACATCCTCATCCGTGATCTGAGCGGGAAGCTCCATGCGTTCAACGCGGTGTGCACCCACGCGGGATGCACCGTGGGGTACCAGTCCGGCCAGATCGTCTGCCCCTGTCACGGCGGGGCGTACGACCCGGCCACGGGCGCCGTCGTTTCGGGTCCCCCACCGGCGCCGCTCGCACAGCGCAGGGTGCTCGAGAGCGGCGGCAGGATCTACGCGGTGCCAAGTTGACTCATGACCGCTGCTGCTGGTGTAATCGTCGCGTGCCGCGCCCCCGCATCCGCCTGCTGAGCGCCATCGCGGTGGCCGGCGCCGCGCTCCTGGCACTCGCCATCGCGCCGGCCGGCGGCCTCGCCAAGCGGGGGCACGTGCCGCGCGCGCTGCTCGTGGGGAGCTGGCATGGGCACAAGGGCCAGTTCAAGACGATCCAGGCGGCAGTCAACGCGGCCAGGTCCGGCGACTGGGTCCTGGTGGGACCGGGCGACTACCACGAGCGGGCCGACTTCAAGAGCTCCGGACGGCCGAGTGCCGACGACGCGGGCGGCGGGGTCTACATCACCAAGCCCGGGCTCCACCTGCGCGGGATGAATCGCAACAGGGTGGTTGTGGACGGGACCAAGCGGAGCAGCAAGAAGTGCAGCAGCGCCGCGTCGGATCAGACCGTGGGGCCGCTCCACAAGGGGGAGCGGCTAGGCCGCAACGGCGTGGAGGTCTGGAAGGCCAATGGTGTCTACGTCGAGAACCTCACCGTCTGCAACTTCCTCGGCAGCGGCGCCGGCAACGAGATCTGGTGGAACGGCGGCGACGGCAGCGGCAAGGTCGGCCTGGGCTCCTACTGGGGCAACTACATCACCGGCACCACGACGTACATCGGGAAGCAGGACTCGAAGATCGCGCAGTACGCGATCTTTGTGAGCAACTCGCGCGGGCCCGGCGTGATCGACCACAGCTACGGCTCGAACATGGCCGACTCCAACTACTACGTGGGCGCGTGCCCGGACTGCAGCGCCACGATCAACCACGCCCACTCCGAGAACGGCGCGCTCGGGTTCTCGGGCACGAACGCGGGCGGCCACCTGGTGCTCAAGAACTCCGAGTGGGACAAGAACCGCGCCGGCATAGTCCCGAACTCGCTCAACAACGACGACGCCCCGCCGCCGCAGGACGGGCGCTGCCCGCACTCGACCACCAAGTCGTGCACGGTCATCGAGAACAACCACATCCACGACAACAACAACCCGAACACGCCGGGAGCGGGCGTCGCGGCGTCAGGGCCGGTCGGTGTGGGGATCGAGCTGGTGGGCGCCTCCTACAACACGGTGCGCTCGAACAAGATCGATCACAACGGCGCGTGGGGGATCGTGATCCACGAGTACCCCGACACCGAGACGCCGCCGGCGAGCGGCATCTCCCACTGTCAGGGCGGGACCCAGCTGCCGGGCGGCGTGTGCAACTTCCCGGCGATCGGCAACATCGTCCACGACAACAGGTTCAGCGCCAACGGCGGGTTCGGGCAGCCCACGAACGGCGACATCGGGGACGAGCCCGCTGCGGCCAACCCGCACAACTGCTTCTTTGGCAACACCGATCCGGCGGGGCTGTCGAGCGACCCGCCGAACATCCAGACGGTCGACGGGCCGCCGTGCACGGGACCCGGCCCCGGCGACGAGCCCGGGCTCGGGGCTGCGCTCATCTGCGCGTCCAGCCTGAACCCGACGGGTTCCTGCTCCGGCTACCCGGGCTACACCGGCGTGAAGCTGCTGCCGCTCAAGAGGCAGCCCACCATGCCTAACCCGTGCGCTGGCGTTCCGGCGAACGCCTGGTGCCCGAAGCACAAGTAAGGGCGCGTACCTAGCGGTGCTTCGGCGCCGGCGCGCAGTCGCCGCTCGCCGGGAACGGCTGGCGCACCGCGGCCTGCCCCGTCTGGGGATCCGCGTAGTGCAGGCACTCGAGGTTGTTCGGATTCGCGATCGGGACCTCGAGGTAGTCCGGGTTGGTGTTCAGGAGCTGGCCGGTGGATAGGAAGTCGGCGAGCTGCTGCTGGCCCGAGGAGCGGCCGAAGAGCGTCGGGTCGGCGAGCCAACCGTGCGGATCCGAGGCGTACGTCGGCGTCTTGTCGTTGCGGTAGTAGACGACGCGGTCGAAGAGCTGGCCAGCGCGGTACAGCGTCCCCGCGGTGGGGTTCGGGACGGTGCCGTCCGCGTACGCGGTCTGGAAGGCCGCATCCTTGGGATGTTTCGCCCACGCCGGGTCCGGCCGGAGCCGGATGCGCGGCGCGAACGTCTCGGGACTGCCGGTGCGCTCGTACCAGTTCGAGGCGCCGAACAGCTCCTGAAGCGCGGCCGCGCCCGGATGCTTGATGACCTCCGACGGGTCGTTCCGCAGCGGTAGGTCCTCGGTGAAGCCGTCGCGTCCAGGCCCGCCGTTGAGCAGGTTGGGCCGCGAGCGCGCGAGGGTGTTGGCGAGGTCGCCGCGGAAGCTGGACAGCCGGGCGATGTCCACGATCGGCCCGCCCGGCACGTTCATAAGCCCGCGGTGGAATAGCGGGTCGGTGCCCATCAGCATCGTGCCGTAGATCCCGCCGAAGCTGATCCCGTAGTACATGATCCGCTTCGGGTCGACGAGGTTCTTCCCGCCGCCGATCCCGGGGATGGTGAGGCCGGCCTTGAGCGAGCGACCCAGGGCCATGTTGTCCACCACGGTCTGGACCAGCCCGGACTGGAGCCCGTCGATCGGCTTGTGCGAGGGCAGCTCGCTCTTGCCCTGCCCGAAGTGGCCAGTCGGCCCGACGCCGTCGTTCAGGCCATCGCCGATCGTGCCGTCGCCGTCCAGGTCACGGCCCCGGCCGTAGCTCTTGAACGTCGTCTTCACCCCGTTGCTCGTCACGGACGTGGTGCTCTTGGACCCGTATCCGTGCCCCGCCGGATCGGTGGCGATCGTCACGATTCCCATCGAGGCGTTGTAGTCGGCGCTCACGAAGATGTCGTAGTCGCTGCGCGTGAAGCCCGGCCCGTACACGGCCGCCGGCCAGGGCGGCGGATGGACGTTGGGGTCGGGCGTGACCGCGATCACGCCGAGGCGGTCGGCGCCGAAGGGACGTGCGGTGCGCTTCGTGGGCACCGGCGGTATCTCGCCGTCGGTGTGGCCCTTGCCCACGCCGTAACGCTGGTCCTGATGAGCGCTACTCGACGCGAACTGGTAGCGCGGTGAGAGGAAGCTCCCGAAGGCGAAGTACCCGGCCGCGCCCGTCGGGATCAGGTTCGGGACCGCGCTCGCGCTGAACGCCGCGGGCGCCTTCGGGTTCGCCTTGACCTGGTCGTTGCGGATCATCCCGTTGAGCGGGTCCACGAGCGAGGGCGCGACGCTCGACGCCAGGAACACGTCGGCCTTGCCGTTCTGCGTGAAGGTGAGCTTGCGGCCGGCCGTGTTGGGGAACCCGGCCAGCCTGTAGGCGTTGCGTCGATCGCTCAGCGGCAGATCCATCGAGCGGCGGATGCGGACCAGCTCGCCGCTGGCCGTCCGTGTGGTGAAGGTAACGGCGCACGAGCCACCGCAGGCCTTCACGTGCTTTCCGTGGCTGTCCAGGATTCCGCGGGTCACGTGGATCCGGTAGCGGGTGTCCTCGCGCAGGAACTTGTCGCTGATCCCCGCCAGCGTGTGGGTGGCGGGATCGAAGGTGAGCTGGCGCAGGCCGCTCACGAACTTGCCGGAGCGGGTGCTGATGAAGAAGTTCGTGTCGTTCACCGAGCTGAGCCGGATCCCGCCCGTGAACGGGACCGTCACCCGGGGCTGGAGGTCGAAGCCGTCGAGCTTGTTGAGCTCCGCGAACGCGTCGCAGATCGAGTAGTCCGACGCGCCGCACGCACGCCGCACGCGGCCCTTGTAGCTCGGGTAGTCGAGGCCCTTGCGGAAGTGCACACGCAGGCCGGTCACCTGCCGCGGGTCGCGGACCGTGAAGTGGTTGGACGGGAAGATCCGCGAGCCGTAGTTCGCGCCGCGCTTGACGGCGATCCTGGACGCCGCCGCGGCCGGCAGCACGGTCGCCGCCGACAGCGCCACACACATGACCAGCAAGCCCGCCCTAACGCGAGTCATCGGAGGGGACGGTACCGGCTAGGAGGTCTGGTCCGTGCCGGACGATTGCCGGCGCGGCGGGGTCAGGCCTCGGCGCCGACCACGGCGTCGCCGGTGCGGGGGATGTGACGCCAGCCGGCGCGTGCCCCCTGGAGCGCGCTCACGGTCGACTCGATGATCACGAGGTACATCAGCTGGCGGTACACGAACTGCTGGAGCGGCAGTGCCCACAGCGGACGCAGCGACTCGCGGTCGAGCCGGAAGGCGAAGATCGCCATCCCGAGCTGGACCAGGTTGAAGGCTCCCCAGGCCGCGACGACGTGAAGATCAGGCCGTAGATCGCGAACAGGTCGATCAGTGGGGCGGTGAGGGGCAGCAGGATCTGGAACAGGAACATGTACGGGAGCGCGCGCCTGCCGATCCGCCGCTGGCGGGGGTCACGGCTCCAGACGGCGCGGCGGTGCTTCCAGACGGACTGCATCGTCCCGAACGACCACCTGTACCGCTGCCGCCACAGCGCCGTGAGGGTGGAGGGCGCCTCGGTCCAGGCCCGCGCCTCCTCCGCGTAGACCACCCGCCGGCCTGTGCGACCGATCGCGAGCGTCAGGTCGGTGTCCTCCGCCAGCGTGTCGGTCGGCACGCCGCCGACCTCCTCAAGGACGTCCCGGCGGAACGCGCCGATCGCGCCCGGCACGGTCGGCGTGCACTGGAGAACCTCGTACATCCGCCGGTCGAGGTTGAACCCCACGACGTACTCGATGTGCTGCCAGCGTCCCAGCAGCCGGCCGCGGTTGCCCACCTTCGTGTTCCCCGACACGGCGCCGACGTCGGGGTCGGCCAGCGGCTCCATGAGCCGGCGGAGGGTCTGCGGCTCGAACTGCGTGTCGCCGTCCACCATCACGACCACCTCGGCCTCGCTGAGCTCGATGCCGGTGTTGAGCGCGGTCGCCTTGCCGGCGTTGTCCTGGCGCACGAGGTGGACCCGATCGAGCCCCAGCCCCGCGACGATCGTCGGCGTGCCGTCGGTCGAGCCATCGTCGACCACGACCACCTCGTAGTCCGGGTACTCACTCGCGGCCAGGGACCGGACCGTGCGTTCGATCCCGACCGCCTCGTTGTAGGCGGGAACGACGATCGTCACCGACGGCAGCCGGCCCGAACCGTTCCCGCGCCGGCGCCGGCTGGTGCGGGTCTGGTGGGTGGCGAGCGCCAGCAGGAGCAGGGCGCGGCCCGCCACGAGCACGCCGATCGCCAGCAGGACCGCCGCGAACACCGCCGTGAGGCCGAACGCCACGCGCACACTCAGCTCGAACGCGTAGCCGCGGCTGCGCTCGAACCCGGAGGTGGCCGGCGCCACCGCCGAGGCGCTCAGCCCGGCGAGCTGCGACAGCGGCACGAAGTGGAAGCCGCGCGCGCGGAGCCGCGGGATCAGCTCACGCAGTGCCGCCACTGTCTGCGAGCGGTTGCCACCGCCGTCGTGGAGCATGATCACGCCGCCGGACCGGCCACGGGGGGTCGCGTGGGCGACGATCGACGCCACCCCGTGGCGCTGCCAGTCCTGGCTGTCGTAGTCGGCAAGGGCGATGTAGTAGCGCCGCCCTGCCAACTGGGCGAGTGCGCGCTCCTGGTCCGGCGTAACGGCGTCCGGCGTCGCCGAGTACGGCGGACGCAGGAAGCGCGCATACCGTCCGGTGATCCCCGCGAGCACCGCCTCGGTCAGCTGGATCTGCAGGCGGCGCTGCCACACGGGCCCGCTGGTCAGAGCGGAGTGCGTGAACGTGTGGTTCCCGAGCTCGTTCCCAGCCCGGACGAGCCCCCGCACGATGTCCGGATAGCGCGCCGCCTGGCTCCCGACCACGAAGAACGTCCCCGGCGCGTGCGAGGCCCGCAGGACGGCGGCGATCTTCGGCGTCCAGCGGGGGTCCGGGCCGTCGTCGAACGTCAGCGCTATGCGGCGGCCGGGGGCGCGCTCGATCGGGGTAAGGCGGTTTCCCCTGGCCGCGAGGATCGGCCGGGCGCGCGCGAGCGGAGCCGCTGCGCTCGTCTGATCGTGCGGCTCGCCGGTCGCGCCGATGGTGTGCGCCGCGATCCCCTGGAAGGTCAGCACCACCAGGACAACGAACAGGCAGAACGCGAGCAGGCGCCAGTGCCCGGGTGGGCTCCAGACTCGTGGCGAGATCCGGCGCCGTCGGCGGGGGTCAGCCGCCCGTGGCGCCATGACCGAGAGCCCGGTGCTGCCCGTTGCCGTGCGGGGAGCCGGACGAGCTCGTCCCCTGCGTCGAGCCGTGGGAGTTGGCCGTCGTGCCCGAATGCGCCTGCGATGAGCGGCCGTGCGCGGCGCCCGTAGCGCTCGCGTTGTTGCTCGACGTCGAGCTCGTGGACGTGGAGCTGCTGCTGGACGAGCTGGTCACGGACCGGGAGCCGCTGGATGAGGGCTGGCCGCCCGCGCCGCCGCCGCCACGGCCGGATCCGTGTTGGCGCCCGTCATGCGCCCCACCCGTCACCTGCGAGGCCCCCGAGGCGAGGTGGCCGTGACCCGTCACCGCGGTGAGGTGGGCCGTCCCCACCCGCACGGCGTGCACGAGCGCGGACGGGACCTTCGGCGGGAGCGCCGGCCCGAGCGCCGGCGCGCTCGGATCGTGCCCCCGGGACGGGATCGCGGCCGGCTCCTGCGCGACGCGGAGCCCGGCTCCGAGCGGCACGCCGGGTAGTGGGAGCATGCCGACCCCACCGAGCACCAGCCCGCACAGCCACAGCAGCAGGACGCTCGCCAGCATCCGGCCGACCACCCGCAGCTGGCGCGCGCGGCGGCCCGTCGGATCGACCAGGACGGGCGATATCGGGCCGGCCGATACCCGGCCGCGCAGATCAGTCACCCGCGCAGGGGTGGCGTGTCCCCCGAAACCAGCCATCGACGCAATAACGCCCGCAGACACCCAAAGGTTGGGTGCACGCGGACCCGGGCAATTGACCGATAGGCGAGCGAAAGGAGCTGAAATGCCACCTCGCGGAGTCAAGAAGGGCACGAAGCGAGCCCGCCAGTACGAGCACGTCAAGCAGAGCGAGCGGCGCCAGGGCCGTTCCGCGGGGCGCGCCAAGGAGATCGCGGCGCGCACCGTGCAGAAGGAGCGCGCCCGCAGGGGAGAGTCCCGCCAGGCGTCGAGGACCTCGACGCGCGACATCTCCTCGGGCCGCCGAGGCGGGAAGCGCTCGGGCCGCCCGGGCCCGCGCGGGCGCACGCGCGACCAGCTCTACAACGAGGCGCGGCAACTCGGCATCGAGGGCCGTTCGAACATGAACAAGGCCCAGCTCCAACGCGCCGTCGCCGGGAAGCGCAGCTAGGAGGTCAGAATCAGGCGCATCGCCGTACTCGGCGCGGGGGGCACGATGGGCCTCCCTATCGCGCGCAACCTCGCGCGCGCCGGTTTCGAAATCCGCGCCTGGAACCGGTCGCCGGGGAAGGCCGAGCCGCTGACGGGGGATGGGGCGACCATCGCCCCGACCCCGGCCGAGGCGGCCGCGGAGACCGAGGCGATCCTGACCATGCTCGTCGACGCCGATGCCGTGATCGATGCGATGGACGGCGACGACGGCGCGCTGGCCGGCGCAGCCGACGGCGTCACGTGGATCCAGATGAGCACGATCGGGATCGAGGGGATCGAGAGCTGCGCGGAGCTCTCCGAGCAGCGCGGCGCCGTCTTGGTCGACGCGCCGGTGCTCGGGACCAAGCAGCCGGCGGAGCAGGGCGAGCTGGTGGTGCTCGCGTCGGGCCCCGACGGGACTCGCGAGCGGGTGGATCCCGTCTTCGAGGCCATCGGTAAGAACACCCTTTGGCTGGGCGAGGCCGGCGCGGGCACGCGGCTCAAGCTCGTCACGAACGCCTGGCTCGTCTCACTAGTCGAGGCCGCGGCGGAGACCATCACGTTTGCAGAGGGGATCGGGATGGACCCGGCCCGGTTCCTCGAGGCCGTCGAGGGCGGTCCGCTCGACCTCCCCTACCTCGAGCTGAAGGCGGGAGCGATGATCGAGCGCAGGTTCGAGCCATCGTTCCGGCTGGCTCTCGCCGCCAAGGACGCCCGGCTCGTGCAGGAGGCGGCGGAGCGCCACGACCTCGAGCTGCCGCTCCTCGAGGTCGTCGCCGAGCGCCTCGCCCAAGGCGTATCGGACCACGGCGACGAGGACGTGGCGGCGACTTACCTCACGAGCGCCCCTACCCGCAGCTAGACGCCGTGCGCTAGCCTGAAATTCAGGTGGTCGTCCCGGAGGGAGGTCCACCGGCTGCGACCCCGAGACACACGCGAGCAGCGGCCCGCGGTGGACCGGAGTCATCCGAACTCGGCAGGGGTGTCGACGTGCAACCGAGCGGGCGGTCGCGGGACAGAGATGACCTGATAGCGGAGCACCTGCCGCTCGCCAGGCGCCTGGCGGCGCGGTACGGATACACAAGCGAGCCGCTGGAGGACCTCGTGCAGGTCGCGTCGACGGCGCTCGTGCTCGCGGCGGATCGATACGACCCAGGCCGCGGTGTTTCGTTCGCGAGCTTCGCGATCCCGACGATCATGGGCGAGCTGAAGCGCCACATTCGCGACCACGGCTGGGCGGCCCGCGTCCCACGAAGCCTTCAGGAGAACGTGCTCAAGGTCACCGCGACGGCGGATGAGCTCGGGGGCCGCCTTGGCCGTTCGCCGTCGCCGCGCGAGCTGGCGACCGAGACCGGGATGGACGTGGAGTCCGTGCTCGAGGCCATGCTCGCAGCATCCGCATTCGAATCCACGTCGCTTGACGGGCACGCCGACGATGGCGATGGGCGGGTGGAGCCGCGGGTCGCCGTGCTGGGGGTGGACGAGCACGGCTACGAGCAGGTCGAGAGGGCGGTCACGCTCTGGCCGGTGGTGGCGGCGCTGCCCGACGACGAACGGGCAGTCATCGCACTTCGGTTCCTCGGCGACCTCACCCAGTCGGAGATCGCCCGCCGCATAGGCATCTCCCAGATGCAGGTGTCCCGGCTCCTGCGGCGGGCGCTCGACCGGATCCACACGTCCACCGGCGTCGCCGTCTGAGCTGACATCCCTGCCTCGGCCGGCAGGTTCGAACGCCCCGCCGTAGAACACGCGTGGGTGGCGGAAAGGCGGCACGGACCCACCGGCGGCGGTGGCGTCCGGGGCACGGTGCTCGCCTCGCTGGCGTGGTGGGGGCTGTCCGCGGCGCTCTGGCTCGCGCTCGTCGACAACACGCACTTCCAGGAGCTCGTGGCGGGCGCCGTGGTCGCATGCATCGGGGCCGCGGCGGCGTTGATCGTCCGCGCCCAGCGCCGGTTCGTCACTCGCCCGCGGCCGAGCTGGCTGCTGCGGCTGTGGAGGCCCGCGATGTACTACCTGCGCGATCTGGTGCCCGTCGCGCTCGCGCTTTCGCGTCGCGCTCGCGGTCGGTTCGTGACCGTACCGTTCGACGCGCACCGTGAGAGCCCGCGCGAGGCCGCCCGGCGAGTGCTGATGAAATCGACCGGCTCCTTCGCGCCGAACACCTACGTGGTCGGCGCCGACGAGGAGCGCGGGATCCTGCTGGTGCACCAGCTGGTTGCCCGCGACGACGTCACAGCCGATGTCGACCCACTGAGCCTGCGATGAACGTCTGGCTCGCCGCGGCGCTCGTCCTGCTGGGTGCGATGGTCCCGCTCGTCGCCGTGTGCATCCTCGTGCGGCGTGCCATCGACGCGGTCGTCGCGCTCGACCTCGCCGGGACCAACGCGGCGCTCGTCCTCCTTCTGCTCTCCGAGGGCCTGAAGCGGCAGCCGTTCGCCGACCTCGCGCTGGTGTTCGCGCTGCTCTCGTTCATCGGGACGATCGCGTTCTCGTACTTCCTGGAAGGTGAGATGTGAGCTTCCGCGACGCCGCGGTGCTCGTGCTGCTGTTCGCCGGGATCGGGATACAGGTCCTCGCCTGCCTTGGCGTGGCCGTGATGCGCGGCCCCTTCGACCGCCTTCACTTCACCGGCTTCGCCGTCCTCGCGGCTGTGGCCCTCGCGGCCGCGATCACCGTGCGCGAGGGGTTCTCGCTGATCGCGGACAAGGCGCTGCTGCTCGCCGCCCTCGTGGTTGTGTCCTCGCCGGTGATCGTTCAGGTCGTCGCGCACGCGGCCCGCATCGTGGACCGCGGCGGCGCGCTCGATCCGGAGGGCGACGACGTGGGGCGCGCCCCGTGACCGCGCTGCAGGCGCTCGCCCTCGTGCTCGTCGCCATCGGCGGCGGCGCGGTGGTATTCACGCGCGACCCCTCGCGCCAGGCCGTCGTCGCCAGCCTGTTCGGCGTGCTGCTCGCCGTCCTCTTCTTCCTATTCCAGGCGCCCGACGTCGCGCTGTCGCAGATCACGGTCGGGACGGTGGCGCTGCCTCTGATGATCCTGCTCGCGCTGTCGAAGATCCGGCAGGGGGAGGACAGCTGAGCCGCCGCGGCCGGCTCGTGCTCTTCCTCCCGGCCGTCCTCCTGCTGGCCGCCGGGCTCGTCTGGGCCGTGACCGAGCTCCCGGCGTTCGGCCACTACTCGGGCGTCTACGGGCTGACGCTCGAGCACGTGGCGCTCGGGCAGCGTCGTGCCACCGACATCGTCTCGCCGGTGACCTTCGACTACCGCGGGGTGGACACGCTCGGCGAGGAGTTCATCCTGTTCGCGGCCGCGGTGGGATGCGCGATCCTCCTGCGATCCCAGCGCGACGAGGAGGTGACCGAGGCCGCCTCCGAGCGGGCGGCCGCCCGGGCGGAGGAGGTACGCCGCCCCGTGCGCGCACTGGCCGCTGTGCTGGTCGCGCCGGCCGTGGTGCTCGGTGCCTACATCGTCGCGCACGGCCACCTCACGCCCGGCGGAGGCTTCCAGGGCGGCGTGATCCTCGCGTCGGCAACGGTCCTCGTCTACGCCGGCGGTCAAGCCGTGGCGTTCCGCCGCGTGAGCCCGGAGCCGGCGCTCGAGCTGGCGGACGGTGTCGGCGCGGCCGGGTTCGCGCTGGTCGCGATCGGCGGGCTGATGTTCGGGCTGGCCGCCCTCCACAACTTCCTGCCCCTCGGCACGCAGTCGCAGCTGCTGTCAGCCGGGATGCTGCCGCTCCTCAACCTGTCGGTTGGGATCGAGGTGGCCGGCGCGGTCACCCTGATCATCTCCGAGTTCGTCGACCAGACGCTCCTGCGGAGCCGCAGGCGGTGAACCTATTCCCGTTCCTTGTGGCCGTGTGGTTGGCGGCGGTCGGGCTCTACGGGGTGGTGACGAGCCGCCACTTCGTGCACCTCGTGATCTCCCTGAGCGTGATGCAGGCGTCCACCTACGTGCTCCTGCTCGCGGTGGGGTACCGCACCGGCGCAAAGGCTCCGGTCTTCGCCGACATCCCCGCCCGTTCGCGGATCGTCGATCCCGTGGTGCAGGCGCTCACGCTCACCGACGTCGTGGTGGAGGCGACGGTCAGCGCACTGCTGCTCGCGCTTGCCGTGCAGGCGCACAAGCGGTTCGGCACGGTGGACCCGGACGAGCTCGGCGCCCTGCGCGGCTGATGACACTGGTCCCGCTCACGATCCTCGTCCCGCTGGTGGCGGCGGGGCTGCTCGCGGCCAGCCGGCCCCTGGCGAGCCGGCTGCTGGCCGACGTGATTGCGCTCGGGGCCGCGGTCGCCGTGCTCGTGATGTGCGCGATCCTCACGCACCGCGCCTCACACGGCGAGATCGTGTACTGGTGGGGCGCCTGGAGGCCGCACGGCGGGGTGTCGCTCGGCATCTCGTTCGCCTTCGACTCGCTCGGGGCGGGCTTCGCCACATTCGCGGCGGCCCTGATGGTGGCGGCGCTGGTCTTCTCGTGGCGGTTCTTCGAGACCGTGGACCACCTCTACCACACGGTGCTGCTCGTGTTCCTGGCCGCGATGGTCGGCTTCTGCCTGAGCGGTGACCTCTTCAACATGTTCGTCTTCTTCGAGCTGATGGGGGTGTCCGCGTACGTGCTCGCGGGCTTCCTCATCGAGCACCGCTCGCCGCTCGAGGGCTCGCTCAACTTCGCGATCACCAACAGCGCGGGCGGGGTCCTGGTCCTGTTCGGCATCGGGCTGATCTACGGACGCACCGGCGCGCTCAATCTGGCCCAGATCGGCCAGACCCTCGGGCACGTGCACCCGGATGGGCTCGTGGTCGCCGGCTTCGCGCTCGTGGTGTGCGGGTTCCTGGTCAAGGCGGCCGCCGTGCCGTTCCACTTCTGGCTGGCCGACGCGTACGCCGTGGCGCCGACGCCGGTGTGCATCCTCTTCGCCGGCGCGATGAGCGAGCTCGGGCTCCTGGGTGTCGCGCGCGTGTACTGGACCTCGTTCGCGGGCGTGTTCGGCGCGCACGAGGGCGAGTTGCGCGCGGTGCTGGTGACCGTGGGGATCGTGACCGCGCTCGCCGGGGCGCTCATGACTCTCGGGCAGCATCACCTCAAGCGCATGCTCGCGTTCGCCACGGTGAGCTACATCGGGTTGTTCCTCGTCGGCGTGGGGCTGCTCTCTCGTGACGGACTCGGCGGCGCGGCGGCGTACGTGGTTGGCGACGGGCTCGTGAAGGCGTCGCTGTTCGTCTGCGTGGGGATCCTGCAGCACCGCTGCGCGAGCGTCGACGAGGTGGATCTGCACGGCAGGGGCCGGGTCCTGCCGATCGCCGGAGTGCTGTTCGGGGTGGGCGCGCTCGCCGTGGCGGGGCTCCCGCCCTTCGGGCCGTTCCTGGGCAAGGCGCTTGTGGAGGACGCCGCGCTGGGGCAGCCGGGCTACGGATGGGTGCCGGCGCTGATGCTGATAGCCGCGGCGCTGTCCGGCGGGGCGATCCTGCGCGCGGGTGCGCGGGTGTTCCTCGGCCTCGGGCCCCGCGGCGAGCCGGACGAGTCGTCCGACGAGGCGCGCGAGGAGGCCGAGCCGGAGTCCGAGGAGCCGCACGACAGCACGCCCTGGCTCATGTGGGTCCCCGCCCTGGCCCTGATGGCTGCGGGCCTCGCCTGGGGCCTGATCCCGGATCTCAGCCATTCGATCGGCGCGGCCGCGGCCCGGTTCGTGGACCACGCCGGCTACGCGCGCGCCGTGCTGGACGGCGTGCTCACGACGCCCGGGCACGTTCTCGCCCCGCATGGGGCGAGCCCGGGCTCATACCTCTACGGCGTCGGGGCCGCCCTGGGCGCGGTGGCTGTTGCGGCGCTCGCCCTGATACGCGACGGCGAGCGGCGTCTGGGACCGCTGATGGCACTACGCGCTCCGCTCCAGGGACTACGCAGGCTGCACAGCGGCCACGTGGGCGACTACGTGGCCTGGCTCACGGCGGGCGTGACCGTGATCGGCGGCGTGTTCATGATCGCCCTGATCTAGTGACCTGAGGCGGAAGCGCTACTCGGTGTGCGTACGACGCGCGCTGCGCACTCCGAGGAGTGGCGGCAGGTCCTCGAGCCGGATCCCGCCGGAGTGCTCCCCGGGCCTGCCCGAAGGCTGGTCGCGAGCCGGCGTGACTGCCGCAAGGACCAGGAAGCCGACGCTGATCAGGATGCCGACGATCATCATGGGGACGAGGCCCTCTCCGAGGCCGAGTCCGAAGCTTCGGGTCAGGCGCGTGAGGCCGCCGTCCACGAACAGGCTCGGGATGATGCCGAGCGCGAGGGACAGGACGACCACGTACGCCACAGGACCGAGATGCCGGCGCGCAGAGCGCCGCGGGGCCGAGGCTCCAGGTGACTCGATCCTCGCCTTCGGCTGGATCGGCTGGGAGTGCTCCTGGACCATCGTGATACCTCCTCGGAGAGTCTCCCTCGGGTATCGGACGCCACCACCGAAACTTGACCGGCCGCGTCCGAGCCGCGGGTTTTCCTCCTAGGAGTTCAGCGCGGGCGCGGTTCTTCCCCCCTGGATGGGGGTCATGCCCCGGCCCGTCGCCAGCGGGCGACGACGGCATGGCCGCGCACGAACTCGGCGACGATCCGGACGTCGCGGGCCCGCAGTCCGCGCGGCATGTAGAGGCGGCACGTGAAGCGCGACTCGCGCGGGGTCCTCGCCCTGCACGAACCCAGGTGCCGCGCTCCGACGCGCGCCCGGATCGAGATCTCCCCGGCGTGCCTGAGCGTGACGCTCGCCGCGAGCAGCGTCCCGTGCTGGGCGGGCTCGCTGGCGACAGCAACCCGCTTCGACCTGCGGGCTCCCTCCGCTCCGGGCGACGCTCCGGGGGGCGCGGACCAGACGATCCTCACGAAGCGCCGGTCGTGCGCCCCGGATGCCGTTCGCGCGGCGATGATCACGCGACCCGCCGACGGCGGGGTGGCGGGGGCGCGATAGAAGCCGGTCGACGTGATGGTCCCGAGCTGTCCGTTCCCGCCCTGCACGCCGTTCACGCTCCAGGTGCTCCGCCGGCGCCCGTGACCGTGGACCACGCGCACGTGCAATTGAACTCCGGTGCCCGCCTGGACGGTGGTGGGCGCTCGCTCGATCATCACCCTCCGCTTCGCCGGCACGCCGACCGTGAGCACAACCGTGGCCGTTCCGGGGTAGAGCGGGTAGGGACTCGTGGAGTCCACCGCGGCGTAGGTGAACCGATCGAGGCCGCGATAGCCGTGCGCGGGGGTGTACCTGACCGATGGCTTCGAGAAGTCAGAGCCACCGGTCACGTCCAGCTTGCCGTGCCGCGGCGGGGCCACGATCCGGAACCCCGGCGCGCCGGGGGAGCCGTACACCGAGGTGTGGAGCTTCACCGTCTCGGCGCGTCCGGGCGTGGTGGC
>Ga0209577_10002534_pt1 | contig 17532 bp, 10 predicted proteins | sample GraSoiAngelo_109_FD_185874 | JGI IMG/M metagenome (GOLD analysis project Ga0209577, IMG submission 185874) | Grasslands soil microbial communities from the Angelo Coastal Reserve, California, USA - 14_0903_12_20cm (SPAdes) (version 2) | ecosystem: Environmental > Terrestrial > Soil > Grasslands...
TCCGGCCCGTCGGCGGTGTTGGGCGTGAGCGCGTACGCGACGGCCGCGACCACGCCGGCCGCGCCGAACCAGCGCAGGGCGCGGCGCCCAGGCGCAGCGATCGCGAGCACGGCGCCGAGCGCGGCGAGTCCCCCGATGCCCCACCAGAGTGGGCCGAGCGCGTCGTCGAGCTCCGGGACGAGCACGTCGCTCCAGACCTTGAAGTTCGTGGCGTAGTGCGCGAGCGTCGTCCCCGGCGGGCGGGGCGGTGCTGGCAGGTTGAGCGGCCCGACGTGGATGTGCCACCACGGCACGGGATTCCCGACCAGGATCAGGTTGCGCAGGTACCAGGCCCCGCCGCCGGCGAGCAGTCCCGCCGCCACGAGCGCCCACGCCCGCCCTCGCCTCCGCGCGGGAGCGCAGGCGGCGATCGCGATCCCGAGCGCGATCGTCGTCACTGCGAACGTGGGCTTGGTGCCCACGGCTAGCCCGGCGGCCACGCCCGCGAGGCCGAGCGCCGGGATCGACCGGCGGGGTTCGAGCGCGAGCGCCATCGCCGCGAGCACCAGCGCGGCGCCCACGATGTCGTTGTTACCGCTCCCTGGCCCCGAGGCGGCCAGGTTGGGCGCCGCGGGCAGGAGGGCGACCGCGAGGAGGACCAGTGCTCCCAGCCCCCGTGAGCGACCGAGCGTCCAGGCTGCTCCGAGCGCGAGCCCCAGCCAGCCGATGTTGAACAGCGGCGAGAGGACGTCGCTGCCCATGAAGAGGATGCCCGCCGAGTGCAGCAGCTCGGAGTTGAACGGCAGGAAGGTGTTGACGGGGTCGCCGGCCAGGAAGTGCAGGTGGTCGATCGAGTGGTCCTGCACGAAGCGGGCGGCGACCGGCTCGTGGTAGCGCAGCGTGTCGCTTCCGAGCATCCCGTGGTGGAGCGCGGAGATCGTGAGCGTGCCCCACTGCGCGGCAAGGAGCACGACGGCGGCGAGCGCGACGAGCCGGGCCGCAGGTCGCTCGCGGGGAGGCGACGGCCCCGGCGGCTGAGCGGCCGGCCGCAGCGGCGCGCGCCGGCCGTACCAGCGGAGGGCGAGGCCAGCGGCTGCCCAGGCGAGGGCGAGCGGGAGCGGGTAGAGCAGCGAGGCGAACCCGAGCGCCTCGGTCGCCAGCAGCGCGACCGCGACCGCGATCACGATCGCGGCGATGCGGGCCGCCCCGCACGACCATCCGGGTAGCAGCCGGCGGCGCGCGGCGCGGGCGCCCACGGCGAGCGGCGCGACGGCGACCGCCAGGAGGACGACGCCGATGAGGTAGCGACCGAGGGTCAAGTGGCGCCGTCTCGCCGGCCCTCGATCAGCTGCCGGAGGAGCTCCGCCTGCCGCGAGCGGTCGGCGTTTCGCTCGACCCAGGCGCGGCCGGCGCGGCCCATCGCCAGGCGACCGCCGGGCGCCATGCCGAGCACCTGCCCGAGCGCGGCCGCGAGCGAGTCGCTGTCGCTCGGAGGAACGAGCCGGCCCCGATCGGCGCCCACCATCTCCGGTATCCCGACCTCCTCGCTGGCCACCACGGGCACCTCGAGCGCCATCGCCTCGAGGATGGCGACCGGCGTGCCGTCGCGGTCCCCGTCCGGCGCCACCATGCAGGGAAGCGCGAAGACGGAAGCCGACTCCACGAGGTCGCGTACCTCGCCGTGCGCCATGGCGCCCAGCAGCCGGACCGGCGCGCCGGTCTCGGCGATGAGGTCCTCGAGCGCCCGCCGCTCCGGTCCCTCGCCGGCGATCAGCACGGTGCGACCGCGGATGCGCGCCGCGGCGCGCACGAGCTGGTCGAAGCCCTTCTTCCGCACGAGCCGGCCCACGGCGACGATGGGGCCATCGGGGTCGTACGGCCTGCGTCTCCGGAACCGCCGAAGGTCGGCCCCCATCCCGATCACGCTGATCTTCCCGGCGTGCTCGGGCGCCACGGAGGCCAGGTGGCGGCGGTTGTACTCGCAGTTCGTGACGCAGAAGGCGGCATCCGCGAGGTTGGTGCGGATGGCCTCGGGGTCGCGGAAAACGTCGGTGGCGTGCGCCGAGAACGAGAAGCGGGTGCCGGACAGCAGGCTGAGGACGCGCGCGAGGTCGGCTGCCACGTCGGCGAAGTGCGCGTGCAGGTGGCGCGCTGCGGCCGCGTGCGGGACGAGCGGCGCGATCCGCGCAAGGGCGCGGGCCCGGCGGCCGTCAGGGGGCCAGAAGGGCTCGCGCATCACGAGGCGCGCGCAGGCGCGGGGATGCCGGCCGGCGAGCACTCCGAGCGCGGCGAGACGGCCAGCGGGCCCCCGGTCGGCCGGGTAGACGGCCGGAACCGCGCCGTCGTCCGGCTGGTGCGTGCCCGGAGCCAGCGCGAGCACCTCCACCGCGACGCCGCTCGACGCGAGCTCGCCGATCTCGCCCGCCACGAAGGTCTGGGACAGCTCGGGGTAGCGCTCGAGGACGTAGAGGACCGGGCCGGCGCTCACGCCGGCGCGCCCTCACCCGGTACCGGCGGGACCACGACCGGGGTCGGCCGGATATAGCCGCCCACCTCGCCCAGCAGCTTGCGCTCCTGCGCGAGGGTCACCGCTACGTACAGGCCCAGGAAGAGGACGACCTGCGCGATCGCCTCCGTGCCGCCGCGGGAGCCGCCGTCCGCGAGCCGCCAGAGGAGCACCGCGGAGCTCGCGGCGAAAGCGGGCACGGCGGCTCGCGCGATCAGGGCCCCGAGCCGCAGCTCCGGCAGGAGCCGCTTCACGTACAGCGCGCGCGTCCCGAAGGCCGCCGCCATCACCGCGAACATGCCGAAGGCGAACCCCTTGATGCCGGTGGCGAACAGCAGCGGGATCGGCACAGCACAGAAGGCGGCCAGCGACGCCAGGGCGTACACGGCCTGGGGCCGGGAGACGCCGACCGCGCGGTAGAACGCGGTCCAGTTGAACCCCAGCTGGTGGACGGCGGTGGTCACGCCGAGCACCTGGAGCAGCACCGTTGCCGGCTCCCACTTGCTGCCGAGCACGAATCGCACCAGGTCGTGCGCGAACAGCGCGAGCCCGGCCCCAAATGCAAGCGCCCATATGGCGGTGAGACGGTTCGACTTCTCGAACAGCTCGGTCATGGTCGAGCGGGCGTCCTTCACCGCGCAGATCGCGGGGTAGATGGTCGCGGTGACCGCGCGGTCGGCGCGATCCGCGTACTGGGTGAGCGTCATGGCGAGAGTGATGAAGCCCGCACCGGCGAGGCCGAGCTTCTCGTCGAAGGCGAAGACCTGCCCTTGGCGGATCACGAGCCCGGCCACCGCGGCGACCAGGATCGGCCACGAGAAGCGGGCGTAGCGGCGGACGCTCGCACCGTGCACCCGCAGGCGCAGCGGGTAGGGCGAGCTCCGTATCGCCACCCATGCGGCGAGCAGGTTGCCCGCGAGGGCGCCGAGCACCAGCCCCCAGACACCCACCCCGGCCGCCACGAGAGTGACCGTCGCCGCGAACGTCGCGAGCGGGACCACGGCCTGGACGGTCCGCTGGCGGACGAACTCCATGCGCCGGAAGAACACCCAGGCCGGCGACTGGAGGGCGAACGCGATAGGCAGGTAGGCCAGCCCGAGCATCAGCGGCGCGAGTCGCCACGAGCCGTAGACGGCGGCGATCGCAGGGGCCAGCATCGCCACGAGCAGCGCGAAGGCGACCGAGAGGATGAGCTCCACGGTGAACGCGCGCTGGAAGGCGAGCTCCTGGTCCTCCTCGTCCTGCTGCACGTACTGCTCGTCGATTCCAACCTGCTTGAGGGTGAGAAGGGTCATCACGGTCACGGATACGATTCCGTAGAGCCCGATGTCGGACGTGGAGAGCAGCCGGGCGACCACCACGTTCTGCGCGATAGTGACCGATTCCACGACGACCAGGAAGCCGCCATTCACCAGCACGCCCCGTGCCGTGCGACGGCGCAGCTCGGCGCGCGGGAAGCTGAACCGGGTGGACGCCACCGCGCTGAGCTTAACCCTGGAGTGACGCGCTCAGACGAGGCTGGCGATGCTCCGGAGGTGAGCGTGGTCGTCCCCACGCGCAACCGCGCGGAGCGCGTCCGGGTGGTCCTCGACGCGCTGGCCGGTCAGACACTTCCGCGCGACCGGTTCGAGGTCGTCGTCGTGGACGACGGGTCGGCAGCCCCCCTTGCGCCCTCGGGCGCGGACAAGCTGCTGAAGCACGACTCTCCGCGCGGCCCGGCGGCTGCGCGCAACACGGGCTGGCGCGCAGCGCGGGCTCCGCTCGTGGCCTTCACCGACGACGACTGCCGCCCCGAGCCCGGCTGGCTCGAGGCGGGCCTGCGGGCGCACCGGACGAGCCCCGGATCGATCGTGCAGGGGCGCACCCGGCCCGAGCCCGCCGACGAGCCCATCCTCGACCGCCCTCACTCCCGGTCCATCCGGGTGGACAGCCTCGGCCCGTTCTTCCAGACCTGCAACGTGTTCTACCCGCGTGAGCTGCTCGAGCGCGTGGGCGGCTTCGACGAGCGCATCCCGACGCCGTCCTCCGAGGACGCGGACCTGGCGCTGCGGGCGCTCGCGTCCGGCGCTGGCGCGATGTTCGCAGAGGACGCGCTCGTGAACCACGAAGTGGTCGTCCGCTCGCTCGCGGAGGCGGTGCGGTTCAGCACCCGCTGGCGCACGCTGCCGGCGCTGGTCGCTCGGCACCCCGAGATCCGCCCCGCCTTCACCTGGCACGGATGGGTGTGGAGGGAGACGCACGCCCGGCTGCTCATGGCGCTTGCGGGCATCGCGCTCGCGCGCGTGCACCGGGCGTTCCTCGTCTGGTGCGTCCCGTACGTCACGTTCCGCCGCGGGTGGCGGCCCAGTGCGTTGCGGCGAGCGCTCGCCGAGCTCCCGGGCCTGGCGGCGGTCGATGCCGCCGAGGTCCTGGTCCTGGCCTGGGCCAGCGCGCGCGAGCGGACGCTGCTCCTGTGAGGCCCCCATGGTCGAGCTGACCGTCGTCGTGCCCACCTTCGACCGGGCCACGGTGCTTCCCCGCTGCATCGACGCGCTCGCGGCGCAGCGTCTCGACAAGGAGGTGCAGGTGGTCGTCGTGGACGACGGCTCCACCGACGGGACCGCCGAGCTGCTGCGCTCGAGGACCGACGTGGAGGTGCTGCGCACCGAGCACCGGGGCCGCTCCGCCGCCCGGAACGCGGGCCTCGAGCGGGCCCTTGGCGAGGTGGTGCTGTTCATCGACGACGACGTGGTCGCGTCCGACGACCTCCTTCAGCGCCACCTCGACCACCACCGCCGCCGGCCCGAGGGCCACGAGGCGCTGGTGGGCCGCGTGACGTGGGCGCCCGACATCCACGTGACGCCGCACATGCGCTGGCTCGAGCGCGGCGGGCCCCTGTTCGCGTTCGACACGATCGAGAACCCGGACAACGTCGACTGGCGCCACTTCTGCACGGCGAACGCGTCGGTCAAACGGTCGTTCCTCGACGGCGAGCGCTTCGACGAGGATCTCGAACGGGCCGTCGACGTCGAGCTGGGCTACCGCCTCTCCCGCCGGGGGATGAGGCTCCGCTACGACCCCGACGCGCTCGCGCACCACCTCCGGCGGGATACGCCACGCTCGACCGAGCGGCGGATGCGCGCCGTCGGCCGGTCCACCCGCATCGTTCACGAGAAGCACCCGGAGCTGCGCGAGCCGCCGCCGGACTTCGCATCGCTCACGCCGCTGAAGGCGGCCGCGGCGCGGCTGGTGCCCGGGCTCCGGGAGAAGGTCTTCTCCTACCGGGCCGCGCGGGCGTACGCGCGCGGCTACACGGAGGGGGGCAGCCGCGCTCGGGGCCGGGCGTGGGCGCTCGATCGCTTCGACGCGCTGGTGCTTGCGGCGTTCGCGGCGATGTCGCTGGTGATCCTGGCGGCGCTCGCCACCCGGCCGCTCACGATGACCGGGGCCGACGGCGCGGTGGTGGCGGATCAGCTCCAGTACTTCGCGTGGATCCGGAGCGCCGCCGAGCACGGGGTGATCCGGAACATGTTCGACGTCAACCCCCGGGGCACGTCGTACTTCGTCCACCCGGGGTTCCTGCTCTCCGGACTGCTTCACCGGGCCGGGCTGGGGATCGCCGTGGCCTACCAGCTGCTCTGGAAGCCGGTGGCGATCCTGGCTGTGTTCCTGGCGTTCCGGGCCTACGTCCACCGCATGGTGCCCGCGGGCCTCGGGAGGTCTGTCGCACTCCTCGTCGCGCTGTTCTACGTCTCTCCGCTCGCGGCGCTCATGGGCCTCGCGCACCTGGGGCCGCTTGGGGCGCGCCGGGAGGTGGACTTCATGTCCGGCGAGGTGTTCCCGGGCACCTACATGTGGGGCTACATGATGACGGCGCTGGCGGTGGCACTCGTGCCGTTCGTCCTCCTGGCGGCGGAGCGCGCCAGGGTGCCGGAGCGGCGGGCAACGGGTCGCGGCAGGGCCTGGTACGCAGGTTGGGCCGCGGCCGGCGCGCTGCTGATGGCCTGGCTGCAACCGTGGCAGGCGGTCGCCGTGCTGGCCACGGTCGGTGCGGTCGAGCTCATCGCCTGGCGGCGCGCGCCGAGCGTCGAGCTCAGGCGAACGCTCCTGGCGGTCGGGCCGCTGGTGGTCGCCGGCGTTCTCCCGCTCGCCTACTACTGGTGGATGGCCAAGGTGGACCCCTCATGGGGATTGGCCGACCGCGCGAACCGGGGCCGGGTGGCGAACTGGTCCTGGTACACGTGGCTGCTCGCGCTCGCGCCGGTGGCCGTTCCGGCGGCGCTCGCCTACCGGCAGCCGGCCCGCGACTGGCAGGCGCTCGCGGTCCGCATCCTGCCGGGCGCGATGGTCGCCGAGTACCTCCTGATCTCGGTGACCGGGGCCGGGACGTTCCCCTTCCACAGCGTGCAGGGGATGTCGCTGCCGCTGGGCGTCCTCGCCGTAACGGGAATCGCGGGGTCGCCGCGGCTGCGCGCGGTCCGGCTGTCGCCGGCTGCGCTCCTGGCGCTTGTGGCGCTGGCCCTGCTCGCCGGCGTCGGCTACAAGCTCAACAACATCCGGATCGAGGAGCACCGCGGCGGGCAGCCCTACTTCCTGACCGACGGTGAGCGTGCCGCGTTCGACTGGCTCGAGCGGTCGCCTGTGCGCGGCGCAGTGATGGCTCCGATCTACTCCGGGCTGGCGGTGCCCTACCGCACGGGGAGGGAGAGCTGGGTGGGGGAGGTCTCGTGGACGCCGCACTTCGACCGCCGCCGTGCAGAGGCGGAAGCGCTCTTCTCCGGGCACCTGCCGCGCGCGCGCGCCGTGGCCCTGGTCCGTTCCTCGGGCGTGCGCTTCCTCTACGCGGACTGCCTCAAGCGGGCCGACCTCGCGCCGCTGCTGCGCGGCGAGCTTGCCGCCGTGCGGAGGTTCGGGTGCGCGACGGTGTATGAGCTACGGTCGCCGCGGTGACCGGATCGGCCACGGCCGCCGAGCGGCCCCGCCACGCCCTCGGTTGGACAGCCAGGAGGCTCGGGCTCGATCGCTTCGAGCTCGGCTGCCTCGTCATCCTCGCCGGGGTCTCGCTGACGTTCCTGGGGCCGCTGCTCACGCGGGGTCGCTCGCTGTCGGGCGCCGATGGGCTCTACCCGGCCGATCAGCTCCAGTACCTCGCGTGGATCCGTGAGGCCTCCCACCACTGGCTGATCGGCAACCGCTTCGACCTCACGCCGGGCGGCAGGCCCTTCCTGCACCCGGGCTACCTGCTCTCCGGGCTGCTCAACCGAGCGACCGGGCTCTCCATCCCGGCCTCCTACCTGCTGTGGAAGCCGTTCGCCGTCATGGTCACCTTCGCCGGCTCGCTCGCCTACGTGAGGCGGTTCTTCCCGGCCGGCGGCCGCAGCAGGGCCGCGCTCGCGATCGTGCTGTTCGCGGTGATGCCCGCCTGCGCCGTCGTGGCGTGGACGGGGTGGGGAGGGAACCCGCGCGCCTACACGTTCGACTTCATCTCGGGCGAGATGTGGACGGGCCAGTACCTGTGGGGCTACCTGATGACGGCGATCGCGGTCTTCCTTATGCCGCTCGTCCTCCTCGCCGTGGAGCGCTGGAGGGGCCAGCGGGGAGCCCTGCGGCTGTGGCTCGCGGCCGCCGGCGCCCTCATCGTCACCTGGCTCCAGCCGTGGCAGGGCGCGACGCTCGCAGTGATCGTCGTGGCCGTCGAGGCGGTCCGGTACGCGCGAGTGCGCGAGCGGCCGCCGTGGCGGCTCGCGCTGGTGCCCGTGGCGGCCGCGCTGCCGGCGCTCTACTACGCGGTCCTCCAGGCGAGCGATCACTCGTGGCGCCTGGCCGCGGACGCGAACGCCGCCGGGTCCCAGCCATCCTGGCACTGGCCGTGGTGGGCGATCGTCCTGACCGTGCTGCCGCTCGCGGCGCCAGCGGCGCTCGCATACCGGCTCCCGGCCCGCGAGTGGCAGGACCTGGCCGTGCGAGTGTGGCCGCTGGCTGCGCTCGCGGTCTTCCTCCAGCCCGGCGGAACGTTCCCCTACCACGCGTTCCAGGGGCTCGCCATGCCGCTCGGCGTCCTGGCGGTCCAGGGCGCCACGAGCTTCCCGCGCTGGCGGCCGCGCCCCTCGCTCGTGATCGCTGCGATGGGGCTGCTCGTGCTGCCCGGGTTCGCGCACAAGGTCCAGCTCGCGCGTAACAACGAGCACTCCGGCAACTATCCGTACTTCATCGCGGGGGGAGAGCTGCGCGCGGTCGACTGGCTGGAGGACGACCCGCGGCCCGGTGGGGTGCTCGCGCCGACCTACTCGGGGTTCTTCGTGCCGTACACGACCGGGCGCGAGACCTACGTAGGGGCGCTGTCGTGGTCGCCCCACTACCGCCGACGTCACCTGTTGGCGGAGGCTCTCTTCTCCGGCCGGCTGACCGGCGCGCCGGCGCGCGCGTTCGTCCGCTCCACACACGCCCGCTTCCTCTTCGCCGACTGCCGCGGTCTGCCCAACCTCGCGCCTGAGCTGGGCCCGCTGCTTGCATCGGTCGAGCGGTTCGGGTGCGCGACCGTATACGTCCTACGCGAGCGGCCGGACATGACGCGGGCCGCGGGCCGGCCGGACGCGTAGGAGCGATGACGCGAGCGCTCCGGCGGAAGGGCTGGCCGTGGCTCGTGCTCCTCTTCGCCGGCGCCGCGCTGCTGTCGGCGATTACCGTGCTGAACGGCGTCCAGCCGAACGACGAGGGGTTGATGCTCCAGGCGGCGCGGCGCATCGCAGGGGGACAGGTGCCCTACCGCGACTTCTGGTGGTACTACCCGCCGGGACAGCCGTACCTGCTCGCCGGGGTCTGGAAGCTGTTCGGGCCCTCGCTGCTCGACTGGCGAATCGTGCGCGTGGCGAGCGACGCAACCGTATCCGTCCTCGCCTACGCGCTCGCTCGGCGGCGTGCTTCCGTGGGCCTCGCCCTGGCGGCGTGGCTCGCGGCCGCGTGCGCGATGGCCTTTCCGACGGGTCCGCATCCCTTCCCGATCGCGCTCGCCCTCGCCCTGGCGGCGCTGCTCACGTTCGAGCGCCGGCTGGCGCTGGCGGGCGCGCTGGCCGGGCTGTGCGCCGTGTGGCGGATCGAGTTCGCCGCCTACCTCGCGGTCGGAATCGTGCTCGCCATCGCGCTCGGTCCGGAGCCGAGGCGTGAGAGGGCACGCCGCGCGGCGCGCTTTGCAGTGCCGGTGGTGCTGGTCGCTGGAGCTCTGTACGTGCCCGTCGTGGCCGCGGCCGGCCTGGGCAGGTCGTGGCACCTCCTCGTTCGCTACCCGCTCATCGACTTCCAGAAGTACCAGTCGCTGCCGTTCCCGTGGAGGTACCAGGGCTCCTTCCGGGTCGTGCGCGTCATCCACTTCTACCTGCCGCTCCTCCTGCTCGTCGGGCTGGCCGGCTCGGTGGCGCGGCTGGCACTGCGGATTCGCCGGGCCGATCCCGCGCCCGTGGCGACGATGGTCGTGGCCGCCGGCATGGCCCACTACATGCTGGTTCGCACCGACCTCTTCCACACGGCGCCGCTCGCCGTGCTGGTCGGCGTGCTGGCGGCGTGGGCGCTGACTTCCGAGCGACGCGGTGAGCGCGGCGCGCCGGCCGTGCGCAGGGTGGTCGCGATGGCCGGCGCAGCCGGCGCGGCGCTCGGGCTTGTGTGGGCGCTGACCGAGGGGATCGACCGGCGCGTGGAGGGGCTCGAGGAGAACACCGTCCCGATCCACCTGCCGGTCGCGGACGGCGTCCGGGCACGCCCGCTCCGCGCGGCGCCGCTGGAGAAGGCGGCCGACTACGTGCGCGCGCACGTGTCGCCCGGGGATCCCATCTACGTAACGGGGGCTCGCGCGGACCTGGTCACATCGGGCTACCCGCTGTTCTACGTGCTGACGGAGCGGCCGAATCCGACCCGCTACGACATCGCCGCGCCGGGCGTTGTCACCTCCGCGCCGGTGCAGCGCGAGATCGTTCGGGTACTCGAACGCGTTCGACCGCGCATCGTGCTGCGCTGGGCCGCGCCGGTCACGGCGCTTCCGGAGCCGAACCAGGCAGGGCGCTCGAGCGGAGTCCGCATCCTCGACGTGTACCTGGCGCGCGCGTACCGTCTCGAGCGCCGCTTCGGCATCTACCTGCTGCTCGCGCCGCGACCGCGGACGGCCCGCTAGTGACTACGCCAGCGTCTCCGACGTGGCGATCGTGTCGCCCGGCTCGTCGGGCTCCAGGACGACACGCTCCGGATGCGTCGCGATCCGGAACGCGAGCGTGGCCATCAGCGCCGCGAGCGTGGCGTTCACCGCGGTCAGGCCGATCGCGATCGATGTGAGGTGGGGGCCGATCGCGATGACCACGGCGGGCTGGACTATCGCCGCGACCACGAGCAGCCCGATGAACCGCCAGCGGTGCAGCGCGAGGTGGTACTGCACCGCGAGGTACGTGCACGCCAGCAGCGAGAGCGCGACCCCGAGCCACGGCAGCGGGTCGGCCCCCGCGGCGAACTTGTTCCCGAAGGCGGCCTTCATGAGCGGCGTTCCCAGCGTTGCGTAGATCAGGATCATCGGCAGCGCGACCAGCGCCACCAGCCCGAGCGTGCTCGCCAGCACGCTCGCGGCGCCCAGCCGCAGGCGGGCGCGCCGCGCCGCCTCCGGCACGAGGAAGAGCCCGAGGCCGACCGCGATCCACATGATCGCCTTCGCGGCGACGGCCGCCGAGGCGTAGAGACCGGCCTGCTTCCCCGTGGCCACGTGCTTGACGATGATCACGTTGCCGTCCTGCATCCACGCGACGAGCGCGAGCGCGGCCACGGGGGCGCCGGCGCGCACGAACAGGTGGCTCAGCGGGTGCTCGCCAGCGGGCGTCGGGTGGGGGAGCACCCGGCGCAGTGGGATCACGAGCGCCACCGCCACAGCCGCGAGCGCCAGCGGGGTGCCGAAGAAGACTCCGCTGACGCCCGCCGGGCCCACGAGCGCGAACGCGAACAGGAGCCGCGCGAGCTGCTCACCGATCCAGCTCGCGCCCACGGCGCGGTAGCGGTGGAAGCCCTGCAGCGCCCCGCGCTGCACGGAGACCATCAGCCACAGGCAGCCGCTCGGAAGCGTGGCGGCCGCCCCCCAAGGAACGTCGCCCACGCCGATCACCCCGGCGAGCCCGTGCCTGCCGAGCACGGAGACCGCGCACGCGAGAAACGTCACTCCGGCCAGGCGCTCGAGCCACCTCCACACGCCCGCTCCGGCGGCGGAGTCGCCCGCGGCCACGGCCGCACTCACCTCCCGGGCGACGGTCGTCTGCACCGCCGACCCCGGGACCATCAGGATGATGTAGGTCGAGATCAGGGCGGACAGCGATCCGTAGCCGGTCTGCCCGAGCCTGCGGGCGAAGACGACCGTGAACAGGAGGGCCAGGACGTTGCCCCCCATGACTGCGGCGGCCATGCCGGCGGCCCTGCCCGTGTCGGAGCGCGCCAGGTCCGCTAGGCGCGCGCCTCGTAGCGCACGGATCGACGGTGCAGGCAAGGCCGCACAGGGTACCGGTGGCCCCCGTCCCGAAGTGACGTATTTTGCGGCCTCGCCCGCCGGTATCCTGGCCCGCCATGCAGGAGCGCGCGCTCGCCGAGCGCCTGATCACCTACGACACCTCGCGTCTCGACGGGATCAGGGCGGCCGCCGGCTTCGTTAAGGGCTGGCTCGAGTCGCACGAGATCGAGGTGCGCGACGGCACGGTCAACGACCTCCCGGTCCTGGCGGGGACCGTCGGCGCCGAGTCCGGACCGACCGTGGTGCTGCACGGGCACATCGACGTGGTCCCGGGGCATCCCGAGCAGTTCGAGCCGCGCACCGAGGGGGATCGCCTCTTCGGTCGCGGCGCCTACGACATGAAGGGCGGCCTCGCCGGGATGATGTGCGCGGTCCGCGATCTGGCCGCGCAGCGCGACGTCCGGGTGCACTTCGTGTGTATCTCCGACGAGGAGTCCGACGAGCCGTCCGCCCGGGGAACGGACTACGTCGTTGCCAAGGGCTACGTGGGCGACTTCGCGATTACCGGGGAGCCGACCGACCTGCGGATCGGCGTCCAGTCGAAGGGGGTGCTCGCGCTGCGGATCGAGGTGGAGGGCACCTCAGCGCACGGCTCCACGCCGTGGCTGGGCGACAACGCCGTGCTCAAGGCAGTCGACGCCTTCCGCAGCATCCAGGCGATGCCGTTCGCGCGCGAGGCCTCCGACCTGTTCGACCGGCCCTCCATCAGCCTGGGCCGGATCATCGGGGGCGACCGCATCAACAAGGTTCCCGACCTCTGCGCGATCGACGTCGACATCCGCTACCTCCCCGGCCAGGATCCCGACGCCATCCTCGACGCGATCCGCGCGCTGCCGGACGTCTCGGTCGAAACGGTCTTCCGCCGGGCGCCGGCCACCGTCTCGCGCGACGATCCGCACGTCCGCGCGCTCGCCGCGGCGGTCGCCCGCTGGACACCGCCGGACCGGATCTCGGTCGGCCGCGACGGCGCCTCCGACGCGATCAGCTTCATCGACGCCGGTGTCCCGGCCGTGGAGTTCGGGCCGGTGGGCGGCGGGCACCACGGGCCCGAGGAGTGGGTCTCGATCGACTCGCTGGTCCACTATCGCGAGGCTCTCGTGGAGTTCGTGCGCTCGCTGCCCCAGACCGTGGGAAAGGGCCACCTCCGCATTGCTTGAGGAACGGCGCGGTCTCTGGAAGCGCTACCTGGTGGGCGCCGTGCTGGTGCTGCTGGCGTCCGCGTCGGCCACCGGCGTCGCCGCGTTCCACGAGATCGACAAGGTTGTCAACGCGTTCAAGCACGGCAACACGATCAGCCTGCCGAACGAGCTGGCGCAGGCGGACAACGGCAAGCCGCAGACGGTCCTCCTGATCGGCGCCGACCAGCGCGCGCCGGGCGCCGCGGACTACCGTGCCGGCGCGCGATCGGACACGATGATGCTGGTCCGGCTCGACCCGTCGAGGCGCGCGACCGCGCTGATGTCGGTGCCGCGCGACCTGAAGGTCCACATCCCCGGGCACGGCGTCGACAAGCTCAACGCGGCCTACACCTACGGCGGCGTGAAGCTCACCGTCCGGACCATCAAGCTGCTCACCGGGCTGCGGATCAACCACGTGGTCAACATCGACTTCCGCGGCTTCCGCAAGGCCGTCAACGCGCTGGGATGCGTCTACCTGGACGTGGACCGCCACTACTACAACGAGAGCAACGCGTACGCCAAGATCAACATCCAGGCCGGCTACCAGCAGATCTGCGGGCCCGCGGCGCTCGACTACGTCCGCTACCGCCACGAGGACAACGACATCATCCGCGCCGCGCGGCAGCAGGACTTCCTTCGTCAGATCAAGCAGCAGATCGGGGTGGGCAAGCTGATCGACAAGCGCGACCAGCTGATCCACATCTTCGGCCAGTACACGCAGTCGGATATCGGCTCGGCGACCGGGGTGCTGCGACTGCTCAGCCTGATCGTCTCGTCCGCCTCGCACCCCATCCACGAGATTCACTTCTCGGCCAACCTCGGGCCGAGCTACGTCACGGCATCGTCCAAGGAGGTCCACAAGCTCGCGCAGGAGTTCCTCGGCGTGACCGCTCCAGCGCCGCCCGCCCTGCCGCGTCCCAGCTCGCGGCACGGCAAGCACCGGTCCAAGCGCGTGCCAGGGCTCGTGAACGACTCGAGCGTAGGCAGGCAGGTTGCGCTGCAGCTGGTGAGCGGGGGCGCGCGGCAGCTGCGGCTCTACTACCCGCGGCTCCTGCCCAGCGGTGCCACCTTCCTCTCACCGCCCCGCGCGTACACCGGCAAGACGGCCGGCACCCGCCGCCCGTTCAACGCCTACCGCATGGTCATGTCCACGGGCCAGATCGGCGAGTACATCGGCTTCCAGGGCCTCTCCTGGACGAATCCGCCGATCCTGCGCAGCCCCTCGGCCACGGTGACGATCGGCCACCGGAAGTACATGCTGTATCGCGACGGGCCCCGGACGCGCCTCGTGGCCTGGCTCTCCGACGGCGCCGCGTACTGGGTCTCGAACACGCTCTCGGAGACGCTGTCGGAGCGTCAGTTGCTCGCGATCGCCCGTTCGGCGAAGCCCCTGGGATAGATAGGCTCCGCACGTGCCTGACCGCGAGCCGATCGGCGTCATAGGCGCGGGCTGGGTGGGGCTCGTCACGGCCGCGTGCTTTGCCGAGCTGGGGCACGAGGTCCACTGCCGCGACATCGTCCCGGAGAAGGTGGAGGCCCTCCGGCGCGGCGACGTGCCGATCTTCGAGCCCGGCCTGGCCGACCTGGTCGAGCGGAACCGCGAACGGCTCCACTTCACCACCGACATGGGGGAGGTGATGTCCGGCGCCGAGCTCCTCTTCTGCTGCGTGGACACGCCGCCCACCTACTCCGGCGACGCCGACCTCTCACGCATCGAGTCCGTGGTCCGGGAGCTCGGGGAATCGCACGACCATGCCATCGTCATGAAGAGCACGGTGCCGGTAGGCACGGGCCGCTCGATACGCCGCCGCCGCGAGACCGGCTACGTGGCGAACCCGGAGTTCCTCCAGGAGGGGTCGGCGGTCCACGACTTCATGCACCCCGACCGCGTGGTCGTGGGCAGCTGGGACGACTCGGACGAATTCGGCGACCGCGTGGTGGCGCTGTACGAGGCGCTCGAGGCGCCGATCGTCCGCACCGACGTGGCAAGCGCGGAGATGATCAAGCTCGCCTCGAACGCGTTCCTGGCCACGAAGATCTCGTTTATCAACGAGATCGCGAACGTCTCCGAGGAGCTGGGCGCCGACGTGACCGAGGTGGCGCGAGGGATGGGCCTCGACGAGCGCATCGGGACGCAGTTCCTGCGGGCGGGGATCGGCTACGGCGGAAGTTGCTTCCCCAAGGACGTCAGCGCGCTCAAGCAGCTGGCCGGCAACTCCGGCTACCACTTCCAGCTGCTGACCGCGGTCATCGAGGTCAACGAGCTCCAGAAGCGGCGCACCATCGGGAAGCTCCAGAAGCACCTGGGCTCACTCGTCGGGAAGGAGATCGCGCTTCTCGGCGTCGCCTTCAAGCCGAACACCGACGACGTGCGCGAGGCCACGAGCCTCGTCCTCGCGGCCCGGCTCCAGAGCGAGGGCGCGCACGTGCGCGTGTACGACCCGAAGGCCGCAGGCCGCGCCCGCGAGCTGCTGGGCAGCGCTCAGGTGACGGCGTCCGCGCTCGATGCGCTGACCGGCGCCGACGCGGCCGTGCTGGTGACCGAGTGGCCCGAGTTCCGCGAGCTCGACTGGGCCGGCGAGGTGAAGGAGCGCATGGCCCAGCCGATCGTGGTGGATGGGCGCAACTTCCTCGACGCCGAGCTGCTGACCGCGGCTGGCTTCAGGGTCGAGGGCATCGGTCGCTCGTCCGAGCGCCTCAGTGGGTCCCAGGAGCGGGTAGCGAGGACGAGCTGAGTTGCAGGCGCTGGTCCTCGCTGGGGGCGAGGGAACGCGGCTGCGCCCCCTGACGCTGTCGGTACCGAAACCGGTCATGCCACTGGCCAACCGGCCCTTCCTCACCTTCGTGCTGGACTGGCTCGAGCGCCACGGGGTGAACGAGGCGATTCTCTCCTGCGGTTTCCTGTCGGAGGCGGTGGAGCGCGTCCTCGGCGAGCGCTACGGCGGCATCGCGCTCCGCTACGTGGTGGAGGACGAGCCGCTCGGCACCGCCGGGCCGGTCCGCCACGCCGCGGATCTGGGACTCGTCGCCGATCGGCTGCTCGTGCTGAACGGCGACGTGCTCACCGACTTCGACCTGAGCGCCGAGCTGGCCCAGCACGAGGCCAAGGGCGCGCTCGCGACACTCGCGCTCATCGCAGTGCCGGACACCGCCGGGTACGGGGTCGTGCCCACCCGCGACGACCTCCAGGTGGAGGCGTTCCTCGAGAAGACGGCGGCGCCGCCCACGAACCGGATAAACGCCGGCGCCTACGTGCTCGAGCGCGAGGTGATGGAGCGGATACCGGCTGGCCGCGCGGTGTCGTTCGAGCACGAGGTCTTCCCCCAACTGGTGGGACATGGGCTGTACGGCTACCTGGCCGACGGCTACTGGCTCGACATCGGGACACCGGACCGCTACCTCGAGGCGACGTACGACCTCCTCGCCGAGCGGGTGGAGAGCGCGCTGCCGCCGCGCGACGAGACCGGCTCCCTGGTGGCCGAAGGCTCGATCACGAGCGGAGCGCGCATCGGCCCGATGTCCGTGATCGGGCACCACTGCTCGGTGGGCGTCGGCTCCACGGTCGAGCGGTCGGTGCTGCACGACGACGTGCGCGTGGGGGCGGGCTCCACGATCACCGGCGCGGTCGTGGCACAGGGCGCGCGCCTCGAGGACGCGGTGGTGGTCGAGGAGGGGGCCATGGTGGGCGCCGGCGCCTCCGTTTCGGCGGCCTCACGCGTGGAGCGCGGCGCCCGGATCGACCCCGGCGCCGTGGTGAGCGGCGGCCAGCCCGTGGGGCCGGCGTGACCGCGACCTCCACGCTGTCGCGCGAGGCGATCGAGTCGGTGGACAGCGCCGGGATGCTCGGCGACGTGCTCGCCCAGCCCGCGCAGCTCGCCGACGCCGTGTGGCGCGCCGACTCGGCGGCGATCCCCCGCCAGGAGGCCGAGGGCGGCCTGGTCGTGGCCGGGATGGGCGGCTCCGCGATCGGCGGCGACCTCGCCGCGGCGGCACTGAGCGGCCGCGCCAAGCGGCCTATCTCCATGGCCCGCGGCTACGAGCTCGATCCGTGGATCGGCCCGGACACGCTGGTCGTGTGCGCGAGCTACTCGGGTGACACCGAGGAGACGCTGGCGTCGTTCGAGGCGGCCGGCGCTGCGGGCGCCCGGCGCGTGGCGGTCACCACGGGCGGCGGCCTGGCGCGCCGCGCGCGCACCGAGGGGGTACCGGTGATCGGCGTCCCGGCCGGGTTCCAGCCGCGCGCGGCGGTCGTCTACATGACCGTGGCCGCCCTCGAGTGCGCCGCCGCCTCCGGCGCCGGGCCGCCGATTCGCGAGGAGATCGAGGCGGCCGCCGGCCCGCTCGGCGCACTGGCCGAGGAGTGG
>Ga0209577_10002536_pt1 | contig 17511 bp, 12 predicted proteins | sample GraSoiAngelo_109_FD_185874 | JGI IMG/M metagenome (GOLD analysis project Ga0209577, IMG submission 185874) | Grasslands soil microbial communities from the Angelo Coastal Reserve, California, USA - 14_0903_12_20cm (SPAdes) (version 2) | ecosystem: Environmental > Terrestrial > Soil > Grasslands...
CGCCCATCAGCTTGGTGAAGATGTCATCGGCCTCGTCGACCTCCTTGATCCTCACCTGCAACAGCGAGCGCTCGTTGGTATCGAGCGTGGTTTCCCAGAGCTGACCCGGGTTCATCTCGCCGAGACCTTTGTAGCGCTGCAGCTTCACGCCCTCGCGGCCGGCTCCGGTCACCGCTTCGAACAGGCCGACCGGGCCGTGAATGGTGGTTTCGGTGTCTTTCCGGCGCAACAGGCCGGGGCGCGGATAGGCCTCTTGCAGCTTTGCGGCATATTCATCGAGCTTGCGCGCGTCGGCGGAGCCGAGCAGCGCGTCGTCGATGATGGCGACATCCTTGACGCCGCGCACGGTGCGCTCGAAAAAGAAGCCTTCGCCTTCGGTGAAGCGCCCGATCCAGCCGCGCTCGACTTCATCGGCCAGCGCATCGAGCCGTCGCGCGATATAGCCTGCCGCGGCATTGGCGGTTGCGACATCACCAGTGATCTTGGGGCTGAGCACGCCGGCGATCGCCGCCTGTTCGATTACCTTGCGGTTATAGCGGCTGTGCAGATTGTGCAACGTGCCGCGGATGACGCGGGCGTCCTCGACCAGCGCCTGCAGGTCGCGTCCGCTGCGATCCTCGCCGGTCGCCAGCTTGAAGACGCAGTCCGCGAGGCCGGTTTCGATCAGGTAGTCTTCCAGAGCGCGCTCGTCTTTCAGGTATTGCTCGGATTTGCCGCGGGCGACCTTGTAGAGTGGCGGCTGCGCGATGTAGAGGTAGCCGCCCTCAATCACCGACGGCATCTGGCGGAAGAAGAACGTCAGCAGCAGCGTGCGGATATGCGAACCGTCGACGTCGGCGTCGGTCATCAGGATGATCTTGTGATAGCGCAGTTTTGACAAATCAAAATCGTCGCGGCCGATGCCGGTGCCCAATGCCGCGATCAGCGTACCGATCTGCTCGGAGCTCAGCATCTTGTCGAAGCGTGCGCGCTCGACATTGAGGATCTTGCCGCGCAGCGGCAGCACCGCCTGGAATTCGCGGTTGCGGCCCATCTTCGCGCTGCCCCCGGCGGAATCGCCCTCGACGATGAACAGTTCGGCCTTGGCAGGATCGCGCTCCTGGCAGTTGGCGAGCTTGCCGGGTAGCGAAGCGACGTCGAGCGCGCCCTTGCGCCGCGTCAGCTCGCGCGCCTTGCGCGCGGCTTCGCGGGCGGCGGCTGCCTCCACTACCTTGCCGACAATGACTTTGGCTTCCGCGGGATGTTCCTCGAACCAGGCGGCCAGGGCCTCGTTCAGGACGTTCTCGACCACCGGGCGCACTTCCGAGGACACCAGCTTGTCCTTGGTCTGCGAGGAGAATTTCGGATCGGGCACTTTCACCGAGAGCACCGCGGTCAGGCCCTCGCGGCAGTCGTCGCCGGTCAGCGCGATCTTTTCGCGCTTGGCGATGGCATCGGCATAGCCGTTGACCTGGCGCGTCAGCGCGCCGCGAAAGCCCGCGAGATGGGTGCCGCCGTCGCGCTGCGGAATGTTGTTGGTGAAGCACAGCACATTCTCATGATAGCTGTCGTTCCACCACAGCGCCGCCTCGATGCCGATGCCGTTCATGTCCGCGTTGATCATGATCGGGGAAGGCACGATCGGCTTCTTGTTGCGGTCCAGATATTTGACGAACTCCTCGACCCCGCCGTTATAGCGCATCTCCTCGCGCTTCTCGACCGCATGGCGCTTGTCGGACAGCACGATATTGACGCCGGAATTCAGGAACGCGAGCTCGCGCAGGCGATGTTCAAGCGTGGCAAAATCGTATTCGACATTGGTGAAGGTTCCGGTGGAAGCCAGGAACGTCACTTCGGTGCCGCGCTTGCCGTTGGCCTCGCCAACCACCTTGAGCGGCGCCACCGCGTCGCCATGGGCGAATTCGACGAAATGTTCCTTGCCGTCACGCCAGACCCGCAGTTGCAGCTTGCTCGACAGCGCATTGACCACGGAAACGCCGACACCATGCAGGCCGCCGGATACCTTGTAGGAATTCTGGTCGAATTTTCCCCCCGCATGCAGCTGCGTCATGATGACCTCGGCCGCAGAAATGCCTTCACCCTTGTGAATGTCGACGGGAATGCCGCGGCCGTCGTCGCGCACGGTGACGGAGCCGTCGGCGTTGAGCACGACCTCTACCGAGGTCGCGTGGCCGGCCAGCGCTTCGTCGATGGCGTTGTCGACGACCTCATAGACCATGTGGTGTAGGCCGCTTCCGTCATCGGTGTCGCCGATATACATGCCCGGCCGCTTGCGCACGGCGTCGAGGCCCTTCAAAACTCGGATCGATTCCGCGCCGTACTCGATGGGAATGGAATGCTCGGTATCGGCGATCGGTTGCCGGGCGGGTTCTGTCATACAAGGCCTTCGAGGATGTCTTCGAATCAGCGGGCCAAATCAGGCGCTGAATCGCTTATTTGTGCCATGAAAGAGGCGGTGCGCCTAGCGCAAAGTCTCTATCAACAAGTTGTTGAATAAGTGGGATTTTTCGCGTGTTTTTCAAGGCGTCCGGAAGCCGGTTTGGAGGCCTCGTAAAAGCGCGATTCGCAGGCTGTATTTTGGCCTGCAAAAGTACGATTTTTTTGCCTCGGTGACGGAGTGGCGCGGCCCGAAAATGGCAGATTGCCGGAGAACTGCTAGAGAGGGGACGGCAGCGGTTCGGCTTCGTCGCTGGCGGGCAGTTCTTCCAACCGCGAGTTCTACGCATTTCTGCTCACCTATTCGGTACGTCGCGCGATCATGGATTGACTGATCTTGTCCTCCGCATCAACCAAATATCGGCCCGATATTGACGGCCTCCGGGCCATTGCCGTGATGCTGGTGGTGATCTTTCACGCCTTTCCGGAGACCATGCCGGGCGGCTTCATCGGCGTCGATATTTTCTTCGTGATATCGGGCTTTCTGATCACCGGCATCATCGTGCGGGAGCTGGACCAGGAACGCTTCAGTCTTCTGGCCTTCTACAACCGCCGGATCAGACGGATTTTCCCGGCCCTGATCGTCGTGCTTTGCGTGACCTTGGTGCTGGGCTGGCTATGGATGCTGCCGGCGGCCTATGCGCAGCTAAGCAGTGACGTTTTTGCCAGCGCGGCGTTTTTTGCAAATATCGCCTTGCTGCTGCAGTCCGGCTATTTCGACATCGAATCCGCCAGGAAGCCGCTGCTGCATCTTTGGTCCTTGGGCATCGAAGAGCAATTTTATCTGTTCTGGCCGTTGATGCTGATGCTGGTAGCCCGCCTGCGCCTGAGCATGCTCGCTGCGGTGTCGATCGCCGGGCTTGCGTCGTTTGTGCTCAACGTGGCGCTGATCGGTTCAAACCCGGTGGCTACCTTCTATCTGCCGTTCACCCGGGCGTGGGAATTGCTGGCCGGGGCCGCCTTGGCTTGCAGCTGGAACCAGCTCAGCCATTCCCGCACCGTAAGCAATCTGCGCGCCTTCGTCGGAATCTTCCTGATTGCGACCGCCGCCGGCGTGCTCGATACCAAAAGTGCCTTTCCGGGATGGTGGGCCGTTTTGCCCGTCGGCGGCGCCGCGCTGCTGTTGTCTGCGCCCGCGGCGTGGTTTTGCCGATCTGTGCTGGCAAGCCCGCCGCTGGTCTGGATCGGGCTGATCAGTTACCCGCTGTATCTGTGGCACTGGCCGCTATTGGTATTTTTCGGCATCATCAAATTCGCGCCGCTGACGCTGCTGGAGCGCGGACTGACCGTCGGCCTGAGCTTTGCCCTTGCGTGGCTCACATATCGGTTTGTCGAAATCCGGTTTCGTTTCGGCCGCCCGAGCCCGCTCAAAATATTAAGCCTGGGTTCGGGCATGGTGCTGATCGCCGCGGCAGGCGCTGTGATCGTCGAGGGACGCGGCTTCGATTTTCGGCTGCCGCCGGAAATTCGCGACATGGCCAATGTGCCGACGCAGTCCGCAAAATGGCGGTTCCATGAATGCCTGCTCGATCTAAGTCATGAAACCTTGTTTGCCGACAGCTGCGTCGATCGCAATCGCCGGCCCCTGATCTTGATCTGGGGAGATTCGACCGCCGGCGCGCTGCTGCCGGGTCTGCGCAAGGCGCAGGAAAGTCGCGCCTTCGGCATCGCGCAGTTTACGTCCAGTTCGTGCATGCCGGCGCTCAATACCGATGTGGCCGGCGTGCCCAACTGCCGCGCGATCAATGACAAGGTGTTAGGCATCGCCCGAGAGATCAGGCCCGAGATCGTACTCTTGCATAGCACCTGGGATAGATATCTCGATGGCGTAGCGGAGACCGTGACCGCACTGAAAAAGCAGACCAACGCTCGCGTCGTTGTGCTGGGTTCGGTGCCGTGGTGGAAGCGCGGGCTGCCAAACGAGGTGCTGCGCTATTTCATGCTGCATCAGCGTCTGATTCCGGAGCGATCCGGTCGTGCAGAAGTCGATCGCTCCGGCTCGGCCTTACGTGAGAAGCTTGTACCCTTGGGCGCCGAATTCATTTCGGTGTGGGACACGATGTGCAACGCCGAGGGCTGTCTGACGCGGATCGGCGATGCCGCCGGTGATATTACCGCGAGCGATCAGGTGCATTTTACCGAAAAAGGATCGGTGTTTTTGGTTCAGTCCATCATCGACCAACTGCTTGGCGGGCGGACCGCGCGATCCGCAAATGAGTAGCAGGGATCTCACCGATCCGGCTTATCCGCAGCTCCGGCGCCGGCGCCTTCAGGCGCGGCGGGAGATCTTGCCGGCATCGACGTTGAAAATTTCACCTGATCCGACGATGTCGGTAAACGCAGCGGGGTCGGCGCCGGTCATCCAGACCTGCGCGCCGAGTTTTGCCAGCTCATCGAACAATGCCCTGCGTCTCTCGGGATCGAGATGCGCCACCACCTCGTCGAGCAGCAACAGCGGCGTGATGCCGGTCATCTCCGCGACCAGACTGGCATGCGCCAGCACCAGGCCGATCAGCAGCGCCTTTTGCTCGCCGGTGGAGGCGTCGCGGGCCGGCATGTTCTTTGGCGCGAAGATCACTTGCAGATCGGTGAGATGCGGACCGTCGAGCGTACGGCCTGCCGCAGCGTCGCGCGCGCGGCTGTCGCGCAGTATCTCCCGGTAGCGATCCTCAACTGAGGTAGCGGGCTCGCTGAGCAGCGCGTTTTCCATCCAGCCGTCGAGCATAATCTGCGCGGATGGAAACGCGGAAGCTTCTCCGCGCGCGCGCAGCATCGCTGCGAGTTTTGTCGCGGTCTGGCCGCGGGTCGCCGCCACCGCAACCGCGAGTTCGGCGGTTTCGCGCTCGATCGCGTCGCACCAATGGTCGTCATAGTTGCGTACTTCCAGGAGGCGGTTGCGCGAACGTAACGAGCGGTCTAGTGCCGACACCCGGCTGGTGTGCTCGCTATCGATCGCCAGCACCAGCCGGTCGAAAAACCGCCGCCGCTCGGAGGCTGCACCCAGGAACAGGCCATCCATCGCGGGCGTCAGCCAGACCATCCGCAGATGATCGCCGAAAGCGGTGGCCGAGTTCACGGGCTCGCGGTCGATCCGGCAGCGCCGGCTAGTGGCGGGCGCATCGCTGCCGGGCGCGTCGATGCCGGTGCCGAGCGTTGCCAGCCCGAGCGCGCCCTCGACCTCGGCGGATACCGCCCATGAGCCATCGCCCTGATTGTCGGCGACGTCGTCGAGCGTCGCCCGGCGCAAGCCGCGTCCCGGCGACAGAAACGAGATCGCCTCGATGGCGTTGGTCTTTCCGGCGCCGTTCGGACCAACCAGCACCACCACCTCACCACGCGTTTCAAGAACAGCCGCGCGATAATTGCGGAACTGCGTCAGGGCGAGGCGGCGGATGCGGGAGATGGGCATGGCTATTCGTCATTGCCGGGCTTGACCCGGCAATCCATCGTCCGCGTCAGTGGACAATTTCTTCGTATAAATCCCGCCACTCGCGATTGCCCGAGACGATTAGATCGATTTTCCACTCGCGCGACCAATGTTTGATGTTCTTCTCGCGCTGAAGCGCCGCGGCGATTGTTTCGTGCGCCTCAAAATACACCAGCGTTTTGATGTGGTACCGCTTGGTGAAGCTCTCGGCCAGCCCCTCGCGATGCTCGTAAACACGCCGCACCAGATTGTTGGTCACACCGATGTATAAAGTTCCGCCGGGTTCGCTTGCGAGGATGTATACCCAATAGGTCATTTCGAAGTTTGATGGATTGCCGGGTCAAGCCCGGCAATGACGATTGACCAAATTGCCGTTACAGTTTCTCACACCCGCATCGGCATCAGCACGTAGAGCGCGCCCTTGGAATCCCTGTCCTGCACCAGCGTCGGCGAACCGGGGTCGGCCAGTTTTAGTACCGCGACCTCGCCCTCGATCTGGGCCGCGATGTCCAGGAGATAGCGCGAATTGAATCCGATATCGAGCGCGTCGGAGGCGTATTCGACCTCGAGCTCTTCCGTGGCGCTGCCGGAGTCCGGGTTGGTCACCGACAGCACCAGCTTGCCCGCCGATAAAGCCAGCTTTACCGCGCGGCCGCGTTCGCTCGAGATCGTCGAGACGCGGTCGACCGCGGCCTCGAAATCCTTTTTGTCGACAATCAGCTCCTTGTCGTTGTTCTGCGGGATGACGCGGCCATAGTCCGGAAACGTGCCGTCGATCAGCTTCGAGGTCAGCACCACGTCCCCGATGGTGAAGCGGATCTTGCCCTGCGACAGCTCGATTCTGACCTCGGCCTCGTTGTCCTCGATCAACCGCTGCACTTCGCCGACGGTTTTGCGCGGCACGATCACGCCGGGCATGCCGGATGCGCCCTTGGGCAAAGCCAGATCGATCTGGGCGAGACGATGCCCGTCGGTCGCGACCGCGCGCAAGGTTGCCGCCTTGGCGCTGCCGGCGGTGTGGAGATAGATGCCGTTGAGATAATAACGGGTCTCTTCGGTGGAGATCGCAAATTGGGTGCGATCGATCAGCCGCTTCATGTCGGAGGCGGCGAGCGTGAACGAATGCGTCATGTCGCCGGCGGCAAGATCGGGAAAATCGTTTTCGGGCAGGGTCTGCAGCGTGAAGCGCGACCGGCCGGCGCGGATCGCCAGTACCGAGCGGTCGCCGTCGCCTTCCAGCAGGATCTGGGCACCGTCGGGCAGTTTGCGGACGATGTCGTAAAACATATGCGCCGGCACAGTGGTGGAGCCGGCGGTTGCGGTTTCCGCCGGCAGAGTTTCCGTCACCTCGAGATCAAGGTCGGTGGCCTTTAGCGACAGCCGCGCGTTTTCGGCGCGGACCAGCACATTGCCGAGGATCGGAATGGTGTTGCGGCGCTCGACCACGCGATGGACGTGGCCCAGAGACTTCAGGAGCTGCGCGCGTTCGACGGTAACCTTCATTGCAATACCCGCCTGATCCCCAGAGATGGAAAAGCCGGGCGGCCCAAAAGGCGCGCCGCGGCATTTAGGCCCGGAAGCCTGATCAAAGCTGGATTTGATCAAACCCGCGGAGGGACCGCAAGGGTGGCGCGGATAGGCGACAAGCGCAAGGGAGGCGTAATGCCGTTCCCCACGTTTCGCGAGAAAGGAAACCTGGGAGACGAGGGTGTTCCCATCCCCTTGCGGGGAGGGGTCGGGTGTGTGGGGGTATTCGCGAGTCCAGCGTGCCTCGCTCCCCCTCTTCTAACCCTCCCCCGCAAGGCGGGAGGGAACAGACACGGGCTCACTCCTGTAGCTGGCGCTTCAGCGATTCGACCTCTTCGGATAGTGCGGCATCTTTTGCCACCAGGGCCTCGATCTTGCGCACGGCATGCAGCACCGTGGTGTGGTCGCGTCCCCCGAACCGGCGGCCGATCTCAGGCAGCGAACGCAGCGTCAGGGTTTTTGCCAGATACATCGCGACCTGGCGCGGGCGGACGACGTTGGCGGTGCGGCGCGAGGACAACAGGTCGGAGCGGCTGACATTGTATTGCCGGGCCACCACGCGTTGAATGTCCTCGATCTTGATGCGCTTGGGCTCCTGCGGGCGGATCAGGTCGCGCACTTCGCGCTCGGCCATTTCCAGCGTCACCGGCTGCGCGTTGAGTTTGCTGTGCGCCAGCAGGCGATTGATGGCGCCCTCGAGGTCGCGGCCGTTATGGGTGATGGTTCTGGCGAGATAATCCAAAACCTGTTCCGGCACGTCGAAGCTCGCATGATGTGCACGCGCCGCCGCGACACGCGATTTAAGGATGCCGAGCCGCAGCTCTTCGCCGAGCGATCCCATCTCGACCACCAGGCCGCCAGCGAGACGCGAACGCACGCGGTCGTCGAGGCTCTCGAGATCGGAAGGCGGACGATCGGCTGCGATCACCACCTGCCGGCCGGCGTCGATCAGCGCATTCAACGTGTGGCAGAATTCAGCCTGGGTCGATTTGCCCTGCAGGAATTGCAGGTCGTCGATTACCAGCACGTCGATGCCGCGCAACGCCTCCTTGAACGCCAGCGCGGTCTGCGTTTTCAGCGCCGCGACGAAGCCATACATGAATTTCTCGGCGGTGAGATAAAGCACCTTGCGTTCGCTTCCCGAGTTGCCGGCCCATGTCACCGCTTGCAACAGATGGGTTTTGCCAAGTCCGACGCCGGCGTGGATGTAAAGCGGATTGAACATCACGGCGTCGCCGCGCCGTCCCTCCGCAACCTGGCGCGCCGCGGCGTGGGCCAGCGTGTTGGAGCGGCCGATAACGAAGCTTCCGAAGGTCAGGCGCGGATCGAGCGGCGAGCCGCCGAGGGCGTCATGGCTCGCGGACACCGGCGCGATCGCGGTCGCGCGCAACTCCAGCGCGGGGCGGCCATCGGGCCGTTCGGCGCGCCGCTGATCGGCCGGCGCCAGCGATTCCTTTGTCGGCGCCGCGCATCGCATCGCCGTCCGCACGGTGAGGTCGATCCGATGCACTTCAGGCATCTCGGCCTGCCAACAGGTGAGAACGCGTTCGGCGTAATGCGCCTGGATCCAGCTCTTGAGAAACCGCGTCGGAACCGAAAGATGGACGCTTTGCTGCTGGACGCTCTCCAGGTCCATGCGCGCGAACCAGCTTGTATAGACGTCTTCTCCCACGCTCGAGCGCAGCCGCCCCTTCACGCGTGACCAGCGATCCTGTTCCGTATTTGTCATTGCCCGACGACTTTTCCGAAAGAGTAATGTTGCTAGCGACCGCCGTGCGGATTTTCCGCGCGGCGTGACCTGAAGCGGGCTTCGTCTTCAGCCATAGACCGGCCGCTCGGCGAAATGCCGTCAGGCAGATCGATTGGCCTGGAAGGGAAGCGTCCGCGAGGTCAGCGCGTACTCGACGGTCTGTCCGGAGTTGGTGTCGGGGGCCGGGCGCCGGCGGCGTCTAGTAAGGTATCATTTGAAAATGGCGTTTGATCGAAAACCGTGATGATTGCGTAAGGCATACAACCTCCCCCCTCGCCGCGATGCGTACGGCAAGTTGTCACTCCACGTGTTGTTTCAGTTCAGTCGGCCGCGCCCGAACGCCAAAAATTGTTCAGCCGCTACGCCGCGTACCTCAGCCCGTCCGTTGTAACCCGCTCACGTACTTCGCCTTCGGCGCTTGCGGTTGGTTGGTGCGCATCTCTCTTGTTCGAAGCGAACGAGACAGCAATGCCCCGCTTGAGAAATTTCGACACAAAACCACAATCCTCATATTGCTACGAGGTTTAACCCGACAATCGCTTGGAAAGCGTCGCCAACGCGCACACCGCCGCCGATTTGCACGTCCGCCGCGTATCTTAAACCGCGCTGGTCTCAGAGCCGCAGGCGCCGCGAACGTTCTTACATGTACAGCATGCCTTATTTCCCGCAACGAAAATGATTCGACACGAGCGCCGTGAAAACTAGTTCGCGTCCGCGAAATCAGGCAGCGGATTTCGCGGAGCACGGCAAGGTTTTGAATCTGTGCATAGATTCGAAACGCCGAACCGCTGTGACATTTTCGACAGCTGCCCAAAATAAATTCATAAATTGTTTACGTAGGGATAAGGCGGAGAGGAATTTTCGAACAACTCTTCGCCACTATGCTGATAAGTGACTACGCAAACGCGTTTTTTCTTGTTCGTCGGAACAGGGTAACCCTGCAGCGCTTTTGAATGCGCTCACGCAATCGCTGTTGCAATTTCAAAAGCGAGCCCGATTAATGGCTGGCATCAGTTTCACATCCGACGTCATGAAATTCTTGGGTCGGCCTCCTTCATAGGACACGGATGCGCAAGAATTTCGTGCACTGCAACCTGCGGTGAAAAAAAGAAAAGCCCGGCGCTGCCGGGTTTTTTTCGCGAATGTCTTTTTCGATTAGTTCATTTCGCCAGCTTGGCGATCTGATGCGCGAGCCGCGAGACCTTTCGGCTTGCATTGTTCTTGTGAATAATATTGCGCTGCGCTGCCTGCATGAGTTCCGGCTCGGCGCGCGCCATTGCCTTCAGCGCCGCATCGCGGTCGCCGCTCTTGATCGCCTCTTCGACAATGCGGACCGCGCCGCGCATCTGGGTGCGGCGCGACTTGTTGATAATGGTGCGGCGGGCAATCTTGCGCGTCGCCTTCTTGGCGGAAGTTGTATTGGCCATGTTCTCAAATATCCTTCGGGCGACCGGTCGCTAAATGGTCGGGCTTCAGCGCGCCGGACGTTCAACCGCATGATCGACGCTGGTGTGTTGTTCGATGCTCCCTGAGAATGCCGGACCGTGGCAAGCATATATGCTTGCGCGACGGCGCCGCTCAAAGAACAGCGGCGGCGGGATTGCGCCCGCCGCCATTGGCGCCCTTATAGAGGGCGGGTTTTGCAGCGTCAACTTCTTCCGGACCGCCCCGAACCGGCAGGCCCGCGCGTAAAACGCCGATAACGTGCTGATGAGGTTGAATTTCCGCCGCCATCCCGTTAATGGCTAGCTGCGCTTTCGGGTGCGACAATATAAGGTGACGCATGATCCGCGGTTTTTTCCGACTTGTCGGGCTGTTGCTGCTGGCCGGCGGATTCATTTTCATGGTCTACGACGGCGCGCGCTGGGTCGCCGATCAAACCCTGCGTTTCACCCGATTTGGTCAATTCTGGAACGACGTCCATCAATCCAGCCAGCGGGCGTTTCAGGCCTGGGTGGAGAGCACGGCGCCATGGCTCTGGACCAGCGTCGTCAAGGTCATTTTGGAGCAGCCGGTTTTCGCAGTTATGGGCGTGCTCGGTATTCTGTTGATGCTCCTGTTCCGGCCTCGCAAGCCGTTGATCGGCTATTCGCGAGACTGAGCAGGAATGCGGCACTGCCTTTATGTTTCATCGTCCGGCGTAACGGGGCTTTGGCAGCCGACGTAAAGACATATATTATGCCGGAGACAGCTTGTTCTCATGCATTCGGGAAGCGGATCCGCTTTCGACATGCCGTTCGCGGCCTAAGGATGCGAAGCGGTTCCTATTTCAACTAATATTCCGCCGGGAGAAACCCATGTTGTTCATGCGCAAAACCACTGCATTGCCGAGCGCAGCCGAGGCGCTGCCGGGCCGGGCTACGCCGATCCCCACCGCTGCCAGCCATTTTGTCAACGGCCGTCAGCTGCAGCCGCCCTATCCGCAAGGCCTGGAGCAGGCGGTGTTCGGGCTCGGCTGTTTCTGGGGCGCGGAGCGCAAGTTCTGGGAACTCGGCGATGGCATTTATACCACCGCCGTGGGCTATGCTGGCGGCCATACCGCCAACCCCACCTATGAGGAGGTGTGTTCGGGCCGTACCGGTCATACCGAAGCGGTACTGGTGGTGTTCGATCCCCGGAAAATCTCCTACGAGCAGTTGCTGAAGACATTTTGGGAAAGTCACAACCCGACGCAGGGTATGCGTCAGGGCAGTGACGTTGGGACGCAATACCGCTCCGCGATCTACACCTTCAATGACGCGCAACGCAAAGCCGCGGATGCATCCCGAGCGGCTTATCAAAAAGCATTGGTGGCAAAGGGCCTCGGCACCATCACCACGGAGATCGCGCCTGCCGGCGAATTCTATTTCGCCGAGGATTATCATCAGCAATATCTCGCCAAGAATCCGGCCGGCTATTGCGGACTTGGCGGCACTGGCGTGTCGTGTCCGATCGGCGCGGGCGTCAGCGCCTGATCGCTTCTCTTCACCCCTCCGATTGCGGGGGGAGCTCGGATCGCATCGGAGATGCGCGCTTCGTCATTCCGGGGCGATGCCAACGGGTCCGCGCAAGGCGCGGCCCGATGACAGGCTTCGCATCGAACCCGAATCTCGAGTTTCCCCGATGTGCAATTGCACATCTGAGGTTCGCGCTGGCGCGCACCCCGGAATGACGTCGATGGAATGTTCTACAGCGCTTACTTCTTCAAATACCTGGCAAAGAACGCGAGGCTGCGGGGCCAGGCGATATCGGCGCTGGTCTTGTCATAACTCGCCCGTTCATCGCAGTGAAAGCCGTGCTGCGCGCCGGGATAGACATGGACCTCGAGCTCGGGCCGCTTGGCCCTGATAGTCTCGACGTCGCTGAGCGGGATGCCTGCGTCCTTTTCCCCGAAATGAAGCTGGGTCGGCACCTTCGGCTTGTCATCGGCGAAGCGAACGATGGCGCCGCCGTAATAGCCGATCGCCGCCGACAGGCCTGACAGTTTTGTCGCGGCGGCATAAGCGACGCTGCCGCCGAGGCAGAAGCCGATGATGCCGACCGGACCGACGTCTTTGACGGCATCGATGGCGGCCTGGGTGTCGCGCAGCATCGCCGCCCAGTCGGGATTGGCTACGAACTTGCGCGCCACCGCGACTTCTTCCGGCGAATAGCCGCACTGGAAATTGCGCTCGACGCGGTCGAAGATCGAAGGCGCGATGGCGACATAGCCTTCATCCGCGAGGCGGTCGCAGACCGCCCGGATGTGGTGATTGACGCCAAAGATCTCCTGGATCACCACGATTGCCGCCTTGGGCGGCGTGGCGGGATCGGCACGATAGCCGCCCAATTGAAAATTGTCCGAAGCCGTCAGTTTGATGTCTTTTCCCACGGGTCATCCATTTGCTTGAGGGGTTGGTCTTCCTGGAGAGATGTTTGCGGGGATTGGAAGGACGCGGCCGTCTTCTATTGCCACATCCAGTTATGGCCCCAATCGCCCTTCCAGCCGGCCAATCGGCCGTGGCGGAATTGCAGATAGAGCCGGTGCCGGTGAGAACAAACCGCTGCCACCGATGTTGCGGAAGGCCAGGAAGATTTCGTCGCCCGGGCGGCCCCTGACGTAATTGAGGGGCGTGCCCAGCGCGCGTGCGGCATCTTCCGCGTCCATGCCGAATACCAGCGGGATGTTGTTCGACAACGTCGCGGTGAAGGGCGGAGGGTAGGGGCCACCGATTGGCGGCAGGGCTTCCGAATTTACCGGAGCAATTGCGCCGCCGGATACGGCAACCATCGATAAAGCTGCCGCGAGCAGTTTCTTCATGATGCGGCTTTCTGAGCTGTCCTGGCGTCGAGGCCATCGAGGAACGGCAACACAGCATCGATGAACGCCTGTGGCTGGTCGATGTTGACGGCGTGGCCGGCGGCGGCGATCACCACCTTTTGCGCGGCCGGAATTTTCGCCGCCATGTAGTCGGAGGCTGCGAGAAACGGCGCGTCATCAGCGCCGACCACGATCAGCGAAGGCACCTTGATGTCGGGCAGAAGTTCGATCACGCGGGCATCGCGCTGGGTCAGCATGCCGCGCGCGGCGCGAGCCAGTCCCGACGCATCGCGATGGCTCACGCTGGAGCGCTCGCGGCTTAAGGATTTCAGAACCGCAAGCCCCTCGCGCTCGAAGCGGTCGCCGGTCTCATGCGCGCGCTTGTTCCAGGCTTCGCGGGCGTCGTCTTTCTTGAAGCCGGGTCCGGTATCGATGATCAAAAGCGCGCGCACCCGTTCCGGATGCGCGCGATAAAATGCAAGCGACATGTAACCGCCGAGCGATAGTCCGCCGACGATGGCGCTTGTAGCTCCGACCTCGTCGAGCAGCGCGGCCATGTCCGCAACCGTCAGCGCTTCGCTATAGGCTCTGGGATCGTCTGGGTAATCGGACTGGCCGTGGCCGCGCATGTCCCACAACACCAGTCTGTGGCGTTTCGACAGGGCCTCGGTCTGGCCCTGCCACATCGCGGAGGTGGATGAATAGCCGTGGGTCAGCAACAATGGAGGTCCGCTGCCGTGGACCTCGTAATAGATCTCGACCCCATCCCGATTGATTTTTGGCATCGCCGCTTCCCAAAGCGCATCCCGCGCGGCCTCATTCTAGCGCGATCCATTCGCCCGTGGGAACTGGCCAGGTTCGCAGAGCTGGGATCGCGGCTTGGCGCAGCCAGCAATACTGCTCGACAACTCTTTGGACAACGTGTTGCCGCAACGCACAACGGCCCGTCAGGAATTTCCTTTTCCTTAATCGATTCCAATTTCCGTTGCCTCGGCATTGGAACGCGATCATTCTCTCGCGCAAGGTCGACATCGGTCCGGTGGATGTCCGACCACGAGCCAAGAGTGAGTTGCCGCCGTAAGCGGCATCATGCACCGGCAGGGGAAGCGACATGCCTAATCTCAACGTCAATGGACGGAATATGTCCGTCGAGGCGGCACCCGATACGCCGCTGCTATGGGCCATCCGCGAACAATTGCAGATGACCGGCACAAAATTCGGCTGCGGCGCCGGCCTGTGTGGCGCCTGCACGGTTCACGTCAATGGCGAAGCCGTGCGATCCTGCCAGACATCGCTTAGCGACGTCGCCGGCAAGAAAATCACGACCATCGAAGGCCTTAGCGCCAAGGGCGACCATCCGCTGCAAAAGGCATGGATCGCCGAGCAGGTGCCGCAATGCGGCTACTGCCAATCCGGACAGATCATGCAGGCGGCGTCGCTGCTCGCCAAGAACTCCAACCCGACCAAGGAAGAAGTGGTCGCGCACATGGACGGCAATCTCTGCCGTTGCATGACCTATTCGCGCATTCAGAAGGCGATCATGAGAGCGGCTTCCGAAATGCGCACCGCTTCCAACGCTGGAACCGAGCGGAGGGCAACATGAACACGCACGTGAATATCACTAACAACGGTACCGACCGCGAGCCCGCCGACCTCAGCCGCCGCTCGTTCCTCGTCGGCAGTGCTGCCGCCGGCCTCGCGCTTGGCTATTCCGCCGTTCCGGGGCTTCTCGGCGCGGATCAGGCGTTCGCCGCCGCCGGGAATTTCGATCCCAGCGTCTGGTATTCGATCGCACCCGACGGGATTGTCACGGTCACATGCGGCAAGGCCGACATGGGCCAGCACATCGCCTCGACCATGGCGCAGATCGTTTGCGAGGAGCTCGGTGCGAACTGGAAGGATATGCGGGTTCAGCTCGCATCGAACGATCCGAAGTTCAACGACCCCGTGCTCGGCGCTCAGCTTACCGGCGGGAGCTGGAGCACCTTGATGAACTTCGAGGCGATGAGCCGCGCGGGTGCCGCGGGGCGCATGGCCCTGACGGAGGCCGCGGCCGCGGCGATGGGCGTGCCGGCCGGCGAGCTGGTCGTCAGGGATTCCGCGATTTCGCATCCGAAGTCGAAGAAGTCGATGACGTTCGCGGACGTCGTCAAGAGCGGTAAGGCCACCAAGACCTTCACGCCCGACGAGCTGAAGGCGATCAAGCTGAAAACGCCCGACCAGTACACCATGATCGGCGTCTCGGTGCCGCAGCTCGATATTCCCTCGAAGACCAACGGCACGGCCAAATACGGCATCGACGTCATGCTGCCGGGCATGGTGCACGGCGCGGTCGTCACGCCGCCGGTGCGCTATGGCGCCACGGTAAAATCGGTCGACGACAGCGCGGCGAAGAAGGTGCCGGGCTTCATCAAGGCCGTCACCCTCGACGACAAGACCGGGACCACGACCGGCTGGGTGGTGGCGGTGGCCAATACCTATGCCAATGCCCGCAAGGCCGCGGGCGCGCTGAACATCAGCTATGACAATGGGCCTAATGCCAAATTGTCGAGCGAATCGCTGCTTAACGAAGCCAGGCGGCTGCAGGCGCTCGACGATTCCGGGCTATTCTTCGTCAAGGACGGCGATACGGCGGCTGCCTTCGGCACGGCGGCGAAGGTGATGGAGGCGGAATACACCACCAACATCAACCTCCATGCGCCGCTGGAGCCGATGAACGCCACCGCGCATCTTCAGGGCGATATCTGGCACATCTATTCCGGCAACCAGTTCGCGACGCGCTCCGGCGCGATCGCGGCCGGCGCCGCCGGCGTCGATCCCAAATTCGTCGTGATGCATCAGCTGTGGCTGGGCGGCGGCTTCGGCCGGCGTCTCGATGCCGACATGATGGTGCCCGCAGTGCAGGCGGCGAAGGCCGTCGGCAAACCGGTCAAGGTCATCTATTCGCGCGAGAGTGACATGACCATGGACTTCTCGCGGCCGCTGACGTTCCAGAAGGTCAAGGCGGGCCTCGACGGCGATGGCAAGCTGATTGCGCTCAATCACGACGTGGTCAGTGCGTGGCCGACCCAGCGGTGGGGAATTCCCGATTTCCTGTCGCCTTCGGTCGACAAGAAAGGGGCGCTCGATGCGTTCACGGTGAACGGTGCGGATTTCTTCTATTCCGTGCCAAACCACAACGTCCGCGCCATCCTCAACGAGATGGCGCAGAACGCCACCCCTTCCGGTCAGCTGCGGTCGGTCGCGCCGGGCTGGACCTTCTGGGCGGTCGAAAGCATGATCGACGAACTTGCGCATGCGGCCGGCAAGGATCCCGCGCAGTACCGGATCGACATGCTCGACGGCAAGGGCGCCAATGCCGGTGGTGCGCAGCGCCTGCGCAACACCCTGCTTGCCGCGATGGGCATGGCCGGCTACGGCACCAAGCAGCTCCCCAAAGGTGAAGGCATGGGCGTTGCCTGCGTCTCGTCGCAGGAAAGGGCGACCGCAAGCTGGACCGCGTGCGTCGCCCATGTTGCCGTCGCGCCGTCCGGCGAGGTCAAGGTCAAGAAATTGACCGTGGCCACCGACGTCGGCACGCAGGTGCATCCCGACAACATCCGTGCCCAGGTCGAGGGCGCGGCGTTGTGGGGGCTCTCGCTCGCGATGTACGAAAAGGCAACGCTGAAGGACGGCGGCATCGAGCAGACCAACTTCGACACCTACACGCCGCTCAGGATGAGCCAGGTGCCGGAAGTCGCCGTCAGCGTCATTGCCAACGGCGAAAACGCCACCGGCGTCGGCGAGCCGGCGGTGACGGTGATCGCGCCCGCGATTGGCAACGCCATCTTCAATGCCTCTGGCGCCCGCGTCCGCTCGCTGCCGATCACGGCAGAAACAGTGAAGGCAGCCATGAAGGCGTAACACCGCGGCTCATGCCACACAAAAATCCGCCGGAGGTATCCTCCGGCGGATTTTTTCTATCCGGTTTTGTCTTCGGCCGATTCTAAATCGCCATTATCTCAATCGGTTTGCAGGCCGGTTACATCCCGAACATTCATTCAAGTTTTACAATGAACAATATGCCGGTATTCAGGATGCCCCTTAATCTCC
>Ga0209577_10002538_pt1 | contig 17508 bp, 16 predicted proteins | sample GraSoiAngelo_109_FD_185874 | JGI IMG/M metagenome (GOLD analysis project Ga0209577, IMG submission 185874) | Grasslands soil microbial communities from the Angelo Coastal Reserve, California, USA - 14_0903_12_20cm (SPAdes) (version 2) | ecosystem: Environmental > Terrestrial > Soil > Grasslands...
GGGCATGCGCGTCATGCCGCCGACGAGGACGACGTGTTCGATCTCCTTGACGCCCTTCTCTTTGGCGTCGTCGAGCGCCTGGCGCACGGGCCCGACCACGCGGTCGAGCAGGGCGCTGGTGAGTTCGGTGAGCTTTGCGCGCGTGAGGCGCGTGTCGAGGTGCTTGGGGCCGGAGGCGTCGGCTGTGATGAACGGCAGGTTGATCTGCGTCTCCTGCGTCGTCGACAGCTCGATCTTGGCCTTTTCGGCGGCCTCGAACAGGCGCTGCAGCGCCATCGGGTCGGCGGACAGGTCGATGCCCTGGCTCTTCTTGAACTCCGCGACGAGCCAGTCGACGATCGCCTTGTCGAAGTTGTCGCCGCCGAGGTGGTTGTCGCCGGCGGTCGACTTGACCTCGAACACGCCATCGCCGATCTCGAGCACCGACACGTCGAACGTGCCGCCGCCGAGGTCGAAGACGAGGATCGTCTGGTCAGACTCCTTGTCGAGCCCGTACGCGAGCGACGCGGCTGTGGGCTCGTTGATGATGCGCTTGACGTCGAGGCCGGCGATCTTGCCGGCATCCTTCGTCGCCTGGCGCTGGTCGTCGTTGAAGTACGCGGGGACGGTGATGACGGCGGAGTCGACGGAGTCGCCGAGATACGCTTCGGCGTCCGACTTGAGCTTCTGCAAGATCATCGCGGAGATCTCGGGCGGCGAGTACTGCTGCCCGCCCGCCTCGACGCGCGCGTCGCCGTTGGGTCCGGCGACGACCTTGTAGGGGACGATCGCCTCCTCCTCGCGCACCTCGGCCTCCTTGCGGCCCATGAAGCGCTTGATCGAAAAGACGGTGTTCTGCGGGTTCGTCACCGCCTGCCGCTTGGCGACGGTGCCGACGAGGCGCTCGCCGGAGGCGGTGAATGCGACGACGGACGGCGTCGTGCGGCCGCCCTCGGCGTTCTCGATGACGGTCGGCTCGCCGCCCTCGAGCACGGCCATGCACGAGTTCGTCGTGCCGAGGTCGATGCCTATGGTCTTGGCCATTGGGGGGTGCTCCTTCTAGGAAAAGCCTTTACAAATCTGAGTGTCATTGTAGTAGATTTTATGAGGACGTCAAGCGTCCAAAACTGACCATTTTGCGGGGATTTTCGCGCGGTTCTGGCGGCTTCGGGCGCGCGCGCAGCCGTTCGCGAGCGCCGGGCGCTGGTCCGAGTGCGGCGTTCACAGCGTGTGTGTCGCTAGCTGCGGGCAAGCGACTCGAGCGTTTACGGGAGCTCCGCGAGGACCTCGGCGGCGGCGCGTTCGCCGGAGCGCACCGCGCCGTCCATGTACCCGACCCAGAAGTCGGACGTCTCGGTTCCGGCCCAGTGGATGCGCCCGGCGGGCGCGCGCAGCGCGGTGCCGAAGTCGAGCAGCACGCCCGGCGGGAGGCCGGCGACGGGGTCGCCGCGGCTGAAGCGTTCTTCGGCCCAGTCGTTCTCGATGTACTCGAGCGGGTTTCGCGCCTGTTCGCCGAAGTAGTCGGCGAGGTTGTCGAGTACAGCCCGCTTGCGCGCTTCGGGCGGCAGGCCGTACCACCCGCGCGCGTCGGTGCCGCCGATGAAGCCGAGGAGGATGCCCGGGCTGCCCTCCTTGGGGGTGCTGTCGAATGTCACGCGCACGGGACCGTTCACGCTCACCGCCTGCCCGGTGAGGCCTTCCGCGCGCCAGAACGGCGTTTCGTAGACCGCGTCGACCTTCGCGTAGGAGCCCATCGGCGCGCGCTGGGTGAGCTGGTCGCGCAGCACGGGCAGCAGCGGTTCGTAGGAGATGCGCCCGGCGAGCGTCGGCGGGATCGCGACGATCGCGAGCTTCGCCGAGACGCTCCCCCCCGTCGCCTTGACGCGCACGCCTTTCGCGGTCTGCGTGATCTGCTGCACGGGCGCGTTCAGCACGACGCTGCTGCCGAGTTCGGCCGCGACGCGCAGCGAGACCTGCTGGCTGCCGCCGGCGAACCGTTCTTCCTGCGCGCCTCCCGCGGTCTGGAAGTTGCGTTCGAACGTCCCCGTGTTGGCTTCGTTGCCCGACGCCGCGGTGTAGAAGACGACGTACAGCAGCGACAGGTCGCGCGGCTCCTGCCCGAAGATCGCCTGCGTCGCGCTCGTCGCGAGCCGCATGAAGTCGGGATTCGCCTCGTTCGCCTTCAGCCACGTGTAGAACGTCTCGCTGTCCCATTCGAGTGCTTCCTTCGCCTGCCACGGCGCCTCGACGTCGACTTCGGCCGCCATCGAGTTGAGCTTCTCGACGATCTGCACGATGTCCGGCAGGTACGCCGGGTCCGGCGGCGCTATCCCGGTCGGGCCGGCGGCGGCGTAGGTTTCGCGTTTGCCGTCCTTCCAGTAGACGTTGTTGCCGGTGTTGTATGTGGGGAACGTTTCGACCCCGACGGCGTTCGCGAGGGCCTTGATCCGATCCTGTGTCGGCCCGACGAACTCCGCGCCGGCGTCGATGTAGGAGCCGCCGGTCACGGGCCTGTTCCACGTGCGCCCGCCGACGCGTTCGCGCGCCTCCAGCACGACCACCGAGCGACCCGCGCGCGCGATCGTGCGAGCCGCCGTCAGGCCGGCGAGACCCGCGCCGACGACGACGACGTCGGCTTTTTTCGGAGTCGTCGAGCTCGCGAGCGATGCGCTCGACGGTCCTTCGGCGCCTTCCGCGCGCGCCGCGTGCGGAAGGCTCGCCGCGGCCGCGCCCGCGGCGGCCGTGCCGATCAGCGTCCGCCTGGTGAAGCGCGTGTGCGTCTCGTCTCCCACGATCGGCCGCCTAGTGGTTCGACCCGCCGGTCCAGCCGTCTTCGGGGGCGAAGTCGATCTTGCACGGTTCGCCGCCGCAGACGTCGACGACCTCGCCGGCCGGCCGCAGGAATTCGGACACCTGCGCGCGCGCCGCGCGGTCGTTGCGCGGGCATTCGTGCTGGTCGAAGCCGTACTGCGGCGATTCTCGCGGCGTGTCCGTCGTCGGCGGCGCGGGCGTGCCGCCGCCCCAGATGATTCCCGCCGTGCCGCCGGCGAGCGCGAGCGGCCAGCGCTGCCTCTTCCCGCGCGCGCCCGTCCAGGCGCGCGCCGCCTCAAATCCCACGCGCGAAGCATACATGCCGCCACGCGCGCCCGCGAGGCAGCCGGCGAGCTCGCGTCGCGAGCGCTGGTATGGGCTCCCCAGGGCGCTACCTTTGGGGTATGGGAGGCATGAGCGCGATCGCCGCGCCGCTGGTCAAGCCGCGGCTGCGCGGCGTCTTTCACCAGTACGCGTTCTTCGTCTCGCTCATCGCCGGCGGCGCGCTAGTCGCGGCCGCCTCCTCGGGCCGCGCGCGCCTCGCCGCGGGGATCTACGCGCTCGCCGTATCCGCGCTGCTCGGCACGAGCGCGCTCTATCACCGCATCAACTGGCAGCCCGCCCCACGCCGCTGGATGCGGCGCCTGGACCACTCGATGATCTTCGTGCTCATCGCCGGCACTTACACCCCGGTCGCGCTGCTCGCGCTGCACGGCACGCTCGCGAAGGTGATCCTCGTCATTCTCTGGATCGGCGCGCTCGGCGGCGTGATCTTCAAGCTGCTGTGGATCGACGCCCCGAAGCCGTTGCTCGCGGCCGTCTACGTCGCGCTCGGGCTCGTCACCGCGGCCGTCTTCGGCGAACTGCCCGCCGCGATCGGCTGGCTCGCCGTGGCCGCGCTCGTCGCCGGCGGCGCGCTCTACATAGCCGGCGCCGTCGGGCGTCCGAACCCGTGGCCGAAGGTCTTCGGCTACCACGAGGTCTTCCACGTCCTCGTCCTCGCCGCCGCATCGCTGCACTACGCCGTCATCGCCTTCGCCGTGCTCCCACGCGGCTGATTTCACGCGAGCCGGCGGACGGCCGTGCCGCGCGATGAGCTCACGCGAACAGACGCCGGCTCGGGCACATGCGCGCGAGCGCGCAGCGCGCGCACGCCGGCAAGCGCGAGTGGCACGTGCGCCGGCCGTGGCGCAGCAGGTTCACGTGCAGCTCGAGCTCCTCGCCCGGCGGCGTCAGCGCGAGCATCTCGTCGTGCAGCTCCGTGAACGGCGCGCCCGGGCGCAGCAGGTGCAGGCGCATGCCCACTCGCGAGACGTGCGTGTCCACCGGCACATCGCGCAGGCCGTAGCTGAACAGGAGCACGCACGCCGCCGTCTTGCGGCCCACGCCCGGCAGCGCGCACAGGTACTCGCGCGCCTGCGCCAGCGGCACGCGCGGGAGCCAGTCCAGCGAGAGCTCGTGGCCCGGATCGCGTGGGTCGTCGCTGATCGCGCGCAGGATCGCCTGGATGCGCGCCGACTTGACCTTCGCGATCCCGCCCGGGCGGATCGCCTCCTCGACCTCCGCCAGCGGCGCGTCGCGCACCGCCTCCCAGGTCGGGAGGCGGTCACGCAGGCGCAGGAACGCGACGTCGCGGTTGCGGTCGTTAGTCGACTGCGAGAGCACCGTCAGCACGAGCTCCGCGATCGGGTGCCCGTGGGGTCGCATGAGCGGGACGCCGTACACCTCGCGCAGGCGTTCGCGCACGCGCACCACGCGCGCGCGCCGCGGCGGGCGCCAGTCGCGCGCTGCTATCGCTGGCCGATCTCCGATCGGTGGGCGCGGCATCGCGTTTCACCGTATCCTCGCCGCGTGCCAGAGCCGCTCGAGCACACCGCCGAGATCGACGGCATCCCGGTCTTCTGGCGCAGCGCCGACGTGCCCGCGGCTACCGTCCCCGTGTACCTGCACGGCGTCCCCACCAGCTCCGACGACTGGCTCCCGTTCCTGCGCACGGACGGCGGCCTCGCGCCGGACCTCCCGGGCTTCGGGCGCTCGGGCAAGCCGGCCACGCGGCGCTATGACATCGCCGAGTACGACGCCTTCCTCGAGCGCTTCCTCGATCACGTCGGCGCCGCGCGCGTGAGCCTCGTCATGCACGACTGGGGCGGCGTCGGCCTCGTGCTCGCGCAGCGCCTGCCCGAGCGCGTCGAGCGGCTCGTGCTCATCAACTGCGTTCCCCTGCTCCCCGGCTATCGCTGGCACCGCACCGCCAAAATCTGGCGCACCCCGATCCTCGGCGAGCTCTTCCAGGGCACCGTCAACGCGACCACACTGCGCCTCGTCTCGCGCGAGTCCAACGCCACGCCCGGGCCGATGCCGCAGGAGTGGCAGCGGTCCGTGCTCGAGCACTTCGACCACGGCACCCAGCGCGCGATCCTGCGCCTGTACCGCTCCTCGCCCTCCGACGTTCTCGCGCGCGCCGGCGAGCGGCTCGGCGCGCTCGAGAAGCCCGCGCTCGTCGTGTGGGGCCAGCGCGACCCGTACATCCCCGCGCGCTTCGGCGCCGCCTACGCGGCCGCACTCCCCAAAGCCGAGCTCTACGCGCTCGCGGACGCCGGCCACTGGCCGTGGCTCGACCGGCCCGAGGTCGTCGACCGCGTGACGAGCTTCCTCGCCGGGGGATGACCGCGCTCGCGCGGCGCGCGCGCGGCACATGGCTCATCACCGCCGCGCTCGCCGTCGCGTATCTCATCGCCGCGCCGCCGAGCGCCGACCTCGCCGCAGCCGCGTACCGTGCCGAACTCATCTCGCGCGCCGGCTTCACGCTGTGGGACAACGCGTGGTACGGCGGTCACCACCTGCTCGCCTACTCGCTGCTCGCGCCCGCGCTCAGCGCCGCGCTCGGCACGCAGCTGCTCGCCGCGCTCTCCATGACGGCCGCCGCCGCGCTCTTCGCGCGCCTCATCGAGCCGCGCTTTCCGGCGCCTGCCGCTGCGCTCGGCGCAGCCTGGTTCGCACTCGGCGCCGGCGTGAACCTGTTCGCCAACCGCGTTCCCTTCGACCTCGGCCTCGCGCTCGGCCTCGCCGCGCTCCTGCTCGCCACGCCCGCGCGCACGCCGCGCGTCCGCTCCATGCGCGCCGCCGGCGTGCTCGCGCTCGCCGTCCTGTGCGCGCTGGCGAGCCCCGTCGCCGGCGCGTTCCTCGCGCTCGCCGCCCTCGTCTGGGCGCTCGTCAGCGCGCGCGCTCGCGCGCTCGCGCTCGCGCTGCTCGCCGCGTCGCTCGTTCCGATCGCACTGCTCGCTGTCGCCTTCCCCGAAGGCGGCACCCAGCCCTTCGTCGGCTCAGCCTTCTACCCCGCGCTCGCCGGCGTGCTCGTGCTCGCCGCGCTGCTCCCCGCGCGCGAGCGCGCGCTGCGCGCCGGCACGCTGCTGTACGCCGCCGTGCTCGTCGGCGCCTTCCTCGTCCCCTCCGCCGTCGGCGGCAACGCCGACCGGCTCGGCGCGCTGACCGCCGGCCCGCTCGCCGCGTGCGCGCTCGCGCTGGGAGTGCGCACCGCGCCGCGCCCGCGGCGGCTCGCGCTGCTCGTGCTCGCGCTCGCCGCCGCCTACTGGCAGGTCAACGCCGCCGTCGCCGACTTCGCCGCCGGCGCACTTGCGCGAGCTGCGCGCGCTCGGGATCGGGTTCGGCGCGCGGCCCGCCCGCATCGAGGTCGTCGCCACGCGCAACCACGCCGAGGCGCGCTTCGTCGGCGCGCGCGTCATGCTCGCGCGCGGTTGGGAGCGCCAGCTCGACCGCCAGCGCAACCCGCTCTTCTACGAAGGTGCGCTCACACCCGCGCGCTACCGCGCCTGGCTGCACGCCAACGCCGTCTCCTATGTCGCGCTGCCCGACGCCGCGCTCGACTACTCCGCGCACCAGGAGGCACCGCTCGTGCGCCGCGCCGGCGCCGGCGTGGGCCTGCGCGAGATCTGGAGCTCGCGGCACTGGCGCCTGTATGCGGTCGCCGATCCCACGCCGCTCGCGCAGCCGCCGTCCGTGCTACAGAGCGTCGGCACCGATTCCTTCACCCTGCTCACACCTCGCGCCGGCAGCTACGACGTGCGCATCCGCTACACGCCCTACTGGCAACTCGCCTCCTCGCACGGCTGCGTCTCCGAAGCCGCCGGCGGCTTCACGCGCGCGTCCACTCGAGCAGCCGGCAGGCTGCTCATCGACATTCGCTTCTCGCTCGATCGCGTCTTCGACCACGGGCCTCGCTGCCGCTGAGAAGTCCACGCGCGCCGTGAGTTAGGCTTTCTCGCCAGATGCTCGCCCGCGCTCGCCGCCTCGAGGCGCGCGTCCTCCCGCACGGCCGGGTCGACGTGCTGCGTCAGCTCGCGCTGCTCATCGGCGCGTACTTCGGCTACGGCCTCGCACGCGGCCTCGTCGAGGGCCGCGCCACCGCCGCCTTCCAGCACGCGCGCGAGCTCGTGCACATCGAGCGCACGCTGCATCTGTTCATCGAGCCCAGCATCCAGGCGTGGGCCTCCGGCAGCCATCTCGTCATGGAGGTCTCCAGCTGGCTGTACGTCAACGCGCAGGGCACCATCACCATCGCCGCCCTGCTGTATCTCTACCTGCGCCACAACTCGCGCTTCTACTTCGTGCGCAACATGCTCCTGATCGCCATGGCGCTCGCGCTCGTCGGCTACATCGTCTTCCCCACCGCGCCGCCGCGCTTTCTCCCCGAGTGGGGGTTCATCGACACCGTCGACCGCCTCACGCCCGTCAACGTGTCCGAAAAGAGCGCCGTCTTCAACGTCCTCTTCAACCCCTATGCCGCCGTGCCCTCGATGCACGTCGCCTTCGCCGTCATGATCGGCTGGCCGCTCTCGCGGCTCGTGCGCAGCTCCCTCGCCCGCGTCCTCTGGATCGTCTACCCGCTCGTCATGACCTTCGTCATCGTCGTCACCGCCAACCACTTCATCGCCGACGCCCTCCTCGGCGCGCTCACCGCCGGCGTGTCCGCCTACGCCGCGCAGCGCCTCGCCCGCCTGCGGCCCGCGGTGTGGCGTTTCGGCAGCATCGAGGCGCGCGTCCACGTGAGCGCGTAGGCGCGTCTCGACGCCGATGGCTCCCCGAGGACACGCTCCGCCGCGCCGGCGCCCGCGCGCCGGCGCCCGTGGTGCGCGCCGCGCGCGCGCCCCGATCGGCTACGGCGAACGCCGCGAGCTCGTCCGCGACCGCCTCATCGAGTCACGGCTCACGCCCAATGCCATCTCGCTCACCGGGCTCGTGCTCAATCTCGTCGCCGCCGTCCTCGTCTGGGAAAAGCTGTTCTTCCTCGGCGGCATCGCCTTCATCGTCGGCTCGATCATGGACACGCTCGACGGGCGCTACTCGCGCATGTCAGGCAAGGGCACTCCGTTCGGCGCCTTCCTCGACTCCACGCTCGACCGCATCGAGGAGGGCATCGTGCTCACCGCCGTCGCCGGCTACTTCGCCCTCGCCGGCGACCGCGTCGCCGCCGCCGCCGTCGTCGTCGCCGTGCTCGCCTCGCTCATGGTCAGCTACACCCGCGCCCGCGCCGAGGCGCTCGGCGTGGAGTGCAAGGTCGGCATCGCCACCCGCCCCGTCCGCGTCGTCATCCTCTCGATCGGCCTCGTGTTCGCCAAAGGCGCCTCGCTCGGCGACTTCGCCCTCCTGCGCCCCGCCGTCTTCGTCCTCGCCGGTCTCTCCGTCCTCACCGTCGTGCAGCGCGTCTGGCACGTGCGCTCCGCGCTGTCCGCGTGACGCTGCTGCGCGCGCCCACGCAAGGGCCTTTCCCGTCTGTGCGGGTATGAGGAGACTTTCGGTGTGACCAAGCGCGGGGAGCGGAGTAGTGTCTCCCGGCCCCTCAGGAAGGACGTTTTTTTGTGACTCAAGAGCATCGCAACGGTGACTCCACGCGCAACGCCGCGGCATCCGCCAACGGCACCCCGCGCCAGCAATCCGACACCGTCCGCGTCGCGATCATCGGCGTCGGCAACTGCGCCTCCGCGTTCGTGCAGGGCGTCCACTACTACCGCGACGCAGACCCCTCGAAGCGCGTCCCCGGACTCATGCACGTCGATCTCGGCGGATACCACGTGCGCGACATCGAGTTCACCGCCGCCTTCGACATCGACGCAGACAAGGTCGGCAAGGACCTCGGCGAAGCGATCTGGTCGGGGCAGAACAACACGATCTCCTTCGCCGAGGTGCCACAGAAGCTCGGCGTGCAGGTCTACCGCGGGATGACCCACGACGGCCTCGGCAAGTACCTCAAAGAGAAGATCACCAAGGCCCCCGGCGAGACCGACGACATCGTGCGCATCCTGCGCGAGACGCGCACCGACGTCGTCGTCTCGTACCTGCCCGTCGGCTCCGAGCAGGCGACCAAGTGGTACGTCGAGCAGGTGCTCGAGGCCGGCTGCGGCTTCGTCAACTGCATCCCCGTCTTCATCGCCCGCGAGCACTACTGGGAGCGGCGCTTCAAAGAGGCCGGCCTGCCGATCGTCGGCGACGACATCAAGTCGCAGGTCGGCGCCACGATCGTCCACCGCGCGCTCGCGCGTCTGTTCGCCGACCGCGGCGTGAAGATGGCGCACACCTCACAGCTCAACGTCGGCGGCAACATGGACTTCTACAACATGCTCGAGCGCGAGCGGCTCGAGTCGAAGAAGATCTCCAAGACCAACGCCGTCACCTCGATCATGGACGACGAGCTCCCCGCCGACGACGTCTACATCGGCCCGTCCGACTACGTGCCGTGGCTCACCGACCGCAAGTGGGCACACATCCGCGTCGAGGGCCAGGCGTTCGGAGACGTGCCGCTCAACGTCGAGATGAAGCTCGAGGTGTGGGACTCGCCGAACTCCGCCGGCATCGTCATCGACGCCGTGCGCTGCTGCAAGCTCGCGCTCAACAACGGCGTCGGCGGGCAGCTCGACGGACCGTCGTCGTACCTCATGAAGTCGCCGCAGAAGCAGCGGCCCGATGATCAGGCGCGGGCCGACACCGAGGAGTTCATCGCCAAGTACGCCCGCGAGGGTGCTGCTCGTGCGCGCGGCTCCGCACGCGCGAGCGGCGGCTCGCAGGGCTCGCGCAAGGGCACCGTCAGCACGAAGTAGCGCGCGGCGCATGCCGCGCGACCGGTGCCCGGCCGCTCGCCGCGAAGCGCCATAATCCTCGGGCGTATGGCTTCGTCGTTCTCGATCGCCCACGTAACGCCATACCCGTGGGAGGATCAGGACGACGAGGTCGGTGCGCACGTTCGCGAGCTGTGCGCCGAGCTCTCGCGGCGCGGGCACCGCGTGCTGCTGCTCGCTCCGTCGCGCTCGCAGGAGCTCGTGCGCAGCTCGCGTCGCGCGCTGCGTGCCGCGCGCGCAGCGCGGTCCGCCGGCCGATCTCTCGCCGGCGGCGAGAGCCTGCTCGAGGGCAGCGACAGCGGCACGCCGCGCGTGCTCGCCGTCGGCGAGGTGCTCGACGTTCCCTCAAGCGCGCGACGGCGCCCGTCCGCGTTGCCGATCGACGTCGCGCGCACGGTCGAGGAAGCGCTCACGACCGTCGAGCTCGACTTCGTGCACGTGCACGAGCCGTTCGCGCCCAGCACCTCCAGCGCCGCGCTGCGCCACTCGCGCGCGCTCAACATCGGCTCCTTCCACGCGCACAGCGAGCGCCTGCTCTCGACCTTGCTTGCGCGTCGCTTCGTCGAGAGCCTCTTCGGCCGCCTCGACGCGCGCACCGCCAGCACTGCCGCGACGGCCGCCGTGATGGCGCGCCACTTTTCCGGCGACTATCGCCTCGTGCCCGACGGACCCGGCGCCGCCGACGCGTACGAGGAGATCTACCGCGAGCTCGCAGCCCGCCGTCACCTCACCGGGGGCGACCCCGCGATCGAGCGCCGGCTGCGTTCGCGCCCGCTCATCGACGTCGACCTGCACATGCACACCGATCACTCCTACGACTGCGCCACGCCGGTCGAGGTGCTGCTCGCGACCGCGCGCGCGCAGGGCCTCGGAGCGATCGCCGTCACCGACCACAACGAGATCTCCGGCGCGCTCGCTGCGCGCGCGCTCGCCGAGCAGAACGGAGCGCGCTCGCGTGGTGCCGCATCCGATGGTGCGTCGAACGGCCACGTCAAGGTCATCGTCGGAGAGGAGGTCAAGACGGCCGGCCAGGGCGAGGTCATCGGCCTCTTCATCTCCGAGAAGATCCCTCACGGGCTCACGCTCGCCGAGACCATCGCCGAGATCAAGCGCCAGGGCGGGATCGTCTATGTCCCGCATCCGTTCGACCGCATGCACTCCGTCCCCGACTACGAGCATCTGCTACCCGTCATCGACCAGGTCGACGTGCTCGAGGTCTTCAACCCGCGCGTCGCCATCAACGCCTTCAACGACGAGGCCGAGCGCTTCGCAGCGAAGTACCGCATCGCCGCCGGCGCCGGTTCGGACTCCCACGTCCCCCAGGGTCTCGGCTCCGCCCGCATCCGCATGCGCGACTTCGACGGGCCGGCCGAGTTCATGCAGTCGTTGCGCAGCGCCGAGATCGTCACGCGGCCGTCGTCGCTGCTGTACGTCCAGGCGCTCAAGTTCCTGCAGACGCGAGCGCGTCCCGCCTCCTCTCAGCGCGCGAGCCGCTCCCGGCGCGTGCGCCGCGTGCGCCGCGCCGGCGAAGGGCGCGGGCGGCGCTGACGCGCACGCCGGCGCAACTAGTGATGCACGCCCAAGGACAACCCGACGGCCCGTCAAATCCATCGGGGGCCATGCCCGTCACCGACGACGAGATCCGTGAGAAGTACCTCGAGCGCGCGATACGCGAGCTGAACTCGTTCACCCGTGAGCTGCAGGCCTGCCCGCACTGCCCGCGTGGAAACCTCATGCCGGTGCTCGGGTCGGGGCACCCGCAGGCCGACATCATGCTGCTCAAGTACTCCGCGCTGCCTTCCGAGATCGAGGAGGGAGTCGCCTTCTACGGGCGCGCGGGCACCGCGATCATGAAGTCGCTCAAGCGCCTTGCGATCGACCCTCTCGCCGTGTACGGGACCCTGTGCGTGAAGTGCCCGCTGAGCGATCCCTCGCTCGCCGACGAAGCGTGCATCGCGCGCATCGTCGAAGAGGTCGCGATCGTCGCCCCGAAGATCATCGTCGTCATGGGCGAAGACGCACTCGCCGCGCTCGCGGACGTGGGCATCCCGCTCGCCGCCCCCATCGAGCCCAAGCTCGGAGTCATCCAGTCGCTCACGCCGATGATCGACGCGCTGTACGTCCCGGACATCGACGGCGCGCTCGACGAGCAGGAAGCAAAGCGCGAGTTCTGGGACGCCTTCCGCGTGCTCGGCGAGTGGTACGCCGCGCTGCCGCCGTATTAGGCCTCGCGCAGTTCTCAGGTCTCCGGCTCGCCCCCCACCGCGGAGAGCGGCGACTCGAGTTCGAAATCGGGAGCGCAGTACCGGGCGAAGTCCTGCTCGCCGCGCGCGCCCGCGTTCCACAGCTCGAGTACCGAGCGCGCGAGATCGGTCGCTCGCTCACGTCACGAGCACGATCTTCCCGAGCTTGCCCCCCTCGGCGAAGCGGTCATACGCTGCCGTCGCCTCCTCCAGCGGGAAGGTCGCCGCGATCGGCACGCGCACCGCGCCGCCGCTCACCAGCGGCAGCACCTCGGCTTCTACGCGCCGCGCGCACAGCGCTTTCTCCTCGAGCGCTCGCGCGCGCAGCGTCGACGCGTGGATGCGCGCGCGCTTGCCCATCAGCGCGAGCAGGTTTAGCTCTGACTTCGCGCCCGCCGAGACGCCGATCACCGCGATGCGCCCGCCGGTCGCCAGCGCGAGGACGTCGTCCGGCAAGTTCGGCCCGCCGACCAGCTCGAGGATCACGTCGAAGGGGCCGTGCTCCGCGAAGCCCTCCGGCGCGATCACCTCCGCGCCCAACTCAGCGACCGACTCGCGGAGCGCCGCGTTACGGACAGTCGCCGTCGCCCGCGCGCCGCTCGCGCACGCGAGCTGGATCGCCGCCGTGCCCACGCCTCCGGCGCCGCCGTGCACGAGCACGCGCTCGCCCGGGCGCAGCCCCGCCTGCGTGAACAGCGCATCGTGCGCCGTCGTGAAGACCTCGGGAAAGCTCCCCGCCGCCGGCCAGTCGAGCTCGTCCGGCACCGGCAGCAGCGTGCGCTCGTGGACGACCGCCAGCTCCGCCTGGCCGCCTCCGCCGACGATTCCCATCACGCGGTCGCCCGGCGCGAACCGTTCCGCGCCTGGCCCGAGCGCTTCGACCTCGCCCGCGATCTCCATCCCGGGGATGTCCTGCGGCCAGCCCGGCGGCGCCGGATACAGCCCGTGGCGCTGCGCCTGGTCGCCGCCGTTCAGCCCCGCCGCGTGCACGCGCACGAGCACCTCACCCGCCCCCGGCTGCGGATCCTCGTGCTCCTCGAGCACCAGCTCGCCGTCTCGGATCGTCACCGCGCGCACGGCGCTAAAGACTATTCGTGCGAGGTCAGCCGCCGCGCTCGAGCAGCGCCACGCACTCGATGTGCGGGGTCTGCGGGAACATGTCGACCGGGCGCACCCTGCGAAGCCGCCAGCCCGCAGCGCCGAGTTCCGCGGCGTTCGGAGCGAGCGTCGTCGGGTTGCACGAGACGTACACCGCACGCTTCGGCGCCGCGTCGATGATGCGGTGCACGACCTTCTTCGACAGGCCCGCTCGCGGCGGGTCGACGACGAGCACGTCCGGGCGCCCCGCGCGCTCGAGCAGCTCCGGCAGCGCCGTGCGCACGTCTCCCGCGAAGAAGCGCGCGTTCCCGACCTCGTTGCGCCGCGCGCCCGCGATCGCATCCTGCACGGCTCGCTCGGCCAGCTCGATGCCCCACAGCTCCCCCGCGCGCGGTGCCAGCGACAGCGCGATCGAGCCGATCCCGCAGTAGAGGTCGTACACGCGCTCCCAGCCCTCGAGCGCCGCGTACTCGGCCGCGAGCCCGTACAGCACCCGCGCCATCTCCGTGTTCGTCTGAAAGAACGCCTCCGCCGAGATCCGCAGCTCGAGCTCGCCGAGCCGCTCGGGCAGTTGCCGCTCTCCCGCGAGCAGCTCCGTCTCGCCGCCCGCCGTCGTCTCCGCGAGGCTTACCGAGCGCGTCCACAGCACTCCCGACAGATCCGCCCCGAGCTCGCGCGCGAGCGCCGCCGCGAAGCCCGCGCCGTCGAGCTCGCCCTCTGTCGTCACGATCCGTACCTGCAGCGCGCCGCTCGCGCGCCCTTCGCGTACGACGAGGTTGCGCAGGCGCGCGCGGCCGTCGGGTCCCGGGCCCGTGCGCTCGTCGCGCTCGTTGCCGCTTCGCTGCCACGCGGCGAGGCGCTGTTCGCGACACCAAACGAGCGCCAGCTCACGCGCCTCGTTCCCCCGCTCGGACGCCAGCAGGCAGTCGCCGAGCGGCGTCACGCCGCGGCCCCCCGCCGGCGCGTGAAAGCCGCACACCAGACCGCCCTGCGCGTCTTCGCCGAAGGAGTACTCGAGCTTGTTGCGGTAACGCCACTGCGCGAGCGCCGGCACGATCTCCTGGAGCTCGAAGCCCGTCAGCCCGCCGAGGCGCGAGAGCGCTTCCGCGACCTGCGCCGCCTTGATCTCGAGCTGGCGCTCGTAGCGCAGCACCTGCCACGGCACCCCCGGGTGGTCGGCGAGCGGCTCGATCCGCTCGGCGCTCGGCGCGAGCACCTCCAGCGTGCGCGCGTGCGCGTAGCTGCGCTTGCGCTTGTACACCAGCGCGCGCACCCTGTCGCCGGGAACCGCGCCCGCGACGAACACCACGTACCCGCTGTCGCCCAGCCGCGCGACGCCCTCGCCGCCGAACGCCAGCGCGGTGACCTCGAGCTCTAGCTCATCGCCGCGCGCCGGGCGGCTCGCCGCGCGGGCGTCCGTGTGTGCGCTCATGCGTCTCCCACTAGCAGCTCGAGCAGCGCCTTCTGTGCGTGGCGGCGGTTCTCCGCCTGGTCCCAGATGCGCTGACGCGATCCATAGAGCACCTGCTCGGAGATCTCCTCGCCGGGATGCGCGGGCAAGTCGTGCATTGCGAACGCGCCCTCCTCCGCGAGGTCGAGCAGCGCATCGTCGACCTGATAGTCCGCCAGCGCCGCGCGGCGATGCTGCGCCGTCTGCTCGTCTCCCATGCTCACCCACACGTCCGTGTACACCGCGACCGCGCCTTCGACCGCCTCGCGCGGGTCGCTGTGCAGCGTCACGCTTCCGCTCGCCGCCCGCGTAGCCGGCAGTCCGTCCTCGAGTGCGTAGCCACCGGGCGACGCGACGGCGACGTGCATGCCCGCGAGCGCGCCGAGGTTCGCGAGCGAACGCGCGACGTTGTTGCCGTCGCCGACGTACGCGACGCGCAGTCCCGCAAGCTCGCCGCATGCCTCGCGCAGCGTCAGCAGATCGGCGAGCGCCTGGCAGGGGTGGTGAAGCGCCGTCAGCATGTTGATGACGGGCACCGCGCTGTGCTGCGCGAGCTCGTCCAGAACCTCGTCCGGTCCTGTGCGCACGCCGATCGCCGCGACGTGCCGCGAGAGCACGAGCGCCGTGTCGCGCAGCGCCTCGCCGCGTGAGAGCTGCAGCTCATCGGAGCGCAGCACCACCGCGTGGCCGCCGAGCTCGTCGATGCCGACCTCGAACGAGATGCGCGTTCGCGTCGACGGCTTCTCGAAGATCAGCGCGACGCTGCGGCCCTCGAGCGCACGCGATGAGCGCGGCGCGCGCTTGAGCTCTTCCGCGCGTACGAGCAGTGCCCGCAGCTCATCGGCGCTCAGCTCCGCGCCCGTGAGGAAGTGCCGGGGCATAGTGACGAGCCAGTGTAGGTGTACGCAGCTTCGCCGGTGCGCGCGCGCCAGGGCGTCAGCTGAGCGGCGGCTGGTGCGCGCCGCCGAAATCGGCGAGGCCCTCGTGCGGAGAGGACGCGCGCGCGTAGTGGCGCGCCGGAATCCGCCCCGCCGCGCGCGCGAGCCGCCCCGCCGTGACCGCCGCGCGCATCGCGCCCGCCATACGCACCGGGTCCTGCGCGCGCGAGATCGCCGACGCCACCAGCACCGCGTCGCACCCCAGCTCCATCGCCAGCGCCGCGTCGGACGCCGTGCCGATGCCCGCGTCGAGCACGACCGGCACCGCGACCGCTTCGCGAATCAGCGCGATGTTGTACGGGTTGCGGATCCCCATGCCGCTGCCGATCGGCGCGCCCAGCGGCATCACCGCAGCGCACCCCACGCTCTCCAGACGCCTCGCGAGCACCGGGTCGTCGGTCGTGTAGGGGAGCACGACGAAGCCTTCGTCCACGAGCTCCTCGGCCGCGCGCAGAAGCTCGGGCGCGTCCGGCAGCAGCGTGTCCTCGTCGCCTATCACCTCGAGCTTGATCCAGTCCGTCTCGAACGCCTCGCGCGCGAGCTTCTTCGATCACGTCTATCAACGAGCCGCGCGCCGCGGGGTCGATGCGGCGCAGCGCCACCGTCACGAGCTCCGTCCCGCTCGCCGCGATCGCGTCCGCGAGCAGCACCAGCGAGGGGAAGCCGCCCGTCCCTAGCAGCACGCGCGAGCGAAGGGCACGGCCGGCGATCGTCAAAGCGTCGTCGATCGGAGTCCCGTTCGCAGTCTGCTCGCCGGTCCGCAAATGCCCAGGGACGTTGCTCAGGCGCTCCGCCATCGCCCCATCATCCTCCCTGCATCGCCGTCAGCACCTCGACGCGCGCATCGTCGGGAAGCGCGAACGACGCCCAGCGCGCGCGCGGAACCACCTCGCCGTCGACCGCCACCGCGACGCCGCGCGCGTCCGGTGCGACCTCCAGGCGCGCGAGCACCGCTGCGATCGACTCGCCCGCGCACGCGTCGCTGCGCTGGCCGTTGACGAGGATCACGACGACACCCCGACCTGCCCGGGCGTCGAGGCGGGGACCCCCGCGAAGCGGCCCGGGTCGCATGCCGCAACGATCTCGCGCTCATCGCTACGCTCGCGCGCGAGCAGACCCGCGACGAGCTCGCCCGTCAGCGGCGCGAGCAGGATCCCGTTGCGGTAGTGGCCCGTCGCCCACCACAAGCGCTCCAGCGCACCTCGCCCGATCAGAGGGAGGTTGTCCGGAGTGCCCGGTCGCAGGCCAACGCACAGCTCCTCGATCTGAAGCTCACTCGAGCTCGGCACGACCTCGTGCGCATCGCGCAGCAGCTCGTAGACACCTCCGACCGCCGGCACGAGATCGAAGCCGCGCTCCTCGACCGTCGCGCCCAGCACGTAGCCGCCGTCCGCTCGCGGAACGAGGTAGCTGCGCTGCACGCGGACGACGCGGCCGAGCATTCCCGGGCCCGCGGGGTCGCGCAGGCGCAGCACCTGGCCGCGGACCGGGCGCACGGGCACGCGAGCGTGCTCGGGGACACCCGCCGCATCCACGCTCCACGCGCCCGTCGCGACCACGACCTCGCCCGCCGCGAGCGTCTCGCCGTCACGCTCGCCTGCGAGCCTCACGCCGCGCACGCGGGAGCCGGCCGCGTCCGTCTCAACCGCGCCAACCGGCGTGCGCTCGCGCACCTGGACGCCCGCGCGCTCGCAGGCCGCGCGAAGCGCGCGCATCACCGCGCGCGGGTCCACCGAGTGGTCGCTCGGCGCTTCCATCGCCAGGCGCACCGTCGGCGCGAGCGCCGGCTCGCGTTCGCGCGCCTCACTCGCTCGCAGTCTCACCGTTTCCAGACCGAGTGACCGGCGGAACTCGATCTG
>Ga0209577_10002539_pt1 | contig 17505 bp, 16 predicted proteins | sample GraSoiAngelo_109_FD_185874 | JGI IMG/M metagenome (GOLD analysis project Ga0209577, IMG submission 185874) | Grasslands soil microbial communities from the Angelo Coastal Reserve, California, USA - 14_0903_12_20cm (SPAdes) (version 2) | ecosystem: Environmental > Terrestrial > Soil > Grasslands...
AGGGCTATAAAGAAGATCACCAGCAGGTGCATCGGTTGAAATAGACCCTCGAACATCGAAATCCTCCACATTCGAAGCTTCAGTTTACCCGAAGCCGGGCCGGATTGCTAAATGTCCTGCTAAGGAACCTCCAGAACCGAAGCCGACGGGGGGTTTGGCTATCTCTTTCTCACAGACAGAGTTGCGGATAGACAAATGGCTATTACCTCGGTTACCTACCCTGCCTTACCTTCGCGGGCTATGTTGTGGGACAGCGCCGTCGGAATTTCCCTCCCCTCCAAGGAGTACGCGTGCTGCGCAAACTTGTGCTTCCCTTGTTGCTGGCTGGTGTGGCCTCCTGCGCTCACGCCTCGGATGCCAAACCCATAGATTGCCCTCAACTCACCGCCTGGCTGATGGGAGGCGTAACCAACAATCGGCTGGTGAGAATCGTACAAGATCGGGGATATAGTTTTGTCGCCATCTCCTCCGCCGTTAAGACTCTCCGAGCGGCCGGAGCGGACGCCGGTCTGATTGCGAGTCTGCAAAAGGGCAAGCCGGCTGAGATTGCATCGGACACATCCTGCGCACCCGAACTCGGCCAAATCGCAGAATTCATTCGACAACAGTCATTTCAGCAGGCACAGCGAGAGTTACAGAACCTCCTGCCTTCAAGTAAGGATTCTGCCGCCCTGCATTTTGCGATCGGCAGCCTCTTAGAACGGCAACAGAAGTGGGACGAGGCGTTTGACGAATTCACCGAGTCTGCGCGTCTCATGCCGGATTTCCCCGAAAGCCACAGTCGCCTCTCTAATCTTTTCTACCGTTCGGGAGATTCGGAAAATGCCATCGCCGAGGCTCGCACTGCCCTGAGCATGGACCCGCGCAATGCCGAAGCCTACAAATTCCTGGGGCAGGGCCTCTCCTCAAGTGGCCAATATGCTGCTGCGCTGCACGCATTTCAGGAAGCGCTGGAGCGTCTACCTGATGATCCCGAGGTGTACTACGACATGGCCGGCACTCAGCGCGACCAAGGGGACTTTGCCGGCGCGGTCCAAAACTATCGCCGCGCTCTTCAGCTGAAGCCACAGTACTGGGAAGCGCACACAAACCTCGGCCTGGTGCTCCACCAGCAGAATAAGCTCGATGAGGCGATCGCTGAGTACCAGCAAGCCAAGCGTCTGGCACCGCAAGAGCCGGCTATCCGCAACAATTTAGGCGGCACCTACTGTGACAAAGGCGAGTACGACGCCGCCATCGCCGAATTCCGCGACTTGTTCCGCATGGACCCCAGCTGGTCGAGCGGACACAACTGCATGGCCAAGGCCTTGATGGCCAAGCATGAGTACGACGCTGCCATCGGCGAGTTGCGCCTCTCGGTCCAGGCCAATCCCACTGGAGCGGCGGAGCACCGCGTTTTAGGGCAGGCTTTACTGCTCACGGGCAAAAAAGCGGCAGCCGCCCGCGAGCTGCAGATTGCCGTCTCACTCGACCCGGATTCTGCTTCGGCTCACCATTATCTGGCCATTGCCTGGGCAGACTTGGGAAATTTATCTTCCGCCCTCAAAGAATATCGGGAAGCGGTGAGGCTGGAGCCTTCCGCCGGCAACCACTACTATCTGGCGGCCTACCTGATCAATACGGGCAACTACGATCAGGCCCTGTCGGAACTGGAGATCGCCGCACGGATCGATCCCGCCCAATCCCTGTATCGAGCGCGCAAAGACGAACTGCTCAAACTGATGAAGTCTGATGTCCGGTAAGGTTCGAGCGCTCCAGCCACGGCTGAGATGCGGCCGAAGGACATGCACTGCCGTGTCTCTGTTTTTCCGCTTAATAATCCTAGAATGACGAATAGCAATACGATTAACTATCGGTAAATCGAGTCCGGGAGTGATTCCAATGGGTGCAACAGGCACAAGACATGCCATCGCCGGCAAGAATCGATCCGCAGCAGCTCTTCAACCCGACGTCAATCTCCGGCAATCAGATTCGAGCAGTGGACGGCATGTCTTTTACGGCTTACCTTGCGCCAATTGTCACACCTATTACGACGCCGATCAGTCGGTTTGCCCGGTTTGCAAGTCGGATCAGCGCGTTGCGCCCAAGGCAGCGCCGGTTCCCGCCATGGCAGATGCCGACCCGCGGCCCAGCCTGGATGACCTAGAAGAAGAGCGCGAGCGATTCCTAAAAGAATTCAGGTCAGAGCTGTTTTCCGCCAATATGCAGATCAACGCAGCGGCCAGTTTTCGCTGCAGTCTGGAAGAGAATCATGAAAGGAACGCCGAGCCAGCCGCCATCTGCAAAGGTTGCTATGACCAGCTGCAGCAAAAGGCCGATCAGATGGAAGCCGCTATGCACATCGACGTGAAAGAAGCGGCGCAGATCGTCTACGACGCGGTTTGGGCGGATCCTTCCGACCCCGCCAAGACGTACCAGAATGCCGCCTCCGCTCTCTTGACCGAAATACGAAAGCGCGCCGGCATCAACATCGTGTTAACCACCCTGCAGCCCTACCAGCACTAGCAGGGAAGGTCTATCCGATCTGCTCAGGCAGCCCCACATTAGGGTCATTGCCGCCCCTTTATTCCTTGCCATTCCGAGCCCCAAACTTCTCCTCATCCGGAGCGAAGCGAAGAATCTCGGTTTGCCTTTCGTGCCGCACATTCCTGCCAGCTGCTAATCTCTTCTATTCCACTTTCACGCTGACGTACTTCTTTCCCGCATACAACCGGTAAGCCCCGCCTACTTCCACAATCTTCAACGGCACAGCGCGTTTCAAATTCTGGTCCTGCTTGCAAGAAACACTGAAGACATCGTTAGCGCCGACGTCGCTCACAATAAACTTGTCCGCAGTGAAACCGAACCCATATTGGCCCGGGGGCAAGTCCGATCCCTCAAGGTTGACTTTGACTTCTGTAATCAAGAAGCCTTGATACTTCTGCGCGACATCAGCCGCGTATCCGGAGGTATCCACCATGCCGACAAGAATGTACTTTCCCTCCTTCGTGCGAATCCCTCCTGAGTTCCGAAGCTGCACGCCCGCACTCTGCCCGCGGTAGAAGTAACTGGTAGGCACTACCGTCTTGAGATCGTTGCTATTGAGTACTCCGGCAGCTTTGGATTGCTGTTGTGCCAGAGCGGAAGCAAGGAAAAGAACTAAAAGGCCGGCAGTGAGCGTGCAATGCCGCAGTTTCGTCACGAGACTCTCCTTTGTCGAAGCGGTGCTTGAATTTATGCCTTCGCTGAGCGCGGATGCAATCGCAACTATCTCGAACTGCCGAACCGTAATTTGCCAAACCTGTCCGGCACGTGGAAGTTGGGCTGTTGGGTGTTGGTGGGACACCAGGCCAGGTACGCACGCGGCTCTTTCGGCCCTTCCACGCGATAGAAGTTCACTCGCCATACCTCTGCCGGGTCAAAATTCGCGGTCAGTGACTTCATCGGAATCGCCAATTCGGCGGCCCAGACACGCCGGGCTTGACCCACCCAGACCGACCGCCGCAAGCCGCTCTTCAAATCGGCCAACGGCCCGGGAGAAATGTCCAGATCGATCCAGAACCCGTTCGGAGCGATCTCGAACTCCTTGTAGTAACGGGCTCGCGACGGGTCCGGCTGCAAGAACGCTTCGGCAACATCGCGGTCCCACAAGTGATCGCAGCGTCCGTTAGGGTCGGCAGCATCGAAAACGTGCAGCCCGCGATAGCGGCAGACAAATCGAAGGTAGAGAGTTGAAGGTGACCACAAAACCCGCACTTCGGTCTCGTGCGCCGGGTCCGGATTCTTTCCCCGCCAGTCGGAGCAAAAACTTATCGGGGAAGCCGATTGCCATTCGTTAGGGGGACAGGCGGCATTCGGTTCAATCTCATTGGCGACGGGAGCCGCTACCACCTCGGCGGAAGATGCTGGCGCGGCATGGCTCATGGGTTAAAGCATTACCGCACAAACCTTGGTTTGAGGGCAAGATTCGGATAGTACGAGGAACTCGCCCGGCCTATCTTTCTCCTCATGCTAAGCAATGCGATACTTGAACAGCAAGGGCTCTCAGCCGTGTCAGGCGACGATCACAAATGGTGGCAGGCAGTTCTGGCGCGCGATGCCGCCCAGGACGGCAAATTCGTTTTTGCTGTCTCCTCCACCGGAGTCTTTTGCCGGCCTTCGTGTGCGGCCAAGCACCCACGCCGCGCAAATGTGACTTTTTATCGGCGGGCCGAAGAGGCGGAGCGCGACGGCTATCGCGCCTGCCTGCGCTGCCGTCCGAAAGCCGCCACGGGCAGTACGCAAGTGGAAACCGTGAAGGGCATTTGCCGGTACATCGAGCAACACCTGGATGAACCGGTCACGCTGTCGCGCCTGGCCCAGGTCTTTCACCAGAGTCCGTTTCACCTGCAGCGCACATTCAAGGCCGTGCTTGGAGTCACGCCGCGTGCCTACGCCGATTCCTGCCGCATGAACCAACTCAAGCGCAACCTGCAGGCCGGGCACTCGGTCACACGCGCCATGTACGACGCGGGCTACGGCTCCAGCAGCCGTCTCTACGAGCGAACTGCCTCCCAGCTTGGCATGACGCCTGACAAGTACCGCCGAGGCGCCGTCGCCGCACCGATTCGCTATACCTTCGCAGAATCCCCGCTCGGCCGCATGTTGGTCGCGGCTACCGACAAGGGTATCTGTGCCATCCAGTTCGCCGATTCGGAACAAGAACTGGTGGAGGGCTTGAAGCACGAGTTCCCGTTTGCCAACCGCCGACGCGACGACGACGGGCTGCGCAGCTGGAAAGATGGCCTGCTTAAGCGACTGCAGGGCCATAAGCTGAATTCCTCGCTGCCTCTCGACATCCAGGCAACGGCCTTTCAGCGGCGCGTGTGGGAATACCTGCAATCGATTCCCTATGGTGCCACCCGCTCCTATGGCGAGGTAGCCAAGGCTATCGGCGAACCCCGGGCCACTCGCGCGGTGGCTCGCGCGTGTGCGAGCAATCGTCTAGCCGTGGCCATTCCGTGTCACCGGGTGGTGCGCGAGGACGGTGGCTTGGGCGGCTATCGCTGGGGTGTCGAGCGCAAGCAAGCGCTCCTCGAACTCGAACGAAGAGGTAAGTAGCGCCACCTTTGGCAGGCGGGTCAAAGACCCGCCCCCATACCTTCTCGGCTGAGCCTTCGATAGCCAGCCGCTGCCTAAGTAGCCCTTTCGAAGCTAACCCTCGCTGAGGCAGAGACTTGAACCCAGCGCGCATTGCGAGTTCCGCGTTCAAGATTCTTGACGCCAGCGTCACCAAAATCATCCCTTATTCATTCTTGCTACTGCCGTCCTACATTGAATTTGGCTACAATAGATAAACCCGTTCCGGGTCGTAGTGGGTTCGGATGGATTCCCAGCACCGCGATACAACGTTCGCCTCTGAAATCGATTCCTACTGGGAGATGGGGAAAATTCTTTCAGCTCGGCGCCGTTCGCCGCGGGTTCTGGTGGTAGACGACAACCCCGACGTGGTGCTGCTGATGCAGGAACTGCTCGCCAGCCGCGGCTACGACGCGGTCGCCGTTTCCCACGCTGCGGCTGCGGAAGCCGAGATTCGCAGATATCCTCCCGATCTGATCTTGCTCGACGTGGTAATGCCCGGCAAATCGGGCTACGAACTCTGCCGCGAGATTAAAGAAAATCCCTCCACCCGCCTCATTCCCGTCGTCCTGATAACCGGTCTCAGCGATCGCGAGGACAAACTGCGTGGCATCGAAGCCGGGGCCGACGATTTTCTGAACAAGCCCATCTTTGCGGAAGAGTTGTTTGCCCGCGTGAAATCCCTGCTCAAATTGAAGGAATTCACCGACGAGTTGGAGTCAGCGGAGAATGTCCTTTGTACGCTGGGCTTGAGCGTTGAGTCGCGCGATCCTTACACCGAAGGTCACTGCGAGCGGCTGTCGCACTACGCCAGCGATCTCGGAGAACATCTCGGACTGGACCAGGAGTCGCTTGTGGCTTTGCGGCGCGGTGGCTACCTGCACGACTTAGGCAAAATCGCCGTGCCCGACGAGATTCTGAAGAAGGGCAGCGATCTCACTGCTGCGGAATGGGAGATCATGAAGAAGCATCCCGTCACCGGGGAGAGGATCTGCAAGCCCCTGAAGTCGCTTCGTCTGGTGCTCCCCATTATTCGCTCTCATCATGAACATCCCAATGGCAGCGGCTATCCCGACGGCCTCCGCAAAGGAGAGATTCCGCTTCTCGCTCGCATACTCCAAGTCGTAGACGTGTATGACGCCTTGCGTACCGCTCGGCCCTACAAGCCCGCCCTCACCCACGATCAGTCCGTTGTCGTCATGGGTGATGAAGCCCACTCCGGGCTCTGGGACGAAGAACTTGCGAACGAGTTCTTTGTCATGCTCTACAAGCACCGCCTCGTGGCCTAACAGCAGGCCAGCCGTTGCAGACGTGGCAAGCCGCGTCTGCGCCCACAATAACTGAGGTAGAGACGGGGCTTGCCCCGTCTCAGTGTGCTAATAACTCGGCTTGGTATCAAGGCACGTCTTCAGAAGCTCCACGCAAAGCCATCAATCCTTCGCTTTACTCAGACCAACAGCGATTAAACTAATCACTGAGAACGCTCTTTGCAATACAGCATCATCATCCCCGCCTACAACGAGAGCCGCCGCATCGTGCCGACTCTGAACAAAGTCCTGGTTTACCTGGCAGAGCAAGGCTGGGATGCAGAGTTGATTGTGGTGAATGATGGTTCGCGCGACGATACGGCGGAGATTGTTCGCCGCTTCGTCGAAAAAAATCCCATGATGCGGTTGGTCGAGAACCCCGGCAATCGCGGCAAGGGTTACAGCGTGCGCAACGGCATGTTGAATGCCCGTGGCGACGTGGTGCTGTTCAGCGATGCCGATCTCTCCTCGCCCATCCAGGAAGCTGCGAAGCTGTTTGAGGCAATCGCGAACGGCGCCGATGTTGCCATTGGCTCGCGCTGGATGAATGCCGAACTACAAATCGAACGCCAGCCGCTTTACCGCCAGTTATGCGGGCGATTGTTCAATGTGACGCTGCGAGTCGTCCTTGGACTGAAATACAAGGATACACAGTGCGGATTCAAAGCCTTCACTGCACGCGCCGCCCGGGCGATTTTCCCGCTGCAGACAATTGAGCGCTGGAGCTTCGATGCGGAGCTGATCTTCCTGGCTCAAAAACAGGGCCTCAAAGTGGTGGAAGTGCCCGTCGAATGGGCACACGATGAGAAAACGACCATCCGTCCGCTCCGCGACGGCACGCGCATGTTCTTCGAGGTCCTGAAGATCCGCTGGAACGCGACTACCGGGAAGTACTCCCAACGGCGCGCTGGTTCCCGCGCCCCCAGCCTATGACGCGGCCCGGTAAGAGAGCAGTGGAACGGTAGCAACGCCCACATCCTGTTCGTAAGCCACCGTCAAATGAGACGAGCAAGAATCACACAGCCAAAAATATTCCATGCGACGCACGGGCTTCTTCTCACTTCCGACGGGGCCTAGCTTCACACGGTCCCGTTTCGCGTCTACTTCAATGCGGAACAGCTTGCCCTGATGCAGATACAGGAAGGGAGTCGAGCAGTCCGGGTTGGCACATTTGGAGAGCATAGGGCGCCTCCTGCCATCCCCAGAGGGGGGAAGGAAATACGATGCGCTCCATTCTACTACCGAACACGGTCGAGGAAGATTTGTTGGTTGTGGAAAACCTGGGCTGCAGAATCTGTGTTGCCCACCTTAACTTGCCACCTCATGTCGCGCCGCGAGTTGTTTCACCGATTCCCTAACTTTCTCGCCCATCTGCGTCGTGCTGGTGGCGGACTGACCGGATGTGACCAGATCGCGTGTGCGATAGCCGGCATCGAGAACCTGCGATACCGCCGATTCGATCGAAGCGGCTTCGCGCTCGAGGCGAAAGGAATACCGCAGGAGCAGAGCCGCCGACAGAATCGCACCTAGAGGATTGGCAATGCCCTTCCCCGCGATGTCGGGCGCCGAGCCATGTACTGGTTCATACACGCCAACCGCGCCCCCGATGCTCGCCGAAGCCAGCAGACCCAGCGAGCCGACGACTGCTCCCGCCTGGTCGGAAAGAATGTCGCCGAACATATTCTCGGTGAGGAGCACGTCGAAATCCGCTGGCCGCATGACCAGCAACATGGCCGCTGCATCAACATACATGTGCGAGAGTTGGACGTCGCGGTAATTCTTGCCAACCCGTGTGACCACTTCGCGCCACAGCCGCGAGCACTCCAACACGTTGCCCTTATCCACGGAAACCAGCTTGTGGCGGCGGGTCCGGGCAAGCTCAAAGGCCATGCGCGCAATGCGCTCAATCTCCGCTTCGCCATAGCTCATGGTGTTTGTAGCAACACGCGAGCCTGCGGAACCCTGAATTGAACGCGGCTCCCCGAAGTAGAGTCCTCCCAGCAATTCCCGCACAATCAGGACGTCGGTCCCCTTCGCCAGTTCCGGACGCAGCGGCGAGGATTCCTGCAAAGCAGGGAAGCACACCGCCGGCCGCAGATTTGCGAATGCGCCAAGCTCTTTGCGCAACCGCAGCAGGCCCGCCTCTGGACGCAAGTCTCGGGGATATTCATCGAATGCCGGCCCACCCACGGCCCCCAACAGAACGGCTCCTGAGGACAGGCATGCCTGCAAGGTGTCGGCAGGCAGAGGATCCTTGCTGGCGACCAAGGCGGCGCCGCCAATGTTCTTGCGCGTCAGCCCCAGTTGGTGTCCGAACGTCTCCGCCACCAGTTCCAGCACACGTACTGCTTCGTCGGTCACTTCGGGCCCAATACCGTCGCCTGGCAGGATGGTGAGATTCAGAAGCATCCGGTTATCGTATCAAAGCAGATTCTGAAGTGATCCACTTCGTGAAGCACGCGTGAGCAAAAAAAGAAGGGGACTAGACCCTGGACATTCGGGATCCCATCGGGGCACGCCCTCAGAGCCTGCCCTGAGCGAAGTCGAAGGGGGTGCCGGATGACGGAACTCAAAGAGGAACAGGCTTCAGCCGGTGCCCACTGCTAAACTCCCCACAAATAATCTTCTTCGTAGTGAGGCTCCGCCATGGGATGGAGGGGAAGCTTCCCATCCTGGCGCTCGGCAGGCCGAGGCCCGGGAAACGGTTTCGCGACCTGCGGTCGGTTCGTGGCCCCTGTCGCGGAAGAGGCGATAGCCAGGGGGGTTGTTTCCACGTGCGCAGGAGGCATACGCACAGCCTGATCCTTAGTGTCACGAATCAATTGCAGCAGATGATGATCTTCCACATTCTTGATCCGGTCGGCCAGTACAACAAATCGTCGATAAACCTCGTCGAGCTCGCGGCGATCGAACAGGTAGCCCAACTTCTCACAATGCAGCCCCAGCGCATGCCGTCCTGAGTGCTTCCCCAGCACGAGCCGGCTATCGGGCACGCCGACGGACTGCGGCGTCATGATTTCGTACGTCAACGGGTTCTTCAGCATGCCGTCCTGGTGGATACCGGCCTCGTGGGCAAAAGCGTTACGTCCGATGACAGCTTTGTTCGGTTGCACGGGGACTTGTGTGATTTCAGTCAGCAACTGGCTTGCAGGAAACAGCTGCTCACTGACAACGCCCGTGACATAAGGATACCGCTCCTGCCGAACCCGCATCGCCATCACGATTTCTTCCAGCGACGCGTTGCCCGCGCGCTCGCCGATGCCATTGATCGTGCACTCGACCTGTCGAGCGCCTGCGGCAACTGCTGCCAGGGTATTGGCGACCGCTAGCCCCAGATCGTTATGGCAGTGCGCCGAAATAGTGACGCTCTCAAGGCCGCGAACCCGCTGCCGGATGGTGAGAATCAGATTCTTGAACTCTTCCGGCGTTGTGAAACCGACCGTATCGGGAATATTCAGTGTAGTGGCGCCCCTATCCACCACCGCCTGGAGGACCTCGCACAAGAACTCCGGGTCCGTTCGGGTAGCGTCTTCTGGCGAGAACTCAACGTCCTGGCAAAGCGATTTGGCCAAACCAACTGCATCACGCGCCTGTTCGACACACTGCTGGCGGGAAATCTTGAGCTTGTATTCAAGATGAATGTCGGAGGTTGCGAGAAACACGTGGATGCGCGGCAGGGCGGCATGTCGCAGCGCCTGCCACGCCCGCTCGATGTCCTCACCCCGCGCTCGAGCCAGTCCAGCAATGATGGGCCGGCGAACTGAGGCGGCAATCGCTTGCACAGCCTGGCAATCACCGTCGGAGGCAATCGGGAATCCCGCCTCGATCACGTCCACACCCAGACGGTCCAACTGCCGTGCCATGCGCAGCTTTTCGTCCACGTTCATGCTGCATCCTGGGGACTGCTCGCCATCGCGCAGGGTGGTATCGAATACCGTGATGCGTGCTGATTCCATGCCCACACTCCTTCAAACCATGAAGGTTTTATGCTACGTGGACGACGGTATAAATCAAGCTTATAATCCTGCAGCTAACATTAGATATACTGCAGTAAATAAGCTATTCTTATGAGTCAATAAGGGTGAGGAAATCGATGGATCTTGCGCAATTAGAAGTGTTCCTGGCGGTAGCCCGGGAAGGACGGTTCTCCCGCGCCGCAGAAAAACTCTACCGCACGCAGTCAGCCGTGAGCCAGACCATTCGTAAGTTGGAAGATGAATTAGGCGAACCCTTGTTTGACCGAACGTCCCGCGAAGGTGTGCTTACCGATGCAGGACGGGTACTGCACGACTACGCCGAGAAACTACTGAACCTGCGTACCGACGCGCAGGAAGCTCTAGTTGAATTGCGCGAGCTGCGGAGCGGCAAGTTGGTGATTGCCGCAAACGAACTGACGGTGCTCTACCTCTTGCCGATCCTGGCCGAGTTTCGGCGTCTCCACCCTATGATCAAGGTCACCGTGCAGCGTGCCCTGGGCAGCCGGGTGCCGGATGACGTGCTCCGGCACAATGTTGAATTCGGGCTGTTGACTTACGATCCGGACGAACCCCTGCTGCACTCGGTCGTGATCTACCTCGATGAGTTGGCGTTCGTGGTTCCTCCCAGCCATCCCTTGGCTTCGGCCAAGCAGGTGGGCATCAGCCATCTGGGAGCCGAGTCCTTCGTCGCCCACATCGTTCCCTCGCCGTACCGGGAGAAAGTCATCCAGACATTCCGCCGCCACAAGACACCCTTGCACATGGATGTCGAACTGCCCACCCTGCAAGCCATCAAGAGTTACATCGTGATGGGTAACGGAGTCGCCCTGGTGCCCGAAATCGCCGTAGAAGGCGAACTGGCGCGGGGAGAACTGGTGCGCATTCCAGTGCGCGAGCTGCTGCTCCACCGCAAGCTGCGTCTCATCTACCGAAAACAAGCCAGTCTGTCGCACGCGGCACGAGCCTTCCTCACCGTAGCGGAAGCCACCGCCGCCGAACGCAAAGGCCGTTACCGCTTTCAGGCCGAACACTAGCAGCCGTTTTCCCCGGGTTCCTGGTGTTGTGTCTCATAAATAACTTTACAATAACCCCATCCGCTTTATGCTTGCCTTACTAGGTGGGATGTGGCGGACCACTCTCTATTTCGGCTGAGCAACGACGGACAGGGGAGTCTTGGATTGCTGCCCGTAATTTGCCGCAAAAGGTGGGCTTCTTATGACCGGGTATTTGCTTACTCCGCTATCTTGGCCACGTGCAGATCAAACCCAGTCTTCGGCAGCAGCGATGTCAGTTCGAAAGCCTTGAAGTCTTCTCCGGTAATCTCCGTGTGCCTGTACAAGCCGGGCTCGCTCTCGACCACCTCGCGCTTCCCTTCCATATTGTCGAGAAACGCCTGCGCCAACCTCTCCTCGACATCTTTGCTTTTGGCCCGCGTCACCATGGCTTCCGAAGCATAGGACCGCACCAACTTCGGCCAATATTTCTGCAGCAAGTCGGTGCTGGCGAACATATCCGCCCATATAATCTCACCGTTCACTGCCACTACCACGCCCAGCGCATTCTGATCGCGCAGTTGCTTCATCAAGCCGCGATAGCTGTTTTCGATGGGCACGGCTATGGAATCAACTTGTTTTCGGACAGCTTTGTTGTCCATTACCCGCGCGTACGATGAAGTGCTTTGAACCTCGACGGCAGCAGTTGGCGCAGCCGGAGCCATACCGGCCACAACTTCATTCTGTGCCTTTCGCACCTCGGCCCATACTTTTGTCTGATCCTTATCAGCCATAGCTTTGCTGCGCACACCCGGCGCGGCCATTGGGACCACGCCGCCTGCGTATCCCGCACCAAACTTCGAACTGGTTCCCACCCACCGTCCCGGCTCCACACAAAAAACGCTCAGGTCGATGGGATCGCTCTCTGCCGGGACAAGTCGGTCTTTGCCGATCACGCGATCCTGTTTGCCACCGGTAACGATCTCGCCCGCCAGTAGGAGCAGCGGACGCTTGGCGTTGTTCACCAGCACCAGCCGGTTGACCTGAGCGCCCCCTGCGGGATCAGGAATCTGACGGAAAGGCCCCCGCCGAATCAGCGGACGGATACTTCCATACTCGCTTACCACCACCTCGCCCGAGCGCAGCCCTTCGTCGAGGGTTAGGAAATCGCCGGTGTCATGAGCTTTTTGCCCGACGACCGGAAAAACAGTGAGGTTCCCGTACCGGATCGGCGCTAGCACTTTGTATCCCGACGCGGAGTGTATCTCGCCCGCCTTGGCCGGACTTTGCCCGGAAAAAAGTACACCGATCCCAACCAGCACCGCGACCCAGAACAATAGCTTGGTCTTCATGTTGCCCTCCCGGTGTGCTCAGGCACACCCCGGGCGCGGTGGCCCAACTCCTCCTCGCCCGGAGCGTTCCTTTTCCAACCCTGACTATCGGAGGAACGCACGTCTTCGTCTTTCTTGCATCCCGCATCAAAAAAATTGTTACTATCCACCCCATGAGTGGCGGCACCCATCCCGCTCCCGTCCGCAGCCAACTAGATTCGCTTTTGGCGGAGCTTTACGAGAAAAGCGGCGCGAAAAAGTACGCGATAGGTAGGGAGGAGTTTGGCGCCATTCTGTTGACCGTCGCGGAGAAATACCTTCCGGCTGACATCGAGGAAGCGGCTATCCGAGATTTCTATTTCAGCCTTCGCGTCAGTGAACTTGCCCTCGCGCGTGCCTGTGCCGCCGGAAACGAGCAAGCCTGGGAAGACTTCATGCTCCGCTATCGGGAGAAATTGCATGACGCGGCGCTCAGAATCACACGCGAAGATTCCAAGGCCCGCGAACTCGCCGGCTCGATCTATGCCGACCTTTATGGCGCTCATAATCGCGAAGGCGCGCGACTGTCCAAGCTTTCTTATTACAGCGGCCGCGGCTCGTTGGAAGGCTGGCTGCGCACGGTACTCGCACAGGCGCATGTGAATGCCTATCGTGGGACGCGCCGCGATGTCAGCTTGGAAGAGGAAGCCGAATCGGGCAAACAATTCGCGGTTCAGGATCCCGGACCCGTTTCCCAGGTTGATCCGCGATTGAATGCTGCCACCGATGAGGCCGTGGCAGCCCTCTCCCCAGAGGATCGCTGCATCCTTGCGTACTATTTCCTCGACGATCTCACCCTGGCGCGAATCGCGAGGATCCTGGGGGTGCATGAGTCAACCATCAGCCGCAAGCTGGAGAAGCTGGTGCGGGCATTACGCAAGGACATCTTCCGGCGGCTCACAGAAACGGGTATGAGCCGGCGGCAGGCCGAAGAGGCCCTGGAAGTGGATGTTCGTGATCTGACAGTAGATATTCGCAGCCGATTGGCGCAAGATTCGGCGGGCACGACGTTCTCTAAAGAGAAGGTCATCCGCGCCGGAGAGGGGCGAGATTAGGTCCGTGTCGGGCTGTGTCGCGGCTCTTCGGCCCGTCCTGGCAGGTGGAGTGCGGGCACGACGTGTGGGGTGGCGGATCTCTGGCCCGCCCTGCCACAGGCCCCGAAGGGCCGGCATAGGCCACAGGCCCCGAAGGGCCGGCATAGGCCACAGGCCCCGAAGGGCCGGCATAGGCAACGACCGGCACGGAAGGGCCGGGAAATGGGACAAAATGATGTACGAGTCCCGCAGGAACGTCAGCAACGAATGATGATGGAACAGCTTCCCAAAATCGTGCGCGATAGATGGCAGGCCGGCCAGGCTGGGGAGCATCCCAATTCTGACCTGCTGACGGCTTTTGTGGAGCAATCGCTCACGGAGCGCGAGCGCACCCAGATTCTGGAGCATCTCTCTCGCTGCCGCGAATGCCGCGACGTGGTTTCGCTCGCAGCTCCTGAGCCCGCCTTGTGTTCCAAGACGCAACCTGCCCGGCCCGTCTCCAGTTGGTTGCGCTGGCCTGTACTGCGCTGGAGCGCCCTGGCCGCGTGCGTGGTTGTGGTGAGCGCCGTGGGGTGGCTCTACCGCGAGCGGATTTCGCATCCGCCGATGCAGGCTAGTACGAACGAGCGCATCGTTCCCCTGTCAAACTTGCCGAAGCGAGCGGAAGCCGAAAAATCGGCGGCTTCGGCGAAAGAAACGCCTGAGACGTCAACCGGAAGCCGCGATGCCGTGCGCGCTGCGGCGCCTAGGGACAAAGCTCTTGCTGCAAGTAGGAGCTATAACGAGGCAGAACCAACCGAGGAGCCCGCTAAGCCAGCACCAGCAGCTTCGCCGGCCGTTCAGGCCCGCGGGAATCGGTTCGCGCTCAACGTCGAAAGCAATAAGGTCACAGATGTTCCGCGTCCTTCGGAGAAGCGCCTAGCGGCACCGGCTGCTGCGTACCAGGGAACACCTATCGGTGGTGGTCCGATTGCAGCGGCCAAGGCAGCGACGGGCGACATGGTGGCAAAGGATGAGCGAGCCAAGAGCGATCAGATCGTCGCTGAAGTCGTCGCAGTGGCACCCGAAATGCCAGGCCGAGAAGTCAAGTCGGCAAAACGCAAGGCAGGGGAAGGCGGAGTCCAGAAATTGCCCAAACAGGTGGATAGCGATGTCACCGAAACCCAGACTGCGTTTGCCACCGAGCCGCTGGCCAGCACCGCTGCCTCCACGAACGCCCCCGGGTTACTGCGTGACCTAAAATCGACGCGCTGGAGCTTATCAGACGACGGGCTCCCGCAACGTTCTTTCAATGCGGGCAATACCTGGGAAAAAGTCCAGGTAGATCACACCACCGGCTTCCGGGCTCTCTCGGCGCAGGGTTTCGAAGTGTGGGTCGGAGGACGCAATGGCGTGCTCTACCATTCCACGGATCTCGGGATGCATTGGACGCGGGTCACTCCCATGATTGAAGGTGCGGCCCTATCCGCCGACATCGTTAGAATCGAATTCAGCGATTCCCTTCACGGCAAACTCACTACGGCGGAGAACCAAACCGTGGTTACTTCCGATGGCGCAAAGAGCTGGCAGAAGCAGTAGGCAATTTCCGCTTTTGAAATCTCCCACCCAATGGGGGACCCGATGAGGTACCGATAGGTAACCTTCCGCTCCCAGCCGCTGCCGGCGGATCTCTCACCTTTATCTCGTCTTTTGAATTGGTTAGCTGCGAGCACACGCCGGAGGGGAATTCCGCAGCCTTGGCCATGAGGGTTACTTTGGGCATCACCTGCCTAGTCACCTTCACCTCCGCAGGCAGTGCGAATTACGGAGGTTACGTTTACAGTTAACGCGAGCGGCCCTAATATCCCCGTCGTAGTCAGGCAGTTCTGGGGGAGGGCTGCCGAGGGCGTCCTGTGACGGTAAAGTCGCGGGGCGCTTCTTGTCTTAGTAAGTTATCAGGTCGCAAGTCTCGGAAAAACCTGAGGACGAACCTTACTCGGATCCCTCACCGCCAAAAAGACCTTCAGTCCTGAGACGTGGGCCCTGACAACCTGAGACCGTGCTTGCGACTCTTGCGACTTCTCATCCTTCATCGCATCTAATGAAAGTGCTAGGATAAGCTGCGGGAGGAACGATGGCCAGCCATGCAATTATGGAAGTGACAGACGCGAACTTTGACGCGGATGTACTGAAGTCGGAGCAGCCCGTACTAATCGATTTCTGGGCAACTTGGTGTGGCCCTTGCCGCGCGCTGGCTCCGATCGTGGACGAGGTCGCGCAGGCCTATCAGGGCAAGGTCAAAGTCGCCAAGATGGATGTGGACCGCAACAGCGCCACGCCCATGCGCTACGGCGTGCGCGGCATTCCCACGCTGCTGGTCTTCAAGGGCGGACAAGTCAAGGAACAGATAGTTGGATATGTCCCCAAGGAGACCATCCAGAAAGCTCTCGACAAACACATTGGCTGATATTCCCTGATCCCCACAGCCCGGCGAGCGCCGGGCGTTTTTGTTTTGGGGAAGAAGTAGAGGTGGATCTTGGACCCGCTTGGGAAATCAGTATTTCCGCAGCACCCCAATCACTCGGCCCTGAATCCGCACCGCGGCGGCGTGCACCACGATAGGCGCCATGCTCGCATTCGCGGGCTGCAGTCGGATCTGATCGTCTTCCTTGTAAAACCGTTTCAGCGTGGCATCGGAGCCATCCACTAGAGCCACGACAATGTCTCCGTTGTGAGCAACTTTGGTTTTTTCCACCAGTACGTAATCGCCATCCAGAATCGCTTCATCCTGCATGGACTCGCCGCGCACTTCTAAAACAAACACTTCTTTCGACTGAACGAAATCCGCCAGCGAAATGGTTTCCGGATTCTCCACGGCCTCGATCGGTTGGCCGGCCGCAATGCGTCCCACTAACGGCAGAACCACTCCTGTATTCACTGCCATCGACTGCCGCAGCTTGCCCTTAAGAGGAACCAACTGAATCGAGCGGCTGCAGTTAGAGTCGTGAACCAGAAAACCTTTTTTCTCCAGATTGGAAACGTGCTTGTGCACGGTAGCCAAAGAACGTAGCCCCAAGCCAGACCTGATCTCTTCGTAGGATGGGGAGTAAGAATGCTCGGCGATAAAGCGGGAAATGAAGTCGTACACCTGCCACTGCCGTTTAGTGAGCGCCGCCATGAACCTTATTCTGAGCGAATAAAAGGCGAATGTCAAGCAATGCACCCATCGCGTAATCACACCCTAAACGCACCGTGACTTACGCCCCATAGCTAAAGCTAGTGTAGTGTCGCTTAAACGACTGGAGTTATTGTTTCCTCCTTTTTCGTGAACGCGGCAGGGTGCACCCCGGCTGGATGTTTTCGAGAGTTTGCCGGCACCGTTGCAGTTTCTCCACGATCGAATCCACGGTAGCTGTCCAGACAAATGGTTTCGGATTCCGATTCCAGGTGTCCATAAACTCTTCAATAGCCGTGATGAGTTCAGGCACACTGAGAAACGTTCCACGTCGTAGGCGCTTGCTCGTCAGTTCGCTAAACCACCGCTCTTGAACGCACCGGATCGCCCCAAACACTGGTCTGCTCGAAGACTCGCGCCACGTATGAACGCCAATGCCGTCAATAGCAACGAGGATCTCGCTTCGATGGCGGCACTCCACCCACTCCTCGGGGAAACGGAGGGGGAGGTGCAGAGGCTTCGAGCGCGCATGGATGCCGCCAGACAACGGTGCGCCACGGGCTTGATCGCCGGC
>Ga0209577_10002540_pt1 | contig 17504 bp, 21 predicted proteins | sample GraSoiAngelo_109_FD_185874 | JGI IMG/M metagenome (GOLD analysis project Ga0209577, IMG submission 185874) | Grasslands soil microbial communities from the Angelo Coastal Reserve, California, USA - 14_0903_12_20cm (SPAdes) (version 2) | ecosystem: Environmental > Terrestrial > Soil > Grasslands...
CATAAGCACAAGGCGCTTCCCGCAGGCCCCGCCTCCGTACTGGCGATCGCCGCAGACGGGATGCCCGATCGCGGCCATGTGGACGCGGATCTGGTGGGTGCGGCCGGTCTCCAGGCGGACCCGTAGAAGGGTCGTCCGTGGCAGCGCCCGCTCGATCTCGAAGTGGGTGCGCGCCTCCCGCGGCCGGTCGGTGCGGGTCGAGTGCACCGTGCGCTCGCGCCGATCGCGGCCGATGGCGGCTTCGATCGTGCCGGTCCGGGAGCTTGGGCGTCCCTCGACGAGCGCCAGGTACTCGCGCTCGATCTCACGCCGCCGCAGCATGTCCTGGAGCGCACGGTGGGCGCGGTCGTTCTTGGCCACGATCAGGAGACCCGATGTGTCCCGGTCGAGGCGGTGGACGATCCCGGGGCGCCAGGGCTCCCGGCCGCCGGCTGCACGGCCCCTGAGGGCGTCCACCAGCGTCCCCGACGGGTGGCCGGCCGCCGGGTGCACAACCACGCCCGCGGGCTTGTCGACCACGATCAGGTCGTCATCCTCGTAGGCGATGGAGTGCGGCGCGGCCGTGTCTGCTGGGAGCGTGGTCTCGGATCGCTCGACGATCGCCACCACACGCTCGCCCTCGCTCAGCAGGTGCCGCTTGGGGCGGGCGCGTCCGTCCACGGTCACAGCCCCCGCGTCGATCAGCCGCTGCGCCGCCGCCCTGGAGCCCACCTCCGGGCGTCCGCCGAGCGCCACGTCCAGGCGCGCGCCGTGCTCGGCGGCGCCGGCCACGAGCTCGATCCTCATCGCTGGAGCCTGGGTCCCTCGATCACATACAGGAGACCGAGGATCCCCAGGACGATCGCCGCGTCGGCCAGATTGAACGCGGGCCACAGGATCGGGTCGATGAAGTCGATCACCCCACCGTCGCGCAGGCGGTCGGCCAGGTTGCCGAACGCCCCGCCCGCCACGGCGCCGAACGGGAGCCACAGGTACGGGGTGGACGTGTGAAACGCGAAGTAGAGAGCCAGCAGCGCGACCGCACCCATCGTCAGCGCAGTGACCAGCCCACCGCCGCCTCCGAGGGCGCCGAACGCGACGCCCTTGTTTCGAACGTAGGTGAGGTCGACGCCCAGGAAGATGTTGGTTCGCGAGCCCCGCGCCACCGCGGAAACAACGATCTGCTTGCTGGCCTGGTCCACGACCATGACCGCGCCGGCCACCACTCCGGCCAGCCGCCATGCGCGCACGGCCGTGCCCACCGCGATCAGCCGTTGATGAGATTGGCCACCAGCTGCCCCACGACCAGCAGCACGATCGTCGCGACCATCGGGCTCAGGTCGATCGCGGCGGGGCCCAGCCGCGCCATCGGCAGGATGCGGCGGAAGAGGTTGAGGTAGGGGTCGACCACGTCGCGAACGAACGTCAGGAAGACGTCGAGCACGCGGTTGTAGGGCACCCGCGGCATCCAGCTCATCAGCACGCGGATGAAGATCAGGATCACGTAGACGTAGATCAGCGTGATCACGTAGTTGGCCACGCTGTGGCGCGTGATCGCGGCCCTCACGCCGCCGCGTTCGAGCGCCGCGAGCCCCCTGGCCGTCATCCCGCCGGGCGAGGTCACGCGGCGCCGGAGGTCGTGCGTGTCGTTGCCGCGCACCCGCAGCACGGCAGCGGTGCCGGCCAGCGTGTCGACCGCCATCTTCGCCGCGACGTCGGGTGCGAGGCCATGGGCCACGCCGGCGTCCACGAGCGCCTCGACCACGAGCGCGTAGAACGCGGGCCCGCAGCTCATCACCGCGGTCCCGGCGTCGATCAGCGGCTCGGGCAGCTCGATCAGCGTCCCAAGGCGGCCGAACAGCTCCCGGATCTCGCCCTCGGGGCCGTCCCCGGCCCGCGTCCCGGGCACGTAGCAGACCACGCCCTGGCGCACCTCGACCGGGATGCTCGGCATGAAGCGGTAGACGGGCCGGTTCGGGTAGGCCTGCTCGACCACCGCCACGGGTGTGCCCCCGAGGATCGAGATCAGAGCGTGTGCCTCGTCGCGAATCTCGTCAGCGACGGCGCCGAGCTGCGCCGGCTTGTGAGCCAGCACCACGGCGTCCACGGCCGCCGCTGCGGCGGCGTTCGACTCCGCCACCTCGCCCCCCACCTCGCGCGCCAGCGCCTCCGCGCGCGGCCGGTCGACGTCGGAGACCACCACCGGCTCGCCGAGCCCGCGCGCGAGCGCGCTCGCCATGTTCCCCGCCCCGATCAGCCCGATGCGCATGGGAGCGCAAGCATATGGGGCGCGCTAGAGATCACCCGAAGACTCCGCGTGTGCGGATGGCGGATGCCGGCGCGCGATCTGCCAAGGACGCAGGATCCCGGGCAATGCAGGGACATTGCCGGGATCCGAGGACGCCGGCAGGCGCGCGTCCGGCACCGCCAGACGTGCGCGGGGGGTCTCTAACCCCCTACGACTGGTTGAAGAAGCCCTTCTCGATCAGCCGCGCGCGCTCCTCGGCGGAGACCTCGACGTTACGCGGCGTGAGGAGAAAGACCTTGTCGGCGATGCGCTGCATCCCGCCGTCGAGCGCGTACGTGAGCCCGGAGGCGAAGTCGATCAGGCGCTTCGAGAGGTCGGTGTCGGTGCTCTGCAGGTTGAGGATCACCGGGACGTCGTCCTTGAACTGGTCCGCGACCTGCTGGGCGTCGTTGAAGCTCTTCGGGATCACCAGGTGCACCTGCACCCCGGCGCGGCCGCCGTTCTGGACGGACCGCAGCACGCGTGTGTCCCGCGCCGAGCGCGGCTCGTCGGCGAAGATGTCGTCGATCTCGTCGCGGCGGCGGCGGGCCTGGAGCCGGCGCACGTTGGGCCGCTCGCGATAGCGATCCTCGAGCTCGGCCTCCGGCTGCGGCTCGAGCTCCTCGCGGTAGCCGTCGTCCTCCTCGGCGAGGCCGAAGTAGACGAGCGTGCGGTGCCAGGTGTCCCTGAGGGCCATTCCGGTCGTTGTTTCGCGTGCTTGGCGGAAACTCCTTTCGTTTACAAGTTACCCCGTTGGCGCTCGATACGCCCTCATTTCAAGCCAGAAACGGCGATCTGACGCTGCGCGGCGAGACCGAGGGCGACGGCCCCGCGGTGGTCCTGCTGCACGGCCTGACGGCCACCCGCCGCTACGTGCTGCACGGTTCGCACGCCCTGCCCCGGGCCGGCTTCTGGACCGTCGCGTACGACGCGCGCGGCCACGGCGAGTCGGATCCTGCGGCCGATCCGGCCGCCTACGAGTACTCGGACCTCGTGGCGGACCTGCGCGCCGTGCTCGATGGGCTCGAGATCGAGCGCGCGGCGTTCGCGGGGGTGTCGATGGGGGCGCACACGGCCCTCCGGTTCGCGCTCGACGAGCCGGGGCGGGTTGCGGCCCTGGTGCTGATCACGCCCGCGTACATGGGACATCCGCACCGCGATCTCGCCTCGTGGACGCGGCTCGCCGATGGCCTGGACCGCGACGGCGTGGAGGGCTTCCTGTCCGCCTGGGGCGCGTCTGACGTGGCACCGCGCTGGCGCGAGGCGGCCCTGGAGAACGCGCGCCAGCGGCTTCGCCGCCACCGCCACCTCGACGCCGTGACCGCCGCGCTGCGCGTGGTCCCGGCGTCGGTGGCCTTCGACGGGCTCGAGGCACTCGAGCGCATCGGGGCGCCGGCGCTGGTGGTCGGCTCACGCGACGAGGCCGACCCGGCGCACCGTCTCGGCGTGGCCGAGGCCTACGCCGAACGGCTACCGCGGGGCGAGCTGCTCGTCGAGCAGGAGGGCAGGTCACCGATCGCCTGGCAGGGCGCGCGCCTGTCGAAGGCGATTGCGCGGTTCCTTCACTCGTAGAGCACGGTTCCCACGCGGATGATCGTGGCACCTTCGGCCACGGCCACCTCAAAGTCCTGCGTGGTGCCCATCGACAGCCGCTCGAGGCCGTGCTCGGCGGCAAGCTCCGCCAGCCGGGCAAAGTGCGGGCGGCTGTCCTCGGGTCGCTCGACGGCCGGCGGCATGGTCATCAGCCCGGTCACCGGCACCGGGCAGCGCTCGATGAACTCGCCGAGCTCCGCCGGCGCGATCCCGGCCTTCTCCTCCTCCCCCGCCACGTCCACCTCCACGAGCACCTCGCGCGCCGGGTGCCTGGCCAGCTGGCGGAGCGCGGAGTCCGACGCGATCGAGTGGATCAGCCGCACGTTCGGGGCCACGTCGCGCACCTTGCGGCTCTGCAGGACGCCGATGAAATCCCACTCGAACAGGTCCCGGTGCTCCGCCTGCTTGGCGAGCAGGTCCTGCGCTCGGTTCTCTCCGACCAGCCCGATGCCCGCCTCCGCGAGCGCCGGCAGGTCCTCCGCCCAGACGTACTTGATGGCCGCGCAGATCTCTACCCGCGCCGGGTCGCCACCGGCCGCGGCGATCCGCTCCCGCACACGCTCCAGGTTGCCGCGGACGCGGTCCGGGTTCACTCCGTTCGCACCACCAGACCCGCCTGGCGACCGGTCGCCTCGCCGTCGCGGCGGTGCGAGAAGAAGAGGTCGGCCCGGCAGCTGGTGCAGAGGTCGAGGTGGTCGACCCTGTCCACACCGGCGGCGTCCAGCTTGCGCTGCACCACCGCGCGCAGGTCGAGCATGCGGCCGTCCGCCACGCCGTCAAGGTCCCCGAACGCCTCGAGAACCTCCTCCCCCACCTCGTAGCAGCAGGGTCCGATTCCGGCGCCCACGGCGGCGGCAGGCGCCGAATCGAACCGCGCCACGGCCCGCTCGACGATTCCGGCCGCCAGTCCGCGCCAACCGCAGTGGAGCATCGCCACGCGGCCGCCGCCGGACAGCGCGACCGGCAGGCAATCGGCCACCAGCACCAGCAGCGCGAGGCCCGGCTCGTCGGTCACGTGGCCGTCCACCTTGCGCAGATCCGCGCCGGGATCCGAGAACCGGCTGACCGGCTGGCCGGACCACTCCTCGAGGTCGGCGCCGTGCACCTGCCAGCCCATCGCGACCCGCTCCGGGTCCACTGCGATCCGCTCGGCGAGCAGCCGCCGGTTCTCTCCCACGTGCGCGGGGTCGTCTCCCGAGAGGATGCCGAGGTTGAGCGACTCGTAGGGCCCCTCGCTCACTCCGCCGACGCGCGTCGAGAAGATCGCGCGAGCATCAGGGAGGCCCAGCTCGAAGGTCATTGCCCGGCCTCTACGAGCTCAAGCGCGGTCCGCAGCTCCTCGCCGCGCCCCGAGACCCGCCCGTCGAGTTTCATCCGGAGCACCTCGTTCAGCGCCTGCCCGATCAGCGGACCCTCGGGGACGCCCGCGGCGATCAGGTCGTCGCCCGTGATCTCGAGGTGCGCTCCCTGAAGCTCGGTGAGGAAGCGGTGGATCGGCTCGGCGGGCGCGCCGTACGCGAGCGCCACGGCGAGCGTCTCCGCCGGCTCGCAGCTGAGCAGGGCATGGATCGCCGACGCGGGCGGGTCTGCCCGCAGTGCCCGCGGGAGCGCGGGTCCCTGCCTGGCCGCCGCCACCACCCGGTCGCGTGCGCCGCGGCCCAGTGCGAGCGAATCAACCCACGGCTCGAGGTCGTCCGGAGCGCGCGACACGAGCGCCGCCAGCGCGGCGAGCCGCCGGTCCGCGGCGGTCTCAGCGGCACGCAGCGCGGCCTCCGCCGCGAGCTCCGGGTCCGCGTCGAAGGCAGGGTGGACGGCACGGTCGATACCGAGCTCGCGGAGCCGGGCGAGGCCCGTGGGCGCATCCTGCTCGCCCAGGAGGTCGAGCAGCTCGTCGCGCACGCGCTGGCCGGAGACCGTCGCGGGGGCGCCCTCGGCCGCGGCCTCGCGCGCCAGCTGCTCGGTCTCGGGCTCCATGGGAAATCCGAGCCGGGTCTCGTAGCGAACGGCGCGCAAGAGCCGCGTGGGGTCGTCGATGAAGCTCCGGTCGTGGAGCACCCGGATCAGCCCGGCCTCGAGGTCCTCCCGCCCGCCGTGTGGATCGTGCAGCTCCCCGAGGTCGTCCCCGGTCAGGCCGATCGCCATCGCGTTCACCGTGAAGTCGCGCCGTGCCAGGTCCTCCGCGAGAGGGGCCGGCTCGACCTCGGGCAGGGCGCCAGGTCGCTCGTAGCGCTCGCGGCGGGTGCCGGCCAGGTCGAAGACGAGGTCGCCCGCGCGGACCGTGGCCGTGCCGAAGCGCTCGTGCGTCATCGCGCGGCCCTCGAGGCGCTCCGCCAGCTCCCACGCCGCCGCGAGGGCGTCGCCCTCCATGGCCACGTCGAGGTCGACCGAGTCCGACTCGAGCAGCAGGTCCCTCACCGCTCCCCCCACGAGGTACGCCGGTGGCAGCCCCTCCAGGGCCGGGAGCAGCCTGTCCATGCCGGGCAGCGCCGCGACGTTCATGCCCGCACCGGGATCCCGGCCGCGCGCATCCGCTCCTTGGCCTCGGCCACGGTGTACGCGCCGTAGTGGAAGATCGAGGCGCAGAGCACGGCGTCGGCGTGTCCCTCCTCGAGGGCCTCCACGAGGTGCTCGGGGTTGCCCGCCCCTCCGGACGCGATCACCGGCACGTCGACAGCGTCGGCGACCGAGCGGGTAAGCGTGATCTCGTACCCGTCCTCGGTGCCGTCGCGGTCCATGCTCGTGAGCAGGATCTCCCCCGCTCCCCGCTCCACGCCCTCCCGCGCCCACTCCACGGCGTCGCGGCCCGTGGGCGTCCGGCCGCCGTTCACGAAGACCTCGTAGCCCTGCCCGTCGTCCCGCCGGCGGGCGTCGATTGCGAGCACCACGCACTGGCTGCCGAACACCTCGGCCATCTCCCCCAGGAGGTCGGGCCTGCCGACAGCGGCCGAGTTCACCGAGACCTTGTCGGCCCCCGCGTCGAGCACGGCCTGGGCGTCGGCAACCGATCGAATGCCGCCGCCGATGGTGAACGGGACGAAGACGTCGTCCGCCGTGCGCCGCGCAAGCTCCACCATGGTGTCCCGCTTCTCGTGGGACGCGGTGATGTCGAGGAAGACCAGCTCGTCGCCGCCCTCCTGCTCGTACCGCACCGCCAGCTCGACCGGGTCGCCGGCGTCGCGGATGTCCACGAAGTTTGTCCCCTTCACCACGCGGCCCTTGTCCACGTCCAGGCAGGGGATGACGCGCTTGAGCAGCATCAGTCCGCCAGCGCCTCCACGCCGTCGGCCACCTCGAAGCGGTGCTCGTACAGCGCCTTGCCGGAGATGACGCCCGCCAGGTTCACAAGTCGCAGGTCGCGGAGGGCGACGAGGTCGTCGAGCGACGAAATGCCGCCCGAGTAGATGAAGCGCCCGCGGATCACCTGCCCGACGGTGCGGACCTCTTCGAGGTCCGGCCCCTCCAGCATCCCGTCGCGATCCACATTGGTGTAGACGAACTGCCTCACCCCGTATCGCTGCATGCGGGCGATCACGTCGGCCGGGAGCATCTGAGTGGTCTTCTCCCAGCCGGAGACCGACACGTGCCCGCCGCGGACATCGATGGCCACCACCGCTCGCACGCCCCAGGTCTCGAGGACCTCCTCCAGGAACTCGATGTCGGTGTAGGCGGCCGTGCCGAGCACGACGCGCGCCGCACCGGCGCTTAGGGCGTCGCGTACGTCCACGAGCGTCCGCAGCCCGCCTCCGTACTGCACGGGCACGTCGACCTCGGACGCGATCCGCCGCAGGTGCTCGAGGTTGACCGGCTTGCCCTGACGAGCGCCGTCGAGGTCCACCACGTGCAGCGTCTTGGCCCCGGCCTCCACGAAGCTCCGCGCGGCCGCGAGTGGATCGTCCGCGTAGACCGTCTCGCGGTCGAAGTCGCCGCGCTCCAGCCGGACAGCCCGGCCGTCGCGGATGTCGATCGCAGGCAGCAGGATCATGCGGCGCGGCGCAGGGCCCCGGCGCAGATCCTGGTGAAGTTGGCGAGCAGGCGGAGCCCATGGGGGCCTGACTTCTCGGGGTGGAACTGCACGCCGTAGAGCGGCGGGCGAGCGATCGCGGTCACGAACTCGGCGCCGTAGGTGGCCGTGCCGAGGACGTGGCTCGCCTGCACGGCGTAGGTGTGCACGTGGTACATGGGGCACGGGTTCGGAAGGCCCTCGATGAGCGGCGACTGCGCGATCCAGGTCACCCCGTTCCAACCGATCTGCGGCAGCTTCTCCTCGCCCGCTGCCAGCCGGTCCACGCGGCCCTCCATCAGCCCGAGCCCGCGGGCACCGCCGAGCTCCGTCGACGACTCGAACAGGAGCTGGAGGCCCAGGCAGATCCCCAGCGTCGGAACACCGCTGCCCAGCTGCTCGCGCACGAGCACGTCGAGCCCCAGCTGGCGCACGCGTTCCATCGCCTTCGGGAAGGCGCCCACGCCGGGCAGGATCAGGCCCTCGGCCCCGCGCGCGCGGGCGTGGTCGTTGGTGACGACCGCCGTCGCGCCGACGTGCTCGAGCGCCTTCTCCACCGAGCGGAGGTTGCCCATCCCGTAGTCGAGGATCGCGATCACAGGAGCCCCTTCGTGGACGGGACCCCCGTCTCGGTGGGGTCGACCGCCACCGCCCGTCGCAGCGCCAGCGCGAACGCCTTGAACGCCGCCTCGATCACGTGGTGGTCGTTGCCGCCGGCCTCAACCCGCACGTGCAACGTGAGCTTGGCGGTGGAGGCGACGGCGCGTAGGAATTCCTGCGGGAGGTCCGGCTCGAGGTCGCCCACCGGGCGTTCGGGCCAGTGGCCGTCGAACACGGCCAGGGGGCGGCCCGAGATGTCTATGGCGGCGCTAGCGCGCGCCTCGTCCATGGGCACCGTGGCCTCGCCGAAGCGGGCGATTCCCGCGCGATCCCCCAGCCCCTGGTCCAGCGCCTGACCGAGGACGAGCCCCGTGTCCTCGACGGTGTGATGCGGCCCGGTCTGGAGGTCGCCGCGTGCCGAGACGTCCAGGTTGAACCGGCCGTGGCGCGCGACCGCGTCCAGGAGGTGGTCGAGGAAGCCGACGCCGGTCTGGCGCCGGCCGCCGCCCGTGCCATCGAGCTCGAGCGCCAGCTCGATCTCGGTCTCGCCCGTGGTCCGTTGTATCTCCGCGGTCCTGCTCAAGCGCGGCGCTCCATCGACTCTCCGTGGACTGGGAAACCCTCGGCGCGCGCGATCGCCGCGCCGGCGGGTGCGAGGCGAGCGGCGGCGCCGGCCGGCAACGATATCCGCGCCATCCGGCGCCGGAACGTGGCCGGCGAGAGGCCGCTGGCGAAGCGCGCCGCTCCGCCCGTCGGAAGGACGTGGTTCGAGCCCGCCACGTAGTCGCCGAAGGCCGTCCCGGCGTCGCGACCCACGAATAGCGCGCCTGCGGACCGTACGCGCCCGGCCAGCGACTCCGCCTCGTCGCCCATCAGCTGGAGGTGCTCGGGCGCCAGCTCATCCGCGAGCGCCACCGCGGCGCGGGCGTCCCGCGCCTCCACGACGGCGAGCGCCTCGGCCGCGGCGTCGGCTTCGCCGGCGGCGCCGGCCACGGCCTCCAGCAGCTCTGGCTCCGGCGAGATCGCCACCAGCAGCGTGTCCGGGCCGTGCTCTGCCTGGGCGAGCAGGTCGAGCGCCACGAGCTCCGGGTCGGCGCCCGCGGTCGCCATCACGACGAGCTCGCTGGGCCCGGCCAGGCCGTCGATGCCGACCACGCCCGCCACCTGCCGCTTGGCCTCGGTCACGTAGCGGTTGCCTGGCCCGACGATCACATCGACCGGCTTGACGGACTTCGTGCCGTAGGCGAGCGCGGCGATGGCCTGGGCGCCGCCCATGCGGTAGACCTCGCTCACCCCGCACAACGCGCACGCGGCGAGGATCGTCGGGTGCGCCCGCCCTTCGGGTCCGGGCGGTGCGCAGACCGCGACCTGCTCGACCGCAGCGGCATGCGCTGTCAACACGCCCATCAGGACGGTCGACGGGTACGGCGCGCGACCGCCCGGCACGTACACGGCCGCGCGACGCACGGGCACCTCCTGGACCTCCACCGTGTGGCCCTGCTCCAGCTCCACCCGCACCGGCGCCGTGAGCTGGGCTCGCGCCACGGCGCGAATGTTTGCCTTCGCGGTGCGCAGTCCCGCGAGGACTGCTGGCTCGAGCGTGCCGAGCGCCGCCTCGGTCTCGGTGGGGAACACGATGAGCTCCTCCGGCCCGAGCTCCGCGTGGTCGAAGCGCTCCGTGAGCCTGCGCACGGCGACATCACCGCCCGATCGCACCTCATCGATGATCGCCCGCACCTCGCCCTCCACGTCGCGGGGCGAAGGTGTGAGCGCGCGGATCTCGGCCGCCGTCACATCGGGCCCGAATCGCTCGACCCTCACCGCAGCTCCCTGATCCGGGCCACGAGCGCGTCGACTGCCTCCGCCTTGAGCTTGTGGGCGACGGGGTTCGCGATCAGGCGAGCGGTGGACTCCCAGATGGCCTCGCGCTCGACCAGGCCGTTCTCGGCGAGGGTCCTGCCCGTGGCGGTGAGGTCCACGATCGCGTCGGCGAGCCCCGTGATCGGCGCGAGCTCGACGGAGCCCTTCACCTCCACGATCTCGGCCTGGCGACCGGTCTCCGAGAAGTAGCGCGCTGCGACGTTCGGGTACTTGGTCGCTACGCGGACCACCCCGCGGCGCAGCAGCCGCTCGCCGAGCGGATCCGCGTCCGGGGGCGCGGCCACCACCATGCGGCAGTGGCCGTAGTCGAGGTCGGCCAGCTCGTACACCTCGCGCTCCGACTGCTCCACCAGCACGTCCTTGCCGGTGATCCCGAGGTCCGCGGCCCCGTGCTCCACGTAGGCGGGCACGTCGCTCGGTCGTACGGTGAGGATGCCGGGGAAGACGAGCCGGCGGTCGTTGGCGCGGATCTCGGCAGTCTCGATCCCGAGCGCCTCGAGGAAGTCGAGCGTCTTCCGGAAGAGCGTGCCGCGCGGGATGGCGATCGTCAGCTCGTCGGTCACGTTCCGCGCTCCTCCTCGATCTGGGCCACGTGCACGCGCTGGATGTCGAGTCCGGCGCCGCACGCGGGGCGGGATGGCCCGAAGCGGCCGAGCAGCTCGTCGTACCGGCCGCCGCCGCCCAGCGCGAACGCAACCGCCGGGTCGTAGACCTCGAAGATCGTGCCCGTGTAGTAGCCGAGGTCGCGCAGCAGGCCGAGGTCGAAGATCACCCGGTCCGCCACCCCGCGCTCAGCCAGCAGCTCGTGGACCGCGCTCAGGTTCTCGGCCGCCGGACCAGGCACCTTGGCCAGGACCTCGCGCCCGCCACGAAGCGCGGGCACTGCGACGAGCGCGTCGCGCGCGGAGCCGGTCAGCCCAAGCCTGTCGATCCGCACCTCGAGACCGACGAGATCGCGGCGCCACAGCGACTCGAGCAGCGGTTGAGCGTCCTCGTCCGACACGCCGGCGTTGGCGAGCAGGGTGCGATAGAGCATGCCGTCGCCGAGGCCGATGCGGTGGCGGTTCAGCCCGGCCTCCGAAAGCGCCTCCACGATCAGCGCGATCACCTCGGCGTCGCCCTCGGCGCCGCCCACCCCGATCAGCTCGATCCCGCCCTGGAGGAACTCGCGCGCCTGGCCGCTGCCGCGCTCGACCGCGCGGTAGGCGTGGGCGAAGTAGCAGAGCCGCAGGGGCGCGGGCTCGGTCGCATAGCGGTTCGCCACCAGCCGCGCGATCGGGATCGTGGCGTCCGAGCGCAGCGCCAGGACGTGCCCGCGGTCGTCGAACAGGCGGAAGCCCGCCGCGGCGCGCTCGTCGCCGCGGCGAAGCACCTCCTCGTACTCGAGCGCGGGCGTCCAGACCTCGCCGAACCCGGCGCGATCGAAGGTCGCGTGCAGGCTCCCGGAGAGCGCGCGAAGCTCGCGCATCTCGTCGGGCAGCACGTCGCGCGTGCCGGGAGGGACCGGGTGAATCATGCTGGCCTCCGCAGGAGGCTAGATGCCCACCTAGACGGGGAGCGGTTCCGGCGGCACGCGCTCGATGTGCGCGCCGAGTTGCTGGAGGCGCTCGTCGATCCGCTCGTACCCGCGGTCGATCTGGCGGATGTTCCCGATCTCCGACTGGCCCTCAGCGCAGAGCGCCGCGATGAGCATCGCCATCCCGGCGCGGATGTCGGGGCTCTCCATGCGCTCGCCGTGAAGCCGGCTCGGACCGCTTACGACCGCGCGATGGGGATCGCACAGCAGGATCCGAGCGCCCATGTAGACGAGCTTGTCCACGAAGAACAGACGGTTCTCGAACATCTTCTCGAAGACTAGAACCATGCCCTCGGACTGGGTCGCGAGTGCGAGCGCGATACTGGTGAGGTCGGCGGGGAAGGCGGGCCACGGCCCGTCCTCGATCTTCGAGATGGCGTCGCCCTCGTCGTCGCGCACGCGCAGGTGCTGTCCGGCGGCGACGACCACGTCGTTGCCCTCGAACTCCATCCGGCAGCCCAGCCGCTCGAACACCAGCCGCGTCATGCGCAGGTCCTCGGGAATGGTGTCGCGCACGCGCAGCTCGCCGCCAGTGACCGCCGCCAGCGCCACGAAGCTGCCGATCTCGATGTAGTCGGGCCCGATGCGGTAGTCGGCGCCGCCGAGCTGGGCGCGCCCGTGGATGATCAGCACGTTCGAACCGATCCCCTCGACCCGCGCGCCCATCTGGAGCAGGAGCCGCGCGAGGTCCTGCACGTGGGGCTCGGAGGCGGCGTTGTGGATCACGGTGGCGCCCGGCGTGAGTGCGGCCGCCATCAGCGCGTTCTCGGTGCCCATCACCGAGGGCTCGTCCATGAAGAAGTCGCAGGGACGCAGGCCACCGCGCGCGGCGATGTGGAACCAGCGGTCGAACTGGACGTCGGCGCCGAGCGCTCGGAACGCGTCGAGGTGCGGATCCAGGCGGCGGCGGCCGATCACGTCGCCGCCGGGCGGCGGCATGTCGGCTGTGCGGAACCGGGCGAGCAGCGGGCCGGCGAGCAGGAACGAGGCGCGGATTCGGTTGGCGGCATCCGGGTCCATCGCGCTCGGGTCCACGTCCTGGGCGCAGAGCGAGACGACGTTGTCGTCGCGCCACTCCACGCGCACCCCGAGCCCCGTGAGCAGCTCGATCATCGCCTCCACGTCGCGGATGCGCGGAATGTTGCGCAGCACGACCTCCTCCTCGGTGAGGAGGCATGCGGCGAGGGCGGGGAGCGCCGCGTTCTTGTTACCCGCCGGCACGATGGTGCCCGAGAGCGGGTGGCCGCCTTCGATGACGAACTTCTCCATCAGGGCTGCCGCACGGCCGTGGTCCTCGAGCGGCTCGGCAAGGGTATCGAAGGGCATCACGGCGAGCTTTCGATTCGGAATGGGCATTCCCTCCCGCTAGCTTTCGCGCATCATGCCTACGCGGGAGGACGCCTGGACGCTGTTCTGCGAGTGGACGCAGTCGGACTCGCTCCGCAAGCACGTGCTCGGGGTCGAGGCCGCGATGCGCGCCTATGCGCGTCGGTTCGGCGAGGACGAGGAGCTGTGGGCCGTCACCGGGATCGTCCACGACCTTGACTACGAGCGCTATCCAGACCTGGAGACGGGCCATCCTCGGCACGCGATCGAGGAGTTGCGCCGGCTCGGCTACCCAGACGGGGTGGTGGACGCGGTCGCGGGCCACGCAACGTTCCTGAACGTCCCGCGGGAGACGACGATGGCCAAGACATTGTTCGCGGTCGACGAGCTCTCCGGGTTCATCGCCGCCTGCGCGCTCGTGCGTCCCACCGGGATCCACGGCATGACCCCGAAGTCGGTCAAGAAGAAGCTGAAGCAGCCCAGCTTCGCGGCCGCCGTGAGCCGGGACGAGGTGCGGGAGGGCGCCGACGAGCTGGGCGTGGACTTCGACGAGCACCTGGCCACGGTGATCGCGGCGATGGAGGAGCGTGCGACCGAGCTGGGACTCGACGGCTCCTCCGATCCGGCCAGCGCTGCTACGCAGTGAGCAGCTCGTAGACCGCGGGCATCGCGAAGCAGACGATCGCCCACGCCGCCAGGAGGAGGCGCGCGATCGATAGCGGGAAGCGCGTGAACCGGCTGCCGTAGGCCGCGAGCGCGAACGCCAGCGCGCCCGTGGCGAGCGCCGCCGCGGCGATCACGAGCTGCGCGTTCCACTGCCAGGAGTGACGCGTACGCCACCAGTCGTGCAGGCCGGCGAACCCGGTGCCCGCACCGCGCTCGCAGCGGTGCCCGCAGCGCGACGTGAACGCCAGGTAGGCGGCGAACGAGATCACCGCGCCGCCCGTGAGGATCACCAGCGTGGGCGTGAGCCGCGTGCGGGCCGCACGGTCGGGTGGTGCGCGGAGCACCGCCGGAAGGGCCGCGGCGATCGCGGCGACGGCCACGACCGTGGCGGTCGCCAGGACGACCTCGGCCATCTATCTGGGTTCGGCGGTCACGAGTAGAGTCAGGCGCCCGTGGCGGACGCGACGCGGATTATCGTCCTGGAGGGCGACGAGACCGGTCAGGAGCTCCTCGAGCAGGCGCTGCGCGTGCTGGACCCGGGGGTGACCGGCGTGGAGGTCGAGCTCGAGCGGCACGACCTGTCGCTCGACAGTCGCCGGCGCACCGAGAACGGGGTGGTGACGGCGGCCGGGCGCGCGGTCAGGGAGTCCGGCTTCGGGATCAAGGCGGCCACGATCACGCCGGAAGGGACCGACGACGTGGGTAGCCCCAACCGGATCCTGCGCGAGGAGCTGGACGGGAAGGTGATCATCAGAACCGGGCGGAGGATCCCGGGCGTCACGCCCGTTGCGGGCGTCCACTATCCGATCTCGGTCGTGCGGATGGCGGTCGGGGACGCCTACGGAGCGGAGCAGTGGCGCGAGAGCGTGGACGGGGACGAGGTCGCATACCGCACGGAGCGGATCTCGCGCGAGGTGTGCCGCGCGGTGGCCGAGCACAGCTTCCGGACCGCGCGAAAGATCCACGCGCGCGTGTACGGCGGGCCGAAGTGGACGGTGAGCCCGGTATACGAGGGCATGCTCAAGGAGGAGCTCGACGCGGCGGCGGAGCGCCACTCGGAGGTGCCGTATCAGCCCGTGCTGATCGACGCCACCTACGCGGGGCTGGTGTCGGGGGCGGCCGATGCGCCGCTGGTGATCCCCGCCCTGAACCGCGACGGCGATTGCCTCTCGGACTTCGTGCTGCCCCTCTTCGGATCGATCGCCGGCGCAGAGTCGGTCGTGCTGTCGCTCGACGCGAGCCACGAGGTGCAGGCGGTGATGACCGAGGCGCCGCACGGGACCGCGCCGGCGCTGCAGGGCAAGAACATCGCGAACCCGATGGCGATGGTGATGGCCGTGGCGGCGCTGCTGCACTACGTGGGCGAGAGCGGCCGCGAGGAGGCGCATCTCGCGTCGCGGGCTGTCTACGAGTCCGTGCTCGAGGCGAGCGCCACCGGCGTCCGCACCCCGGACCTCGGCGGAGCGTCCACCACCAGCGAGGTGGTGGACGAGGTCGTGGGGCGGGTGCGGACGAAGATCGACGTCTGGTCGTCGCTGGGGTCGAGCGTCTAGCTCGCGCTGCAAGCGGCGTTGCACGGAAGTCCCCTTCCGTCCGACCCCCTCCGTACCTTTCCGAACGCATGTTCCCCCCAACCCGCACCCGCACCAGAGCCGCGTTCCTGCGCGCGATGGATCGCGCCATCGAGTTCGCCACTCTTGGCGAATACGGGCTCGAGGTCCCGGGCGCGGACGCTCCAACAGCGCCGGGCACAGGGCGCATCGCGCACAGCGGCGCCCGCAGGCCCGGCGCGGTTGCTTCCCCCGCGGAGCCGCCCCGCCGCGTGCCGGCCGCAACGCCGGCGGGGCGGCGCGCCGCGGCGGGCGAGCTGGCGCCGGTCCTGGTGGTCCCACGCCCGCTCTTCCGCCACCGGTGCGGCGAGGTGGAGCGGCGGCCGCAGCTTTGCGAGCTCGAGCTGTAGCGATGCGCTCAGGCGGATAGGAGCCGGCGCTCCCGCATCTGCTCACGGAGCGAGCGGATCGGCTCGGGATTCTTGGCCTCGCTGGCGGCGTCAATCTCGACGAAGCGGAGGAAGAGGGCGTGGTCGGGAATGCGGGCCAGTACGGCGTCGAGCCGGCGCCCGGCGGCCCGGGGTCGGCGCCGCGTCCTGCGCCAGACGGCGTAGGGGCGGTCGTGGAGCTCGATCGTGGCGAGGATTCGCTCGTCGCCGGTGAAGCGCTCCATAAAGCGCCGGGCCCGCATCGCGTGGTGGTTCTCGCCGGTCCTCGGCAGCCACGGGACGACGGCGTACTTGAATGAGTCGTGGACCAGGGCCACGACGCGGAGCAGGGCGCGCCGCTCGCCCGTCTCCCCGGAGCGGTCGATCTCGCGCAGGAGGTCGCCCACGTGGTTGCCCACGGCGCCTTCGGGGTGGGCCTTGCGCGGCCTGCCCCACTGCAGGCCCTTGATCAGGTCGGGCTGGCGGATGAGGGTGGACTCCAGGTCGCCCTCGGGCGCGAAGCCCGGGACGATCTCGCCGATGTCAGGCACGGCGGGCGGCCGCGCGGCTGTCAGCCCACCTCCTGAGGGAACCACTCGCCGCCCTCGCGCCGGGCCAGGATGACCCGGACCGAGCCGTGCGCACCGGACGCGAGCAGGTGGCAGCGATCCTCGGCAACGCCCGGCCGGTCGTCGACGAGGACGAGCTCCAGGGTCTCCCACTCGAACTCGGGGCGCTGCTGGCGGATCGCCTCGCCGGCAGTGGTCGAGAGGCGCTCGCGGTCCCAGCCGCGATCGCTGGCGCGTGCGTGCTCGAGTGCGCGGTCCGCGGCGCGGATCCGCTCGGCCACTTCCGGTTGGCTCACGCGGCGCCGGGCGGCCACGAAGCCGCCGAGAAAGAGCAGGATGAGGACGGCGCCGACGACGATGGCCACAACCGCGATCGTTGACATCGCGGCGAGTCTATGGGAGCGAGGGGTCGCAACACAAAGACGGGCCGCCCTCCCGGACGGCCCGTCTCACATTCAAATCGGCGGCGACCTACTCTCCCAGGCTCTTGCGAGCCAAGTACCATCGGCGCTGAGGGGCTTAACTGCTCTGTTCGGAATGGGAAGAGGTGTATCCCCCTCGCTATGACCACCGAAAGGTCGCGAGACCGGTGGCCCCTCGCCGAGCCTTCAAAACCGCACAGCTGACCGCGTCAAACCCGGTATCAAATATCCGTCAAGCCCTCGAAGCATTAGTACCGGTTCGCTGAGCGCATTGCTGCGCTTACACGACCGGCCTATCAACCTGGTGGTCTTCCAGGGCTCTTACTCCCTCGAGGGGATGGGAGAACTCATCTCGAGGTGGGCTTCCCGCTTAGATGCTTTCAGCGGTTATCCCATCCAGACGTAGCTAACCAGCAGTGCCCTTGGCAGGACAACTGATACACCAGAGGTCTGTTCGTCCCGGTCCTCTCGTACTAGGGACGACTCCTCTCAATTCTCCAGCGCCCACGGCAGATAGGGACCGAACTGTCTCACGACGTTCTGAACCCAGCTCGCGTACCGCTTTAATGGGCGAACAGCCCAACCCTTGGGACCTACTTCAGCCCCAGGATGCGACGAGCCGACATC
>Ga0209577_10002541_pt1 | contig 17504 bp, 14 predicted proteins | sample GraSoiAngelo_109_FD_185874 | JGI IMG/M metagenome (GOLD analysis project Ga0209577, IMG submission 185874) | Grasslands soil microbial communities from the Angelo Coastal Reserve, California, USA - 14_0903_12_20cm (SPAdes) (version 2) | ecosystem: Environmental > Terrestrial > Soil > Grasslands...
CCGCAAGGGCGAGCACATCCGGGCCTTCCCGCTGTCCAACTGGACCGAGCTGGACGTGTGGCAGTACATCGCCCGGGAGCACCTCGAGGTGCCCTCGATCTACTTCGCCCATCCCCGGGAGGTGTTCGAGCGCGACGGGATGCTCCTCGCGGTCGGACCCTACGTGAGCCTCCTTCCCGGTGAGGAGCCCCTCAAGACGACCGTCCGTTACCGCACCGTCGGCGACATGAGCTGTACCGGCGCGGTGGCATCGCATGCGGGCACGGTCGCCGAGATCATCGCCGAGGTGGCCGCCACTCGTATCACCGAGCGGGGAGCGACCCGCGCCGACGACAAGTTCTCCGAGGCCGCCATGGAGGACCGCAAGCGCGAGGGCTACTTCTAGACACCTCGCCTGCAGGCTGCGACTCTCCTAACACTCCATGGAGCTCCTCCGCTTCGCCACCGCCGGCTCGGTCGACGACGGGAAGAGCACGCTCATAGGCCGCCTGCTCTATGACTCCAAGTCGGTCTTCCAGGACCAGCTCGAGGCCGTGGAGCGCTCGAGCACGCAGCGTGGCCTCGACCGCGTGAACCTGGCCCTGCTCACCGACGGCCTGCGGGCCGAGCGGGAGCAGGGCATCACCATCGACGTCGCCTACCGCTACTTCGCCACGCCCAAGCGAAAGTTCATCATCGCCGACACACCCGGCCACGTGCAGTACACCCGAAACATGGTCACCGGCGCGTCGACCGCCGACCTAGCCGTGGTGCTGATCGACGCCCGCAAGGGCGTGCTCGAGCAGACGCGGCGCCACGCCTCCATCGCCAGCCTGCTCCGCGTCCCCCACCTCGTCGTCGCCATCAACAAGATGGACCTGGTGAGCTGGGACCGAGAGACATTCGGTGCCATCAGAGACGACTTCCGTTCCTTCGCCAGCCGGCTGGACGTCACCGACGTCGCCTTCATCCCCATCTCCGCCCTCCTTGGCGACAACGTCGTCGATCCGTCGACGAACATGCGGTGGTACGAGGGCCCTCCGATGCTGACCTATCTGGAGGAGGTCGAGATCGCCTTCGACCGCAACCTGGTCGACACTCGCTTTCCCGTCCAGTACGTCATCCGGCCCCACTCCGACGCCCACCACGACTATCGGGGATACGCAGGACAGGTCGCGGGGGGGGTCCTGCACCCGGGCGACGAGGTCGTCGTGCTGCCCTCGGGCAAGTCGACCACGATCGCGGCCATCGACAGCTACGAGGGCCTACTGGAAGAGGCTTTCCCCCCCATGTCAGTGACCGTTCGCCTGACCGACGACCTGGACGTGTCCCGGGGCGACCTCCTCAGCGGGCCCGAGAACCAACCCCATGTGGGCCAGTCGCTGGAGGCGATGGTGTGCTGGATGGCGGAGCGTCCGCTCAGGGCCGGCGACCGCTACCGCGTGAAGCACACCTCCCGTTCGGCCCGGGCCCTGGTGCGCGAGCTGGTCTACCGGCTAGACGTCAACACCCTCGAGCGGGACGAGAGGATCGAGGACCTGGGCATGAACGACATCGGCCGGGTCACCCTGCGCACCGCAACCCCACTCGCCTTCGACGAATACAGCCGCAACCGGGCCACGGGGAGCTTCATCCTCATCGACGAAGCAACCAACGCCACCGCCGGCGCGGGCATGATCCTGGGACCGGCCGGGTAGCCATCGACCCACTTCCCACCCAGCGGGACGAATCCGACTGGCCTGGACGAATCCGACGGGGCTGCACGCGGCCCGACGCGCGCCCTCTGGGCCCGCCCGTCGTGATCGTCCGCCGGTGTGGGGCGACTGCGCCGGCTCCTCCCGGGTCTGCGCCGAGCGCAGTCGGCACCAGCAGAATTGAGACCTTGAAACCCGACAATCGGTTCCCATCGGTCGCGGACCCACCCGATGCGCGCCAGCTCGCCCGTGAGGTGGCACGTCGACTCGCCGGACAGGAGAGGAGAATCGCCCTGCCATCAGCAGGAATACATGCTCGTCTTGGCGAATCGTCCCGCCGAAGCACGACCCCAATAACCGGGTGGTCCGGTTGGGGAGCGGTCTTCATACGCCGTATGGGCTCGGGGGAGAGGCGTGAGGCCAGGCACCATCACCACCAGGGCGGACCGAGAGTCCCTGCTCTCCCTAGGAGACGTGGTGGCTGCCGGCGCGGGCGCGCTGGTGGCTCCGGCGAATCCGATCCTGGCCGCCGGAATCTATGCCGCCTGCTTCCTGAGGACCGGTCGACGTCGAGGGACCAGGGCCGGGGCTGCCGACGTTCCCGTTCTCGCCCAGCGCCTTGGCCTCGCGATGGTGGTGCTCAGTTTCCTTGCTCACATCGGCCTGCGATCGGAGCTCGCAGGTGCAGCCCTGGCCCTGTCGATATCGGTCGCGGCGAGGCTCGTAGAGGCTTGGCGACGGCAACGGCGACTCGGTCGCACTGGCGGCGGAGAACGCACGGTACTGGTCGGCAACGCCGACGAGGTGGCGCGATGGGCCCAGTTGCTGACGCGCCACCCTGAGCACGGTGCCCGACCGGTGGCAACAGCTACCCCGGATGGCCTTTATCCAACAGTGCTTCCCGGTGGGTCCATCCCTGAACTCCCACAAGTGCTGGCTGAGACGGGCGCGACCCACCTCCTCGTGGTGTCGCCTGGGGTCGCGGACGCTGCTCGAAAAGTCTTCGACCACTCTCGGCCCGCGGGTGTACGCCTGTCGGTCGTCCCGCCCATGGCGGATCTCCTCACGACGGGTGCCGAGCTCATCGACGTTCGCGGTCTTCCGATCGTGTCCCTCTCCGGCCGCCGCGCGCCCGAGGGACCGGCCTGGCTTGCGAAACGGGCGCTCGACCATGTAGTCGCTGGGTTGGCTGTGCTGATGCTCGCTCCTCTCCTTGTCGTCGTGGCTCTGATGATTCGGCTGGACAGCGGTGGGCCCGTATTCTTCCGCCAGAAGCGCGTTGGCCGCAACGGAAAGATCTTCTCGATCTGGAAGTTTCGCTCGATGGTGGTCGACGCCGAGGACCGCCTCGAAGAGCTCGCCACACGGAACGAAGCCAATGGCCCGTACTTCAAGATGGCCGACGACCCCCGCGTGACTCGCATCGGCCGATGGTTGCGGAAGCTGTCACTCGACGAACTCCCACAGCTATTCAATGTGCTACTGGGTCACATGAGCCTGGTAGGGCCGCGTCCGTTCCTTGCCACGGAGCTGGCAGCGCAACCCGATCTGTTCACTTGGCGCCTGGACTTCCTTCCCGGCATGACGGGCCTTTGGCAGGTGACAGGTCGATCATGGCTCCCGGTGGAGGAAGGTCTGCGCATGGACCTCGCCTACGTCGAGCACTGGAGTCTTTTGCTAGACGTTTCCATCATCGCCCGGACCATCGGTGTCGTGCTGGGAGGAACACGCCGTCCGGCACCCTCGAACCTCGACGACCAGGTAGCGCTTGACCGAACCCGATACCTCCCATTGGTCGTTGACGAGGATCTGCGTCCTACCATGAGGGCCTGCGATTTGAGCATTATCGTGGTGACTCACGAGTCCGCCGCCGATATTGACCAATGCCTCATGGCCCTGCTCGACGCTCCGGATGGAGTCACCACCGAGGTCATCGTGGTCGATAACGCGTCACGCGACGGCACCGCCGCGGCGGTTGCCTCCCGCTTCCCGACCGTTCGCGTGATCAGGAAGAAGGAGCGGCACGGGTTCGCCACCAATTGCAACATCGGCGCCGTCGCCGCTGCGGGACGTCACCTGATGCTGCTCAATCCAGACACCCGGGTACACGAGGGTGCCGCGTCAAGCTTGGTCTCGTACCTCGACAACCACCCGGAGGTCGGCGCGGTTGGACCCAGGTTGGTCTATCCGGACGGCTCCCCCCAGGCGTCGGCTCGTAGGTTCCCGACAGCAGCGGCGGCACTCGTCCGTCGGACGCCTCTCCGACTGCTCTTCCGAGACTCCGAGGTCGAGAGGCATCATCTGATGTTCGATCAGATGATGACCCAGCCTCAGGCTGTCGATTGGGTGCTCGGTGCCGCCCTGGCTGTGCGCGGCGAGACCTTCGCTGCGCTCGGGGGCTTGGATGACGGCTATCGCCTGTACTGCGAAGACATCGACCTCTGCTGGCGAGTTCAGGCCGAGGGATGGTGGGTCCATCATCTCCCCGCGGCCGTCGTCGAGCACGAGCTCTCCGAACTCACCAGACGGCGATTCCTCACGCGCGCCACGGTCTGGCACATCCGCAGCATGCTCCGTTTCCTTCGCAAACACGGCTTCAGAAGTCCCCGCCCAACCACGATGAGGGGCCGCGCATCCACCCCGCGCCTTGGACCAACACCTGCGCTCGGCGTCGCGGTGACAGGCACGGGCGCCTGACACCCCTTTCGTCACGCTCAGAGCGGGCATCGCAACAACTCAATGCGTCAATGTCGTACCATTCCCTGACAATGCTGCAGGTGGGACGCCATCGATGACCGGCTCGATCGTCAAGGAGGCGGAGGGCGGTCTCACCCACATCGCCGAGGTGCTCAGGCGCTGGTGGGTGCTTCTCGTCGTCGGCACGGCCTTCGCGCTGGGCCTCGCCGGACTGGTCCTCGTGGCCACTCCCGTTCACTACTCCACCCAGGTTGACGCACTAGTCGACCAACCGTCTCTCACCTCTAGCCCGCAGGCCGGACAGCCGACCGTACAGAAGCTCGCAGCGCTGATGCCCACGTTCGCCGAAGTGGCACTCAGTGACGTCGTCCTCACGGCCGTTCGGGACGACCTGGCGCTCAACCGCAGCGTCCAAGATCTTCGCTCGCACATACGAGCCGACGTTGTCCCGCAGAGCCTCGTCCTGAGGATCACCGTCGATCTGGACAACTCAAAGGAGGCGACCGCTGTCAGCCGAGGCATCGTAAAGCAGCTATCGAGCCGCCTGACGGATTTGGAGGGCAAGGATGCTCCTCCGCAGGTGTCCATGACTGTGGTTCCCCTCCAGGAGCCAGCCGCCAGTTCGGTGTCACGGCATGCGCTTCGAACGGTGGGTCTCGCCTTCGTCCTCGGCCTCGGCTTCTCGACGATCGCCGCCTTCACCCTCGAGCGGGCGTGAGCCCGGGCACACGGCAATCCTCCCCCGACGGCGGGTCGGGGGACCCCGTCTCCACACGGCGCAACCGCCCCCAAGAGTCCGGATCCCAGCGCGATATCACCATCTTCCTGCTGCTCTACGCAGCGATCGTCGTCACCGTTGCCGCGATGTCAGTCGCACCTTCGGTGCCCTTCGTTCTGATACTGGGTGTCATAGGGATAGGGCTCTGTCTCGGCAGCATCTGGCATGGCGCGATTCTTGTCCTCCTCGTCACCATGCTCTTGCCCATAATCTTTGCTGTTCGACTGGGCGGCTCGAGCTTCACGTTTGGACGAATCCTGCTCTTCGCTCTGACCGTCGGCTGGTTAGTCAACATCAAACGACCCGATCGGCCGATCCGTCCAAGGCGAACGCCGTTGGACGCGCCGATGGCCGTCATCTTGGTCGGGCTTGTTACTTCGACGGTAGCGAACCTCCCTCGGTTCAACACGATTGAGTTGGCCGGCGCCATCCGCAAGATCTCCCTCTTCGCCGTCGATTACTTCCTGCTGTTCTGGATCGTCGTCACCGTCCTCAGAGATGAGCAGCGACTGAGGCTCTTCCTCCGCATCCTCGCGGGTGCTATCGCGTTCACGGCGGCACTGGGCCTGGTGGAGCACTTCACCGGACGGAACGTGTTCGAGTACGTGGTGCCGGTTTTGCCTCGATCCTTGGGAAGGGTCGTCACCGGTGTCGCCAAGGGCAGTGTCCTCGTGCGGGGCAGGGTTTCCCGCGTTCATTCGACCTTCGAGCAACCCCTCGCCTTCGGCATCGTTCTCGCCATGGGCCTGCCCCTGACAACGGTATTCGGGTTCATCGAGAGCCAACGCCGTTGGCGGGTGGCGTGGGCTGGAGCCACGCTCTTCATTGCGAGCGCAATTCTCTTTACCGCGTCGCGATCGATCTACATCCTCGCGGCGGCAACGTTCGTCACCTTGGTACTGGCCCTACCTGAGCGCCGGCTACGAATAACGGCAGGTGTCGCGGCCGTAGGTGTGCTTGCCCTCTTCCTGGCACAGCACGACGTTCGGGAAACTATGATCCAGTTCTTCCAGCCGCGGCGCGGTCCCCAGCTCGAGGCGAGTCTTCAGCATCGGGTCGAAGACATCAATCCGGTTCTCGCGCGCGTCAATCACAGCCCGATCTTCGGGTACGGGCCGCGAACCTTCGCCCCTGATGAGCTGCGAACGAGCCACCTGCTAGACAACCCAGACAACCTCACACTCGACAACGCCTACCTCGGAGAGTTGGCTGAAGGGGGTGTCGTAGGGTTCCTAGCCCTGGTGCTGCTCCTCATGACGGCCTATGTGAGCGGATGGCGAGCTTATCGGCGCGTGTCGGAGCCCAATGCGAAGCTCACGCGACTGGGTTTGGTCCTCGTCGTCCAGAATTGGATCCTTATGGGCTTCGTCGCCGACATCTACGGGTTCAACGCACCTCCGAAGCTGTTCTTCGCGCTCCTAGCCGCGCTTGCCGTCACGAGAGCGGAGCACAGATCGACAGCGCAGACCCGCTATGCAGAGGCTGAAGACCGCCATCTCCTTCCGCCGATATAGCGGAGAGCCGCCCACTGCCACCGCCAGCGAGCACGGAGGCGCCTGTCCAGCGCCATCACGGGAAGCAGGATGACGGTCTTTGCGGCACTCCCGATCAGGCGAGCCATAGCCCAGCGCTCGAGTCCGGCCGGACCGTACGACCGCAACATGAACCGCGCCTCGCTGCTCAGCAGTCGCTCTGCGTGCTGTGAAGGATCGCCGCTCGAACCGCCTCCCTCGTGCTCCACGACAGAACTCGACACGTACCGGACGAGCCAGCCCGCAGAATGCGCCCGCCAGCACAGGTCGGTCTCCTCGACGTACATGAAGTAGGCCTCGTCGAAGCCTCCCACGTCCTGCAGACAGAGGTCTCGTATTGCGATGCACGTCCCCATGACCCAGTCGACATCCCGGTCGCGGTCGTGGTCACGACGCGCCATGCCGAGCTCCCACCGAAATCGCCCTCTCGGCCACAATGATCGATACATCTCATTGAGGAGGAAGGACCCAGCCAGGGTCCGTCCTGGTGTGGGAAAGGACGCGGCAGAGGTCTGATGACTCCCATCGGGAAACACGAGCCGAGCCCCGGCGATCCCAACTCGCTGGTCTCGGAAGGCCCCCACCAGCTCATCCAAGGCTCCTGGTCGCAGCCGGGCGTCGCTGTTCAGGACGACGCGCACCGCGCCTGACGCGTTTTGCAAGCCTCGATTCGCCGTCGCTCCAAAGCCCAAGTTGCTCGAGTTCCTAAGGATTCGAACGAAGGGAAACCGAGCGGCGACCAGATCTGGGGCCCCATCCGTCGAGCCGTCGTCGACGACGATTGCCTCAACGTGGTCGGGGATTGTCTCCAGGCAACGCCCAATGACGTCTCGGCCGTTGAACAGCGGCACGATCACGCTCAATCGACCGGTACGATTCTGCTCCGATGCCGCCACGTGCACTCGCCTACGTCGTCTGGAAGTTTCCGAAGCTCTCGGAAACCTTTATCGTTGAAGAGCTCAATGCCCTGGCGGCCAACGGCATCATGCCACTGATCTTCGCACTCGAAAGACCGGTTGAACCAGTGGCCAACGAGGCAGCGCAAGCTCTAGCCGCCCATGCCACCTGGCCAGCAGAAACATCACGGTCGGCGCGACTTCGTACCATGCTCGGCCTCACGGTTCGCCACCCGTTTCGCCTATTGACCTGCCTCGCGCTCGCCGTTGCTAGCGGGAGCCGGCAGTCCGTCAGAAATCTGCGGTGGGCGGTGCTCGTCGCCATGGAGATCGAGCACCGGCGCATCGAGTATCTCCACGCTCACTTTGCCGATAACGCTGGAGACGTGGCCTACTTCGCGGCGCGACTCACCGGTATTCCTTTCGGCATCACTGCCCATGCGGTGGACATCTACCTCGGCAAGATGCTGTGCCGAAAGCTGAGGGCGGCATCAGTACGGGTGACGGTGTGCGCCTACAACGTCGACCGCCTCGTTGAGCGCTGCCCAAGCGTCGACCGGAAGGCGTACACCATCAAATACGCGGGGATCGACACAGCTCGCTTTGCTCTCAGGCGTCCGCGACCACCGAGGTGCGGGCGCACGATCTTGGCTGTCGGTCGCCTGACGCCGAAGAAGGGCTTCGATCACCTGGTGCGTGCCGTCGCTGTTCTGAGGTCTGATGGCGTCGACTGCGCCTGCTGGATCGTTGGATCGGGTGATGAGAGGCCAGCGCTACTGGCGCTGGTAGAGGAGCTTGGCGTGTCGCATGACATCGTCTTCCTCGGAGACCGAGCACCATCCGAGGTTATAGAGCTGCTCGAGAAGGCTGACGTGCTCGCTGCACCCTGCACCATCGCACCATGGGGTGACCGGGACAGCATGCCGGTGGTGCTGAAGGAGGCTATGGCGATGGAGCTCCCTGTCGTCGCTACCGCCGACTTCGGAATTCCCGAGCTCATCTATCCGGACGCGGGCATCTTGGTCCCTCGCGACGATTTCCTTGCACTCGCGGGCGCCCTTCGGGAGATCCTCTCCATGCCTCCCGAGGAGAGACAGGAGATGGGTAGAGCCGGCCGGCGCATGATCGAGGCGAGGTTCCGGGAATCGACGGGCGTCGAGGTGCTGATCGGCGAGTTCCGGCGCGTGCTCGGAGCAATCTGACCACGTGGAGCAGCAGCAGAGCTCGTTCTCACTGTTGCCGGGCTACCGAACCCTCTGGAAGCCCTGGACGCGACGGTCTTTTCCCCTCGCCATCAGGTCAGGCTCAAATGGCGAGGCGTGGGTCACGCTGCGCGATGCGAGCGCCCTCGTCAGGCTCTCTGCTGCGGGCGAGGAGATGGCTCGCTGGCGGCTGCCCCCCTGGCCGCATACAACCCACGTCGACAGGTTTGGCGTTGTATGGACGGGATTGACTCGAAGCGGTGCCATTGCCGGGGTGGATCCGATCACCACCGATGTGACGCTCGTATCACTACGTCCTTCTGCGGAGATCCTTGGCCTCACATGCGGACGCGAGACGATCCATGTAGTCGACGCCGGTAACCGCCAGCTTTGGAGCGTCGATGCCACAACCCATCTTGCTGTTCCGCGCGACATTCCCGGAGCCATCCGCCCGGACATTCCAGTTGTGGCAACCGATGGGAGCGTCTGGCTTACGGACACCGAGCGGGCGGTGATCATGGTGTGGCGTCCGCCAAACGGAGAGTGGGACGAACTTCCGGTGGTCGATGGCACCCGGTTGATCGTGAGGGAGCCGACAGGTGAACTCGTCTGGTGTACTACGACACGGCGACCCTCACTCATAGCCATCGACGTCGCTACGAGAAAGACACAGGAGATCCCCCTGCCCGGAGTGGGGTTTGGTCTAGACGCCTCTAGTGAGGGGCTGATCGCATGCTGCATCCCCGACCAGGAAGCTGTGGTCGTCTTGAGGTCGGGCGAGATTGTCGCCCGGGTCGACCTGCCGCCGGGCAGCAGGCCGCATGACGCGAGCTGGACTGGTGACGACCTGCTTGTGACCTGCCCAGGCATCTCGGCCGTCACGCGGATCACCATCACGTGACCCCCGAACCGCCTGGACCGCCTCACGGCCCCGACGACGGGACCGTGACATCCCTGGGCCCGGCGATTTCCGATCCCTCGCTCTCGTCCAGCGCGTCGACGCCTCTTTTCGGCTCGGATCGGCTGGTCCGAGGCGGGTTGCTTCTCCTCGTCGGGAACGTGCTGACGAAGTTGTCGAGCGTAACCACAACCGTTGTGATTGTTCGTCAGCTATCCGTAACGGACTTCGGACGTTATTCCTTCGCGTTCGCCTACGGCACCTTCTTTGCCCTATTCGCCGACCTGGGCCTGAATGCAATTGCCACTCGCAACCTTGCCACTGCTGAGCTGGATGATGGTGGTCGGATCGTCGGCAGTGCTCTCGCAGTTAAGGGTGCGATAGTGCTCACGTGCCTCGTGGGGTCGACTGCCGGGCTGCTCCTCTTCAGACCCGGGCTCAGGCTGGCGGGACTGGTAGCCGCCGTTTCGGTCGCGAACGCGCTCCCGGGCACGATCAGCCTCGTCCTGGTAGCTCGGCTTCGTATGACGTTCCCGGTGCTGATCCAGGTCTGTGGCGCAGTCGCCATTCTCGTCGCGTCTATCGGCGTCCTGGCAGCCCACGCCGGTGTCGTGGCCCTGGTCGCGGTGCAGGCGACTGGGACGGTCGCAGCGTCTGTGGTGCTGGGCAGCATCGCTCGCCGCCGGCTACCCGGCCGCCTGTACGTCGACCGCGAGACAGTGGGCAAACTGGTTCGCGACGCGACGCCGTTGGCACTGTCTGGTCTGGCCGTGGTCGTCTTCCGCAGAGCCGACCAGTTGCTTCTCGCCAGGCTCGCCAGCAGTCGGGAGCTCGCCCGCTATGCGGCAGCCGTCAGCGTTGTGGAGGCCCTGAACGTCGTCCCTGTGGCTGTCGCGACGGTCGCGCTACCTGCCCTCGCGCAGAGGCACTCCCGGTTACAGCCCCGGCCTGGAGGTATCTCGCGAATAAGCGACATTGGCTACCGGATCCTCGGATGCTTCGTCCTGCCGTTGGCTGCCCTCGGTACCGTCTGGGGAAGACCCGCCATGGGGCTGCTGTATGGACCCGCCTATCGGGTGTCCGGTCCGGCACTGGCTGTGCTCCTCTGGGCGGCCTTCTTCGGCTTCATCGGGGTGCTCCTGCAACAGGTACTGGTGGCTCGGAACCAGCTGCGAGAGCTCGCGATCCTCGTCGTGTTCGGCGCGGCTCTGAATGTGGGGCTGAATCTCTGGGCCATTCCGCGCTACGGGGGCCTAGGCGCGGCCTGGGCTTCCCTCATCGCCTACTCGGTGCCCTTCGTGATCGGCTCCTTCGTAGGAGCAGCACGCGGGGCCTTTCGCGAGTGTTTCCGAGCTTCGTTGCGACCCGCGCTGGCAGCCGGCGCAATCCTGCTGGTTCTCCTGACGGCCAGGCCCTTGGGCGTTATCGGGGCATTGCTGTTCGGCGTTGTTGCGCCTGCAGCACTCCTCATCACCGGCTCCACACGTGTGACCGAGCTCCGCGCCTTCGCCAGGCAACTTGCCGCCGGGCGTGGAGCCCGTGACGCGTCTTAACGGTGAGGCCTATCCCCCCGGCCGGAACCGGCAGCGCCCTGCACTGGGAGGACGTGACGCCGCGCCATGGACAACCCCCCGTTCGACCGAATGCCCGCGAAGGTCCCAGGCAACGGCCACACAAGCCCTGACCGAGCGGGTTGCCGGACTGGCTCGCTACCGAGATTCGACGGCGGCTTAAGTTGAGAACGCGAGAAGAGGCCCGGTCAGACCGGGCCCCTTCTCGAACAGCGGTTGCGGTCTTGCTAGTGGGGGCTACCGGCGTCACCACCACGGTGCCGTTGCCGCTCACGGTCACGGTGTAGAGCGCACCCGCAACGAACGGGAAGTTGCCCCCCGCCGGCTTCGTACCGGAAGCGTCCGTGACGGTGGCGCCAGTGGCGTCTACGTGGGTGATGCTCCAACCATTCGAGACTGCGACGTAGCCGCTCTGTGCGCTGCCGTTGGACGTGAACTGACAGCTGGACATCGACGTCCCGCCTACAGCGACGCAGCCCGCATCGCCTGCCGCGGCATGCGCGCTAACAGCACCGAAGGTCGTGACCAAGGCCAGGCCACCAACTGCTGAGCAGATGAGCTTGGGACGCATCATGACCTCCCGGGGCTTGTTGTTGGACGAATCGCCCTGCGCGATTCCACCAAGGGGATGATTCGTCACAAAGGCCAGGAACCTACTCGAGAGGACAGGATTCTCCGTCGAGGTGGCTCCCGGTTGCGCCCTATCCGCTCGAATTGGACAGCCCGAGCTGGCCGGCTGGAGAAACCCGCACCCGGCTAGCGCTGATGCGCTCGACAGACGTGAGCACCAGCGATGCGCCGTCGGCGGGCCCGAGGCCAGCCGCTCCCGGCCATCATGACGAGACGCGGCCCCTTGGCCGCCTGCTTCACGCGCTCAGACGTGAAGGTTCGATAGTCAGTCTCGCTGAGGAGGCTTTCTTGGTCCCCGGGCCTTCTCGATGCCGGCGATCGGCTGCATCCGGCCCCCGCTGCGGACCCAACGCTTGGCGTTGGCCAGACGCTGACGGATGGTCAGCGGAACCCGGCGGCTGACGGGCAGGAACGAGAAGTCCGGGTAGCTGCGGTTGAACCGCTGGATCCGCCAATAGTCGCCCAGGAGGTCATGCGCCACGCGCCGGAAGGACGCCGCCTGGTCATCGGCGATCTCCACCAATTCCCATGCCTCGTCGGCGCGCATGAACCGATAGGCGACCGCGATGGTAGGAATGGGCACATCATCCAGCGTCAGGAAGCCCCCCAGCCGGACCCTTCGGGCCAGATAGGACCAGTCGAGGATCGGATAGGGGAAGGCGTGGGCTCCGTCGATGAAGGCGAAATCCAGATCTTGATCGTCACCCAGCGAGGGGAGCACCTGGTCCGAGTATCCCTCGACGAAGGTTACCCCCGACGCGTCAATGGCATGCTCCGCGCAGTATGCGAGCACTCGCATGTACTCGTCCCGCGAGGGGCTGATGGCAGTGTGAAGAGCGCCCGTCGCGGCAAACACGACCGTGGAAGCCCCGCATCCCGTCTCAACCGTTCGATCTGCAGGACGGACATTCCTGGCTATGAGCTCCAGAGTCTGACGCTTAGCGCTCCAGTAAGCCGCTCCGGCGACGTGAAAGACAGGCCTCACCTGAGCGAGATCTGCCGCGACCTGGATCGCGCGCAAGTTCACCACGTGCCAGCCCTAGTCAAGCGCACCGACATAAGCGTGACGGGCCGACTTGCCACTAACAACCTCAGCGAGCACCCGGTCACGTCGAGCGGGGGCTCGGGGCGCTCGCCTGCGGCTAGGAAGTCGGGCAACGTCTACACGCGGGCGTGGCCGCCCCAGTAGCCCTGATCGCAGTTGAGCCGACCCGAGCAGGCCTTACGGGCAGCTGGTGGTCGAGCCGGGCGCACCGGTCGCCCCGCACGTGACGCTCGCGCCGGTCGAATCAGCCGTCGCGCTCACAAATCCGGCCGTGGGACCCGGATTGGCGTCTGCCCCGTCCGCGTAGGCGTAAACGCCCGTCACTGTGCTGTTCGTCCCGGCGGACGCCGAGCCCCCGACCGGAGCGGTAGATGACGACGCGGTGACGGATGCGCCACTGTCGTTCTGGGCACATGCGGCAGTCCCGGCATCGCCTGGCGTGCAGACGACGCTGGCCTGCGCACCGGCGGCAGCCCACAGCACAGGAACAACGCTGACAGCTAAAGAGAGGGCGAGCTTCTTCACAGTGCTCCAATCATCGAATCCGCGGGAGCCTGCGAGACTCCCCCCGGAGTACACCCATCTGCGACACCTCGTACATTCGACACAACGCCACGGAATCCTCCTGATTCGGAGGATCATGTTCTGAGGGCACACAGGTGACCAATTCTGTGTAGATCTCGCCAAGAGGCAGGAACTGTGCTTGACGTGCCGAACTATCCCCTGTCGGCAAGAGGGACCCGGGGGTGGGGCCCTCCTCTCCTAAGGAGGACCGATGCGAGTTCGGCCATCGTTGCTAGCCAGGGCGTTATCGATCCCTGTTCTCGTGGCGGTCGTGGCCGTGCAGATGGGGCCGCCTGCCGGAGCTGGCACCACCTATCAGGACAACCCCTTCGGCAGCGCCGGCACCGTGACCACGACCGGGTCGCCCGCGCCGGACGCGAGCTACACAGGCAGCTTCACCCTCGGAAGCCTGAACAACAGCTACGGCATGAATGGTGGCCAGCAGAACGGACAGATCACCGTATACGAGACCTCCCAGACTCGGTACTACAAGTCGCCCGTGGACAGCGGTGGCAACAACCTGTGCCAATACGCCCCCTCAACCATGGGCCAGGTGGTGGTCATCAACCAGAACGTGTTCGTGGCCGGTAGATATATCGTCACCGGGGGCCAGTACACGTTCTACGCGAACTACGTCTGGAACCCTCCCACGACGACCTGCCCCCCGCCGCCCGCCAACCCGGGCAATCCCAAGCCCCAGGGCGCAGGGGACATCTACCTCAGGCGTTTGTTCGCCGCGACGGGATTCACCTCCGAGAACGGGACGGGCCTAGTAGGGGGTGCCCTCTGGAGTCCGCTGTGGGGGTTCACGATGGGATTCTCCGCCACAGCCGCCCTCTCGGACTACGGGTGCTCGGCCAGCCCCTGTCACGTACAGGAGATAGCGCTCGCCCACGGCAACCACCTCCGAATTGATACGACCGAGATCACGACCTACTGGCTCAACGGCCAGAAGACGACGGCCGCGAGCCCCGACTACTTCCCTGTTCGCAACGCGACGATCTCGCAAGGCCAGACGGCAGGTATTTTCGTCACCGGCCGGTACGACTGGGATGGTACGGACTGGCGCTTCTTTGCGACCAACGTCTTCAGTCCGCCCCCCACTCCGGGGACGACGCTTCTCGAGACCGTACAGACTGATGCGGGACTGGCCGAGACCAACTCGGGGACCTACGACCCGACGACGAACACCTGGGCGGGCAGCCAGTGGCAGGGGCAGACGAACAACATCTCACCCGGACTTGGCCTCGGCACGATCACCATGACGCTGGACTGGCATTTCACCTACATGGGTTGCCCAAACGGCTGCTGGGACTTCTCCGGTACCTATCAGGTGAACCGTCAGGGTTCTGCCGACTCGCTCGGTGGCGACATCGCCGGGCGGGTTGTGGAGCCAAGCACGGCGCTCGACGCACAAACGACGGTGACTGTCGCTACCGGTCAATGGAACGGCTTCAGCGGGACCGGAACGTGGCAGGGAGGGGCTCAGGGCGGTGTCCCGAACGGGCCCAGTCCGACGAGCGCCACCGGCCAGCTCGTCTGGAACCTCCACGCGTAAGACCGCGCATCACCCCCACAAGTCGCGGCGCGGCTGCCGACAACTTCGGGGTCTGTGCTCGTGGACAGCTCACATGCCATCGATGATGGCGGCCAGGTGAGCTCCGACGACCTCCGGCGCGTACCGTTCGCGGTACCGGGTGAGGCTCGCGCGACGAAGGCGATCACGAAGATCGGCGTCGGCCGCCAACCGATCCAGGGCGTCCTTGATCGCGGCTGAATCCTGACCAGGCACAACGACCCCTGCCTCTCCGACAATCTCGGCGGGGACCCCGGAGGCATCGACGACCTGCGGTGTCCCGGCGGCCAGGGCCTCGACAACGACACCGCCAAACGACTCGGTTCGGCTCGGAAACACGTGGATGTCTGCCGACATCAGCCGGGACAGAACCTCCTGGCGCGGGCGGGCACCCAGCCAGTCCACCGATGACGGCAGCTCGGCCGGGGCCGCGTCAGCGGTGATGACCTCGAGCCGGAGGCCGCTGCCGATCCCCCTCATGGCATCCAACAGCACCGGGAGCCCTTTGAGCCTTCCGAAAGCGCCGATGAAGATCGCCACCAAGTCGCCGTCGGGGCGCTCCCAAGGTGACGGGAGATCGACGTATACAAGAGGCGGAACGACGTGCAGCCTCTCCGAGGTCACGCGATCTGTCCTCTCTAGGAGCCCCCGCCGCCCGAGCTCGGACCAGCACTGAGTCGCCGCCGCCATGGCCATCAATCGCTCATGGGTCCGCACGGACTGGGCGGGAAACCATTCGCCCGGACGGGCATCCAACACTCCCGCTGTGCTCCAGAGAGTGGGACGACCGCGCGCGATTGGGTACGAGATGTGGCCGTAAGCGGCGCCGACATGGGAGGGGACGACTACGCGCTCGATCTGGGCCACGTCGCGAAGCCAGCGCCGAGGTGCGCTTGATCGCCAGTGCAGGCTGCGGTCGGCCGTCTTGGACGCTCCTCGCGCCAAGGTTCCAACAGCGCGGCGCCACCGGACTCTCCCGTCGATGGGAACCACGCTCCCCTGTCCCCATCTGATCATTGACCTGTACATGAGCTCTCGGTCCCATAGAGCCCGCCCCATGGTTGGGCGCAGCTCGCGATGGGTAGCCGCAACGGCGATCAGCCGCAACCGATCACGCCCTCGTACACGGCCTCGACCTCGTCCAGCAACCGCCCGACCGAGAAGCGTTGCCGCACGTCGATGGCGGCAGCCTGACCAAGCCGATCGCGGAAGGTCGAGCTCCGCAGGAGACGCTCCAAGGCGTCGGCGAGGGCGACTGGATCGCCGGGCGGAACGAGGAGACCGGTCTCGTCCGGCCTGATCAAGTCCCGCGGCCCCCCGGCGTCGCTCGCGACGCAGGCGACGCCATAAGAGAGCGCCTCGAGCAACGCCAAGCCGAATGGCTCGGGCCGGCGCGACGGAAGCACGAACACGGCGGCGCGCTCAAGGAGCTGTCCGACGTCATCGACGAAGCCCAGGAGCCTCACTCGGTCGGATAGCCCCCTACTGGCGATTTGCTGGAACAACCGGTCGCGGTGCCGCTCGCCACCTGGGTACACGTCGCCCGCGATCGCGAGGTCAGCCTGAACTCCGCGCTTTTGGAGCATGTCCATAGACTCCAGAAGGACGTCGTAACCCTTCCAATCATTGATCCTTCCAATGGCGACGATCCCCTCGCGCCCCACACGCCTGGACGGCAGGGGCGGTAACGCCTCAGCGTTGTGGACGACTCGGGTGCGACCCCCAAGCCCTGCTTTCGCGGCCTCGTCTGCGGTGTCTCTGGAGACCGCGATGACAGCCCGGACGATGCGTCGCAGCACTAGTCCGTATCCCCGCCAGAGAAGAGGATGATCCGCGAACGACTCCCGAAGATGAAGAACCAGTGGTCGCCGGGCTAAGAACGCGGCGAGGGGAACTCCGATGATCACCGAGCTATTCAAGTGCACCACATCTGACCGGCGGGCTCTCACGGTCAGGCGGGCGACGGCCGAGGGGAGGTGCACAAGCACTCTGAGGAACCCCCATACGCCAGCTACCCGTCGGATGACACATGTCTCGAATACCGAGACCCTGACTCCGGCCCGCATGAGCTCGTCAACGAGCGGGCCATAGTCCGGAAGCACAACTTCGACATCCCAGCCTCTGGCCACGAGCCCGGAGGCAAGTGTGAAGGTGGAACGCTCGGCCCCATAACGCCCCGAAGCGGCATTAGCCATCAGCACGCTTCCTCTCACAGGGCGACTCCCGCTGCCTCGACAAGCTCTGCTGCCACCCGGGTCCACGGGCGTGCCATCGCCACGGCACGCCTCGCGTCCTTCTGATCCTGTGAGGGCCGTTCCAGAACGCGACCGACAGCAGGACCGGCGTCGGCTTCATGTCCGGGTTCGAAAGGGTCGGCAGCCGGCCGTGCGGCAGCGCCCGGCCCCAGCGCGGCGATCGGAGCTGGGTCCGGTAGTCGCCGGT
>Ga0209577_10002542_pt1 | contig 17499 bp, 17 predicted proteins | sample GraSoiAngelo_109_FD_185874 | JGI IMG/M metagenome (GOLD analysis project Ga0209577, IMG submission 185874) | Grasslands soil microbial communities from the Angelo Coastal Reserve, California, USA - 14_0903_12_20cm (SPAdes) (version 2) | ecosystem: Environmental > Terrestrial > Soil > Grasslands...
GACCTTTGCCCAGCAGACTCTTCAACCGCAAGACTCGAATACTGTCTTTCGGAACCACTCATTTCACCCACCCTCGCTCGCTTCGGTTTGATTACTTGTCGCCGTTCTTCTCTTTCCACACGCAGCAGTCGCCATGAAAGAAGGCGCCAGGTCTGACTGCCAGCGAATTCGTCGAGATGTTGCCCATGATGACCGCACCCGGATTTAGTTCGACTCTTTCGTGACCAATAACGCTACCATTGACTGTGCCGCTAATCACAGCAACAGCAACTTCGATTTCGGCATCCACCCGGGCTTCGGTCGTGACGATCAGCGTGCCCTTTTCCGAAACAATCCTGCCCGCGACGTAACCGTTAACGCGCAGCAGGTCCTTGAAGCGTATCTCGCCGTTCAGTTCGGGTTCGCATTTGCCGCCGCCATTTATCGGTCGCTGCCTGATCGTGAATCCGCCTCCGTTTGCGCTTAGTTGTCCGGAGATTACTCCATCGACGGGCAGCCAACCACGGAACGTTGCTTCACCGATAATCGGAGGGACTCTGGCTTGAAACTTAGACACGTGGTCGCGGCGGGAGTTTGGTGGAGAGGGAACCGCGACCGGCCACAACTTTGGCGACTCAAGCCTCGTTACATCGTGCGGCAGCGCAGAGGGAACCGCGTCCGCCTCGGGATTGGAACGGACAATTCTGGTCTGAATCTGATGTCGGGTCGTAACTGCTGGCTCGCTCTTGAGCGCTATCTTTGCTGGGGGCATCAATCTTCTCCAAAGAAACCGTGACTACGGTTTCCGAAACTGAGTCCGATGCATTCGTGGGAAGCGCTAACGACGACGACCCTCGAAGGAACGAGCCGTCTGCCGAACAAACCGTTTTGAGGGCGCGCACAGTATCACATGCGGCTTGACCGTTCAAGGAATTTCTCAGAGAGGTAGTGCCCTAAATTAGAGTCTCATTTTGAATTCTGGATACTCAGCGCCAGTATGTCGTCCAGTGCGCAAAGCGCAGCACGTTTTGCAGCCCGTGGCAGCTTTTCGTTGTTCAGCTCGATCGAGCTGTTGCCAATCAATGTCGCCGAACCCATCCTGGTCCACCCTTTTCCGTAGTCCACATAAACCGGGACCAGCATTTTAAAGTTATCGCTAACCCCGGATTGAGTTATCCGTCCCGATACGGTCGCGCCGTCACCACCCAACTGATAATCGAATTTATAGCTTGGCATTTCAGTTCCATAAACCCATTCGTTGAAGAACCAGTCCATGCGATGGTTTCCGTCGAGATCCATTTCGGAAGTCATGTGTTTTTCGACCATGCGTTTGAAGTCCTCAGTCGACACATCGCGGTTAAAATAGGTCTGGACAAAGTCTTTCATCATTGCCTGGAACGCACGATCTCCCTCGCGCGGGCTATAAAACATCATGCGGAGCATGTGCAGGATGTAGGCGCCTTTTGGATAGATCATAAAGCGTGCAACGCCCCCGGTCTTCGCGCTGTTGAGCCGATAGCCTTGAGTTACCGGACCCACGGTGTAAGGTTTCTTGTCGCGAGTTTGCGGTCTCGCCTTAACGATAAGATCGCGCTGGTCGTTCCAATACTCGAGGAATTTATTCATGTCCTTGCGCACGAACTGAACGTAAAGTGAGGCTGAAAATTCGGCGAAACCTTCGCTCATCCATTGATCGTGATAGCTGTCCCAGCCGACGATGTGGCCCCACCATTGATGCGAAATCTCGTGCGGCGCTACGTAACGCCAAAAATTGTCCGTGCCGCCACTGACGCCCATCATCTGAGTTCGCTGAGTTGTATCGATGAATGCCGTGAACGGCATGAAGATCAAGGTGGGCCAGGCCTGGCCAAAGTTTCCAGCAGGTTGTTGCGTCATTGCCAGACGCGTATACGGCAACTTGCCAAAGAACGCGGTGTAGATTCGCGTCGCATTCTGGGCGTCCGCCAGGGCAAGATCGGCCGCCGCGGTCGTTGAGATCGAGCCCAGGGTGGTAAAAGTCTGCACCCCGTTTCTTTCAGCGTTCTCAATCGCAAGCTGCATCTGCTTGACTGAGTCGGGCACTTCTTCGTTAGCGTAAAACTCAAGGTTGTAACCGGTTTCCTTGTCGGCCAGCTCCTTCTTCTTAAACTTTCCGTAATTGAATCCGGCCACCGCCAACTCAGTTTTTCCGCTCGACCACTTGGCGACCATTACATTGCCGTCCTGCTTATCGGCCTCGACCGGCGCGCCGGTGGCGACAAACAGATTACTTCTCGGGTAGCGCATCGTGATGTCGAAAATCGCGCGATCGCCAAACTGCGTACCCGCGTTGTTCGGATACCAGGTCGAACGCGGAAGCAGGATGAAATTGCCGCCGCCCGAATCGCGCAAAGCGTCGCCCCCCGAATATTCCACCGTCAAGCTATAAGTCTTTCCGACTTCCAGAGCCTGCGGCATGATCACGGCTAACTGAGCGTCTTCGTCCTTGCTCTCCTGAACAAAGCTGAGGTCTTTGCCCTGCTCGTCGTGGACGCGGCTGACCCGCAGGCTGCGATAAAGACTGAATGGGATTACACGTCCGGCGACCAGCGGGCGAAAGGTGACTCGATCAGTCGCCGTGATCTGCGTGCCATGAATCGCGCCGTCGATCTCGTGACGTGTAATGTCAAAGAGACGATGGTCCTCCGAACTGGCGGCAGTCCCTTTAGAATATTCGTCGGCCAGATGAAAAGCACTCCAAATGCCGCCATCGGTCTCACCATAACTGAAAAGTGCGATCTCTTCGGGCGAGACTTGCGGGATCCCGAGCGGATCTAGCAGAAAGACCAACTTTCCATGTTTCTTTCCCGCAATGAACGCAACGAAGTATCCGGGCCGCCCAGGGGCGTAGAGATCGGCGAGGGTGCGCAATTCCGCATTGTCGCGAAGCTGTTTACGCAGGAGTTGCTGATTATCGCGATAAAGCTCAGCGGCTTTATCAGCCTGCGGTCCACCCGTGCCGATCTTCGCGTTTGCGGAAGCTTTGACTTCTTCCACCGTTTTGTCGGTAAACCGAAAGACCAGATGTGAGATTTGCTCGGAGAGTTTTTCATCGTCAATAAAGATTGCCAGACTGTGTTTTTCGATCGGTGTGGGCGGAACCAGCGTCATCTCGCCATCGCCAATGAAAACAGCAGCGGTCACGTGTCCCTCGACCGCTGCGCCAAAATAGATCGCGCCGCTGTGAAGGGTGAACACCGCGGCGTCGCGCTTGAGGACCAGATTGTTGACGCTCGCATAGGTACCGGCAAAGTCTTTCTCATTCTTTCCTAATTGCCGCAACTGTTGATAGACGGGATCGGAGTTGGCTTTCACGCCGGAAGCCACCACGTTCACCGCCGCTTCGACTGGTGCGATGTCCAATTTCACATCCAGGGTGATGGTCGCTCCTTCCTCAATTTTCACTTCGTCGCGCCGCCCGTCAGTGAAACCCTTGGCGGAGACAGTCACGGCGTAGGTCCCAGGCGGCAAGCCTTCAACTTTGTAGCGGCCGTCGTTATCAGTGATGGCTGCGAATGTCTGGTTGCTAATCGGATCGGTTACGGTTATAGCTGCTCCAATTACCGCAGCGCTTTTTGGGTCGGTAACTTTGCCTTCGATACGGCCACCCGCTCCGTGCACGATTACAAACGGCAGCATGAGAAGCAAAGCGGCAAGAATATAAATGACACTGGTTTTTGTTTTCTTCATTTGAGGGAACCTCTTAAAAATTAGGACCGCGAGGACCTTGAGAGTCCGAGCACTCGTTGACGAGGGAATTATTGGCCGCGCCAGCCGCACAGTCAAGCGCCTCGGCCATTCTTGTCATCTGTGGTAACGCCGTGGCATGCTGATTCGTAATCAATGTTGCCGGAGAGCAAGACGAAAACAAAACTTCTTCGCCGCATGGGCGAAGCGATCGCAGACTTTCGCATGATCGAGAATGGCGATCGGGTGATGGTCTGTCTTTCGGGTGGAAAAGACAGCCATGCGCTGCTCGATTTGCTGCTTGATGTGCAGCCGCGGGCACCGGTGAGATTTGATCTGCTGGCCGTGAATCTCGATCAGAAACAGCCTGGCTTTCCGGCAGACGTGTTGCCGAAATACTTGACTGAGCGCGAGGTGCCGTTTCGGATTGTCGAGCGGGACACTTACTCAGTCGTGAAGCGTCTGGTGCCCGAAGGCAAGACTTTCTGCGCGGTCTGTTCGCGTCAGCGGCGCGGTATTCTTTACAACATCGCGGTCGAAGAACGCTGTTCCAAAATCGCTCTTGGTCATCATGCCGACGACATCATCACGACGTTCCTGCTGAATCTATTCTACGTTGGCACATTGAAAGCGATGCCGCCGGTGCTGCGTTCGGACGACGGACGTAATACGGTCATTCGCCCGCTGGCTTATTGCCGCGAAAGCGACCTCGCTGAATTCGCTGCCCAAACGAGGTTCCCGATCATTCCCTGCGATCTGTGCGGCTCGCAGCCAAACCTGAAACGCGCGCGCATCAAGAGATTGATAGCAGCGCTTGAAAAAGAGATCCCTCACGTTCGGGCGTCGATGCTGACCGCGCTCGGCCACGCCGTGCCTACGCACTTGCTCGATCCGCACTTGTTCGATTTCAGGAAACTGGCAGCAGGTACTGGAGACGTTGAGGCTGAACTCGATCTGGCGTTGGGCCATACGGATAGCGAACCGGCATTGGTCGCAATTGCTTAGAGATCTATTAGCCACAAAAAGGCACAAAAGGGCTTTGCCGACTTGAGCCTTTTGTGCCTTTTTGTGGCTAATGTTTTTCGTAGCTTCGGGTCTTTGTGGTTAAATGCGCGTGATGCCGGCGACGAAGAAGCAGCGCGAACTTGATCTCAGCGAGTTTCCGCCCGGAACAATCACTGAGTACACAACACTCGTCTGTCTCGCCTGCATATTCGACATCTTCACCAAGCAATTCGGCCTCGCGGCGCGCACGGCGTTTTCGGAAATCAAACGCCACACTCCAACTATCGAAGAGCTGACCAGCCGCAGCGCGATGCGGCCTTACTTTGACAGCGACGAGAAGAACCCCCACTGCCCCTATTGCGGCTCCGCGAAACGCTGGCTCGCGCGCTTTGATACTTATTGTGTCGAAGGCGGGAAGCCTACCGACGCTCCACGCCGCTCGCTGGTGAAGAAACTGCCGAAGGCCGGCGAGCAGTTCATGGTACTCGAAAAGAAATCCGATTCGCGCGCAGTGTTCTTTGAATGGTTGGACACGCTGGGCCGCAGTCTCGATCTGGAAGACGAAACCTGGCTCGTCGATGCCGCGCGGAGGTACCTGGAACGCCGCGAGCCAAAAACAAATTGGGATGAAGTCTTCGAAGGGTTGCGCGCGGTGCGCCGTTCCAGCCGCTTGGCCGAAGGTTGGGAACGCGATGGAGACCGTCTGTTCCTGGCGCCGAGCCTCTACAGCGAAGCGCTGCTGATTCAGTACCTCGTCAGCCGGTCGCATGCTCATGGCGGATTGACGCTAGACGGCCGTTTGACGCTGATGGACCTAATCCGCCGGCTGCGTTATTACGGCTACCTTGATCGTATTGGAATCACCGAACGAGAACCCGGCGAAGTCTTCGAGAAGTTGATCGATCATCTGGCGTCGGGTGTCAGTACCGCGAGCGGTAGCGACCCGGCGCGTGTCAGTACCGCGAGCGGTAGCGACCGGCCACGTGTCAGTACCGCGAGCGGTAGCGACCGGCCCGCAACCAAACAGAAAGCAAAGAAATCACCGCAGCCTCTCAAAGGGAAAGCCCGGGCGCCCGAGCCCGAACAGATCACCAGCGAACCCGTGAAGCTCCACTACATCATCGACCGCCGCGAGTTTTTAGAGAAGGTGAAGAGCGTCTACGCAAGTTATGCACATTGAAATCTACGCTTGTCGCCCCAGAACAAAATCCGCAATTGAACGCAGAAGATTGGTAGGCGAGTCGGTGCGATCCAGAGCACTGCAGGTCGCGTGATGGATAGCCTTACTCTGCTCCTGCGTTGCTGCAATACCAAAGACGGCTGGATAAGTCGCCTTGCGCGAGCGAGCGTCTTTTCCAGGCGTCTTGCCTAAGTCTTCCGCAGTCGCAGTTACATCCAAAAGATCATCCGTGATTTGAAACAGAAGTCCGAGGTTGTTTGCGTATTCAGTGACGGCGTCAAGGTCGGTTTCACTTGTGCCTGCGATCATAGTGCCGCAACGCGCCGCGGCACGAATTAACGCTCCGGTCTTTCGACGATGGATGCGCTCCAACTCTTCCCTGGTGACCTCTCGCGATTCCGCGTCGAGGTCGTGCGCCTGTCCCGCGACCATGCCTTCAGGCGTTCCGGCGGCGCGCGCGATTTCAGCGGTCAATCGAACGCGCAGAGCGGGCGCGAGGGTTTCATCTTCCGCGATGGTCTGAAACGCGAGCGCCTGCAAAGCATCTCCCGCCAGGATCGCGGTGGCTTCACCGAACTTTATGTGGCAAGTTGGCCGGCCGCGTCGCAAGTCATCATCATCCATTGACGGCAGATCGTCGTGAATGAGCGAATACGTGTGAATCATCTCCAGCGCGCAAGCCGTGCTCAGAAGATCATCGGGGCTCGCTCCAAACGTTTGACCGGTGGCCAGCAAGAGCCCAGGGCGAAATCGCTTGCCACCCGCGAAAACGCTCCAGCGAATTGCGGCGTGTACGCGCTGGGGTTCGTCGGATTCTTTGGGAATAAGCAGATCGAGTTGGGAATCAATCAGTGCCCGGCATGAAGCAAGAAACTCGCGAGCATCATCAGAATTCTGGCGTGCAGGTATCATTACTCCGACTCAACTTAGACTTACTCATCACTAACTCTTCGGAACTTTCCCAGTCTTCAAAATCGATGATGGGCACAGTTCTTCGACCACACACTGTTCGCACAAGGGCCGGCGTGCTTTGCAGATGCGGCGGCCGTGAAAGATCAGCAAGTGCGCAAATTCGATCCAGTTCTTACGCGGGACGATCTCCATCAAATCCTTCTCGATCTTGCCGGCATCTTTTTGCTTCGTGAGTTTAAGTCGATGAGATAAACGACTGACGTGCGTATCTACGACCACGCCTTCAGCCTTGCCGTAAGCGACGCCGAGCACTACATTTGCCGTCTTGCGCGCGACTCCGGGAAGCTTCAGCAGCTCTGCCATTGACTGCGGCACCTCGTCGTCGAATTCTTCCACCAAGATCTTGCAGGCGCCCTGGATTGATTTCGTTTTGTTGCGGAAGAAGCCGGTGGTACGAATGTCCTCCTGCAATTCAGTGGCGGGAACCTTCAGATAATCTTCCGGCTTGCGGTATTTGCGAAATAGATCGGCGGTGACTTTGTTGACGCGCTCGTCCGTGCACTGCGCGGAGAGAATTGTGGCGATTAAAAGTTCAAAGGCGTTCGAATGATGGAGCGCGCATTTAGCGTCGGGGTGGGCACGCTTGAGCAGCTTGATAATCTTTTCGGTGCGTTCTTTGAGTTGGGATTTGCTTTCTCTCATGTATCAAGAGGCGCGCTTAGCGCGCCTTTGCGGGCGGGACGCCTGCGCTCCCAGCTTTCAACCTCCCGGTAAGCATCAGCGCCAGCATTTTCCAATCGCCCATGAACGACCAAAGCGGATGCGTGAACGTTGCGGGCCGGTTCCTCTCGATGAAAAAATGCGCAACCCACGCGCAAGCGTAACCTGGAACCAAGACAAGCGGAAACAACCACCATTTACCGAACGCAATCAACAGAATGGCAAAGCCCAGAGCGCTGACCGTGCCGACGCAATGAAGCAAGCGCGTCGCGGGCTTGCTGTGCTCGCCGAGATAATAGGGCCAGAAATCATTGAATGAATTGAACGGCTGATTCATTTGCTTTTCGTTTTGAAGCATTCTAACAGACTCGATCAAGTTAGGAGAGAGAAGACGATTTTTGAAACGCAGAGGAACACAGCGCGGCGGCGCCGCAACCAAACGTGTTAGCTCCGGAGGAGCAGAATGTTTATAGCTACCGCGATCACAAACCAATCCAAGCTCCGTAGATGGGAGGAGCGAAACTAAAGGTGCGTTATACATTGCGCTCCTACGGAGCTGTTAAGGAAAGCCGACGGGAATCTATAAACATTTCATCCCACGGGATTCATCCGTCCAAGAAACTTGCTCAGAAAACAAGTAGCTCAACCTTTGCTACGCAGAGGATTCCCGCAAAGGAACGCAGGGAAAAACCTAAGCTGCGCCCTCTGCGAAAACCTCCGCGCCCTCTGCGTTAAAACTGCCTTGATGGAATCGCGTGCGCTTGACCGGCGGATATGGTCGCAGGCAAGATCGTTGGCGATGTTTTACCGCTCCGTTTCTTCTCGCAGATTGTCCCGACACACTTTCAAACCTGTTTCGCTGCTCGTGGCTGCGAGTCTATTAATTTCGCTGGCGCCAAACCAATCGCGCGCCCAGGCATACGAGAAGGAATTCACAGTCAATGCCAAGTCGCTCTTGACGATCAAGAATCGCAGTGGGCGCGTTACAGTAATTACCTCGGACAGTGAAAAGGACAAGGCTACGTTGCAAGCAAATTCGTCAGGTGCCGCTGTCGAACCGGGCGATGTTAGCGTTTCCGGCGGTGAAATAGCAGTGCGTGAACGGACGGCCCAGAATCGCATAGATTTGACAGTTCACATTCCCAAGCGTGCGCGAGTCAAGATCGAAAGCGAAAGCGGCATGGTCGATGTGATCGGAGACTTCGAAATGGCCGACGTCTTCACCAATACGGGAACGATTCATGCCGACGTACCGCTCGATGCGGTCAAGTTCAAATTCATTTGGGAATCGAGCCGGCCCCGCTTTCTGAGCGACGTCGAATTGCCGCGCGTCAAAGAAGGCCGCGCTGGTTCGTTCTCGATCTCTGGCGCACTCGGCCGTAACACCAAGAAAAGCAAACATAAGAAGCAGCCGGCGGAGAGCGAGAAAACAGACAACGAAAATCAGACCGTTAAGGCCGAACAAATTGAAAAGACCGTCGGGTCGAGCCCAGACGATGCTGCTGAGACGAGTAAGAAATCAGGAAATACAGAACTCGTGCAACTGAATTTCACGACGCAGCGCGGAATCATCCTGCTGAATGTCGACCCCAGCATGGCGCCGAATGATTTGCGCGAGCGCCCCTTGACCGAAGCTGCACGGGCGATTGTTCGCAGCGGCAACCTTCCTTTGATCGAAGCGATTCGCAAAGTCAGCCCGCACCTGTTTGGCGATTATGCGAGGACCTTACCGCCGCCGCAGCGCGAACCGTCGCTGGTCAACCTGCGTCCGCCGGGAGAGCTGGCCACCAGAGTGACGCCGCTGTTGATGCGCGTTAACGCGAGCGTAACTGATTACCACGGACGCGCAATCGCCGGCATGCAGCTTGCGGACTTCGCAGTCTACGAGGATGGCGCGGAACGCAAAATCGTAAACGTTACGCCGGCGACGGAGCCTTTTCATTTGGTGCTGTTGCTGGATGTCTCCGGCAGCGTGGAAGAGCGGATCGATTTCATTCGCAAGGCCGCGCGGGATTTTCTCAACACCGCCAGTCCGCAGGATCGCATTTCCATCATCAGCTTTCGCGAAGACATTCAGATAATCTCAGGCTTCTCAACCGATCGCAGCATGCTCTCGAAGAAACTCGATGACATCGAAGCCGGCGGCGCCACGGCGCTCTATGACGCGCTGGGCTATATCTTGAGCGACACGTTGAAGCCTTTGCGAGGCGAGCGCACCGCCATAGTTATCCTCTCCGACGGCGACGACAACAAATCGTTCGTGCCATTTCCCGCCATCATCGAAGCGACCAGCGAATCGGGCGCGCTTATTTATCCGCTTTACGTACCTTCGGGTTTGATTCCGGAATCAAGCGTGCCCCAGCCATCGATTACGGTCGATCCGCTGCGCACGCGGTATTTGACGATCACGACGCGCGCGGCTGAAGAAGGACAGAAACTGGCGACCGCCTCGGGCGGTGTCTTCTATTCGATTAAGCGACTCGAAGATTTGCAAAAGGCTTACGATGACGTGGTCGCGCAGCTACGCACGGCCTACACAATCACTTACGCCTCGAATGCCGATGGTACAGGTCATCGCCGAATCCGAGTACGCGCGAATCGCGAGGGCGCATCCGTGAGGCTGAGTCCTGTGGTTTCCGCGCCAAATTGAACTTTCGCGAGAATTACCTGTTGCCAGCCGAACCATCAAAGATTTCCGACAGCGATCTCTTGCGGGCCATGGCGCGCGGCGACGAGGCTGCGCTGGCCGCCTGTTATGATCGTTATCGGCTAATCCTGTTTGGCTTGATCGTCCGTATATTGAATGACCGCGCCGAGGCGGAGGATGTTTTGCAGGAAACGTTTCTGCAAGTCTGGCGGCGGGCAAACGATTTTGATGAAAACCGCGGGCGAGCATTTACCTGGCTGGTAACGATCGCTCGCAGCCGCGCGCTTGATCGGCTGCGGTCTCACGGATCGCGCGAGCGGATCGCCGCCGAAGCAGCAGCAGAGCCCAGGGACGTAATGGGCGACGCAAGCGCAGAAACGTTGCGCTCGGAGGAAGCTGTGGTGGTACGACGAGCGCTCATTGAACTACCTGAAGAGCAGCAGCGCGCGCTGCTATTGGCTTACTTCGAAGGGCTGACGCAAACTGAGATTGCCACGCGTCTCGGCATTCCGCTGGGAACGGTGAAGACGCGAGTGCGTTCCGGAATGATCAGGCTGCGCGAGCTCTTAAGAGATCAGTTCCCAGGCCGGCGATGAAGATCCGCGAGATTTTTAGAATGTGATGGTCCACGAAGACTACAAAGAAATGCTGGCGCCACAGGCGCTCGACGCGCTCGACCCGACAGACGCGCGAGCCTTTGAAGATCATCTGAGCGGGTGTGCGGAGTGCCGCGCAGAAGTCGCCGATTGGCGCGACACTGCGAGCTTGCTTGCGCACATGGCAACGCCAGCCGCGCCGTCCGATGCACTGCGGGCGAGAATCCTGTCGGCGGCGAAACCAACAACAGAAAGGTCAGCGCGAGTCGTGCAGATGCCGCCGCGACGCTCTAGTAATCTCTGGCCGGCGCTGCTGAAGATTGCCGCGGCTGTAGCTTTCGTCGCTTTGATCGGCGGGGTGTTATGGCTATGGAGACGTGATGTGACATCGCGGCGAGAGATTGCGAGGTTGACTCGTGAAGTCGCCACCCAACAACGCGAACTCGCGAGAAGCCGCGACGCTTTGGCACATCAGCGAGACCTGGTGGCGCTACTCAGTTCAGCGAATGCCAAAAAGATGGAATTGACAGGGACAGCCGCGGCGCAGAAAGCTCGGGGCACGTTTGTTTTCGATCAGCAGACCGGCAGCGCGATGCTAATGACCGATGCACTGCCGGCGGCGCCGGCCGGCATGGCCTATGAACTTTGGTTCATTCCCAAAGGTCATTTGCCGATGGCCGGCAAAGTTTTTAGTGTGGATGCGTCGGGGCGCGCGACGGTTAGCGACCTAATGCCGCCTGAGGCGCGCGAGAAAGCCGTCATCGCGATCACGCTGGAACCAAAGCATGGATCGGCACAGCCCACGGGCGCAATTTATCTCAGCAGCCCGAGTTAGGAGCCGCGCCATTCATCACCCGATTGGCATCATGTGCCAGGTTTTGAATTTGAATCTCTTATGTCGCGGAGCGACGCGTGAATTTAGCCCGGTCTTTTAAGACTGGTGTGATAAGGTAAAAATCCAAACCGCGATTGCATTCGTAAATAGAAACAGATCGTGCAGTTTCAAATTTCAACCATTTACCGAATGTCTCCGGTCATTCGTTTACAAAAGGAGGACCCTCTAGTGATGTTCATCGTTAAGAAGATTGTCGTGACTCTTTGTTTGTTGAGCGCGTTAGCGGCAGTGGCTGTAGGTCAGGCGCCGCAAGCACAAATGAATGCTTCGATGGCCGGCCCCACCCAGGAAACGAAGTCGCTTTATCAGCGTCTCGGCGGGTACGATGCGATTGCCGCCGTGGTCGACGAATTCATTACGCGATTGGCAACCGATCCACGCTTCCAGAGATTCTTCTCCGGCTTCAGCAATGACTCGAAGAAGCGCCTGCGCCAACACATCCTGGATCAATTCTGCGCCGCCGCCGGTGGGCCTTGCGTCTACACCGGCCGCGAAATGAAGACCGCTCACACCGGGCTGAAAATCTCTGAGGATGATTGGAACGCCGCCGCGAAACATCTGGTCGCAGCTTTGGACAAGTACAAAGTTCCCGATGCGGAAAAGAACGAGCTGCTAGCCTTCGTGGTCAGTCAGAAGAAGGACATTGTCGAGAAGTAATTCGGCGGATTCCGGCCAGCCGTCAGACACGATCAATTCACTCGCCACATCTCGGGCCGCTTCGTACAATCGAGCGGCCCAATCTCTCTGACTCATCAAGGCATCAATGCTCGTGTGTGACGCTGTTTAAGACGCGCTCCGCTAAATGTCCAGTCTCAAAAGTCCGCTGGCAAGAGCGCGACTAACGATCAGCCTGCTGCGGCATCGACCTCTGGGCCGGTATCGCAGTTGATTCTTCGGGAGTCGCATACGTCGCGGGCGAAGCCGGTTCGCAGAACTTTCCCAGGGCAAATGCTTTTCAGAACACTTTTGGCGGCGGCTCGAATGATGGCTTCGTAGCGAAAGTTGATGAATACCCGGTCGCTACCGCTCGCGGTACTGACCCTGACTGGATGATCCGGTCGCTACCGCTCGCGGTACTGACACCTAATAGCTCTCTTTAGAATCGGCCGGTGCTGCCAACGCTGTAAACACCGGTTAAGAAAGGATTAGTACGGCGCTCCTGGCCGATCGTCGTAATCGGTCCATGGCCGGAATAAACCTCCACGTCGTCGCCCAGCGGCAGGATTTTATTGAGAAGCGAATCCATCAATTGCTCGGTTGAGCCGCCCGGTAAATCAGTCCTGCCGATAGATCCTGCGAACAGACAGTCGCCCACAAAGACTTTTCTTTCGTTCGGTTCGAACAACACGACGTGTCCGGGCGTGTGACCGGGGCAATGAATTACTTTGAAAGCTAACTCACCGACTTCATAAATTTGTCCGTCGCTCCAATGTTCGTCGGCCTTCGGTGGCTGTTCGTAATCAAAGCCATACTCGGCCCACTGTGAACGTGGGATGCCAATCCAGGCTGGCTGATTTGGCAATTCATCGTAGATGAACTCGTCCGCCGGATGAATGATGATCTTCGCTTCGGGCTTTCGTTTCTTCAACGCCGCGACGCCGCCCACATGGTCCATGTGCGCGTGGGTGCAGGCAATGGCTTGTAATTCAAAGTCATGCTTGTCGATAGCTTGAACGATCCGTTCTGAATTATCACCGGGATCGATGCAGATCGCGCGCTTGGTCCTTTCGCAGCCGACGACGCGGGTGTGTTGTTGGAAGGCGGTGACGGTGATTTCTTCGATGATCATGTCGCATCGTATCCGGGCATTTCCAATTGCACGGACTCGCCAGGCGGGATCATGTCAATCGCTTCTTCAATCTGAGGTAGTAACCTCACGACAGTGGGTACTTCGTTGGTTGGAAGAATGATTGCGGAGATTTGTCGCTTCCTGAGGTTCTGTTGAAATGGAAGATTTTTATCCGTCGTCATTATGATTCCAAAGTCTCCGGCCATCATATCAAGCAAGACGCCGTTCTTGGGGCCGCGCCAGCCCATTTCTTCCACGCTAAAAATCGAAACCTACTTAGGCTTCTGGATGATGTCGGGAACACCTTCGTCAAGTAGAATCCTCACGAAGAGAGTCCCATTTTCTTTAAGGTTTCACTGGAAAACTTCAGAACTGCCAGAGCCTGCTCGCGGCTCACGGTCGGAAAATTCTCAAGGAATTCATCCAGCGAAACTCCGGCGGAAAGGTTATTCAATAAGGCGTCGACCGGAACCCGAGTCCCTTCAAACACAGGCGTGCCGCTCACTATCTCCGGATCGATATTGATTGGTAAGCGATCAACCTCTTCTGCTTCGATAACGAAAATCATCTCGATTGTCCGCGCTAATTATTCTAACACGAAGAACCTTAGTTATCTGATAGCCAGCCCAGAATCCATTTCGCGCATCAAAAGAGTATAATTCCTCATCGGAATTTCTGAAGTAAATCTATTATGCCATTGAGTGCTACAGCAACTTCACTCGCTGAAGTTTTGGACGAGATGACCGCCGAAGGCGCGCCGGAGCTCACCGAGCATCTGGACAATAATGCTCTGCGCTGCTACGCCTGCGGGCATCGCTGCTTGATAAAGTCCGGCAAGCGCGGCATCTGCAAAGTTCGCTTCAATGAAGGCGGACACTTGCGCGTGCCCGTCAATTACGTTGCGGCTTTGCAGTGCGATCCTACCGAGAAGAAGCCTTTCTTTCACGCCTTGCCGGGTTCGGATACGCTGACCTTCGGCATGCTCGGCTGCGATTTGCATTGTGCTTATTGCCAGAACTGGCTCACCTCACAGGCGCTGCGGGACGATGAGGCCGTTTCCACGCCGAATGCCGTCAGCCCGGAGCGGTTGGTGGCGATGGCCCAGGCTTATGGCGCGTCGCTGGTCGGCACCAGCTACAACGAACCTCTAATTACCGCTGAATGGGCGATCGAAGTATTCAAGAAAGCGAAGCCGGCAGGCTTTCGCACCGCCTTCATTTCGAATGGCAACGCGACGCCGCAAGTTTTGGATTTCATCCGCCCCTGGACCGACTGCTACAAGATCGATTTGAAATCGATGAACGACAAGAACTACCGGCAGCTTGGCGGCGTGGTCGATAACATTCTGGAGACTGTGAAGATGGTTCACGAGCGCGGATTCTGGGAGGAAATCGTCACGCTGGTGATTCCCGGCTTTAACGATTCAGAAGATGAACTGAAACGTGCCGCTGATTTCATCGCTTCAGTTTCGCCGGATATTCCTTGGCACGTGACGGCGTTTCATCAGGATTACCGGATGACCGAGAACGCCAACACGACGGCTGAACAGTTGATTCGCGCCTGCGAGATCGGGCGCGACGCCGGCCTGCGCTACATCTATGCAGGAAATCTTCCGGGCCGAGTTGGCCGTTGGGAGAATACTTACTGCCCGTCGTGCAACGAGTTATTGGTCGAGCGTTACGGTTATTTGATTCGGCAAATGAAGGTCACCGCAAAGGGCCGGTGCCCGTCGTGCAACACAAACATTCCGGGCATTTGGTCGTGAGCAACCACGGGCAAGGAGTGCCTTGTCTAGCAGGCTTTTCTCTAGCCCAGGCGTTCACGCCTGGGGAACCCGAGGGCGATTAATTCAGGAGCCTCCTTCAGGAGGCTTTGGCATAAACCGCTTTAGCAGTCTCTTGGCTAAAAACATTAGCCCCATAAATGGGGCTGAAGAATTCAAACAACTCCACGAACCCAGGCGTGAACGCCTGGGCTAGTGGAAAACCAGCCACGATCGCATTCGGCGATAAAGCATGAACCCTGATCAAATCCCGTCTGACAGTTTCATCTGCCTGAGGTTGAACGCGTCGCTGCCCTCGAAATTTTCTTACTTGGCAGGCTCCGGTTTTGCTACCGGAGTACCCTGATGAAACAGCGCCAGCCACTTGCCATCACGACTGGCCCAAACTGTCGAGTGACGTTCTTGATCCGGATTCATCCCCGGAATCTTCACTGTATAAGTAACCAGTGAAGCGTCATTATCGAACTTCACAGTTTTCCAGTCACTAAGTTCCGCTTTGGAAGCGTCGAACATCGAAACGCCTTTTACCGAGCCTGACTTGTCATAGACACCGCCGGCTTCGATTTCCATAGCATTCGGAGCCAGGTAAGCTGCAAAGGCATCATAGTTTTTGCTCTTCAGCGCATCCCAAACAAGCTTCTCGTTAGCAATCGGGTCCGGCCCGGCATCCGCCATCTTCATGCCTGGCGTGGCCGCTGATTTCGCGGGTTGACTCGCAGTTGGCGATGGTGACGGCGGCATTGTCCGAGCCAGTGTCTGCTGGTAATAGATTCCCAGCCACTCTCCATCGCGATTTACATAAGCGGCCGCGGAGTGATAAGGACCTGGCGGGACTGGTTGGCCCTTGACGGTTGCCTTTGGGTTTACGTTGTACGTCAGAATTACTGCCTCCTTATCGATCGTCAGCATTTTCCAATCTGAGTAGGTGATGTCCGACAGGTCAAAATCCTTCAACGAAGCGATGCTGCCCGCCTTGTCGTACACGCCGTCGTCTTCGACGTCAATAAAATCGCTGGCCAGCAACTTTCCCAGCGCGTCCCAATCTTTCTTTTTGATTGCGTCCCATCCGGCCTTTTCCTTGGCGATGATATCGGCTTCGGAGGGAGCAGCGGTGGATTTCATTTCGCCGCCTTTGTTCGCGTTTGACATGGTGTCCTTATTTCCCGGCGGCTGCGTGGCGCAGGCAGCCACAGCCACGAGAAAACACACAAGCGCAAGAATCTTCTTCATAAAAACTCCTTAAGTTGGCAATTTGGTAAAACGCGTGGGTGCTTCTATAACAAAACCGCGGGCCGCGTCAAGGATATTGACAACAAAGGGAGAGGGAGTTACCAATCTGTTGCAAAGTTCTCAGCTTTTTCAGTCGTTCCTGTATTTGGACCGCAAAGTGCTGGACTCAAAGCGACGCGGTATGCGATTCTTGCTGTCTTCAAAACAGTTCGCGTAAATCAATCAGCGGGAAGAGGGGCGAAGCACCATGAAAAAGCTTTTTGTAATCGCGCTCGCTTTTATGTTTGCGCTTGTGGGAAGCGAGTTGACCGCGGCGCACAAGGTTGCGGCGCAGGAAAATCAGAACATGCAAGCCAGATCTTCGGGATCGGACACAACTTATCATCGCCGGCGTCATCGTCGCCGCCATTTTAAGCACACGGTGGTCCGTAAGACCAAGAGTGTCACCGAGAAGAGCAAGGACATCGGCGAAAAGACGGTCGACAAGAGCAAGTCAATCGGCAGCGACGTCGTCGATAAAAGCAAAACAGTCGGCGAGAAAACGGTGGACAAGAGCAAAACTGTGGGGAACACAGTTGCGGAAAAGAGTAAGACGGTCGGACGACGAAGCAAACACATCGGCAGGAAGGTCGTTCACAAAACCAAGAATGCGGTGACGCCTCAATGATCGGGTCTGAGTGACCTCGATCCGTGTCAAGGAGCGTCGAATGAATGAAGGCCTCAAGATTCCTCGCGAGGGTAAGCTCGACTTCCTATCGCTGGGCGCGGTGGTCCATCGCCTCGATCCAGGCATCGTTCCTTTTCGCAAAGCGACCGAATGTCAGATTCATGTCAGCGGCGGCGAATACAACGTCGCTGCCAATCTGGCGGACTGTTTCCGCCTGCAAACCGGAATCGCGACGGCGATGGTGGACTACCCAATCGGCGAACTGGTTGCAGAGCGAGTACGAGCGATGGGGGTCAAGCCATTCTATAAGCGCTTCGAACACGATGGGGTCAGCGGTCCGAACATTGCCACAGTCTATAGCGACCGAGGT
>Ga0209577_10002543_pt1 | contig 17490 bp, 10 predicted proteins | sample GraSoiAngelo_109_FD_185874 | JGI IMG/M metagenome (GOLD analysis project Ga0209577, IMG submission 185874) | Grasslands soil microbial communities from the Angelo Coastal Reserve, California, USA - 14_0903_12_20cm (SPAdes) (version 2) | ecosystem: Environmental > Terrestrial > Soil > Grasslands...
CCGGATAACACGACTGAACTCGCTGCACTTCCTCAGCGGTACCATCGGTCGATTGATCGTCACAGAAAATGATCTCTGTCCGGCCCGCAAGAGACGGAATTCGGCGAACCGCATCCTCAACGTTTCCTTTTTCGTTTTTACACGGAATGACCACTGATACGGTAAGGTCTTCCAACGCGACCGGCGGCGGAACGATTCGCGCAACGACGACTTGCGTCATGCAGAGCTTACTCAGAAATGGCAGACGAGCACAAAAGCGATTCAAGAAGCCAGACAACAGGGGCAAATATTTGGGCAACAGAACGATTCGATGAGTCTCGAGAGCTTCAAAACCGGCCAGCTTCAACAAATTGCGAATGTCTGCGGTCGAAAGCCAGTTCTGCTCGGTACGCGGAACCTTCATCCCGGTCCACTCCGCAAATGTAACAAGCGGTTCCCAGAGGTGATTGTATGTTGTTATCAACACCCGAGTATGCCGCTGACATAGCGGTTTCAAATTCCTGAACGCCTGAAGCACGTCCACGGTGTCGCCAATATCGTTGAAGAGAATGTAATCGAACATCTCGCCCGGACTGAACGCCTGTCGGAACTCGTCTTTGTCTGGGAAAGCGACTGCAAAACTGAGGGATGGATTCCGTTGCCGCGCGATCTCCACTATCTCGGCACAGATATCAACGCCTTTGCCCTGGCTTGGTCTGACCGCAGCCAAAGTGTTGCCGGTGTCACAGCGGACCGATAGCACCTTTTTCTGAGGCTCAACTAGGAACTGAAGAAGACGACCTAGTAACTTGTAATAATAACTGTTGTGCTTAATCCAGCTCTCGCGCCGAGGGGCGATCCTTGCCAGATGATCCCGGGTGCGCTTGCGCCTTTGTTCCAGCGCAGCCGTTCCCCATGTCTCCGAGCCCGACGTGCATTGCTCTGGAGAAGCGTGTTCGCCAGCTTCTTGACGTAACTGCGAATCTGCCGCCCAGCTCACCGAGGAGTCTTGTACAACCTCCTTCAATGCCGGCCTGCCTCCAGATTGTATTTAAGAATCGCGTAAATCGCCCTGACGCCATCCTTCCAGTTGACCTTCTTTCCTTCCGCATAAGTCCGGCCGTTGTACGAGATTCCCACTTCGTACATTCTACAGCCTTTACGGGCAAGCTTCGCGATAATTTCGGGTTCAACACCAAAACCATCTTCTTCTATCTCAATCGATTTAATGACAGGGGCATGGAACGCTTTGTAGCCCGTTTCCATGTCCGTCAGATTAATATTGGTCAACATGTTGGAGAGCATGGTCAAAAACTTGTTGCCCACCATATGCCAGAAAAAAAGGACGCGATGTGGTCGTGCACCCAGGAATCGGGAACCAAAGACAGCATCCGCTTTGCCTGACACAAGCGGCTCCAGAAGCGCCGGATAGTCTGCGGGATCATATTCCAAGTCTGCGTCCTGAACCAGGATGATATCGCCGGTCGCGGCCTCGAAACCGCTGCGCAGCGCTGCGCCTTTCCCACGATTTGCTGGATGATAAATAATCCGATCAACAACTTGCGAAAGCCTCTCCTGAAGCACAGTCCTGGTACCGTCTTGTGAGCAATCATCCACTACAATGATTTCTCTGCACTCAAGCGGGGCATTGCAAACTGCCTCAACGATCTTTTCAATCGTGTTCCTTTCATTGTAGCAGGGGATAACGATTGAAACTTTCACTGTTTAGTCAACGCCGGGGATATCCCGGATTTTCCCGGCGCGGTGGCAGCGCATCAAGAATTAAAATCGCCGATCCTCACGTGACACTATTCAGCCTACGGTCCGTTACATTGGCGAAAAGGTTCCTGGCCTGTTTTGCGCAGATGCGTATTAGATTTGTTGAATAAATTGAGCACGATAGCCAATCGAATTGCTGGCGCACTTGCGGCGTGTGTCGGCGCAATCTTCCTGTCCTCCGGTGTTGTCTATCTATGTCTTGGCCACTGGCCAGTAACGCATCAAGACTTTTGGAGAATTTATGACGTGTGCTTAAACCATCCTTGGTTCGAAAGCGCATTACGAAAACACAATGGTCACTCGCTGTTCTTTCCCAGTTTGATCTGGCTGGCGGACCTTCGTTTCTTCCACGGCAATCAGCATCTCATCTTCTACGCCGGGCTTACACTGCTTTTTATCGCGACCGGGCTGTTGCTCATCCCGGTGTGGCGCGACAAAACCGTGGATCTCACGGCGAAGCTGACGGCCACCGTCATCGTAATTGTCGGTAATTTTTGGATGGGTCGGGTGCATATTACTGGGTCTGGAGGCTTCAATTGTAATGCTTCTCTGGTGATGGTGGGGGCAGAAATGTCCTTTATCTGCCTGCCAATGATGCGGACCGATTGCGCCCGGTTTTGGCCTGCTACATTTGCGGTAATTGCCGGAGGATTTGTGGCCTCCTTTAGTTTTGGCGTGGGTTTGGCAACCTGGCCGGTGCTACTTCTTTTGGCTTGGTCTCTTCGTTTGTCATGGCGCAGCTTTGCGCTGATAACCGTCGCTGCCGTCACCGCAGCCATTATCTTCCTTTTGCTGCCTCCTCACGTCCGAGGCCCTGCAGGCTTGCGTACTTTCGGCATTTCTCCGATAACACCGACACTTGAACTCTCGTATCTGTGTTGGCTACTGAGCGCGCCAATTTTTGACGCAGTTAATTGGGGGGCGCGAGCTTCTACCCCATTCGTTCTATCGTTCTTCGCGCTAATGGTTGGCATAGTCGCGCTGGTGGTCGCCAGTCGTGAAATTGTTCTCACAGCAATTCGCCGTGATCTCACCAGGAGTAGTCTTGGACTTATTGGGATAGCGTTAATGGCTTTTAACCTCACGGCGATAGCAGTTATCGTCAATGGTCGATCGGACCACTTTGGTGCGATGCCCTTCGAAGTCGCTGCCCCGCGCTATTTTTACCACAGCACGCTTTTCTGGACGGGTCTGCTCCTGGTGGCGGTTCAGCGTGCTGGATCGTCGCCTTGGATGCGGTGGCCAGTTTACCTCCTTGTTCTCGCTGTTTCGCTTTTGGCTCTGCCATCCCATTACCGAATCGGGATTCGTTGGAGACGAGTTGCAGATCTGGCTCAAGCCGGCGCGACGAGTCTGGTCGACGGGGTTCGGGACGATCAGCAGTTACGTGTTCTGGCTCCGACGGAAGGAATGTTTTGGGTTTATCGCGTGGCAGAACAATTGCGACTGCGTCGATTAGACATGTTCGCAGAGGGTTTTCAGGATTGGATTGGCCTTAGTGAATCAAATTTGTTCGACGGGCGGCATAGGCCAGAAGGGCTAAGAGGCAAGTGCCGGATTACCGGCACAGTCCCCTGCGACGATGGTAAACCGGCCGCACGAATCGCTGGCATGGCATGGACGAAGAGAAAGACAGTTCCGAGGGACCTGGTCATTATTAATCCCGCTGGAATCATTTGCGGAGTCGCCCGTGCGTCGGCGAATCCTCCATTCACGAACCGGATATTTTATCTTAACAAACTTGCAAGAAACATGGGGTTTCTTGGATACATAAGGGATTACGATCCGAAACTACAATACACGATTCGTAGCGCGGACCGAGGGAAGCTTTCAGACGAAAAAATTTTGGTGCCACCTGCAAGTAGTCCTCCCAGTTCCCAGTAGGTTTGAGTGCCGCTTGTTGATGTGCATCTCGCGGCATATCCGACCGGCACCCAGGCAACTACCTAATGTTGTGTTGTGATCTTTCCTTACCGCGCTGACGAAAGCCGAACATTTTGTTCTCGTCCTCACGCTACGTTTTCCGAGCCACGGCCAGCAGTGAAGTGCCGATGGGTAGCCGCCAGCGACGTCGAATCGCAGCGCTCTCCCAACGAAGAATGAGCTTAAGCAGTTCATTGACGACCGGTACAATCGTCAATTCATTCCCAGCCTTTACGACGGCGTCCTCTCGATCGATCTCACGCCCGCGACCGCTCGCGCGGCGGACGAGCCAAAGGATCGGAAACAAGCCCATCATGAATTCCGTTATGTATTCTACCTCGAATTCGCTGTCCCGGAGAACCTGTTCCAGCTGCGTGGCGGTGTAACGGCGATAATGACGGGAAGCAACGTCAAAATAACTCCAAAGCGACATATGAGCAGGAACTGTGAGGATCAGCGTCCCCCCAGGTTTTAGAATTCGATTTATTCCGCGCAAAACCGTTCGGTCGTCAGCCAGGTGTTCTAATACATCAAATGTTCCAACCACATCAGCTTCGCCGACGATGGTCGGTTCGTTAAGGTTGCCCACGACAACGGGGCACAAAGCCGTTTTTTCAGCGAACGCGACGGCTTCGGGAAATACATCGATCCCACTTACGTTACCTTGCTCGCATACTCGAACCATTTCACGGAGAACCATACCAGTCCCGCAACCCGCTTCGACAAAACGATAGCCGGGCCGAAGTCCGCTAACGACCTGTCTCGCAATACAAGTTATGATTCGGCTCCGTGCGTAAAACCAGAAATGCTTCTCTTCGACAGCCGCGATTTTCGCAAAAAATCGCGGATCGTAGCTAGCCGTCTCTGTCATGTCATCGAAGCGCGTCTCGTGCGAACATCCTCTGGCACAAAGCTACAGATCGAATCCACGATTCGTGCTTGTTCGGAATCCGCAAGGGAGTAGAAGAATGGCAAACGTAATAACCGCGCGCTCACATCTTCTGTAACTGGGCAGTCCCCTTCTTTCCCGCCCCACTGCCTCCCGAATTCCGATAGATGCAGCGGCAAATAATGGAACACTGCCAGGATTCCATGCGAGCGGAGGTGGCTAATCAAAGCCTGTCGGTCCTCCAGCGAAGGCAGTAACAAGTAGAACACGTGATAGGCTTGGTCACAGTAAGCCGGGGTAAATGGTAGCCCGACTCCTTGTTGCTCAGCCCACTGCCGAAGCCCAGCGTAATAGACCTGCCAAATCTGTTGTCGTCGTAGCTGAATTTCGTCTCTCGCCTCCAATTGCGAGAGCAGAAGTGCCGCGAGAATATCCGACGGCAAATAGCTTGAGCCGAGACCGATCCATGAATATTTGTCAATCTCCCCGCGGAAAAAGCGGCTTCGGTTCGTGCCCTTTTCCCTGATTACCTCCGCATCCTCAATGAGCTTCGGCTCATTAATGACAAGTGCACCACCCTCACCGCAGCTAAAATTCTTGGTTTCGTGAAAGCTTTGAGCTGCAAGGTCTCCAAATGTGCCCAGGTAACGACCGCGATACTTCCCGAAGAGTCCGTGAGCATTGTCTTCGATAACTGCTACGCCATGACGCTTCGCGACTTCGAGTAGCACATCCATCTCGCATCCGACGCCTGCGTAGTGCACAACGATGATAGCCTTAGTGCGATTAGTTATCAGTCGTTCGACTTGGCGTTCATCCAAATTAAGAGTGTCAGGCCGGATATCTGCGAAGACAATGCGCGCGCCGCGCAGCGCGAACGCATTGGCCGTGGAGGTAAACGTAAAAGAAGGGACGATGACTTCATCTCCGGGTTGGAGACGAAGCAGCAACGCGGTCATTTCCAGCGCGTGGGTACATGAAGTGGTAAGGAGCACTTTTGGAACGCCAAGGAGCGACTGCAGAAGTGCGTGGCATTTCCGAGTAAATGGCCCATCACCGGAATGACTCGTTGATGAGAGAGCCTCCGCGATGTATCGCCGCCCGGCGTCGTTGACGTAAGGTTTGTTAAAAGGAATCGCCGTAGTCATAAGGATGGTTTTTCGAACCAGCGATGGTACCAAACCTTCACACTGTCAGTGCGAAAGCCTGCCGCTTGATAAAGCCGCTGCGCCGCGACATTGCGCGCTTGCGTAACGACGAAGACTTTTTGCGCACCTGCGGAGCGAATCCATTCAAGCGCTTGAGAAACGAGCATTTTACCTAAACCCCTCCCGCGACACTCGGCTGCAACGCCCACTAGACTGATTCGGCCAGTTTGTGAATCCTTGCTCAGATTGCAAGTAATATATCCGAGCGGTCCGCTGTTTTTCCGTTCAGCGATAAAGACCTTGTCCGCCCGGCCCTCGCAATCCTTGACAATCCAGGTGGCAAAGAGCTCTTCGGCACGTGCTCTCGGGAAGTTCGTATCAAAAAAGAAGCGACTGTCCTGATGTGCTTCCCGGGCGATCGTCTGGAGAGCAGTGATGTCCGAAGGCTGCGCAGCCCGCAGCGCAAACTCCTGAACGTTGGGCATGTTCGGTGCACCGACTCCCAAGCTCAATTCAACTCTGACGTCCACGAACTTGAAATCCAATCTGTGCGCCCATTCAGAGGTCTCTGCCGAATTTGGATCTGCCAGAAAATACAGGCATCGCACTGAGTTTGCTTTAGACCACTTAAGAACGGCCCGACCGCTCCGTTCAGATAATGTTTCACCTGCAAGTTGGGCAATTGGGAATCCAAAAAATGAGGAATCCCATTCCAACAGGGAGCAACGCGCCAAGCTCTCGACCGCCATTGATCAATCGCCGCCGGTTGTTTCGGCCACAGTGTAAGTGGGACGATCCAGACTCCGGAAATGAATTCGCGCCATGTATTCTCCCAAAATCCCCAGTGCGAACAGTTGCGCTCCCGAGAAAATTGCGATGATAGAGGCCAGAAATGGAAAGCCAGCGACTGTGCTTCCGTAAAGCATAAAGCGCAATAAGACATAGGCGAGCACGGCAAGACCCCAAAACGAAAAGGCAAATCCGATAACGCTGGCAAACTGTAAAGGCAAGACGGAGAAACCTGTGATCATGTTTAACGCGTGGCGGATTAGTTTCCGCACAGTATAAGTTGATCGACCTATCTGGCGCTCCTCATGTTTTACACGGATGAAACCGAAATTTGTGGTTCCCCACGTCAACAAAACGTCCAACGAAACAAAGGGACTTTGAAATGTGTTGAAAGCCCTCCGGAGATCGGTTTTGAAAACACGAAATGCGCTGACATGACGCGCTGATTCCGCGCCCATGGCATTTTGCAAGACCAGCTTCGTCGCCATGGACGCCAGGTTTCGGAGCAAACCGTGAGTCCCGCTTTCTGGATAACCATAGACTACGTCAAAACCATTGCGGAACTTTTCAATGAGCTTTGGAAGTTCCTCGGGTGGATGTTGCAGGTCATCATCGAGGGTTGCTGCCGTCGCATAGCGCGCCACGCGTAATCCTGCGAGGAGTGCGTTGTGCTGGCCATAGTTTCGCATCATCGAAATTCCCCGTACGCACCCATACCTTATCGCAAGGCTGCTGATAATATTCCAACTGTCATCGGAACTGCCGTCATTTACGAGAATCACTTCGAAGGGGCCATCGAGCGACTTGGCAACGGGGATGATTCTCTCGATAAGATTCGGTAGAACCCCGGAGCTGTTATAGACCGGAACAAGAATGGAAAGGCCAGTCGGAAGAGAACCTGTCGAAGCTTCTCCGTCTCGAATTCTCTGGTTCTCATCAGCCATGTTGGTGTTTCCAACGCCTCACAGCAAGCGGACGCGAGCCTGCAGATTATACAGTCGGGGCGCCAATGCGAGAATAATGAGACTTACATGAATACCAAGGTCAAGTTTGCGGTCCAGCGTCGCCAGAATTGGCAGATTTCTCTCCTAGGAAAGAAAACCGGACCGCTTAAAGGTATCGCCTCCGTTGCTGCAATTTACGGTGCGTCTTTGGATTTGCATCGGTCTTTTTGAGGCTACACGGCTCCTTGAACTTCGCCGCGAAACGAAGGCGCTCCCTCGGCAGAGCGACGCTATTTCGCTGGAGGAGCGCAGCAGCTGTGTTTTACTGGAAGGGTTCAGCGTTCTGAATGCCAGCGCAAATTACCAAGTCAGCGGTATCGCAGCAGAATTTCGTCACTACTAACTGTACCATACAGTTCAGTTTTCAACCGACCGGAGGGATTATCACAGCTGCGTCAGCGGCATGGAATATCACGCCTTACGCGAACGCATGAACAGTGACGAGAGCCCCAGCATAGACCCGAATATGGGCAACGATAGAAGCTGCCCGACGACACACATCGTTATGGGCACAGTGCTGCTTATTTGCGCGCTAACATTCTATTACTTTTCCGTACTGAGAATTGATTATCGCGACAGCAACCTGCTTTTTTTTGGTTATGCAGACCCGGTTCAATACTTCGCGCAAGCAAGGGCGCTGCTTAAGCATAGTCTGCCCACGATACAAATCGGTTACGACAAATATCCCCCGGTCTATCCCATTGGATACCCGGTGTTGATGCTTCCCTGGCTGAAAATTCTCGCGGAAGCAGATTCCATCCTTGCCCCGTTCAGGACGAATCAAACGGTCGGCTTGCTACTGCTCTTGGGCGTATTTGGTTTTTATCTTTATCTGGCCATGCCGCTAACCGGCGGATTTGCGGCACTTTTGCTCGCCACATTGCCCGGTTTCTTCACTTTCTGTCGTTCCTCGATGAGCGAAATCAGCGCATCGGCGTTCGTCGTATTAGCTTTTATGTTCGCGTACCTTGGACTGAAGGAGGAGCGCCGATGGAAAATTTACTTATCGGCGGTTTTCCTCGGTCTCTCATTAAACATTCGAATCCAATCAGCCTTCTTCGCCCCCTTATTGCTGGCCATGGTTCTATTCCCCTTCAGAGGGATGCGCTGGCGCTGGTTTCTTCACTGCATCGCAGTTCCTGTTGTTTTCGTGCTTGTGCTCAGGCCGCTGCTGGTGCTGAACACGATCCAGTTTCATTCTCCGTTCAAAACAGGATATGCCTTTTGGATTACTCCAGTTTGGTTAGCAAAGATCCCGACTTTTTCCTTTCGCTACATTCCAAATAATACTGCGCTGCTCTGGCGGGAACTCGCCCTGCGCCCACAACACATTGCCGTTGGCAGTTATTTTGGTACCGGTACCCACTTTGTCGCCGCGTTTATTCTTTTGATCGGCGCTGGGTTCTTCTTTATTCGGGTTAACCGCTTCGTTCTCTGTGCTTTTGCGGCCGGATTGAGTTTCTTTGCGCTGACCCTCAGTTACTACCCCGGATTTATGGACTTACGGTTTTATCTGCCACTCCTAATACTGCTAGTGTCGGTTGCTGCGTTAGCTATGGCGTGGGCAGTGGAGAATCTGCTTCTGCCAAAACGAACGATCGCTTCTCTGGCAATCTTCGCTTTGTTTGCGGCGGCTTGCCTGGGTTACCCTTCCCGCTCGGACGACCGTGGCCTGAAAGCGGATCGATTGCAGAGTTTCGAAGCTCTCCACTTTAATAGCCGGCTCCGGGAATCTGCCCAGTTTATTGCGCAGCGGCGCCTAATCGAAAGCGTCGGGCACGAGGGTGGGATTGTCTTTTCAGATATCAGCCCAGTTTACCTGAATGCCCTTTTCCCGTCCGGACTCGTCGCAGCTCCTCTCGATGGCAAAAGGTACATTGGATTCAGACACATTGTGCGTTACGATCGCGCGCAGGCGGTTGCGCTAGCGGAACTAAGCCTGCGCCGATCCATTCCAGTTTACGCACTGTTCGTTTCACGCAAAGAACTCGATGAAAAGGCGTCGCGCTTGCCGAACGTACCTGGCTACCAGTGGGTGCCAGTCGAAGATAACACGGACGAGGCTGTGATTTTGAGGCTTACTTCGGCCCAGTGACGCGAGCAAAACCCTCTTTGTTGGCGCCAGCCTATCGTCCAAGCTGTCCATAACATCGAAAAGCAGGAACATAAATCAGGAGTCGGAACGCACACAGAATTTCGTAGCGGCAGGGCATTCTATCGTGCTCCTGATAGGGCAATTTAGCTGGAGAAAAAGCACGGTTGTGCTTAACTGGAAGGTTCGACGTTTCTGGTCAAAATGCCTGCGGAAGTTATCAAGATTAGCGGTGCTCGCCAGCACAATCTCAAGAACCTCGATGTGGAAATTCCACGAGAAAAACTGGTTGTCATTACCGGTTTGAGTGGTTCGGGGAAGTCCTCTCTGGCTTTCGATACTCTTTATGCCGAAGGACAACGCCGTTATGTCGAAAGTCTCTCTGCTTATGCGCGGCAATTTCTCGATCGAATGGAAAAGCCAAACGTGGATTTCATCCAAGGGCTTTCACCCGCAATCGCCATCGAGCAGCGCAGCGCTGGAGCTAACCCAAGATCTACAATCGCGACCACGACCGAAATCTACGATTATCTACGGGTCCTCTTTTCAGCTGTAGGCCAGCCGCACGATCCACTGACGGGCCAGCCGTTGAGTCGGCAAACGCCTCAACAAATTGTCGATCAAATCCTTGCCTACGAGCCGGAGTCCAAGATCATCCTGCTGGCGCCGCTGATTGAAGATCAACTGGGCGAATTCCGTGATGTAATTGAAAAGCTCAGGCGTGAAGGATTCGTGCGAGCGCGGATTGACGGTCAGGTTACGGAATTAGATCGCTCCGAGAGGATTCGGCTCAACAAGAACAAACGGCACACCATTGAGGCGGTGGTGGATCGCCTGGTGGTGCACGATGGCATTCGCATTCGTCTTACGGACTCAATTGAAACTGCGCTCAAATGGGGCGGGAACCGCGTCGTTGTGCTGCGCGAAATTGAAAAAACTTCCAACGTCCAACATCCAACGCCCAACGCCCAATTAGAAGAGATTTGGGAAGAACTTCGCTATTCCACCGACTACGGAAACGCCGAGACGGGATTCAGAATTGGCGAGCTGACTCCGAGACATTTTTCTTTCAACAGCCACCTTGGGGCATGCCCGGCTTGCCATGGACTTGGCACACAGCTGGTTTGCGATCCAGAGCTGATGGTTTCCGATCCGGGCAAAACACTGGCCGAAGGCGCGATCACACCGTGGCGGCGTGGCACGAAGCGAATGCAATCATACTACCGCCATCTGCAAAAGGCGCTCGTAAAGCACTTTCACATCGATGAAGACGCGCCTTTCAGCGAACTGCCGGCACAATTCAAGAAAGCCCTTTACTTCGGCACGAATGGAACGCCGATCGAAATGGATTTCAGCGACAATGGTCCCGCGGCCGCGGGAAACGTTGCAAAGCCGTTCGAGGGGCTGGTGCCGCAGATGCAGCGGTTATACGAGCAGACTCAAAGCGAATTTACTCGCAACCGCATTCGAGCATTCATGACGTACGAACGATGCAAAGTATGCAACGGTGCAAGGCTCAAACCGGAAATCCTGGCCGTCACCATAAAAGATCGGCGCGCGCGCGAGTTGAACATTCATCAGCTTAGCGAGCTGACAACCGAAGCCGCCGCCCGCTTTATTACGACTCTGCAGCTGACTGCGCAGCAAAGGACCATCGTCGGTGATGTTGTGCGCGAAATTCAATCCCGCTTGCAATTTCTCATCGAGGTTGGTCTCGGATATCTCACACTCAATCGGCAAAGCGGTACGCTTTCCGGCGGTGAAGCGCAGCGAATCCGGTTGGCAACCCAGATCGGCTCCGGGCTCGCGGGAGTCCTTTACATTTTGGATGAACCAAGCATTGGCTTGCATCAGCGCGACAATGCACGGCTACTGGAGACGCTCCGCCGGCTTCGCGACCTCGGGAATTCCGTCATCGTGGTCGAGCACGATGAAGAGACGATTCGCGCCGCAGATCATATCATCGATCTTGGTCCCGGTGCGGGTCCGCGGGGGGGCGAAATTGTTGCGCAAGGTAAACTCGAGAACGTCCTGCGAGCGAAGAGTTCTTTGACCGCCGATTATCTTTCTGGCCGTGCGCGAATTTCCATTCCAAAGCAGCGCGCCAGGCCGCAGTCTACCGACGAATCCGAAGGCTGGCTAACGTTAGTCGGGGCAACGGAAAACAATCTGAAAGATATTACTGTCTCTTTTCCACTCGGCTGTTTCACTTGCGTGACTGGCGTTTCCGGCAGCGGCAAATCCACTTTGGTAGACGACATTCTAAAGCGTGCGCTGTTTCGCCGTTTTTATAATGCGAAGGAAAAGCCGGGCGCTCACCGGGCCATTCGGGGAGTGGAACAAATCGATAAGGCAATTGTCATCGATCAAAGCCCGATTGGGCGAACGCCACGATCAAACCCGGTCACCTATACCGGCGCGTTCACTCCGATCCGCGAACTGTTCAGTCAATTGCCTGTGGCCCGGGTGCGCGGTTACGATGCGGGGCGTTTCAGCTTCAACGTCAAGGGTGGCCGCTGCGAAAATTGCGAGGGCGATGGGTTAATCAAAATCGAGATGCACTTTTTGCCCGACGTTTATGTCGAATGCGAAGTGTGCCACGGCAAACGTTATAACCGTGAAACTCTTGAGATCACTTATAAGGGAAAGCACATTGCCGACGTTCTCGATCTCACCGTGGACGAAGCCGCGCGATTCTTTCGAAACGTGCCCAGCATTTCGGAAAAGTTAGACTCGCTGCTTGACGTGGGTCTGGGTTATCTCCGCCTTGGCCAGGCAGGAACGACCCTTTCCGGCGGTGAAGCCCAACGCGTGAAGCTGGCGACGGAACTTGCCAAAAAGGCGACTGGACGCACGCTTTACATCCTGGACGAACCGACGACCGGATTGCATTTCGCCGACATCGAGAAGCTGCTGCAGGTTTTAATGAAACTTCGCAATGCGGGTAACACAGTGATCGTGATTGAACACAATTTGGAGATGATCAAATGCGCGGACTGGATCATTGATCTGGGCCCCGAAGGTGGAGAGGCTGGCGGCGAAATTGTGGGAGCGGCCTCGCCGGAGAAGATTGCTGAGCTGCCAGTCAGCTATACGGGACAATATTTGCGCCGTTTATTGACGAACACATGAGCCACGTAAGAGGCATAGGCCTGATGTGTCTGATGAGCCTGGTCGCCCAGGTCGTTCGCGCGGACATTTCCAGCGAAATTGCCGAAGCGAGCGCGCCGCTCGCGGAAGGCGTGCCGGAAGTAGCAGTCGTGCGATTGCAGGCGTTGTTGAATAACAGATTGCCCGAATCCGAGTGGCTCGCAGTTGTGGAGAAGCTTGCCGAAGCGCAAATAGCTGCAAAGCACGCGGAGAGTACTCTGACTTTGTTGGCAGACATTCGGGTGCGCGAACTACCCTGGGCAAAATTTTGGTGCGCCCAAGCCTTCGCGAGTCTGCATCGATGGTCCGACGCCCTGCCCCTTTACGAGCAACTGGCCAACGATGCGGGGTCGCCATTTCGCAACGCCGCGACATTTGGAGAGGCAGAAACGTTGCGCGCGTTGGCAAGACGCGAAGAAGCGCTGAAGAAATTTATGCTTCTCATTCATGACAAAGAATGGGCTGCGCGGTCGCAGTTGCGAGCTGCCGAGTTGTACATTGAGACGGGTGATGCGACCGGCGCGCGCCGCCTTCTGGAAGAGATGCAACCAGCGTCGATCGCGGAACGAAGAGAACGCAGAGTATTGCGCGGCCGCCTGGAACTACTCCAGCGGCGACCTGAAAGAGCGATCGGTATTTTTCAAGGCCTTTTGAAAAGACCAGAGGGAACCGCTCACTCTGCGTTAATCTCGGCGGTCTTGGGTATCGCGGAAGCACAAATGCAACTAAAAACGCCGGAAATCGCAGACGACGTCGTCGAGCAATTTATTGATCGTCACCCGGCAGACCCGCATCTTCCTCTTCTCTTTGCAAGACTTGATGAGCTCTATCGGGCGGAGCATAAACCATCGCGCAATGAACTGGAAAGATGGGTGCGCAGCCCCGAACAGCCACGGCGAACATTCGCGCGATGGTATCTCGCGCGGTTCGAAATTCGCGCAGGACGAAGGGAACGAGCTCGACAATTATTCACCGATCTTCGCCACACGACCGTAAAATCTCAGGCGTTCGCACCTGCTTTGCTCGAGTTTGCACAATTTGAAATCGAGGACAAACGCTTCGACGAGGCGATTGCAATTTTGGAGGAAGCGCGCTCGTTTCATCCCGAGTCGTCTTCGCTGGCCCGAATCGATTTTTTATCTGCCCAGGCGCAGTACCTCGCTAGGCGATTTGACAGATCTGCCGCGGACTTTGAACTAATCGCCCGTTCCCGCTCGCCATGGGCAAAGATTGCGCTGTTCAACGCCTCCACCGGCTGGCTCCAACTAGGCAACCATGCACGTTTTCTAACTGATTACACTGAATTGGAAAAGGCAGGCGGTGACGGGGAGGCGCGCGCCGACTTGCGCTTGGAGGAAGGCTTGCTGCAAGCGGCCAAAGGCGACCAAAGAGCTGAAAGATCGCTGCAACAGTTCATTCATGATTTTCCCAAGAGCACCCGCGTATCGGAAGCCCTGGTTAGCCTGGCGGAACTCGCCTTTCATGCTTCGCCACCGCGGCTCGATGAAGCGCGGAGGTATTTGACTCGCGCAGCTGAGTCGCCAACGGCTGCAGCCGCGGAACGCGGAGATTATCTCAACATCTGGATTGAAGAATCGGCCGGTGGCAACGAAGCCAAAGTCATTGAGCTTGCAAGGCGGTTCCTCGAACAACATGGAACCTCGTCGTTCGCTCCGGAAGTTCGAATGAAGTTGGCCGAGCTTTATTACCGCCGCCAGGATTTCGCGAACGCACAGACACAGTTTGAACTTATTGCGCAACAGGCGCCCGATAGTTCACTCGGTGAAAAGGCTCTCTTCTTCGCGGCAGAATCGGCAATGTCCAGCATGGGTGAGCATTCGCTCGACCGGGCAATCGTACTGTTTGATCAGGTCGTACGGCAAAGTGGTGCGCTGCGATGGGCAGCGCGCAATGAACAGGCTGTGATTGAGCGGAAGCTTGGAAAACCCAAGGACGCTCTCGCACTATACGATGAGGTATTGAAGAGTGACGCCGGTCCGTCTGAAAAGCGCGAGGCGTTATGCGGTAAGGGCGATATTTTCTTTGAGATGGGCACGACCGACCCAGTCAATTACCAGCGCGCGATCGAACTCTACGATCAACTTGCATCCGATAGGGATGAGCCGATTCACTGGCGCAGCCAGGCGCTTTTTAAGAAGGGACTATGTTTGGAGAAGAAAAGCGAGCGCTCCAACGCGCTTGCCACGTTTTATAAGATATTGGAGGAAGACGCGCGCCCAGATCGGCGGCGGGAACTCTTCTGGTATTACAAGGCTGGGTTTAACGCTGCGCGCTTGTTGGAGGAAGACTCAAAGTGGGAGTCTGCCGCTGCCATCTACGAGAAACTTGCCGCAGCCGGAGGGAGCCGAAGTGAGGAAGCAAAGGCTCGACTGACTAACCTCCGTCTGGAACATTTCCTTTGGACGGACTGAGATTTCCGGGTGGCTCAAACTGTCGGATTGTTGTCTCAAGAGGACGGTAAATAAACTTGCACGAAATTCGAAGCGGAATCACAATTGGGACGTGAAAACAGAAAGCAGACCAGGTCGCGTGGGCGGCTGGTCGGTCCGATGCGCAAGCGTCTTGCTTGCGCTTGCGTTTTGCGCGTCGGCATTTGCTGATCCGAGCAAGAACGTGGTGCGCGTGGAACAGGCACAGCCGGTAACGACAAGCACAAAGAAGATGTGCTACGTCGTGGCCGGAAGCTCAGCCATCCCGCAGCCTTGCGACCGGCTCGCAGCAATTCCGACTACGGCCAACCATATGACTATTTTAGGTCACCGTACGGGGAGATAATCCAAAAACTCCGACGATTGGCCGGTGTTGCGTGCTGCCGACACGGCAGCGCGGACGGAGTTTTATATTTTTGCCCGCCAAGCCATCATGCCGCGGCAATCGCGCGCCTACCTTTTCGATTGGATGCTTTTCGGCTCCCCGCAGCAATTGCGTATAGCGTGTCCGGTCAATTTTCATCGCGCCGTTGGCGCTAAGAAGACAAATTTTAATTGCCGGGCTTACCCAAGATGGAATTCGCTGTCGCAAGCACCGATTTATCGTCGTTATCCGTCAGTCCAGCGAGGAAATGGCGAATTCGGCGGAACGACTGGCGCAAAAACAAATCGGCAGCAAACTGGTCCAGGGACGAAGAGTTTCCATTTCGTTGCGCAAACTGAAGCTCGGCATCATAGCGACTGAGCACGCAGGTTGCGGCAAAAAGGTCCATCGCCGCATTTGCAATGCGTTCCTGGAGGAGCTGCATATCCAATATCGGCTCACGGTAAGTAATGAGCGCGCGGTTTACAGCAACATTAAAACGCCAGATCAAACGGCCAAGTTGATTGGCGAACCCACGCAACTCGGCGCTGCGTACTGGAATCTCGGGCACTCGCACGGCTGCGCCCAGTCGATGCTTGCCAGCTGTCCAAGCTTTCGCGAAGCCCCGCTCACGCGTGGGCTTGATCATCGTATCGTAGATTTCCTTGAACTCCATGCCCGGTCCACGCATCCCCACCAGCGCGATAAAGGAAGTGAGTACTTCGTTAGCACCTTCACCGATTTGATTGATTCGCGCGTCGCGCATCATTCTCTCAAGCGGAAGATCGACAAAGTACGCAGAGCCGCCATAAATCTGAAATACATCATTGATGCACTCCCAAAGCCGCTCGGTTGTAAACACTTTTAGCATCGCTGTCTCGAGCATGTAATCCTCCAGCCCGCGATCGATTAGCGCCGCGGTGATCGTGGTCATCGCTTCCATCGCGTAAGCATCTGCCGCGATGCGCGCGATTTTCTTTTGGACCAGATGAAAACTACCGAGTGTCTTGTTGAATTGTTTGCGGGTGTTTGCGTGTTCGACCGCTAAACGCAAACAAGTCTTGGCCGCGCCGGTGCAACACGCGCCAAATGTTGTGCGTCCAAAATCGAGAACCGTCAGCGCTACCTTCAGACCTTTGCCAGGCGGCCCGAGAATGTTTTCCTTGGGAACTTTGACATCGCGCAGCGCGAATCGGCCGGTTGCCGTGCCTCGAATTCCCATCTTCGGCATCCGCGCCTCAAGCATTTCGAAACCGGGCATGTCCGGTGTGACCAGGAACGCTGTGATCGAAGTCTTGTCCGATCCGGGCACTGGCGTTCGCGCCATCACCGTCAGCACATCTGCGATTGCCGCGTTGGTGATGTAGCGCTTTTCTCCATTAAGAACAAAATGCGAGCCATCCTCACTTGGCAGCGCTTGCATCTGCACGTTTGCCGCATCTGATCCGGCTTCCCTCTCGGTCAGCGCAAACGCGCCGAGTTGTTCGCCGGTCGACAATTTTGGAAGCCATCGTTGCTTTTGCTCATGCGTTCCAAAGAGCAGCAGCGCGCGAATTCCAATCGAGTGGTGCGCGTTCACAAAAACAGAAGTCGATGCACAGCGGCGGCCGATCTCTTCCAGGATTTTGCAGTTGGCCATTTGCGTGAATCCACGCCCGCCATACTCCTTTGGCGCAGTCATGCCGAGCACGCCGACTCGGCCGAGGCCATCAAACACGCTGCGCGGTATGTCCGCGTTTCGATCGATTTCCGCAGGATCGAGGTGTCCGTCCAGAAATTGGCGAAGCTCGGTGAGAATTCCATCCAGTTCGACCTGTTGCGCCGCCGGGATACGCGGATAAGGCATCACCCAATCAGAAACGAAATGTCCCTGGAAAAGACCTTTGGCAAAACCGAGGGCCTGCGGGCCTGCAAAAAGCAGTT
>Ga0209577_10002544_pt1 | contig 17490 bp, 17 predicted proteins | sample GraSoiAngelo_109_FD_185874 | JGI IMG/M metagenome (GOLD analysis project Ga0209577, IMG submission 185874) | Grasslands soil microbial communities from the Angelo Coastal Reserve, California, USA - 14_0903_12_20cm (SPAdes) (version 2) | ecosystem: Environmental > Terrestrial > Soil > Grasslands...
AGGTGGGTCAAACGTCTGGTCTGAATTCCCGGGGACGAGCGCCTTCCAGCAGTTCGTTTGGTCTTGGTCTTCGGTGACCTACTCGCGTCTCGACCAGATTGCTACCGTGAAAGACGTGCAGGGGAAAGGGAAGGGATAGGTTTCTACATGGCGAAATCTTCATTCAAGCTCAAGATTCTGTACGGCGAGGGTGATGCCGAAGTAGCCACCACGCAGGCCGCATCCATGGAAAAGGCCGGCCATCAGGTCACGACGGCAACCGGGCGCAAAGAGGTCGAGGCGGCTCTGAAGCAAGGTTCGTTCGATCTCGTGATCCTCGGTCCCACGCTCACGCGCAATGATCGTCATCACCTGCCCTACATGGTGAAGAAGGCTCACGAAGGACTGCGGGTACTGGTCCTACACGCCGATGGTGGCCGCCATCCCTATGTGGATGCGGCGACCGATACTGGGCGCAGCATCGAATCCATTCTGGAGACCATTGCTTCGATGATGGCGCAGCAAGCTGCGGTCACGAATCGCTAACTAGGAAATCTTATAACCCAGAGAGGCGGCTGCGGCCGCCTCTTTTCAGTCGCTAGTCGCCAGTCTCCAGTCGTCAGCAAAAACAAAATCAGAGCCGGCCCCCTCCCCGTACTTAGTCGCAGTCGTTGACTATTTCGTCTCCTCCAGACTTCTCCACTCCGATTGAGCAAGGGAGAGTTTTGCTGACGACTAGCGACCGGAGACTGGCGACTAATTACTCCCATCAGTTACCATAGACACGAGCCCGGAGCAGCGGCTTTCGGGATCCCCCGCGTCCAACTAATTTTATGAACAAGACGTTTGGTCTGTTGGTTCTTTGCATCCTGCTCTCTGCGGGTGCCTCGGTCGCACAGGATGTGAACCCGGCCCTGCGGCCGCCCAAAGGCGCTTCTGTCGCCATCGTTATCTTTGAGGATCTGGAGTGTCCTGACTGCGCGCGGGCGGCGCCGTTGGTTGAGGAAGCCGCGCGGACTTACAAGATCCCCGTGGTGCGGCATGATTTCCCGCTGCCGATGCATCCCTGGGCCTACGACGCGGCCATCCTGGCGCGCTACTTCGATACCCGCTCGAAAGCCATGGGGAACGAGTTTCGGGACACCGTCTTCAAACATCAGATTGAGATCACGAAAGAGACGCTGCGCCCGTTTGCGGAGAAGTTTGCGGCAGCGCACAAAATCGATCTGCCTTTCGTGGTCGACCCCGATGGTAAGTTCGCCAGGCTCATCGAAGCGGATCGTGCGGCGGGTAACCAGCTGAATCTGCAACATACCCCGACGCTATATGTAGTCAGCAACAAACATACGGGCACGCCGTTCGTGGAAGTTGTGGACCGCAACCAGCTTTTTCAGCTTATCGATACGATGAAGAAAGAGTAGCTGGGAGCGTATCGGAGAAATCCCTGAGCCGTTTCGCTCACGAAGGTATTGAACTTAAGCACTTGAAAACATGGTAGTTAGTATCTGCTGGGCGAACGATTAGCTATTTCTAAGGGATATAACGTAAAATAGAAGTGCGTTTGATCTTTGCGGTTCTATGCACTCTGCAGTTTCTCCGCTTACCGGCGTGACCTGCCTGCAACAGTCCTGCGAACATTCAGCGCAACATTCAAGATAAAGGAAACAAAGCAACACCATGGAAACAGGAACAGTAAAGTGGTTCAACGACGCCAAGGGTTATGGATTCATTAGCCGCCAGAACGGGGAAGACGTATTCGTACATTTCTCCGCGATTCAGGCCGGTGGGTTCCGCAGCCTCCAGGAAGGTCAGCAAGTACAGTTCGATGTGGTCAAAGGCCCCAAGGGCTGGCAAGCTGAGAACGTGAAGGCGGTCTAACCACTTTCGCAGGCTAAAAATTGAATCAGGGGGCAGCCGAGAGGCTGCCCTTTGTAATGAAAGGCTCTAGCACTCAGGCTCTAGCGGTTTTTCAAGGGTTCGGACAGGCATCCCCGGCTCCCGACTTTCCCCGTCAGTTTAGTACCGTCCAGCTTCGTCGCTCCCTGCTTGCGACTTTCTGTGATCTTGTTCATCATTGAAAACATGCCTCGTAAGTTCGCTGCCCTTCTGTTCGTTCTCCTAGCTTCCACAGCCTGGGCCGGCATTGTGGAGGATGTTCGCCTCTCGCTCTCGCAAAAGAATTTCAATTCTGCAGAGTCGGAGCTCAATGCCTACAAGGCAAAGCTTGGGGTGACGCCGGAGTATGTGGAAGCGCTTTCCTGGATGGGACGCGCCGCTCTCGAAACAGAGCAGTACTCCCAGGCTGATAGTTACGCAAAACAAACCCTGGATTCGGCCGCGGCGCTGCTCAAAGGCCATTCCGTGGATTCCGATCCACATCTTTCGACGGCCGTTGGGGCTGCGTTGGAGGTGGAGGCGCTCTCGCTGGCTGGACGAGGGCAGAAGACGCAAGGCATCGCGCTCTTGCGCCGGTCGCTGCAGACTTACGGGAACACCTCGATTGGGGCGCGGATTCACAAAAATTTGAACTTGCTCACCTTCGTGGGACAGCCGGCTCCCGCATTGAAGTCGGGAGAATACCTGGGATCGCGCCCAGCTTCGCTAACACAGCTGAAGGGAACGCCGCTGCTGCTGTTCTTCTGGGCGCACTGGTGCGTCGACTGCAAGGGCGAGGGTCCGATCCTGGCGCGCTTGCGTTCCGAGTTCAAGGACCTGACCATCATCGCGCCCACAAAACGCTACGGATATGCGGCCCGCGGCGAAGACGCAACTCCCCAGGCCGAGCTTGCCTACATCAACAGCGTCTGGCAGCAGTACTATTCCGGGCTGCAGGGTATTTCGGTCCCGGTGAGCAAAGAGAATTTCAACGTGTACGGCTCCAGCACGACCCCGACGCTGGTGTTGGTCGACCGCGCGGGAAAGATCGCGTATTACCATCCAGGGGCCGTCCAGTACGACGAACTGCGCGCGGCCATTGAAAAGGTTGTGAAGGGCTAACGCCCGACTTCGCCTACAACTCCTACGCGAATTACGTAGGCCCAGACCCCCTCGTCTGGGTGGCCGGGCGCCAGCCCGGCGGGTTTTGCCTGTCGGCTGAGCCCTCAAATCGGCGAACTCGTTATGCATTTTTGCGGTTGTTGCATCGCTGCCAAAGAGCGGAGCTTCGCTCCGCCCGGCAGACGTGGGCGTCTGCCCCTACGCGCACCTATACTGGTGCGTCCATGAAATCCGTTATTGTCGGCACCGCGGGACACATCGATCACGGCAAGACTGCGCTGGTGAAGGCTCTCACTGGCATCGATGCCGATCGTCTCGAAGAGGAGAAGCGCCGCGGGATCACCATCGACATCGGCTTCGCGCATCTGGAACTGCCCGGGCCGAACGGCGAGGTGTTGCGTCTTGGTTTTGTCGATGTCCCGGGCCACGAGCGCTTCGTGCGGAACATGCTGGCGGGCGTGGGGGGCATCGATCTGGTGCTGCTGGTGATTGCCGCCGATGAGTCCATCAAGCCGCAGACACGCGAGCACTTCGACATCTGCCGGCTGCTCGCGGTCCGCCACGGCATCACGGTATTAACGAAGTCGGATGCTGTCGATGCCGAAACGCTCGACGTTGTCCGCCTGGAAGTCGAAGAATTCCTGCGAGGATCCTTCCTCGATCCCACCCATTCGCCGATCGTCGTGGTAAGCTCGCTCACCGGCGCGGGCCTCCCCGAGCTGAAGCAGGCGCTGGCCAAAGTTGCTGCCGAGGTTCCCGCCAAAGACTCGAATGCGCTCGCGCGGCTGCCCATCGATCGCGTGTTCACGATGAAGGGCTTCGGGACGGTGGTCACGGGCACGCTGGTTGCGGGTACGATCCGCAGGGAAGATGAGTTGGAAGTTTTTCCAGGCGGCAAGCGGGTGCGCGTGCGCGGCGTGCAGGTACACGGCGAGCCCGCCGAACAGGCCCTTGCCGGTCAGCGCACGGCGTTGAATCTCGCCGGGGTCGCGGTCGAGGATCTGGCGCGCGGGATGATGCTGGCGCCTCCCGATACCTTCCGAGCGACTGAGCGAGCCGATGTTTCGCTTTCCCTTCTATCTTCCGCCAAGCCGCTCAAGGATCGCGCCCGCGTGCACCTGCACGCCTACACCTCGGAAATGGTTGCCGAGGTCGCGCTTTACGGCGAGAAGGCCATCAAGCCGGGCGAGAACGCGTATGCGCAATTGCGGATGGACGAGCGGACGCTGCTTCTTCCGGGCGACCGCTTCATCGTGCGGCAGTTCTCGCCGGTGGTGACAATCGGTGGAGGAGTCGTGCTCGATGCGACTCCGCCACTCCGCTCGAAGAAGGGGTATTTCCTCAAGATGCTCGACGAGGGAACGCCTGAGAGGATCACAGAAGGGCGGATTGCAAGGCAATCCAACCAGGGATTGACCGTACCTCAACTGGTGGCGGAGACGGGCTGGCTACCCACATCGATTCGGCGTCACCTAGCCGAGTCCATCCGTCAGGGGCAGATATTGCAGCTAGGGGATCGCTACTTGCACGGTGCAGTGGTGGAAGTGCTGAGGGAATCAATTGTCAGCGGCGTTACGGCCTTCCATAAAGAAAATCCCCTGGTTGCTGGCATCAGCAAGGAGCACCTGCGCGAGACTGTCGCAACACCGCCCGAGGTACTGGCGGCGATGCTTGACCTCCTCACTAGTGAGAAAAAATTGGAAGTCGCCGGCGACCTCGTCCGCCTCCCTGGTCGCGGCGTGGTCTTGAAAGATGAAGAAGCCGAATCGAAAAAGACAATCGAGCAGGCATTCTCCTCGGCGGGCCTCCAGGTTCCGGCGCTCTACAACGTGCTGGCCGGTCTGAAGGTCGACAAAGCTCGGGCGCAGAAAATTGTTACGTTGCTCTTGCGCGACAAGGTGCTGGTCAAGATTTCCGACGAATTGGTGTTTCACCACTCCGCGTTGCAGCAGTTGCGAGGACAACTTGCCGCCTACAAAACGAAATCGCCGAAGATCGACGTCGGCAAGTTCAAGGAACTCACCGGTGTCAGCCGCAAGTACGCGATTCCTTTGCTCGAATATCTCGACCGCGAGCGGGTGACACGGCGTGTGGGGGATGAACGGGTGATTTTGTAGCTCCGCACAAGCCTTTTCACCACAGAGGCACAGGGATAAATGCAATAAAACATAAAATTCACGAAGGATCTTCCTTTCATGCATTGCTCGGACGCGGTGTCTGGGACCTTGCAATTCGACTGCTTCCTTGAGCGACGCTCTTTCATCAAAAGCATCAGGAGGTGCCTTACATGGCGCGCATTCGCGGCGCGGAACCGTCTCAGCAGGGAACCTTCGGCGGGCTATTGACTCGGATCGTGTATGCGCTCACCAAGTGCAAATTGGGACGCGTCGTCATGCCGGCGCAGGTCACGGCGCATCATCCACAGATTTTGTGGGGCTACGGACAGATGGAGCAGTCGCTGCTCTCCAGCCGCCGCGTCGATACTGCGCTCAAGGACCTCGCGACCCTGCGTGTGGCAACGCTGGTTGGATGTCCTTTTTGAATCGACATCGGGTCTGCGGTCAGCAGACAAAACGGAATCACCCCGGAAAAGCTCGAAGCCCTGCCCAATTATCAGGAGAGTGGTCTGTTCTCCCCGACCGAGAAACTTGTTCTCGAATATGCCACGCTCATGACGCGGACTCCGGTCGAAGTGCCGGAGGCGCTGTTTGCGCAACTGCGCGAGATATTTAACGAGCCGCAGATGGTGGAACTCACGGCGACCATCGCCTGGGAAAATTACCGGGCGCGCTTTGATCATGCGTTCGGTATCGAGGGCGAAGGCTTCAGCGAGGGAGCCTTCTGCGCGTTGCCGGTGGGCGCGGCTCATCGGCCTTAACGGGATCCGTGCGGGTCCGTCTGCAGCGCGCTCGGCAAAAAATCAAAAGCTTTTAACCGCGAAGGTCGCAAAGAACGGCCGCGAAGATCGCGGAGAAAACCGGTGGGATCCAAACGGGCGGGCACAATGCATAAAAACGCGTTCGTTTGCGAACTACGGCCGTGATTGAGCACCGATATTTTGTTGCCGCCAGTTCCTTTGTGATTAAATCCTGCACGCATGAATTCCCTCGAAATTTCCAATGACGACTTCCGGCGCCTGGCCGCCGAGGTCGTCGCCCTCTCGGCGGAATATCTTTCGGTGCTCGACGCGCGGTCCATTTTCCCCAACACCAGCGGCGCGGAGACGGAGCAAGTTTTTTCGCTTGACCTGCCCGAGCAAGGGCTCGGCGACCGAGCCTTGGCCGACTTGCGCCAAGTGATGGAACGGGCTCGCGCGCAGAACGGACGTTTCTTCGGATACGTGCAGGGCGCGGGAGAGCCGGTGGCCACGCTCGGCGATCTGTTCGCCTCCGTGATCAATCAAAACATGACGGCGTGGCGTTCGTCGCCGGCAGGCGTTACCGTCGAGCGCACGGTAGTGCGCTGGCTGGCCGAGGCGGTGGGCTGCCGTGGTTTCCTGGGAACGCTGACGGGCGGAGGCTCCGCCGCGAACCTCATGGGCCTCGCCATGGCGCGCGAGACGAAGACCCCGGGCAATGAGCAGGGTTTGTGGAACAAGACCGCGGGCGTGGTATACGCCTCGGAACAGATTCACATGGCTGTGCCGAAAGCGGTCGCTATGCTGGGCATCGGGCGCGAGAATCTGCGCTACATCCCGTGCGACGACTCTTACCGCATGATTCCGTCGCATTTGGAGCGCGCGATCCGCGAAGATGAAGGGCGTGGGCGACCGGCAATTTCAGTGGTGGCCTCGGCCGGCACCGTGAACACCGGGGCGGTCGATCCGCTGCGGGAGATCGCGGAAATTGCTCACGCTCGCGGCATCTGGATGCACGTTGACGGCGCCTATGGCGCGCTCGCGGCCCTGGCGGCTCCAGAGAAATTCGATGGGCTCAACCTCGTGGATTCCCTCTCTCTCGATCCGCACAAATGGCTCTACCAGCCGCTCGATTGCGGATGCCTGCTCTATCGCGACGTGGAGAAAGCGCGCAAGACGTTCCGGTACACGGGAACCTATGCCAAGCAACTCAGCAGCGATCCCATCGAAGGCTTCGCGTTTTTCGAGGAGTCGATCGAGTTGTCGCGGCGATTCCGCGCGCTGAAGCTGTGGCTTTCGCTGCGCTATCACGGGCTGGCGAGTTTTCGGGCGGCAATCCACCGTGATCTGGATCACGCGCAGAGACTGGCGCGGTCGATTGACGGATCGCCTCTACTGGAGCGCCTGGCCCCAGTGGAGCTGAGCGCGGTGTGCTTCCGGCATCTCGCGAGCCGGGAAGCGCCGGAGGAAAAGCGGAACTGGTTCAATCTGGAGTTGCTGAAGAAAATCATCGGTCGCGGGAAAATCTATCTTTCGAATGCGGAGTTGCAGGGGAAGTTTTGTTTACGCGCCTGCATCGTGAATTACCTTACGAAAGATTCGGATATTGATACGGTGGTGCCCGAGGTGCTGGCCGCGGCCCAGGAAGTGCAGGCGTGAGACGCGCATCCCCTTGAAGGCGTGCCCTGATACGTGCAAAAGCCCGTCAGAGCTTCAGCCCCTTCAGATACTCGCGGAACTTGTCGCCAAGCTCTTCGCGCTTCAGGGCGAGTTCGACGGTTGCCTTCAGGAAGCCTAGTTTATCTCCGGCATCGTAGCGTCGGCCTTCGTACACATAGGCGTAGATTCGCTGCTCCCGCAGAAGCGCCATCAGGCCATCGGTGAGTTGCAATTCTCCACCCGAGCCATGCGGGGTACTCGCGAGAATCTCAAAGACTCGCGGCGTCAGGATGTAACGTCCGATGATGGCCAGATTCGAAGGCGCGTCCTCGGGCTTGGGCTTTTCGACCATGCTGTTGATCTCAAACAGGCGGCCGTCGAAGCGCCCATCCGCCGGCTTGACGTCGAGCACGCCGTAGGCGGAAATCGCCGGACCTTCTACGACCTGGGTGGCGATTACGGAACACTGGGTCTCCTCAAAAACGCGCATCATCTGCTTCAGACAAGGCTCCTGCGCGTCAATGATGTCGTCGGCGAGCAACACCGCAAAAGCTTCCTGTCCAACTAGTTCGCGCGCCATCAGCACCGCGTGTCCGAGCCCGAGCGCCTCTTTCTGGCGGACATAGGCCATGTGAATCATGTCAGAGATGGAATGCACGATCTTCAGCAGATCGGTCTTCTTGCGCTCCTCGAGCATCTTTTCGAGTTCATAGCTGACGTCGAAGTGATCCTCAATGGACTGCTTTCCGCGGCCAGTAACGATGATGATCTGGTCGCAACCCGCGGCCAGCGCCTCCTCCACGCCGTACTGAATGATCGGCTTGTCGACGATGGGCAGCATCTCTTTCGGCTGCGCTTTGGTGGCGGGCAGGAAGCGTGTGCCCAGACCGGCTGCAGGGAAGACCGCCTTACAAACTTTCATCGGCATAGGAGTTCGCTCAAAAATAATGACTTCAGGTTGAACCTAAGATGCGCCAGGAAACAATTTCAGCGGAAAAGTAACTGACTACAATAGCAGGAGTCGCGCTCTGCGGCGAAGCGCCTATCTTCCTGAGGAACGCTGGGAGAATCCCGTACCGTTCCAAAACGAACCAACCGCCCAACGGGCTGGTTTCCAATCGATTTTTATTGCGCAGGGAAAAAACGCCGCAATCCAGAGCAACCGCCAGGCATTTCTGGGAGATTTCATTTGGCGGAGCTTCGCTCGGCTGAGCAGACGGGGCGTCTGCCCCTACGTGGTTCGTGGCGTCCCCGCCCGTCGTTTTTGGGTGAGCGCGCTTAACGCTGCTTCAGCGACGCCATATCGATCACAAACCGATACCGTACGTCGCTCTTCAGTACGCGTTCGTACGCTTCATTCACTTTCTGGATCGGAATGACTTCGATATCGCTCACGATGTTATGCTGGCCGCAGAAATCGAGCATCTCCTGCGTTTCCTCAATGCCGCCGATCGCCGAGCCCGCCAATGTGCGCCGGCCCATCACGATGGAGGCTGCGGCAACGGCATTTTCCTTCTCCGGGATACCCACCACAATCATCGCCCCGTCGACCTTCAACAGCTTCAGATAATCATTCCAGTTGATGTCAGCGGATACCGTGTTGACGATGAGATCGAAATGCCGCTCCAGTTTCGCGAAGGTCTCGGGATCCGATGTCGCGTAGAAATGATCCGCTCCCAGGCGCTTCGCATCCTGTGCTTTGCGGTTGGATTGGCTGAGTACTGTGACCTCAGCGCCAAGCGCATGCGCCAGTTTCACGCCCATGTGTCCCAGCCCGCCCAGGCCGACGATGGCCACTTTCTTGCCTGGTCCCGCACCCCAATGTTTGAGCGGCGAGTAAAGCGTGATACCCGCACAGAGCAGAGGCGCGCTGCCATCGGCGGGAAGGTTTTCCGGCATGCGCAGAACGTAATTCTCGTCGACTACGATCCGCTCGGAATAGCCGCCATAGGTGGGAGTGAGCTGATCCTGTTCGCGCCCGTTGTACGTCCACGACGTCAGTACAGAACAGTATTGCTCCTGTCCACGTTGGCACTCGGGACAGGCTCGGCAGGAATCCACAAAGCAACCGACTCCCGCGCGATCCCCGACTTTGAACCGCTTTACCTTGCTGCCTACAGCTTTCACCGTGCCCACAATTTCGTGCCCGGGCACCATCGGGAAAGTAGCCTCACCCCACTCCTCGCGCGCCTGGTGAATATCGGAGTGGCAAATGCCGCAGTACTGGATATCAATGACTACGTCGTGTTCCCGTGGCTCGCGGCGCTCGAACGAAAAAGGAACAAGCGGGGCCTTGGGTGTCATGGCGGCGTAGCCACTGGTGGTTGTCCTTGCGCTCTTGGAACGTACGGATTCTGCCGTACTCACAGCAGCCTGATTCACACTCATGAATGCCTCCAACAAAACGATTATGCAGTTTAGATGACCGCGGCCCCCCGGAAGCTTCAGGCAGCGGCGCTGGGTGTGCCCGCGAGCTCTTCCAGCAGTTGCTTCAGGTGACTGAGGACTTCTTCCGCTGCGATTGCTTTTTGTACGAATTTCAAAGTCCCATCGGGGCTGAACTGTGTGCCGCGCTGCGAAGCCACGAATCGCGCCAGGCGTTCGGGATCGACCGTGGCGGTCTGCCGAAATTTTATGCTCACTTGCTCGCGTTTACGTTCGATGGCGTTTACTCCCACGCGCACGGCCAAAAGCTTCAGCTCGGCATAGTCCAGGAGATTCCGCACTGCCAACGGGGGCTCGCCATAGCGATCAATAAGTTCGGCGCGAACATCATGCAGTTGCGCTTCGCGCTCCACGCCAGCCACGCGCTTGTACATCCGCAGACGCTGATTTTCCTCAGGAATGTAATCGGCCGGAATGCGAATGTTGAGGCCGAGATTGAGCTGGGTTGCGACCTCCTCCTCCGGCATTTCGCCCTTCATCTCGCGCACGGCGCGGTCGAGCATCTGGGTGTAGAGTTCGAATCCCACTGCTTCGATGTGCCCGCTCTGTTCGCCACCCAGCAGGTTACCCGCACCACGCAACTCCAGGTCGAGTGCGGCGATCTTGAAGCCTGCACCCAAGTCAGAGAACTCCTTCAGCGCGGCCAGGCGCCTGCGAGCGATGGGTGTGAGATCGATTTCCGAAGGCAGCAACAGATAGGCATACGCCCGCCGATCCGACCGTCCCACGCGGCCGCGCAACTGATAAAGCTCGGAAAGCCCCAGCCGCTCCGCGCGATTAATGAGAATGGTGTTGCAAAGGGGGATATCAAGGCCGTTTTCGATGATCGTGGTCGCGACCAGGACGTCGGCTTCGTGATGCATGAACTTCAGCATCACTTTCTCCAGTTCGCCTTCCGACATCTGTCCGTGCCCTACGACAATGCGGGCTTTCGGGGCCAGTGTTTGCAGTTTCGCCGCAATCTCCCAAATACTGTCCACGCGGTTATGCACGAAGTACACTTGCCCACCGCGCTCCAGTTCCTGCTCGAGCGCCGACTGAATCAGTTTCTCATCCCAGTTCGCGACCACGGTCTGAATCGCCATGCGATCTTTCGGCGGCGTCTCAATCACGCTCATATCGCGCAGCCCGGCCAGCGACATGTGCAGCGTGCGCGGAATCGGCGTGGCGGACATGGTCAGCACGTCCACCTGCTTGCGCATCTGTTTCAGCCGCTCTTTGTGCCGAACGCCAAAGCGCTGTTCCTCGTCCACAACCAGCAATCCCAGATCGGAGAACTTGATGTCCTTCGAAAGAATGCGATGGGTGCCGATCAGAATGTCGATCTTCCCGGTTTCCGCCTTCTGCAGAATTTCCTTCTGCTGTTTCGCGCTGCGGAAGCGGCTGATCATCTCGACCGTGACCGGGAACGCCGCAAAGCGCTGCCGGAAAGTTTCATAGTGCTGGAAGGCGAGTACTGTGGTGGGCGCAAGCACCGCGACCTGCTTGTTGTCGCCGATGGCCTTGAAGGCCGCGCGCATGGCGACCTCCGTCTTGCCATAACCCACGTCGCCGCACAGCAAACGATCCATGGGACGCCCGGACTCCATGTCGGCTTTCACGTCCACGATAGCCTGCGCCTGGTCTTCCGTTTCGGTGAATTCGAAAGCGTCTTCGAATTCTTTCATCCACTCTGTATCGGCGGGAAATGCGTGGCCTTGCGCCATCTGGCGCTGCGCATACAGCCTCAGCAGTTCGTCGGCCATGTCTTTCATGGCCTTGCGGACGCGCGCTTTCGTCTTGGCCCAGGTCGCGGTGCCGAGATGGCTGAGTACCGGCTTCGCGCCTTCGGCCGAGCGATATTTCTGGATCAGGTCGAGCCGCGTAAGAGGAACATACAGGCGCGCCGCTTCCGCAAATTCCAGAAGCATGAATTCCGCCGGTCCATCACCCTGGTTGATTTCTTTGAGACCCTGGTACTGCGCGATGCCGTGCTCCACGTGCACCACGTAGTCGCCGACCTGCAAATCACGAAAATCCGAGAGGAAGGCCGAGACCTTCGACTTCTGCCGCTGCGGCCGTGAGGCCACCAGTTCCGATTCGTCGAACAGATCGCGCGCGCCGAATATAGCGAGATTCGCGTCCGGAAAAATCACACCGTTGGGCAAGTACGCTTTCACCAGCGTCGTGGTGAGGACATCCGCTGCAAAGTAGGCCGTCTCGTCGGCGTAGCTCTCACCGCCGCGGGTCCGGCTGCCCAGGCGGAAGGAAAGGTTGTACTCGGTAAAGATGTCGGCGAGCCGCTCAATCTCGCCTGTGTTGGGTGCGGCAAACACGACATTCTTTCCGCTCGCGGTCAGCTTTTGCACTTCCTCCAGCATGGCTGGAATCGATCCGTGGAAGCGAGGCGCGGGCTGCGACGGAAATTGAACGGAAGTTTCGATCTGGTCGGCACGGGTTGCGCCCAGGTGTCCAAGATCTGCGCCTGGCAGCTTCGCCAAATTCTCCCACCATTGCTCGGGCGGGTAATAGAGGTCCTCGGGTCGCACGAGATTTCCGATCAGACTGCGCTCGTGGATCTCGACAACGCGCGCCCAGGTGCGATCGAGTTCCTGTTTCAGAGTCTCCGGCTCGTCGGCGAATACCGCAGCCTGGGGCAGCAATTCAAACAGAGTCCGGCTCTCGCGGGCCACGGGTGCATAAAACTCCCATCCAGGAAATACTGTGACGCCGCCCGAGCGCACCGCCTGCTCGATGACCTCTTCATTTCCGGCAAGGCGCTTGCCCGAGAGCCGCACGTGAATGGCGCCCAGCAGATCTTCGCGCACCGGAGTTTCCGTGAGTGGCAGCAGCAGGGCCTCGTCCACCGGACTCGACGATCGCTGGGACGCCGGATCAAACTTGCGAATCGACTCCACCTCGTCGCCGAAAAACTCGATGCGCACCGGCCGGTCCGCTTCCGGCGAATAGACATCCAGAATTCCACCACGAAGCGCATACTGGCCGGGCATTTCGACTACATCGGTCGCGTCGTAGCCGACGGTGTTCAGATGCTGAAGCAGCGGCTCGGTGTCGATCGTCTCGCCGCGACGAACGGTGCGCGCCAAATCGGTGTAGTACTCGGTCGAGGCCAGCCTGATGGTCGTGGCTGCCACCGGTGCCACGACGATCGACACCGCCCCGGTCGCGATCTTCCACAAAGCGGTGGCGCGCTCTTCCTGGATTTCAGGATGGGGCGAGAGGTTCTGAAACGGCAACACATCGCGTGTAGGTAGCGCGGCGATCGAGTCTGCTTCCGCCGATCCGGTAAGCTCAGCAAACCCCTGCAACACTGGAACGAGGTCTTCGGCGGCCCGATTGTCGGAGACGACCGCGATCAGGGGCCGCCCGGTCGCTTTTTGAAGCAAAACCAGCAGCAGAGCTTTGGCGGTGGGAGTGAGCCCAGATACACTGATCCGCCCCGTACCCTCTTTGATATGGGAGGCTACGCGTGAGAAAGCGGACAGTTTTTCCACGTCCGCAAAGAGTTCGCGGACGAACGGTAGGGCCATTGCTCTTCTATTTTAACAGCGGGACATCTTTAACAGCGGGACATCGACGCGACCCAGAAGGTGACGCACCGACAAGGATCAGATCTGGTGACAGTGCTGCCCCGCTGAGTGTCGCCCCTACGGGACTTGGGATAATTTTCTCGGGTACCCAGCGCTTACGCGCTGGGCTAATGAATTTCGCCGCTCCGCGGCTGGATCGGGCGTCGGCAATGGCTGTGCGTTCTGCTATCTGTTGCCGCGTAATCATAGGACGTGCCACGAAATCCCAGGACGACTCGTGACATTTCGCATAAGCGGGGTGTTTCGCATCTGGGAGCTGGACGTCCCCAGCGCAGCGGACCGTATTCCTCGCCGCTGTGGCTGAGACGGTCGCGAATCGTTCTGCGAGGCGACTCAGGTCGATTGCCCCTCGGGAGGAGCATTCGCCTTGCCGTGCCTTTGTTTTTGTCGCGCATCGAGAGACTCGATCAGCCGGGCGATCAGGCGGCGGAGTTCGGCGGAGTCCGTTTCTTTGGCTACCAGCTCGCAGAGTTCCTCGACCAATTGTTCGGGATCGATGTCCATATCCTCCTGCACCTCACGTTTCTCGATTTGCGAGCAGACTAAGATGCGGCGAGTTCGCCAGCGCACGTAGGGTCTCCGCTGTAATGAGAGCAGCGAGGATTCCTCAGGCTGGAAACGGAGGAGAATGGAGTGAGAGGAAATTTTTGCCGGGAAGACCCGATTGTTCACACGAGTGTCCGATGGGACGATGAATTCGTGGCTGACATGAACGGGGCAGACCATGATCGACGCCGAACTTCTGCGGGCCATCTGTAAAGAACTTATCGCCGAAAAAGACCGCGAGAAACTGCAAGAATTGCTGTCGCTGCTCTGCGCCCTGGTGGATAACGATCAGGAAGAGGTTGACGTCAAGCTGCGAGAGCTGTCGAAGCGATATCCGTCTTTGAAGAGGACGCAAACACCGGACGAGAAACAGAGAGGGAGAAAGAAGAAAGCAACCTCAGCTCGAGAGGGAATTTGAGGTACCTGGCCGCGATCAGATTTGAGTGGGTTCGTCAGGATCGGGTTCGCGCACCGGGATGTCCGGATTTTCCGGTGCATCGGGTGGCGGCTCTTTCACCGGCGGTGGCAGAGGTTCCGAGGGGATGCGCAATAGGAAGTCGGTTTTCATAACAGGCCTCGATATGAGGATGGCTCAGAAGTCTTCTCTGAGCCATCCACGAACTTAGCTTGTGTTCACTCGGGCGGACATCGGTCGGAATCCGGAGAACATTCGGAGCGCGAACTGTAGACCGGAGAGTCTACATCCGAGTCATCGTAAATGTGCCATTCCCGGTGCAACTCGGACTCCCCGTCAGGGACCACATGCCGGTGATGGTATTCCCAGTGACTGTTCCGGTCAGCGTGAGATTGTTCCCGCCGGGAGATCCCGAGACCACGTTCATGCCGAACTTGCCGGCCACGTTGCCATTGAAGTTCCCGCCGAGCGCGAACGTGCCGCTTTCTGTCTCACCACTCACGAAACATGCGGAGTTGGTAGAGAAACTAAAGTTGCTGACGCTAAGCGAGCTGTTCGAGCTTTCCGTAATCGTGGTGTTGAAAGCGAGCACTTGAGCGCCGTGGGTGTCGGTCAATGATGCGGTCCAGTTGCCATTGACGTTGCTCGTCTTGGTGCCGCTCGTACTGCAGCCGAACAGAGTCAAACCGAGCGCAAGCATGGCGATCACCGCAAGGTTCATCTTCATCAACGGGGAACTCCTTGAAAATAATGTGGGCAGGATTTGCGTCATGGAAGAAGCGGCATTCTGTACGATGCTGGGTTTGAATGTCGGGCCGTACAGGAAACAGCTTAGATTCCGGGAAGTGCCACTCGGGCAAGGCGCTACATTACCTATGTGCCTCGCAACCATGATATTTGTGCTCAATACGGTTCCCCGTCGGATGCACCTCCGAAGTGGAAGGTTTCGGACAAAGTGATTTCGTCCACCGCCTGGCCTGTTCCCAACGGGGATGGGGATGCGTGCATCTAACGGGTAGCGAGGAGGCGTCATGACAATGTTCGACGAAACCTATCGAGTGATCGCGGTGGAGGAGCAAAGCTTGACCATTCGAGGCAATATCAGCGGTGAGGTATTGACGATCATGACGGCGGACCCTGAAGTTTCTCTGACCCAGGAAGATTATCGCGTCGGCCAGCTCATTGCCTTGAGCGATCCGAATGCCTCGGGGGTGAATTAAAGACGGCAGGCGCCAAGGGACTGGGTGAACTCTGCATCATTTTGAAAAGCGGCTAGGACCGCCAAGAGAGTCATGCGCCGTTTGCGCCATTGGTCGTATTCGCTATTGTCCAGAAAACAAAGGTACTCGCAAGGGCCTGTCGACTCCGGTATCTCCCGGATTGTGTCTTTATCTCGGTCCACGATATGTTAGGTTCACGAACGGAACAAGAGTTCCCGCGCCGGCGTAAACGCCCAACCCGCGTCGGCGCGGGGTTTTTTGTTTGCGTCTCTTCCTAAGCCAACCTGCTCACAATCCACGAAGAACAACCTCAACATCCTTACTGGAGCCGTAGAGGCTTGTGCCTGGCACAACGTCTGGGCTCAGGCGCGCGTGTGCTATGTTCCGTGGAGACGGAACCTGGAGGTGAGATGCCGGTTCAGGATAAGCCTGAAGGAACTGGGTCGCGAGCGAAGGCGGGCTGGGCCGCCGGGGTTGTGTTGGGGGTTGCCGTGGGTGCGTTGGGTGTCCTCGTCATCGCGCGTCAAGTTGCGTTCAACTGGCCGGGGCACTGGCTGGCACGCAGCACGCAGATCGATGTGAGCCAGCCAACCGTGGTGAATAAGATCCAGCAGTTGCAGAGACTGGAGACGGTTGTCTACACGATGGACAAGATCGTGAGCGGTGAAAAAGAAAACGCGATCTTACCCAATTTTCTCGCCGGGGACCGCCTTCTGATGATCGTGCACGGCGAGGTGATTGCCGGCGTGGATTTCAGTGCGTTGAAAAGCGGGGATGTGATGGTCGATGGGAAGAGAGTGCGCTTGCGCTTACCGGCCGGACAGTTGTTCTCGACGCGCCTGGATAATACGCGGACGCGGGTGTATTCACGGCAGACAGGATTGCTGGTGCCGGTGGATCCGAATCTCGAGAGCCAGGTGCGGGAGGAAGGAGAGCGACAGTTACAGCAGGCGGCACTGTTAGATGGGATTCTGAAAACCGCGAAGGTGAATGCGCGGGCTACATTGTCAAGCCTGCTGCAGGGGTTGGGATTTGAGAAAGTGGAGTTCGAGGAAAATTGAAATATTGGAAATTTTGTAATCTGGTCGTTGAAAGGCTCGGCTTCACCGGCGGTCGGTCGTTCCATACAAAAATTGGGCGAGCTTCGCCGGGGGGCGGACGAGGCGTCTGCCCCTACGTGAGCGTTTTCTACTTCCATTGGATCAGGTCCCAAAGGTTTCCGTACAAATCCTTGAAAACGGCGACTGTGCCGTAGGGCTCTTCCTTGGGTTCGCGGACGAATTCAACCTTTCGCGAGACGAGGGCGTGGTAGTCGCGCCAGAAGTCGTCAGTGTGCAGGAAGAGAAATACGCGGCCGCCGGTCTGGTTTCCGATGCGTGTGATTTGTTCAGGAGTGGCGGCCTGCGCGAGGAGGATGCTCGTCGCCTTGGAACCGGGGGGCGCTACCAGAACCCAGCGCTTACCTGCACCCAGATTCGTGTCTTCGAGGAGATGGAATCCGAGGACATTGGTGTAGAAGGCGAGAGCCTCGTCGTAGTTGCGAACCACGACCGCGACGTGTGCGAGGTTTTGAGGCATGGGTTGTCATTCTACGGTAGCCGCGGCTGGTGCGCCCGTCGGGAGTTTGTGGAACCCGGTTGTGAGGCATGCGACTCTACGCCTCAGTCGACTCTTGACCATCGCGACGTAGGAGGGTAGCCTCGCGGGGAAATTTCTGGCTCGTATTTTGAGGGAGGTTTTGCATGGTTCCACTCTCTGCGCTGTGGCTTCCGATCGTGTTGT
>Ga0209577_10002549_pt1 | contig 17476 bp, 18 predicted proteins | sample GraSoiAngelo_109_FD_185874 | JGI IMG/M metagenome (GOLD analysis project Ga0209577, IMG submission 185874) | Grasslands soil microbial communities from the Angelo Coastal Reserve, California, USA - 14_0903_12_20cm (SPAdes) (version 2) | ecosystem: Environmental > Terrestrial > Soil > Grasslands...
TAGCGCTTTACGTGAGACGCTGAGCCTCTCGGCCGGGCTGGCTGGGTCAGCAGAACCTGACTAAAGCCAGCGTCTCGCTCATCGTAGGAGGTTCGCTTCATGGGCGCTCCTTGCTGCACGCGCCGCCTGGAGGGAACGAAGCCATGCTATTTAGGAAGTGATGGGAAGTGAGATGCCATCTGATGGACAATGACTCCACCCGATCCTCTCGGTATACTCATAGCTATTGGATGCACTCCACGTCGGGAGCGGGGATTGGCAAAAGACTCCAACTTCCCTGAGACCTCATCTTTGATCATAGCAGAGTTGCTGACACAGGCAGGACATATATTCGTTGAGAGTGGAGTGAAATCCCGGTAGAGATATCGTCCAGTCATGCTGGTGCTCACAGGAGCACCAGAAAGGAAGAAGGCCATGCTAAACCCGCAGCCGCAACAGTACAACATCTTACAAAGGAGAGAAGTCCCAGACGGCGTCCTGGTTGGGCAAGCCCTGGCAGGTGATCAATGCGCCTTTGAGCTCCTGGTCAATCGATACCATCAACCATTAGTGAGCTACATCCGGGGCTTTCTCAAAGACAATGACCAGAGCTACGATGTCCTCCAGCATGTGTATCTGCAGCTCTATCTTTCCCTGCCGATATTATTAAGGAATGTATCACTCAAGGCGTGGCTGTTTCAGGTAGCCCGCAATCGCTGCCTGGATGAACTGCGCAAGAGGCGCAGGAGGGCCGAAGTTCCTTTCTCCACCCTGGAGCGAGAGGACGGGGAGGAGGGACTATCACCGCTAGAGGCCATCCCCGACCCCGAGCCTTTGCCCGAGGAGATGACCGAGAGGAGCGAGCTGCACGGTTCACTGCATGCGGCCATTGTTTCCCTGCCCCCGAAGTTTCGTTCGATCATGCACCTGCGCTGTTTCAGGCAACTGACCTTCGCGGAAATTGGGCGAATACTCAAAATGCCGGAGACGACCGAGAGGAGCGAGCTGCACGGTTCGCTGCATGCGGCCATTGTTTCCCTGCCCCCGAAGTTTCGTTCGATCATGCACCTGCGCTGTTTCAGGCAACTGACCTTCGCGGAAATTGGGCGAATACTCAAAATGCCGGAGACGACCGTGAAGACCACCTTCTACCGCTCTTTGCCGCGCTTGCGGAGAGCGCTCGCGAGTAGGGTGCAATTTGCATCCGTTTCGTAGAGAGCCTCACCACAAGGAGAAAAAAAGGAGTTCAGGCGCATGGTTGCACTTTCCATAACTATTTGATCTGAACCACTTCACGTCGGGCCCAGCTTATCCCTTGCGCAGCAGCGCGTCAGTCCTGGTCTGGACCGACTCCTGACGCTGACGTGCCAGTTCGGACTGGCACGCTTTGTGGTTGAGTTGCGTGGCGACCAGCACCAGTGCGATCAGGACGATCCCGGTGGCGACGAGGTAGGAGAAACCATATCCCGCAGCAAGCGAACCTGTCTGCTCCGTGCGGGCAGCAGCTAGAGTGGCCAGGAGGGCGAGTCCGACCGCCGAGCCGATCTGCTGGCTGGCAGTGAGCAAGCCCCCGGCCAGACCCTGCTCGCGCCGATCGACGCCCGTCGTCGCACCGATCGAGGCGGTTGGGAGGGCCAGGGCTATTCCCAAGGCGGTCAGCAGCAGTCCGGGCAGTACGTTGACGAGGTAGCTGCCCCCACTTGTCATAAAGGAGAGCCACACCTGGCCCACGCCCATCAAGGTCAGTCCTATGAGCAACAGGCGCTTGACGCCCAGGCGATCGAACAGGCGTCGTGTAGCGAAGGTCGAGGTCAGGATGACGGTCGCCGTTGAGGGAATAAGGGAGAGGCCGGTGAGTAAGGCGCTCTCGCCAAGCACACGCTGCATGTACAACGAGGTGAAGTAGACGTAGGCGGCGAGCACCGCACCCATGAACAATATGGCTCCCACGGCGGCGCGGTGCGTCGGCGACGAAAAGTAGCTGAACGGCATCATCGGAGCGGCCGTGGTGCGCTCCACCAGAATAAACACCACGGCGAGCAGCACAGCGGCTCCCAGCGCCAGCACCGTTCCCAGCGATCCGAAGCCCTGCTGTTGCCCGCTGCTGAGTCCATAAATCAGCGCGGCCGCCGATACCGTAACCAGAGCAGCACCCAGCACGTCGATGCGCTGTCTGCCGGTCCTCTTGTCATCAGGAATCACACGCGGGATGAGCAGCAGCAGGACCGCGATGATGGGCAAGTTGACCAGGAAGATTGCGCGCCAGCCAAGGTATTGGGTGAGCACTCCCCCGGCAATCACCCCGGCTGACGCGCCGGCGGCTGTAGTTGCCTGCCAGATGCTCAGCGCCCGGTTGCGTGCTGCTCCCTCAGCGTTGGTGGTGGTCAGCAGCGACAGCGCCGAGGGAGAGACGAACGCTGCTCCAGCACCCTGCACAAAGCGCGACAGGATCAGCATGAGTGGGGAGAGGGCCAGGCCACAGGTCAGCGAGGCGAGCGCGAAGAGCGTCAGCCCCAGCACGAGCAAGCGTCGTCGTCCCAGCAAGTCACCGGCACGCCCGCCAAGCAGCAGGAGCGATCCGAAGGTCAACGCATAGCCAGTCACCACCCACTGTAAGTCGGCGGCAGCGAATCCCAATTCCTTCTGGATGGTCGGAAGCGCAACATTGACGATGCTGAAGTCCAACTGAAGTACGAATTGCGCAGCGCAAATCAACGCGAGCCCACTGACGGCTGGACGCCGGATGATAGGTTGTGTTGAAGCACTCATGGTTCCTGTCCTTCCAATCACCTGTGATGCTGCACTAGCTCTTGAGCCCCTGGGCGTATCGCCTGGCAATGTCGTCCCAGTTGATAGCTCCTTTGCCTGGTGTACTCTCGACACTTGATGCTGCTCACTATTCTTTTTGCTACCTTGAAAGCCATCCTGCCAACGCACTGCGTGCTACACTGCGTGTCAGGCAGGATGCAAGGTAGTATTCGGACGAACGGACGTGAAGCAAACCAGCGGCTTCACGTCAATGTGATGAGAAGTTTCATAACCCATTCCCTGAATGAATCACCCTCTTCCCAATGAAGAGTCTAGAAGAATATCCGGGAGAAGTCACTGACCATCAGATGGCATCTCACTTCCACTTACTTCTCTCCTGTATGTCTAGTGGAAAGGGCAGGTGCGAGAACCTGAATTTTCTGCTCACCAATCATCTGGTGTTTGTCGCAGGAGAGAGCTCAATCGCCCCCGGCGCGTGCAACGTCGTCTGCGCCTCGGTCAATCCCTTCACCCCTGTAATATCGAGCCGCTCATAGGGTCGGTCGCGTCGCAGCGTGCGCAGATACTCGCCCCTCTCGAGGTTCCAGAGCGTGATAGCCCCGCCATCTCCGCCTGACCCAAAGTGACAAGCCAGAGATGAGAAGTGATGGGAAGTGACATGGCATCCGATGGACGCTGACTTCCCGCGATCCTCCCAGTATACTCAGATCAGTTGGATGCGCTCCAGGCGGGTCCACGCTGGTTGCAGGGGGTCTGGGGAATGGCTGAGGGGATGGGCCTTGAGAGGATAATTGAGCGAATATATATGAAGGAGTAGACTGTGGACACAACAATACGCGCGCAAGTGGCTATTCCAGCACGTATAGATCGGCTTCCCGTGAGTAGGGAAATCTGGGGTATTATGCTGCTTGCCGGTGTGGCATGGCTGATCGAGTCATACGATGTTGGTGTCATCGGCAGCGTGCTTCCATCGCTCCAGAAGGAATTTCAGCTCGGGGCTTTTAGCGTCGGGCTGCTCGCGATTGCATCGACCCTTGGCATCGTGATCGGTGTCATTCCCGCTGGCTGGATGGCCGACACCATTGGCCGCAAGAAAATCCTCATCATCGGTACAGCCTGGTACTCGGTGTTTTCTTTGCTCTGTGGGTTCGCACCCACGCCAGCCGCCCTTGTGGTCCTGCGCTTTATGGCGGGCCTGGGCATGGGTGCCATCTTTCCCATTCCCTATGCTATGGCGGCAGAACTCACGCCACGGCACTTTCGAGGAGCAATGACGGCTGTACTCGACTCGTTTCTCTCGGTCGGCTACTTCGCGGCACCGCTCATCGCCTTTGCCGTCATTCCGAGCATGTCACAAGATATGGGATGGCGCGTGCTCTTCTACATCGGTGGCTTTCCCCTCCTCTTTGTTCCCGCGCTGCTGAAGTGGATGCCGGAATCGCCGCGCTGGCTCGAGGTCAAAGGACATACCCGCGAGGCTGATGCCATTGTGAGCAAACTTGAGCACGACATCGAGCGCAGAACCGGGGAACAACTCCCCCCACCACAGATTGAGGCAAAAAGTGATACCGGCAATCTTGACGCTGGAGCGAATAGGAGCACCAGGCAAAGAGGGCGTTACAACCAGATTTTTCACCGCCCCTACCTCAAGCGCACGGTGATGATGTGGGTGGCTTTCTCTTGCATCTTGTTCATCTTCTACGCCATTCAAACCTACACACCCACCGTGTTAATTCAACAAGGCTACGCCAGTGCAACAGCCTTCCTGCTCACCGCGATCATCGTTGTCGCCTCCATTCCCGGCAAATACGCTGCGGCCTTTGCCGTTGAGCGGTTCGGGAGGAAGGCCACGCTCATCTGGTTTACAGGAGCTGCTGCCGTAGCTGCGGTCCTCTTCGGCTTGTTGCACAATCCCGTGCTGTCGCTCTCTTGTGGGATCATTCTGGCGTTCTTCGGCATCGGCGTCGATCCCGTGATCAAGATTTATGGCGCTGAGCAGTATCCGACCCGCATACGAGAGACCGGCATTGGCCTCTTTGAGGGCGTCGGTCGGTTTTTCGGCGGTGCGCTGGCCCCCTTCATCATGGCCTTCCTGCTCGCCGGAAGCGGTGTGCCTGGTTCTTACCTCTTCGTTGCGCTCCTGGCCCTCGTTGGCATCGGCACAGTTGCCGTGTTGGGCACAGAAACCAAAGGACGGACTATTGAACATGTATGATCTTCACAACCAACTTGTCCACTGGGCGACCATTGCTCCTGAACAGATCTGTATCGTGGAGGCCGAAACAGGCCGAAGCATGACGTACAGTCACTGCCTCTCAGCAGTACAGAAGATGCGGCAGTTTCTCGGCGTCCAGCCGCTCAACCTCATGGTCACATTATCAGGGGGGATTGCCGACGCGGTGCTCTGGCTCAGCGCGCTGACCGGAGGGCACATGCTCGTCCCCCTGGCTCCCGACGCCGCCGACGAAGAACGCGCAAGAGCGGTCGGTATGTACAAGCCAGACGTGCTGTTTGTGGAACAGGCGGAAGAGACGCAGGGGTTTCCTGGCGCGCTTGGTGCCCAGATTGTCACCCGGCAAGCATGTGAACTGCTCATCGAGCAAGCACGCACCGAGCGTATTTCTGCACTCCCATCTGTAAAAGGCTATGTCTGCCTCATGACCTCCGGCACCACTGGAGATCCAAAGGGCGTGATTCTGGATGAGTATCAGATCGCCTGGACAGCAGATCACGTCCGCACGAGTCACCGGCTTTCTCCCGCTGATCGCGGCCTGACCGCCCTGCCCTTCTTCCACGTGAATGGCCCTGTTGTTGGTCTCTGTGCCTCCATCATGGCGGGCAGCACCATCGTCATCGCTCGCAAATTCAGTCGCAGTCACTTCTGGTCCTGGATTGAGGGGTACCAGGTCACCTGGGCCAGCATCGTACCGTCAATTGTCACGATTTTGCTCGGGACCGACAAGCCAGCTTTCCTGCCAGGAGCGCTGCGTTTCATGCGCACGGGTACAGCGGCGCTGCCAGCCGCCAACCTGCACGCCTTCGAAGCGAAGTTTGGCATCCCTCTGATCGAAACCTACGGCTTAAGCGAGGCGGCCAGTCAAGTGACGGCCAATCCAGTCCCACCGGGACGACACAAGCCGGGCTCGGCCGGTCGGCCTGTCGGCGTCTCGCTGCGCATCTGCCGCCCCCACGTTGATGGAGATGAAGAGCTGCACGATGTGCCGTGCAGTGAGACAGGTGAGATCTGCATCAGTGGCCCCAGTGTCATTTCCGCCTACTACGGCAATGCGGACAAAGAGACCTTTCAAGACGGCTGGTTTCGCACAGGCGACCTCGGATATCAGGACGAGGAGGGCTACCTCTTTCTCACGGGTCGCCTGCGCGATGTCATTATTCGAGGAGGGGAAAACATTGCGCCACGCGAGGTCGAAGAGGTGCTTGAGACCTCTCCCGCTGTCCGCGAGGCCGCTGTCATCGGTCGGCCCGATGCCGTCTATGGCGAACAAGTGGTGGCCTACATCGTCGTGAACGGCCTTTGGAGCCCAGAGTTGGCCCAGAGGTTGCGTGAATATGCCGCCCAGAGGCTCAGTGCGCACAAGGTTCCCGTTGATTTCATCGCCGTGGATTCGCTCCCGAAAAACGCTCTGGGCAAAGTAGCACATCGGCTCCTGCAAGAAAGAGATGCTCGATCCTCCGTGGGCGCGGGGGAGGCCTCTGGTAGAGTCGGGCAGGGTGGGGAAGATGGAGTGGGGGGCCTTGTGCTCGCCCGTCGGGTGGGGACAGCCCAGCGTGAGGTAATAAAATGATCGCGCAGAACGACCAGCAAGCCCGTCCATACATTTATGAACTCGACCTCCTGCGCCCGGTCACAGCCGTCACGGTTGTTGCTGTGCATGTACTATCAGGAACCACGATGCTCAATCATACTCAAGCAGGATTGCAGGTGCAAAACGGCATCTTCATTTCCGTGTCCGTGACGAGAGATGTCTTCATGTTCATCACAGCCCTCGCCCTCACCTACGTCTACTTCGGAAGGCCGTTCTCAGGGAAGCGCTTCTGGGCGAAGCGCAGCATAGGCATACTTGTGCCCTACTGCATCTGGAGCATCGCCTACACCTGGGTGAACACTGCACAGCACTCGCCAGCAGCGTTTGCCAAACTGGCACTGTTGAATATTCTGACGGGCAATGCCTCGTACCAACTCTACTACATCCTGCTCACGCTCCAATTGTATCTTGTGCTGCCGTTGTTCCTGCTCTTGTTGAAGCACATCAAGCAACATCCCTGGAGGGCGCTGGGTATCAGCTTTGCCCTGCAAGTCCTGCTTATGTATGTTGATTACCGCTATCTCCAGCAGGGCACGTTGGCGTCTTCGGGCGTGTGGCAGGTTGTGGCAGCCTATCAGGATCGCTTTTTGCTGACCTACCAGTTTTACTTCATTCTCGGCGGGCTGGCGGCATTGTACTTGAAGCAAGCACGAGCGTTTGTGCTGAGCCATGGGAAATGGATTGTGAGTGGCTTCGTCCTGGCCCTGGCAGCAGTATGGGTCCACTTCTTGCTCCAGGTCGATGTCTCTCACGAATCGCTTGGCTATGCAACCTCTGTGTTGCAACCGATGATGACGTTCTATAGTCCAACCGTCATTGTGCTCCTAGGCTTTCTGGCTTGCCGCTGGGCTAGCTGGACGGATCGGCAAGGGCATCCAAAGGAGTATCGCTTCTGGCGTCTCCTATCGGATGCCTCGTTCGGCATCTATCTCGTGCATGTCTTCATCCTGACTGCGCTGTTGCAGCGGGTAGTTCCGCTCATGCCAGAAGCATGGCCTGTAGCTTTACGTGTCTTCCTCACCTGGTTCCTCACAGCGGGCGGAGCAGCCGGAATAAGCATTCTCCTCATGAAAACGCCCGTCTTGAGTCACCTGGTGGGACGGTCGGCCCACTGGCATTCGTCAGGGGATGCCAACGCGTTGCACGAATGGTTCAGTAACCCATTCCACCACCCACGCAAAGTGGAACAGGAGAGATCAGGTGATGCACAACATGTCTAAGGTGGACACAAAGATGTATCGGCCATTAGCACTCGATGTGTGGTGGATCTTGGGTGCGCTTTGCGCGCTGCTCGCCGCGAGTTGTAGCTCGTCTCCCTCCTCTTTTCCGAGGCCTGCCGGGACACCTTCGCCAGAAACAACGATGATCACGACACCCATCAGAAGTGCAGGGTGCGGCAAGCCTGCGCCCACGCCACCGGGAAGCAGCGTCAACGAGACGGTCCTCTCGGGCGGTTTGACGCGCACCTCCCTGCTGCACGTCCCATCAGGCTATCAAGCAGATTCCAGTGAAGCGGTGGTCCTGAACTTTCATGGTCATAGCAGTAATGCCATCCAGCAAGAACGTCGATCAGGAATGTCCCTCCTGGCAGATCAGCAGGGCTTTATCGCCGTCTACCCTCAAGGAGTTGTCGGCCCTGATGGCCGCACTGGGTGGGCCACAGGGTTACGAGGAAGACCACAGGTCAATGATGTCCTGTTTGTCAGTGACCTCCTCACTCACCTGCAAGGCATCCTCTGCATTGACCCACTGCGCATCTATGCCACAGGCTTCTCCAATGGCGCAGGCATGACGAATGTACTGGCGTGTACCCTGGCAGGACGCCTGGCCGCCTTCGCTCCTGTGTCCGGGTCGTACCCTCCCTATCCGGGAGGCTGCCATCCTGTCCGACCAGTACCTCTACTTGAACTTCATGGGACGGCTGACCCAATCGTTCCCTACAACGGCAGCATGCGCAGGCAGTTACCACCCATTCTTGCCTGGCTGCAGGGGTGGGCAACGCGCGATGGCTGTATCATGGGGCCAACGGTTTTCTACAAACAAGCCAACGTGACGGGGCTGGAGTGGACACACTGCCAGGGAAATGCAACCGTTGTACAATACCGTATTCAAGGAGAAGGCCATCGATGGCCTTCTCTTACCTTCAAGGAGCCAGGAGGAACTACTGGAACTCTTGTAAAAGCCCTCAGCGCTTCGGCCCTGATCTGGTCGTTTTTCCAGCAGCATCCTCTGATTATTAGTTAAAGGAGACATAACATTATGTTCGAGGCAAACAGTCAAAATGAATTACTCTCACCTTCCCAGAATCCGCTGGAGCCACCCCTTCAGCATTCTCCGGAGCCACCCAGAGAGCAACCGCGACAAGGCAGGGGTGGTTTGCGGACTGGAGCGATCATCGGCTTGATCCTCCTGCTGATCGTGGTCTTCGTCATCGGGGGCTTCGCTGGTTGGGTCTACGCAGGGACGAAAAGTAGCTCTTCGGGTTCCACCCTGAATGCAACCGCGCTTGATACGCAGCGAGAAAGCGTCGCGGCGAAGGTGAAACCGACTATCGTGGAGGTGTATGTCACCCTGGCAAAAGGGGCGGCGCTGGGCTCTGGGGTTATTGTCAACAGTCAGGGATACATTGTCACCAACAACCATGTGGTGAGCGGAGCTACGACGATCCAGGTGATCCTCTCCAACGGGACCAAGGAAGCGGCACAGCTGGCAGGGGCGGATGCGGCCTATGACCTGGCGGTCCTCAAGATTGCTGTGCCACAAGGAGGTCTTTCGGTCGCGACACTGGGAGACTCCACGCAGTTGAAGGTGGGGCAAGAGGTGCTGGTCATCGGGAACCCCCTGGGCATTACGCAAACAGTGACCAACGGCATCGTGAGTGTGCTGAAACGGAGCGTCTCCGAAGGGCAAGGCGGACCCACCATCCAGAATGCGATTCAGACCGATGCCCCGATTAACCCAGGCAACAGTGGAGGAGCGCTGGTGGACTTGCAAGGCCACGTGGTTGGCATTCCGACGCTGACGGCTATTGATCCCGAGTTCAACACACCGGCCAATGGCGTCGGGTTCGCCATCCCCGTCAATCGCGTCAAGACCATCCTGCCGCAGTTCATTCAGACCGGTAGTAGCAGCTAACCAGGGTGAGCGGCCTGCGTATCTGGGCCAATATCGACCCAACGCAGTCCGCTCAGGACGGGTTGGCCGTCGATACCGGGGCGCTCATTGCCGATACAACAGGAGAAGGTTTTCCCTCATGGAGGGATGTGTGAGCAACGTGATCAGGTCGAAGGTGTCTTTGAGCTGTAAACGAATGTGTCAATCAGTCTTGAACGGCCTCATGCGTGAACGCAAATCGGTCGAGTATATCGAAGCAAATGAAGAAAGGAAGCAAACATGAGTACCTCTGACACAGTTCGGCAGCCGATCCGCAGCACCATCCCGGCACGTCTGGACCGCCTACACTGGTCGCCCTTCCACACCCGCATGGTCATCGGGCTCGGAGTGGCTTGGATCCTCGACGGGTTGGAGATCACCGTTGCCAGTTCGATCGCCGGGGTTCTCACCCAGGGCAACACCCTTCACCTGACCACGGCTCAAGCAGCAGCGATCGGCTCTGTCTACCTCATCGGTGAGGTAGTCGGCGCGCTGCTGTTCGGGAAGTTGGCCGACAAGCTCGGACGCCGCAGCCTGTTCATGGTGACCCTGGGCGTGTACTTGCTCGGCAGCGGTCTGACGGCGTTCACCTTGGGCACAGGCACGGGCTGGCTCATCTACATGTACGCGACCCGGTTGCTCGCCGGCGCCGGCATCGGCGGTGAATACGCGGCCATCAACTCGGCCATCGACGAGATGATGCCCTCACGCTATCGGGGACGCGTCGACATCAGGATCAACGGCACCTACTGGGCCGGGTCGATCCTCGGCTCGTTCGTGGCCTTTCTGCTGCTGAACGCGCTGCCAGTGAGCGTCGGCTGGCGGATAGGGTTCCTGGTCGGTCCAGCCCTGGCAGTCGTGATCCTGCTGGTGCGACGCAACCTTCCCGAAAGCCCTCGCTGGCTGATCACCCACGGCCGCCTCAAAGAGGCCGAGGAGACGATGCGACAGATCGAGGAGGTGGCGACGAGCGGCGGGCAAGTGCTCGCGGCGGTCGACGACAGTGACGCGATCGTGCTCCAGCCGGAGAAGGAGTACGGCTACCTGACGTTCCTGCGGCTGGTGTTCCACCAGTACCAGAAGCGTGCCATCCTGGGCGCATCCTTGATGATCACCCAGTCGTTCCTGTACAACGCGATCTTCTTCACCTATGCACTGGTGCTCACCAACTTCTACCGGGTGAGCGCCAACGCAGTGCCAGCCTACGGTCTGGCGTTCGCGGCCGGCAACTTGACTGGTCCTCTCCTGCTGGGGCATCTCTTCGACACATGGGGGCGAAAGAAGATGATCGCCGGCACGTACATCCTGTCCGGGGCCCTGTTAGTCGCCAGCGCCTGGATGTTCGATGTGGGCCTACTGAACGCGGTAACCCAGACTGTTGTGTGGATCGTCATCTTCTTCTTCGCCTCAGCGGGGGCGAGCTCGGCCTACCTCACGGTCAGCGAGATCTTCCCAGTGGAGATCCGCGCCGAAGCCATCGCGGTGTTCTTCGCTCTTGCCCAGGCGGCCGGCGCGCTGGGCCCGGTGTTCTACGGGGCCTTGATCGGAAACGGCTCGAACCGCACGGGCCTCACAATCGGATACCTCATCGGCGGAGGCATCATGATCCTGGGCGGGCTGATCGAGGTGCTGTACGGGATCAACGCCGAGCGCAAAGCATTGGAGTCTGTCGCACGACCACTCACCCAGGTATCCCGCTAGTCACCGAGGTGTCGAACTCGGTCCTCTTCTGGAGCACGACCTGCTGACGCCCTCGCCCAGACGGTTCCGCCTGGTCGAGCGGCGCGCGGGGACCGTCGTCTGCATCGACACTCCGCTACCCCACGCTGTTCATCCGAACGGGAGAGCCATGTGCATCATTATCGGCTCGTCGGGGTTGCTAGCATAGTGCTCGTCTAACGAGGCTCTGGTGCGCAAAGCTGCACAGGGGGTGGATCAACCAGCTTCGTCGGTGGCTATAACCTGGGTCCTTATGCAACCACCTGGCGCGCTACGCATCTGCGCATCGTTGGACCCGCTGCAGCCGATCTGGGTCAATCCTTCGTCGACTTCTGGATTAGGCATTTCTTCCCAGGATGCGCTGGTAGAAGCTGGTTGGGAGGGTCCGGCTGAACATGAAGATGAAGACGAGCTGTTCGAGTTTAGCAGTTCAGCGGATCACGTTCAGCATCTTCTCCAGGCGCTTTCTGAGCGTGATCGAGAGGTGCTGACCTGTCGTTTTCTGCTCGGTCTCTCAGTGCGAGAAACTGCTGTACGGATGGGATTGACAGAGGGAAACGTCAAAATATCGCAGTTTCGTGCGCTCAAGCGTGCTGCTGATCTTGAATATGTTGTCAGTAATACGTGATTTTCTAACTAATAGAAAAATGATGAAGCTTACTATGGAACTTATTGTTTGTGTTGGCTACTTTGGTACATGTGTTTGCAAAATGATGAGTTTGCTCCTGAGTTCTTGATTTGTCTTGGAACAGTGGCATTTTGTAGGTCAAAGGATGTATATGAAAAGCAAAAGCGGTAGAAGTATGCGATCTAGCGAAGGAACTGCGTCGCACCAATTTTCCCCTCAAGGGATTGCAGCGCCAGGCCTTGCCCTCTTCCAGCTATCTGGAACTGATACAGAAGGATTTGGGACGCCGGATCTGCAAGCTGCCCGGCTCCTCCTCGCGCACCTGTAGCTTGCCTGCGCCTGCATCTTGTCCTGAAGTAACGCTTTGCTAACGCACATCTGACCGCAGGCTTGCGCATACCTCTTGAAAACAGCATCTCATCTTGAGCCACTAAACGTTTGGCTAACGCCACCCATGCTATTCTTCTTGAAGTCGACCTGCAGATACGTATGATAGCGATGGTTGCTCTGTCTGTCATGCAACGCTTGTCGTACAATCATCGGCTTGCGCATGCAGTCGAGAGGTTGACGTTGCTTACCCAACAACATGGACAAGGAGAATCAGAATATCAAGCCAACCAGGTGATGCTGCAGGGAGGGAAGAACGAATGAGCCGAGCCGAAGAGCGCTTAGGTGAGAGGGAAGTCACGCAGTCCAATCTGCCGACGCCGATAGCCAGTGATGTCCCAGCAAAACGAGCCGGAAATCTCGTGTTCACACCGGCCAAGTTTCTGCTGTCGAGGGACGAGAATACAAAGGCAAACTCAGCGCCACCTTGAGCATTGAGGATGGGCGCTGCTACCAGAGCCTGTGTTATCAACTGTTTGGCGGCTATCAAGAGTGTGCACGTGGAGAACTGGTAGCGGTGCGTTTCACTCCGAATACCTAATGCTCAGATAACGTCATTCCCTCTGTAGTCAGGAGAAGCATGTGATGATAACTCAACGATGAACGAAGAAAAGAAGACATCTAGATCGAAAACCAAGGAGAAATTGCATGGACGTCATTATCATATTGATTGCACTTGTGGCACTTGCTCTCGCAGCCCTGCGTTGGGGAGTCAAGAGCACTGAAGGCATATACAGTCCAGAATGGGAACGCAGACAACGCTGGTATGGCTTTCACGATTAAGGAGGACGCATGACCTCGCAACTTCTCACGCTCCATGAACAGACGCTGTTGCAGAGGAGCACTGCTTGTTCGCGCCGGAGCACATTTGAGACAGCTGCAGGACCACTCATCCTGCAAAGTTTCTGCTCACCAACCCTGGTCGCGTCGCTCAAAGCTGAGGGCGGATTACATGCGTTTGCGCATTTTTCTGAAAGGGAACACCAACTCTTGCTGGGAATAGCTGAGCGCCCGGATTGTGCGCTCACGCTTGCATACACTCCTGGCGGCGAGATTGTTGGCCAGGTGACACTAGCTCCTGCTGATACATGGTGGCAGGGAGTGGCCAATACGTACGAACTAGCGATTGAGGTCAGTTCACACTGGCGCAGATTGGGGATTGCTCGTCAACTACTGTCGCTCGCGCTTGAGCACCCTGTCGTGGAAGAGATGGTACTGGCAGCAGTAGGTCTCTCGTGGCATTGGGACCTCAAAGGTTCAGGTTTGTCTCCCTTTCGCTATCGCTCGCTGCTCGCACACATCCTTGAGCCCTATCACTTTTTCGAATGTCTGACTGATGAGCCAAATGTTGGGATGGATCCTGCCAACATCCTGCTGGTACGCATTGGCAAGCGTGTGGAGCAAGAGGTGATGGATCAGTTGTTTCAGCGCATGCGCTTTTTTTAGTGCTTCCGTTTTCTGTGAAGAGCCTTCTTGAGGGAGAAACACCTTATCCTCCATCAACTGCTCAAGAGCGTCTCATGAGAATTCACCCGATGTAGTAACTCTACGCGATAATAGGCGTTATCACGCGTGATGTGTTTGTGATATGACGATGCTATGCATTGTGCCTTCCCCTCTCAGGTACGATGTCAGCGCGGACAAGGAGTCCCGGCTTGAGCGGATCTCATGCATGTGAAACAGCACAAGCATATTGATGATTCGAGAGGTGTAGTTATATGCATACGACAGTGACAACTGTTTTGAAAAAAGGAGATTCCTATGCGTGAGTTGCTCACGGCCGCTGCCGTGCGGGCGATCCGCTATCTTGAAGGCCTGAACCAGCGAGGTGTTGCCCCTGATCCAACTGTCTTTGCCCGTCTCGCAGAGCTTGCTATCCCGCTACCTACCGATCCATCCCCTGCGGACGAAACCATGGCCCTGCTCGATTCCTACAGCGCTGCCACGATGGCGATGGCCGGACCACGCTTCTTTGGCTTCGTGATCGGTGGGGTGTTACCAGCAGCACTGGCAGCGAACTGGCTGGCCAGCGCCTGGGATCAGAATGCTGCTCTGGCAGAAGTAACACCGCTTCCTGCGAAGGTGGAGGATGTTGCTCTCGGTTGGCTGCGCGATGTGCTCGGTTTGCCGCCCGAAACAGGAGGAGGGTTCGTTACCGGCGCGACGATGGCGAATTTCGCCTGCTTGGCCGCTGCACGCCATAGCGTACTTTCGCAAGCAGGATGGGATGTTGAAGCCGATGGCATGGTTGGTGCGCCGGAAGTCGCCGTGGTCGTTGGCGAGGAGGCCCATCCCACGCTGTTCAAGTCCCTGGGGCTGGCAGGCTTTGGTCGTAACCGGGTGGTGCGCGTCCCAGTGGACAAGCAGGGCCGCATGCGTGCTGACGTGTTTCCTAATCTCTCCGGTCCCACCATCGTCTGCTTGCAGGCCGGGAATGTGAACACCGGAGCATTCGATCCCGCGCCCCAGATCATCCCCAAAGCGAAAGCCGCCAATGCCTGGGTGCATGTCGATGGAGCTTTTGGGCTGTGGGCAGCGGCGGCCCCCTGCAAAGCGCACTTGATGGCGGGCTACGCCGACGCCGATTCCTGGGCAACGGATGCGCATAAATACCTGAACACGCCCTACGACAGCGGCCTGGCATTTGTTCGCTCTCCGGATGTGCTGCAGGCCGCGATGGCGATTTCTGCGGCATACCTGCCCTCAAGCCCAACACGCGACCCAGCAAACTTCACGCCAGAACTCTCGCGCCGGGCGCGCGGGATCGAAGTCTGGGCGGCGTTGCACACCCTGGGGCGATCTGGGCTCGCGAATCTCGTTGAGCGCACCTGCCGCTATGCGGTGCGCTTTGCGGAAGGTTTGCGCGCTGCGGGGTACACCATTCTGAACGAGGTCATGTTCAATCAGGTCCTGGTGACATTCGGGGATGATGAGAGGACACGGCGTGTCATTGCCGGTATTCAACAGGATGGCACCTGTTGGTGCGGCGGGACCACCTGGCAGGGGCAAACGGCCATGCGCATCAGCGTGTCGTCATGGGCCACGACCGACACGGATGTTGAGCGCAGCCTACAAGCCATGATCCGGGTTGCACGCGAACTGGCGTAATCATCTTAGTCGCAGACAGGGCTCCACTTGCTGCTGTTGTTTTCCGTCATCGTGGCTCTCCCCAAGTTTGATACTATTGGCGAACCCCTGGACTTAAGCAGCCAAAGCTGCGAATTTCGATGTGCGTGTTTTGGCAAGCGGCTGTTCTTCCAGCCACGCTAAGACTCGCACCAAGTTGATAGCAGTCGCAATGATCAAGTGCTGGAGATGGGTTTTCTCCATCCCGCGGTAGCGGCTCCGGCGCATCCCAAAGGCTCGTACCCCTTGTGAGATTGTTCCTTCAATCCCAGATCTGGCTCGATATTTCTCCCAAAATGCCGGGTCTTTTTGGCGCTCTCTGACTGCTTGTAACGCCTGATGGTGCTCGCTTTCCACGGACTGAGATGGTCCGGCGTGGCGCTTTGGTACAGTGCGCTTTCATCGGACACGGCTTGCAATCTTTGATGGAGAACTTGATCTTGATGAGCCTTTTTGTCATAGCCATCAACGGCTCTCGTCCAACTCAAACTCTCTCGCCCCACTGGGCACGTCGCTTTGTGTGCTTCCCAATCAATCTGGAAGAGGCTTTCGTCAAAGCCCCGCCGCTCTTTCGCCTGCCACTTATGGTCAGCCCGGGTCGGCGCGATCAAATCGATGCCATACTCAGGCTTCCTCTGGACAAATTGCTTCGCCTCTGCATAATCCCACGGGTTGCGCAACGAGATGACAGCAAGCAGGTTGTGGAGTGCGGAGCGGCCTCACAAGTGATCCTGGTCACATCGTTTGCTTGGTGCTGACGTGGGAAAAGTTCCGCTGGAGCTGCAGAAACCATGCATGCAACGATGAACAATCTCGAGCCATTTTCCTTGAAAGGTGCATCTCGTTGGGCAACCCGTGGGCACAGATGTACTTGATCGTCGTTTCCCGCCTTCGAGGAAGTCTCTTGTGTTGTACTCATCACACACCTGCTTTTGCTTGCTTTCACGCATCTCTGCAACGTTTGTCCGGTGCAACCTTTCGACTTTTATCAGCGAGAAACCCGTCCGATCAGAGCGAGCGTCAGCTCATCTGGGATAGGCAATCTGGCTTCCGCGGCCCTCTTTCCACAAGCCGCTGGCCGTTGCAACAAGCCTCATCGACCCTTTTTGCCCTGACGGACGGGGAGCCGTCTTGCTACGGAGGTCACAGTTCCCTTTCCGGGGGAACAGGCCACATGCAGGCACTCAGGCTCTCCCACTGCTTCCGTCATTGTACCCCTTCCTGGGATTCCCTTTGCATTCTTGCTTCCAATTTATTATATGAGCAGGTTCACTTCATAGGAGGATGAGCCCAAATGGGCCCTTCCCCAAAATAAGTGAGCCTGCTTGCTGCAAATCTCTCAGATTTCTGATAAAATGTCATCAGCATTACCTATCAGGAGTATTCTATCCATGGACCCCAGAGAGATAGCTCTCTTCTCACGTGTGTTCCACCTACCTGCTGAAATCACCATGACATCCGTTGATCCCTCTCCCACCGAACTCGTCATGGGTGTGGCCTGCCAGGCTCCCTGTATGGAGTGCCCAGAGTGCCACCAGCCCTCGGCTCGCATTCATGGGAGCTATCAACGAACCGTCGCTGACCTGCCTTGCGCGGGTCGCAACGTGATCCTGGTTCTTACCGTACGCAAATTCGTGTGTGGGACACCAACGTGTCCGCGCAGAATTTTTACGGAGCGGCTCCCAGGGCTGGTTGATTCCTATGCACGCATGACCAGCAGGCTCATCGCGCTCGTACAAGCTCTCGGGTTAGTGGCAGGTGGGCAAATGGGCACGCGACAGGCTGACCGAACAGGTATCGCCAGCACCCCGTCCACCTTGTTACGCCATCTCATGCAGTTGCCTGCTCCGTTGACACGAGCGGTGCGGGTCCTTGGGGTTGATGACTT
>Ga0209577_10002554_pt1 | contig 17439 bp, 9 predicted proteins | sample GraSoiAngelo_109_FD_185874 | JGI IMG/M metagenome (GOLD analysis project Ga0209577, IMG submission 185874) | Grasslands soil microbial communities from the Angelo Coastal Reserve, California, USA - 14_0903_12_20cm (SPAdes) (version 2) | ecosystem: Environmental > Terrestrial > Soil > Grasslands ...
TTGGCGCCGGCCGCGTCGAATGACTCGGTCACGTAGCCGTTGAGGTGCGAGGAGTCGCTGCCCGTGTAGCCGTAGTACGCGATCGCGACATGGCCGGCCTGGTTGCGATCGGCGGCCACCTGGGCGTGGGGGCTGCCCTCGCGGACCCCGGGCGGGCTGACCTCGAGCGGTCCTTTCCACGCCTGCCCGTGATTCCTGGACACCGCCAGGTAAACCTTGTTGTCGGCACCCGGCCAGGTGACGTACACGTTCCCGGCCTTGTCGACGTCGAGGCCGACGCCGCCGATCAAGCCGGCGCCCGAGCCGACGTCGCCGGTCGGCACCGCCGAGTAGCTCCAGGTCATCGCCTCGTCGTGGCTGATCGCCACCTGCACCAGTCCCGCCGGGTTGCTACCGGTCGCCCCGCAGCCCAGCGGCAGGTACAGGGTCCCGTCAGGGGCCACACGCTGCGGCTCCTGGAAGTGCAGGCACCCAGGCGCCAGTGGCGAGGGCACCGCCGGCGCCCCGGTCGGATTCCACGTCACCCCGCCGTCAAGCGACTTGTAACACACCCGCCCGGGTCCCACCACGAACCACGGCGCCGGCCCGTTGACGCACGTATAGACGACATCCGGGTAGCCGGTCGGCTTCGCCCCCCCCGCCGGCGGCGGTCCGGCGGCGATCTTCTCGTAGTCCCCGCCCGGGCAGGCAAAGCGACTGACCGGATACCAGCTCGCGCCGTCATCGGCGCTCATGTTCATGCTCGAGCACACCGCATAGCCATACGTCTTTGACCAGAAGATCTTCGACGTCTTCGGATCGATATAGAGATACGCGTCAGCCACGGTGTTGTACTTGCCCTGCTCGGAGGGGTCGCACTGCTGGGGCAGGATCGCGCTGGTGCCCATGTAGCACCCCGGCTCGGCCTGCGGACCGGGAACCGTGAATGCCTGCCAGTGCGCCCCATCGTCGCTGGAGCGGGCCAGCTGCCACTCCCAGTTGGCCGCGTTGAACCACACCGTCCCCTGCTTGGTCACCCCGATCCCCGTCTCACCCGTGTAGAAGCCGGTCTCGGTGGCGCACGGCACCAGCGTCTGCGGCGCCGGCGAGACAGCCCTCCCGCCCGCGCGATACGCGACCGCGGGACGCGAAGGCACGCAGCCGGCACCCGAGGACCTTGCCTGCGCCAGCCCTGGCAACACGAGGCCGAGCGCCAGCGTTACGGCGAGACCTTGTAGTGCACTGGTTCTCATCTGCATCGCCTCCTCTTAGTACGAGTTCGGGACGGGCGCGGGCGGCGTCACACCGGACTGGGTGAGCGGAAGGTCGGCGGGCGAGTCAGCGGCGCCGACCCAGATCGTTCTCCGGCCGGGCGCCGGCTGCCAGGACTGGGTGGTCGTGTCCCAGTACTCGAACGCGCGCCGGTTTCCGCGCCCGTCGACATCGTCGCCGGGTCCGATGTGGATCGTCAGCTGCGCGGTCTGACCGGGTCCCAAGGCGACGCGGTCGAATCCCGCCAGGGAGCGGACAGCCTGCTGCACACCCACCGGCACTCTTGGCGCGGGGCCGACGTAGACCTGAGGCACCGCCGCGCCGGCGACGTTGCCGGTGTTGGTCACCTCGAAGCTGACGTTCAGCCCGCTCCCCGCCGGGCTGACAGACAGACCGGAGTAGCGGAACCTCGTGTACGAGAGGCCCCAGCCGAATGGGAACAGCGGCGCGACTCGCTCTTGATCGAAGAACCGGTAGCCGATGTAGATGCCTTCGGTCCATCGGATGAATGGGCCGTTGCCGTTGAGTCGCTCGGGGTGGGTGCCCGTGCTGTCGCCCGGGTAGAGCGGCTTGGTTTCGTCATAGCCGAAGATCGTGTCTGTCGCGGTCCTCGGCCACGTGCTGGTCAAATGACCGCTCGGGTCCGCCTGCCCGAGCAGAAGCCGCGCGGTGGCCGTCCCGCCCTCGCTGCCCGGATACCAGCCCTGAAGCACGGACTTGACACTCGAGAGCCACGGCATCAGCGTCGCCACGTCGAGATTCGTCACGACGATCGTGTTCGGATTGGCCGCCGACATGTCCTGGATCAGCTGCGTCGGGCCCGCGTCGAGCGTGTTGACGGTCCCGGAGTTCCCGCCGTTCTCGCTCACGCAGCTGCAGTCGGCGAACACGATCACCTTGGCCGCCCGCTTGGCCGCCGCCGCGGCGTCGGCCCGGTCGCCGCTGGCGCGCGAGTAGCCAAAGCGGAAGCTCGGCAGCGCCGAGCCGGGCTCACGGAGGTGGTATGGGTCGCTGTCGAACGAGCTCGGGGCAGTCCAGCTGATCTGGATCTGGTGCAGCCCTGCGCTGAGGCTGCCCGCGTGATACACGCAATCGCCGAGCCCGCGCTCGGTGTACCCCGACATCGTCGGGCTCGTCCCGATCGTCGCCAGGGTGGCGGGGGCGGTGCTCAGCGTCTCTGAGCTCAGCGACTGGCCGGTTCCCGGATTGGAGGCGAGCATGAAGCTCGGGGCTCCTTTGCCGCTGCACGACGGTGCGGCCACCGCGCCGGCGGCGTTTCCGCTCGGCAGCGGGATGCTGTACCTGGGCACGCTGAACTGAAAGCGGAACGTGTAGTCGTCTGAGGTTGCGACGTTGATGTAGCCCGTCCACGTGTAGGTGTGCCCGAACGCCAGCTGCCGATGGCCGGAGAGCGAGGTGAAATCGATCTGCGGGTCCACCTTGGGGGCACCCGGGCCGCTGGTCAGCATCAAGCCATCGCCCACCTTCGTCCCGTCGCTGGAGAGCACCGACCGCGGAACCGGCTCGCCATCGCTTGCCGTGGGGGCCGTACCCGGCATGTAGGGCAGGAAGGTGATCTTCGAGCCCGCAGGAGCCACTTGCTTTAGCTGCTCCAGCGGGCTGACCGCGTCTCGGTCGACGTAGCCATCGGCCTGCTCGGGCCCCGGATCAGCCGGCATGTATTCGGCCGACTCACCCACGACCAGCAGGCCTTTGCGCAGGTCCTCACTCGTGAGCGGCAACTCCCCGCCCGCGTTTTTGAGCAGCACCGCTCCCTCTTCCGAGGCACGCTCCGATACGGCGCCGTCCTGCGCCTTTATCTGCGAGGTGAGCCCTGGCTGCGACGGCTTATCCGGGGCGGGAACCGGATTGGCGGTGTCCTGCGCCGCGATCGGGTTGGACGGACTTAAATAATTTGAGTCGCCATCGGCGTGACCGAGGAGATGGAAGCGCTCCTCCTGATAGAGGATCCGCGCCAGCGCCGTCTCAAACGTCTGCAGCGACACCGCCCCGGACTCCACCGCCGCCACCAGCGGATCCCCGAAGAAGTCCTGCGTCGGCATCTCCTGGTCGGTGCCGCTGTTCATCGCCTGCACCGTGCTGTCCATCGCGAAGAAGTAGTCGCTGGCGAAGAAGCCGGGCCACTTCCAGAGCTGGTGAGCGATGTCGTTCTTGAGGTCGTTGTCACACGACAGCGCCCCCGAGGGCGGCATCAGATCGCTCGGCGGGCTCCCGGCCACGTTCGGCGCGGAATCCAGCTCGTAGCGCGCGTACGAGCACATCATCGACGCCGCCTCGCCCGGGCTAGGCAGAACGCCACTGCCCGAGGTCCCGTACTCGTACGGCTGGAGGTAGAGCTCGTGCCCAGCCTGGTCCTGCACCTGCGAGTCCTCGTCCATGTTCTCGCCGTTGTAGAAGGCGAAGTGCTTGACCTGAGCCATCAGCCCCTTGCTCTGGATGCCATTCACCTCAGCGGCGGCCAGCGTTCCCGCCAGCACCGGGTCCTCACTGAACACGGTCAGGTTGCGGCCCCAGTTGGGGATCCGGATGAGGTCGGACTGCGGCGCATACAGACCGGTGATGCCGAGCCACCGGGCCTCGCGCCCCTCCACCTGGCCCCAGGCGTTCAGCACGGCCGGGTCCCACGAGGAGGCCATCGCCACCCGGGTCGGCGGCGCTGTCGTCTGGCGCACCTGGGAGCCGTTCTCCACGTTCACGCCCTGGGCATCGGACCAGCACAGCGGTGAGATCACCGGTTTGGTCGCGGACGGCGCCAGGTTGCCGCCGATCGTGTTGCACGGCTCGGAATTTGTAAGGAACGGGACCGTCGCGATCCCGTGCAGGATCGTCGCGGCATTCTGCAGCTCGGCCGGCGTCGCAGGGTTACTGGGGAGCAATTGCGCGATCAGGCGCTTCACCGTCGGGGTGAACGGCGCGCCGGCGCTCATCGGCGGCGACACCCCCGCCGCGGGTAGCGCAGCCGGCAATGAGTAGGGCGGGGCGTCGGCCCGTGCGAGTTGTGCGCCGGCCAGCGTAAGCGCAACCGCGATCAGCAGGACATACGGATATCGCAGCAACCTCACGGCTCTCCTCCCTGTTTCACGGACCTCCTCAGGCTCCTCAACTGAGCGGCGCGAGGGTCACGGTCACAGTGCTGCCGCGACGGCTGGCGAGGACCGCCAGCCACCTCGCGCCCGGCTTGGAGACCACACGTCCGCCGGTGACACTCGCCGTATAGCCGTGCGGGTACTTGCGCGCGGGCACGAAGATCTCCGTCGCGGCATGCGCCTCGAGCTTCGCGCCGGGCACGGCCCGCGCCGCGTAGCGCAGGGTCATGGTGTTCGTGGAGCGGTCGAGCGAGTAGCTGCGCGGGGTGCCGGCGATCGCCTCCGGGTAGGGCACGACAATCGCGTCGAGCTTCGCCTGCTTGGCGTTTGTCTCCGAGCCGGGCTTGGTGTCGTTGACGAGCAGGCCCTGGCCGGAGCAGTTGGCCGGATCCTGTGCATAGCGGTAGTAGGCCCAGATCGTCCACGACAGGAAGTCCTGGTCGAACAGGTCAACCGTCGCGGCGTTGTCGTCGTCGGCGTCGTTGCAGCTGAACTCACCTTCGAACGCCGGCACATCGTGTGACCGGGCGTACGCCACGAAGTTGCCCACGCCGTAGTCGCGGTGCGGGCCGCAGGCCGGGTCCCATGGGTTGCTCGACGTGGCGGTCTGCGTGACCGGGCAGTAGTAGTGGAAGCTGAAAGCGGTCTGGCTGTCGGCGAACGCCGGCAGCGACGGCTGAAGCAGCCCGTTCTGGGCGATCCCCTCCGGGAAGATCACATGGTGATCGCCGGTAGAGCGGATCGCCGCGATCACGCCGTTGTAGAAGTCCGCCAGCGCGCCGGACTCGAACGTTGGGCACGGCGTGAACACCACGCACGGCGAGCGCGAGCCCGCGTACGGCTCGTTGAAAGGATCAAACCCGACGATGTTGCCCGCCCCCGGGCTCGCGTCGATCATCGACGCGACGTGCCGCCAGGCGTTGTCGAAGTGCGCCTGGATGCCGACGCCGTCAGGTGCCTTTGCGTTGTCCCAGAAGTCCTGGAAGTCGTCGAGGAAGTCCGGGCCGAGCGTCGCCCAGTTGGGAGCGCCGTCACCGCCGGCGCTCGCCGACCACACGTCCTGGTGGAAGTCGATCAGCGTGTGGATCCCGTACCGGGCGAGCAGCTGGTTGAACCGGATCACGCGCTCGATGTAGGCGTCGTCGTACTTCCCGGGCTGGGGCTCGACCCCCGCCCAGATGAAGCCGATGCGAGCGGTCGTGAAGCCCTCGCTGGCCAGGAAGCTCGCGTCCTGGGCGGTGAAGTTGTTCGGATAGAAAGGGGCGCTCTTGTGGACGATGTTCACGCCGTGCATCAGGACCACCCGCCCCTTCGTGTCGGTGATCCATTGCCCCGTCCGCTGCACCGGACCGGCCACTGGGTTGGCAGCCAGCGCAGCCGGAGCGGCGAGCAGCCCCGCGACGAGGAGTGCGGCAACAGCGAAACATCGAGGCAGCTTGATCGGTCTCATCGCCGTCACCGCCTCCGCTCAATACGCGCTCGCCGGCAACCGCGCGCCACCCACGTGCAGCGACGCTTCCAGCGGCAGATCGCTCACGGCCGAGCTGTCGCCGACGTAGATGCGGTAGCTGCCGGGGCCGATCACCCATGTGTTGCGGGCGGCGTCCCAGTGTGCGAATGCGGTCGGCGGCAGCTGGATCGACGCCGTCGTCGACTCCCCGGGCGCGAGCCACACTTTCCTGAACCCCTTCAGCTGCCGGGGCGGCTCCCCGGTTGAGGCGGGCATGCCGACGTATACCTGGGCGACATCGGCGCCGGCGCGGCCGCCGGTGTTCGTCACGGTGAACGTGACCGAGGCTCCGTTCTTCGTCGGGCTCACCGCGAGTCCCGAATAGCTGAATCTCGTGTACGAGAGCCCGAATCCGAACGGGAACAGCGGCGCGATGCCCTTGGCGTCATACCACCGGTAGCCGACCAGCAGCCCCTCGCTGTAGATCGAGTGGGGACCGACATTGTCTCCGGGCTTGGTGACGCCGGGGTACTGAGCGGTGCTCCGCAACGGGAGGTCGGCCATCGCGGCGGGGAAGGTTTCGGGTAGGTGGCCAGCGGGGTCGACGTCACCGAACAGGATCGCGGCCAGCGCATTGCCGTCCTCCTGGCCGGGATACCACGCCTCGAGCAGCCCCTTGACCTGGTGGAGCCACGGCATCAGCACCGGGCCGCCGGTGTCCAGCACCACGACCGTGTTGGGGTTGGCGGCCGCGACCTGAGCGATCAGGGAGTTCTGATCGACCGTCTGCGGAGTGCAGCCGAATAGCGCGCACGTCCCACCGGTCAGCGTCAGATCGTGGCGGTCGATCCCCTCGCTCTCGGAGTCCCCGGCGACCACGATCGCCAGCTTCGCCGCCTTCGCGGCCGCGACCGCATCCGCCATCGAGGTGCCGTCCGCGTACAGGACGGTGTCCCCGTCGGCCGCCGCCCGCTGCGTGATCCCCTGCTGCGGGCTAACCACCGGCACGACGCCCGCCTCCGGGATGTGGCCGCTGCCCCCGCCGTTGTACTCGTTCTCTGCCCCCGCCTGCCCGGCATCGGGCCCGATCAGCGCGATCGTCTGCCCGTGCCCGGTGACTGGCAGGATCCCGTTCCGGTTCTTCAAGAGGACGGTTCCGTCCTCCGAGATCTTCCGGGCCAGGTCGGCGTGTTGCGGCGTGGTCGCCGGCGCCGCGTACGCCTGCGGCTCGGCGGCCGGGGGATGGTCGAACACGCCCACCGTGAACATCGCGCGCAAGATCCGCAACACCATCTCGTTCAGCGTGCTCATCGGCACCTGCCCATCCTCGACCGCCGTTTGCAGAGCAGGGCCGTAATAGGTGCCCGGGACGACGTTCATCTCGATGTCCAGCCCGTTGCGCGCCGAGGCCACCGTCGAATGCGTCGCACCCCAGTCGGAGACGACGAACCCGTCAAAGCCGAACTGGTGGTCCAGGATCCGCTTCTGCGTGTTCGGGTTCTCGCACCCATACACGCTGTTGATGCGGTTGTACGAGCACATCACGCCCATCGCGCCGCCCTGATGAATCGCGGTGTCGTACTGCGGCGCGTAGATCTCCTCGAGCGTCCGCTGACTCACATCCGCCGAGTCGGCCGGGGGTCCACCAGCACCACGGTCGAACTCCTGGCTGTTGGCGATGTAGTGCTTGAGCGTCGCGATCACGTGCTGGGACTGAATCCCGGCCGTGGTCGCCGCCCCTCCCTGCCCGGCCAGGAACGGATCCTCGCTCAGGTACTCCCAGTTGCGGCCGTTCATCGGCACCCGGTCGGTCTCGATCGCAGGGGTCAGCTGCACGTCGATCCCCTTCTCCCACGCCTCCTGGCCGAGCGCCGCTCCGAACTCGTACTGCAACCGTGGATCCCAGCTCGCCGACTGCGCGATCGGCGCCGGAAACGCCGTTGTCCCCGTCTGCCCGTCGCCGACTCCCTGGCCGGAGTCGTTAAAGACGAGATCGGGGATGCACAGGCTCGAGTTCCCCGGGATATAGCCCGCCGCCCCGTAGTGGTAGTCCAGCGGGTACTGCTGGTAGGTCATCGCGATCTTGTCCGACAGCGACATCGCGCCCAAAAGCATCTCGGCGCGCCTGCCCGGCGACACGCTTGATTTCATCCACGGACACGACGACGCGTTCGCGGTCGCCGTCCCGCCGAGCAATAAAGCACCAGCGACGACCAAGGCGGCCGTCGCAATCCGCCAAACACGCATCTTGGCCTCCCGCTAAGACCTGGATCGGACGAGAAGTATGCGAGGGCAGCGCGAGTTCTGTCAAGAAAAAGCAAAAGATCCTGTCCAAAACTCGTCCTCGCGGCGAATTGAGGTACGTTTAATCCACACGCAGGCAAAAAGAGCTGTCGCCCGATTTCGTGCTCATTTTGGAAGAAAGCCTTTCGCCCAATCACAGCCTGGCCTTGCAGGCGATTCGTCGCCACGGACCGCTGACCCGAGCGGAGATCGGACTCGCCACCGGACTGTCGAGATCCTCCGTGCACGCCCTAACCTCGGAGCTACTGGCAGCCGGTCTGATCCGCGAAGCCGAGCACCGCACGACCCAGGCCCGCGGCCGACCGGCCCTGTCGTTCTCCTACAACGGCGACGCGGGCTACGTGCTTGCGATTGCCTTCGAGCACGACCGGGTGAGCATCGCGGTGGCGGACCTCACCGGGGCGATCGTCCACGAAACGACGGCCGGGGCCGACATCGGCTCGGACGCAGACCTAGCTCTCGAAATGGCCGCCGAGGAAGCCAAAGCGCTCCTCGGCGGGACCGCGACGAGCGCACGGTCGGTTGTGGCAGGCGCGGCGTCGTTGCCCGGCCCGGTCGACGTGCGGCACGGCACCATCGGTTCATTCTCGATCCTGCGCGGCTGGGCGCACGCCGATCCCGCGCGCCGGCTCCGCGAGCTGCTCGGTGTCCCGATGTTGATCGACAACGACGCGAACATGGCCGCCTACGCGGAAGCCCAGGCTGGTGCGGCAGTCGGGTGCAAGAACCTTCTCTATGTGAAGGCATCGACCGGAGTGGGCGCCGGGCTGCTTCTGGATGGACACATCTACAGAGGCTCGGCCGGGATGGCAGGCGAAGTCGGCCACGTGACCGTCGATCCCGCCGGGAAGATCTGCCGCTGCGGAAGCAAAGGGTGTCTCGAGACCGTGTGCGGGATCGGCGGGATCACATCTGCTCTAGCCACCACCCACGCCGACGGCATCACCCTCGATCAGGTGATCGAGCTCGCGAGCGGCGGCGACGCCGCCGCCGAGCGTGCGCTCGCCGAGGCCGGGACCGCGCTCGGGCGCGCGATCGGCGAGGTAAGCAACGTCCTCAACCCGTCGCTCATCGTGCTCGGCGGCGAGCTTGCGGCGGCTGAGGACCTGGTGCTCGATCCGCTAAGGGCGTCGCTACGACGCGCGGCCATGCAAGTGGTCTCACGTGACCTCGAAGTCAGGACGGGCGCGCTCGGTACGCGCGCCGAGCTGATCGGCGCTGCCGCGCTCTGCACGGCACACCTCCACGGCGACGTCCCCGCATCCCTCGCCGCGCCAGGCTGGCAGCGACTCGAGGCAAGAGCGTAGTCGGGCTGCCGCTCGAAGCCGGTCCGCGTTCGGTCGCCGTTGATGCCTGCGGCGTGACCAGAGACGGGTCTCGGCCGCAGCAGCCAGCGGGTTGCATCGCCTCCCTGCTGTCCGCGCGTTGCGGGTGCGAGGCATCCAATACGGGTCGAGACCTCCTTCGCCGCGGATGGGAGGACTGCCGCTGGGCCGGCGCATGCAGAAGCGGTCGAGGGCCCCGGTCGGAGTCCTCGCCTTCTCCTCGTCGTCCACGTTACGGGCGAACGGGGGCGGCGAGGGAGGAGGCGGCGAGCTGAGCGCTTGGTGTCCCTCCCGGTTCGGACGCGGTCGGCGCAATGCGGGCACGAGGCGCCCGCCGTCGCGGACTTAGGGGTCAGCCGCGATTCGGCGAGCCGGTGACTTTCGTGTCGTCGGGCGGCCATGTCTCGGTGTGCCAGTGCTGTTCGACCTGGGGTTTGGAGAAGAACGCGAGCACGCGCAGGTCTTCGGAGCCGGTGTTGTGAAGGTCGTGCGAGGTACCTTGAGTGAGAACGAAGACATCGCCGGCCATGACCTGTTGTGTGCCGTGGTCAGTTAGCAGGTCGCCGCTGCCGGAGAGGATGTATTGCGTCTCCTCGGCGGTGTCGACGTGCTTGCCGAGGCGGTCGCCAGGTGGAATCGCGAAGTAGATGGTGCAGGCCTGCTCGGCTTTGAGACCGCCGTAGGCGAAATAGCCGCCGACCCAGACTGTCGACCTCAGCGTCACCGTCTCGAGATCCTTCACGTTCTCCGGCTCTACCGCCATCCAGTCTTCCCTCCCGCAATGTTGTAGTTCCGGCAAGCCGACTGGTCGATGCTCACCAACTGACCCTGATCCGAGCCGCCCCCCTGCTCTTACCCGCCAAGCAATCGACCGCGTTGACCCCGAGTGAGACACGGTCAACTCGCGCGCTCGGCCGCTGCGTCGGCGCCTCGAAATGATAGGCCGCGCTACAACCAGCCGCCGCTCCTGCCTTGGCGAGGGCGATGCCCCCGCCGCTGTCGAAATCCGGCGACACAGGTGTCTCAGGTCCAGCTGCGATGTCCTCGAGGCCAGCGCGGTGGGCGTTTCCAACCGGCGGTTGGGGACCTGCTTCGATGCCGCGACGAGCATCTCCGCATTGCCCGGCTCGCACCTCGTTCGCGCGGCAAAGCCGGACCGGTTCACTGGTCGAGCGCGGGTACCAATCGGGTACCCATGCACAGTGACCGTCATGGACGTTGGAAACGCGGGATCTGCGTAGACAAGATGGATTCGGCGTCCCTTGATGGCCCCCGTGAATCCTGAGAGTGGATCGCACCCAGAACGTCGCCGGTTCGAGTCCGGGTGGCTCCGTTCCAGGGTCATAGCCGCCGGCGCGAAGCGGGTTCAGTGGCGGCCGCCGACCGCGCGGCTAAAACGAGTTTCAGCCCGCTGGGCGTTCAGCGTCGCGTGCGCTCAGTCAGGTGGTCATGCACTAGGCGGACGACGGTTGCGCCCTCGCCCACCCCTGATGCCACTCGCTTGATCGAGCCCTGGCGCACGTCGCCGGCCGCGAACACGCCCGGCATGCTCGTCTCGAGCGGCAGCGGCTCGCGATCCTGCTCCCAACGCACCTCCGGGTGCTCCAGAAGACCGCGACCCGTGAGGAGGTAACCCTGTGGGTCGTGCACGATGTCCTCCGGGAGCCACTCCGTGTGCGGCTCGCCACCGATCATGACGAACAGCGCGGCCGCGGGCACTTCCTCGATCGTGTCGTGGTGGTGATCGGCCAGCGTGATGCGATTGAGCGTCCCGTCGCCGGCGCCGTCGACCACCTCGGTCCGCTGACGCACAAGGACATTTGGAGTCGACTCAATCGCGCGGACGAGGTAGCTCGACATCGACTTCGCGAGAGTGTCACCACGAGCGAGCAACGTGACCGTCCGAGCGTGTCTCGCGAGGTGCAACGACGCTTGTCCAGCGGAGTTGCCAGCGCCGACGATGAACACGTCCTGGTCCTGCATGGCCCGGGTCTCGCTGACGGCCGCGCCGTAGAAGACGCCGGAACCTACGAGCGCCTCTAGCCGCGGCACGCCGAGCCGCCGCCACTCCACTCCAGTCGCAATCACGACCGCGCCCGCGCGTACCTCGGTTCCGTCGAGTAGGCGAACGACTCGATCGCCGCCGCTGCGTTCGAGCGCGACCGCTTGTTGAGCGAAAACGATGTGTGCGCCCATCAGCCAGGCCTGCTCGCATGTTCGCTCCATCAGAATGCCGCCGCTGATGCCGTGAGGGAACCCGGGATAGTTCCTGATCAGGGGACTAGTGCCGGCCTGTCCGCCCGAGACCGCCCGCTCGAGCACCACCGTTTCGAGCCCCTCCGACGCGGCGTACACGGCCGCCGTCAGACCCGCCGGTCCCGCGCCGACAATCGCGACCTCGCACGTGTCGACGTCACTCTTGACGTTCACACCGATGGCGCGTGCGAGGTCCGGCAGGTCCGGATCGATGATCACCTGGCCGTCGTAACGGATGACCACCGGGAGCCGCGTTGGGTCAACACCCGCTTCGTCGAGCAAGCGCCGTCCGGCGTCGCTCTCCACTCCGTAGATCCCAAATGGCATGCTGAAACGCGTCATCACATCGCGCAGCTGCACCGCCCTGCCGTCGTCTTCCGCGGCAACGATCCGAAACTCCTCGAAATTCGGCTCCTGCTCGCTTGTCCACGCAGACAGGAACTCGCTCATAGCGTTATGCACGGCCTCGTGGTCTGCCCACGGCCGCACGATGTGAAAGTCAGCGCGCCCGAGCGTCATGGCCTGAACTACCGGGCTCGTCGTCGTGTAGTCACGATCGACCAGCAGCACACGTTTGGCCGCCGGATGCAATTCGTGCGCCGACGCGAGGAAGTCAGACGCCGCATCGTCGACGAGCAGCAGCGCTACCGGCTCGTTGGCATCGTCCATCTCGCGCAGCACCGCGAGGGCCGCCTCCGAACTGGCCTCGCCTCGGACAATGAAGTCGTTCCCGAACCAGCGCGAGAGGTCGAACAGCAGCAGGCCGAGCGAGTTCGGATCGTGATCGACCACGAACAGGGCCGGGAAATCGGCAGCCGAGCGCATCGCGGCCGCACGCGCCTGCAAGGTCTCCCTTCCATGCGCTCGGCCCATCGGTACCTCCTTGCCCTCTCCGCAACGAAACGTCGCCGCTTGCCCGCAGCGATCCTACCCCAGGTGGTCGCCGGCAGCGCAACACGCACGCAGTTCGACACCCGCCTCGCTCGGAACAGCGGCAGCGAGTCCGGGAGGACCATGAACAGCGCCAAGCAGACTGCTGGCAGAGCAGATCGGCTGAGGGCCCCGCCTGGCGGCCAACCGCCTCGCCAGAGTCAGCGGTCGTCCGAGGATCCGTTTCCAAACCCACTCCGCCGCCCAGAAAAGAGACCAACACCTGCTTTCGCGTCTCGCCGCGCACCTGCTCGGCCGACCCTCCCGGACCCGCTAAGCGCGCGTTGCGAGCTGCGCATGCGCGGACCATGAGATGCGCCCGACGTGAAGGAAGCAGGACCTGCCACCGGTGCGCGCGTGTGGCTTACCCGCCTTCGATCGAGTGTTGTGGCTAGAGCGCCGAGTCGAGTCAGTCGAAGACGCGTTGGTCGAGCAGGCTGCGGTTTCGCATCTCACAGTGGTCGCCGGCACCCTCGGAGCGCTGGAAGCGCAACAGCACCTCCTTGCCAGGGAGCGCGTCGTAGATCTGCTCGCTGGTGCGGGCAAGGGGGTCGTCTTCGGCGGTGGTGACCGCTGTCGGGCAGGCGATCGCAGCCGCGCGGTCCTCGAGATCGAACGGGACGATCGCGCGCAGGTATTCGGCCAGCGAGCCGACCCCGTGGACCCAGAATCCTCGCTGCTCGACCGCCCAGCGCTGTGCGCGGTCCGCATGGATCGCCTCGGCAACCGGAACCAGCGCCTCCTCGGGAACGTCCGGATAGCACGCGATCAACTCTTCAGATACTCCCGAGGCGCGCAGGCGACCGATCATGCCCGAGCCGATGCTGAGTAGCCCCGGCTCCACGTCCGTCGCGCGTCGGACCTGGTGGCCGCGCATTGCGGGGCCGACGACAAGAAACGCCGAGATGCGCGTCGCGGCATCAAAGAGCAGGGCTCCAATCGCCTGATTAGGAAGCGCCCACGACAGCTGGTCGCATCCGCCAGAGCGTCACGTGCGCACACGGCGCTCACGCTCGATTTCACCCCCCCGACCGGTTGGTGGTTGCAGGGCCGAGGCCGACGAGCGGAGCTCGCACCGGTCTTCGACGATCTGAACCGTTACGCCGCGACCACGCATTTCAACGGACAAAGCACCGTCACGATCTCCGGCGCGGCGGCCAGCGGCGAGAGCTACTGCCTCGCGCACCACGTGTCCGTCGAGGGCGACGAGGGCACATGGTCGCCTCGATCCGATATCAAGACACCTTCACAAAGTCGGACGGAACTTGGCTGTTCTCTGAGCGTCGACTGTACGTCGACTGGACCGACACCCGCCCGATCTCGTCCCAGCGATGAATGACACGCTGCGTCGGAGGAGCCGTGGTCGAGATCGCCGAGCGCGTCCTCGGCAGTGGCGTGGTGCGTCCGCGGTCGCCCTGCGACCATTCATTCGTGCCTTGTGATGAGGGATCACCCGGCCGTCGACGACCCTCACCCGATGGCCGCGCAGTTGCCGCGATCAGCCCCATCCTTTTCGGAGAGTGAGTGATGCCTGATTGGGCTATTCACGTCGAGGGTGTGGTCAAGCGCTTTCGGACGACCACGGCGCTCGCTGGGGTCGACCTCAACGTCGAGGAGGGCACGGTCTTTGGGCTGTTGGGACCGAACGGCGCGGGGAAGACGACCCTCGTCCGGGTGCTGGCCACGCTGCTCACTCCGGACGCCGGAAGGGCCGAGGTGTTTGGCCGCGATGTCGTCCACGACGCCGCCGGGGTGCGGGAGCTGTTAGCGCTGACCGGCCAGTTCGCGGCGGTCGACGAGATGCTGACCGGCCGGGAGAACCTCCAGATGTTCGGGCGCCTGTTCGACCTCTCGGCCGCGGATGCTCGCCGGCAGGCGACCGAGCTGCTCGAGCGCTTCGACCTGGCCGACGCCGCCGACCGCCTCGCACGCACGTACTCCGGTGGCATGCGGCGACGTCTTGACCTTGCATCGAGCCTGATGACCCGCCCGCGCGTGCTGTTCTTGGACGAGCCGACGACCGGCCTCGATCCGCGCAGCCGCAATGAGATCTGGTCGGTCATGCGCGAGCTCGTCCGCGACGGGACGACACTGCTGCTGACCACCCAGTACCTCGAGGAGGCTGATCAGCTCGCAGAGCAGATCGCCGTGATCGACCACGGTCGGGTGATCGCGCAGGGCACAGGAAGCGAGCTCAAGGACCGGGTTGGTGGGCAGATCCTCGAAGTCGAGCTGGTGAGCGCCGCGGAACGGGACACGGCACGGGCCGCGCTGGCAGGGATCGGTTGCGGTGAGCCGGAGCCAGGCGACCGGCTCGCGCAGCTGACGCTTCCAGCGCCCCGAGATGGCCTCGAGATGATCGAGGACGCGGCCTCGGCGCTACGCAAGGCGGAAATCGCGGTGAGCGATCTCGGGCTGCGCCGGCCGACGCTCGACGACGTGTTTCTGCAGTTGACAGGAGCGCCGCCCAGCGAGAACGGGGCGGGGACTGCCGTCGCGGCAGGTGACGGGCAGCCTGATCCGCCGAGCCCGAGCGTTCGTGCTGCTCGCGCCCCTACGGCCCTCCGCCAGGCCGTGAGGCGACCACCGCTGTGGCGGCGCCTCTCCCCGGCGGAGCTTCGCGCGGACTTCACGGACGCGCGGGTGGTCAGCGTGCGCAACCTGCGGCACTTCGTCCGCCAACCGGATCTGCTGGTGTTCTCGACGATCCAGCCGATCATGTTCGTGCTCCTGTTCACATACGTGTTCGGGGGCGCGATCAGCCACTCACTGCCCCCCGGGGTGAGTTACATCGACTACCTGCTGCCCGGCATCCTTGTTCAGTCGGTGACGTTCAGGGCCAGCCAGACCGCAGTAGGCCTGTCCGACGACCTGAAGCTCGGCGTGATCGACCGCTTCCGCTCGATGCCGATGGCACGCTCTGCGGTGCTCGTCGGCCGTACCGCGGCCGACTTCGTCCGCAACATCCTGATCGTCGCGCTGATGATCGTCGTCGGCTACATCATCGGCTTCCGTTTCCAGGCCGGCGTCGCACAGGCCCTCGGGTGCATCGCGCTGGTCAGCGCCTTCGGGCTCGCGCTGAGCTGGATCTTTGCCTTCGTGGCACTGACCGTCCGCAGTGCCGAGGCAGCTCAAACAGCCGGCTTCGTGGTGATGTTTCCGCTCGTGTTCGCGAGCTCGGTGTTCGTGCCGGTCTCGACCCTGCCGCACTGGCTGCAGGCAGTCGCGAAGGTGAGCCCGGTCACCCTGACCGCGAACGCAGCGCGCTCCCTGGCCCTCGTCCCCGGAACACCATCCTCCCTCGGCGGCGCGATCGCCTGGATAGCCGGCCTCCTGGCCGTGTTCATCCCGCTGTCCGTGTGGCGCTACCGGCGCATGACGTGACGACGGAACTGATCGCGATTCCCCGCTCGGACGCAGGCGGATCGGAGGTGATGGTGGCGAGCCGGCCACGGTCTCGGACCGACCGCAGCGCGGTCGCCGCGCTGCCCGGCGCCGCGTTGGCGGCGGCGTCGGCGCCACGACCGTCCGTCGCGGCAAGAACCCGCAGGGGCCACTGGGGATCGTGGTAGTCGAAAACCGTGGCCCCGGCGCGGCTCAGCTCGCAGGACCGGCCGTCGCCAGGACGCGCGCACCACGAAGCACCGCCAACGACACGATGAGCCCGCCGGTCGAACCGCTCACCTCGATCAGCACCTCGCCCCGACGCAGCGCGCGCGGCTCACCGACCTCCAGCGTCAATACGGGCCCGCCGAATTGTTGGATCCCAGCTACTCGCAGAGCACGACGGCTGCGGCCGGCTATTCGGGGTGGACGATCTCGATCGCGCCGAATCCCGGCAGCGGCCCGTCGATGAAGAAAATCTCGACTGTGAGGTCGGGGTCGACATGGGCCTGCGAGAGGAACGCGAGCACCTTGCGGCCGGTGAGCTCCTCAATCGTGTCGGTGAAACGCTGGCTCACCATGTGCTGGAACTCGTGGCGCATGTTGACCACGCGCTGGGGTTGGCCCGAGTCGACCATCGTCTGCTCGAGCGGGGTCAAGCCGCTGCCGCGCATCACGACGACGAGGATGTCGTCGAGCGCGTAGGTCTTGGCCTTCATCGGCCCGCGACCGTAGTGCTCGCGCAGGATCGCGACGATGCTGGTGGAGATTTCGGCCAGGAGCCGCCCGCCCCCGAGGCGCGCGGTCAGGTCTTCGTTATGGAACTGCTCCATCCGATCGCTCCTTGTCCGGCGAGAACCGCGAGATCTCGGCCGTCCGGGGCGGAATCCGGCAACCTGGCCCGAAGGCGAACCCGCCCCAGGCCCTGTCAAGACAGAGGCTAGCGCCCCCTCGTCCGTCGCGTCAATGGGATGTCTCGGGCGCCGGTCAGGGTTCGGCGGATTAGCACCGCCCTGCTTTGAAAGCTTGGCCATAGGGGTATGCTTTGCACAACGGCCTCGCGGCACTGGCGCCAGCCGGATCACGAGGCTGTAGGCAGAAGCACGGAGCGAACCCGCCGGTCGCACGCTCGGCCGGCCTTCCCGGTCCGTCACGAATCAGGTGACCCTAGGATCGGCAGTGTTCCCGTGCCAAACAAAATTCGCGAGCGGCAACCGAGCCGCACTTGCTGAGCCGGCGGCGAGGGCCCTTGCCTCGATCGCCCTCACGCGTCGTCCGAGCGCGACGTCGAACAATCTGCTGCCAACCACTGTCAAGGCGCTGAGCGCCAGGGAGTGGCTGCGTGGGGCCGGAGTGGTAGGCGCAGGCGACGTCGCGGCTGGGGCGAGCCGCGGCGTCGGGGGCGCCGTGGCGGCGGCGAGCCGCGCCCCCC
>Ga0209577_10002556_pt1 | contig 17435 bp, 12 predicted proteins | sample GraSoiAngelo_109_FD_185874 | JGI IMG/M metagenome (GOLD analysis project Ga0209577, IMG submission 185874) | Grasslands soil microbial communities from the Angelo Coastal Reserve, California, USA - 14_0903_12_20cm (SPAdes) (version 2) | ecosystem: Environmental > Terrestrial > Soil > Grasslands...
CAACGCGGAGCTATCGGCAACAGTGTGATCGTGCTGGCTGTTCCCCGGCCTGCTTCAGCCGCGACTGCTTCCGGACACAGTTAACTCGGTAGTTTGGCAGTGTAGCAAGCCCCAGCCGGCCTGCGGACCGGCTGGGGATCAATTGCTCCCCGACAGTATCCCGACTGCCGGGTTCGTGGGTGTCTCAGCGCCGTAAGCTGGCTGAGAGCGTGCGAGTAGGGAAACTTTAGTTACAGGTCACGAAGAGAGCAATAATAGAAAAGCATTAGAAACCTTCTGGCAAATACCGGTTGTGGATGCCTGAGATCGCGAACCGTTAAGCCGCCAACACTATCAAAAACTTGAGAGGGGATTTATTCCTTTCGACTCGACACAATCGTAGGCGCGGCCCGCCTGTAAGTTCTTGAACTCCTCGGTCCTGCCAGTGGGCCACTGTATGACTACGCGGTCGATCTTGTCGCGTTTTCCCACACCGAAGGTGACCGGCAGTTCTGATTGCGAAAGATAACTGGACCCACCTTTCACTACCCGTGACTGGCTTGAGCCCTCGTAAAAAATGCGTACTACAGCTCCGATGGCATCGCGGTTCGACTTTGTGCCCACTAGACGAAAGCGGATGCTGTGGTTGCCGGAGAGTTGGTCGTTGCGATAAAGAAATGCCGGACCATTGTTGGTGGTCATGAGCACATCGAGATCGCCGTCCCGATCAAAGTCGGCATAGGCCAGGCCTCTTCCGACTTTGGGTTGTCTGAAATCGTCACCGAGTTCCGATGCGACATCGCGAAACGTTCCGTTGCCATTATTCAGAAACAATTGCGGAGGCTGGGCGTAGCCGACATTGCCACGAATGTTTCGTACCGTCTCGTCAATGTGGCCGTTGGCCACCATTAAGTCCTGCGTACCATCCAAGTCAGGATCGAAAAACACGCAGCCGAATCCCAAAGTGTTTCTGGAGGGAAATCCCATGCCCGCTCGCGTCGCGATATCTTCATAACTCCCGTTGCTTCCTGGTCGATAGAGGCCGATCATCTCGTTGTCAAAGTTGGTGATGGCTACACCGCTGACGCCCGAGTTGTCAAAGTCGGCAGTATCGATGCCCATTCCGGCGCGCGCCTTGCCTTCCGCGCTGAACGCAATGCCGGCTTCCATCGCCACATCTTTGAAGGTCCCATTGTGCAGGTTGCGATACAGCTTGTTGGGTTGCGTGTCATTGGCGACCACGAGATCGGGCCAGCCATCTTTGTCGAGCAGCGCGACGCCGAGGGATTTCGAACTGCTGTCAAAAATCCCGCTGCTCGCGGTCACATCTTCAAACCTTCCATTGCCGCGATTGTGAAACAGCCAGCAAGTCTCACCTCGATAGGCTTCGGGAGTGCAATAGGATTTGTGTTTGCCATCCAGGCTGCAGAAAACATCGTGATCCGGAGACCACTTCACATAATTGCAAACGAACAGATCGAGCAGGCCGTCGCGATCGAAATCGAACCAAAGTGCTGAAGTGCTGAAGGCCTGGCGTCCCGCAAGTCCGCTGGCGCGGGTAACGTCGATGAAAGTTCCTTTACCCGTGTTCTTGAATAACCGATTCTGCCCCACGCAGCTAATCAGAATGTCGGGATAACCGTCGTTGTTATAGTCACCGACGGCGACGCCCATGCCGTACATTTCGAGGTCGAGACCCGCTTGCCGGGTTACATCAGAAAATGTTCCGTTCCGATTGTTGCGATAGAGGCGAAGCGTGGAGTGCTGGCGCTTGTGGCCTGGCCAATCCATGCCGTTGATCAGCAGAATGTCCTGCCAGCCGTCGTTGTCATAATCCAGGAAGGCGCATCCCGAGCCCAAAGTCTCGGGCAGGAGCTTTCCGCCGTAAGCGCCGCTGTTGTGCTGGAACTGGATCCCGGCTTTTTGCGTGACGTCGACGAGCCGGAATCCAGGAGAGGAACTTTGCGCCGCAGCTGCTGCCCAGGTTTCTTCCAACCGCGAACCCGAGATTGAGACCAGCCCCGCGAGGCCCCAAAGGAAAGACCGGCGATTCACGGAACGTTCACCAAGCCATTGCGGATGGCATAAACCACGAGTTCGGCAGTCTTGTGAATGCCGAGCGCGTCCATCATGTTGGCACGGTGGACAGCAACCGTGTTGGCGCTGAGCTTGAGGTGACTGGCAATTTCCTTGTTCGATTTGCCATCGACGATCAGTTGCAGGATCTCGAGTTCTCGCGCGGTGAGCGCATAGTTTCGCTCGCCCTTCAAAGCTTCGGGACGCGAGAGCTGGGGATCCAGGACGATTTCACCAGCCACCACTTTGCGAATCGCCGTTCCCAGTTCCAGATCGACTGCGTTTTTGAGAATGTATCCGCGGGCGCCCACATCCAGAGCCTGACGTACCAGCGTTTCCTCGGGATGCATGCTGAGCATGAGAACCGACGTATCCGGCAACATTTCGAGAATCCGTTTTGTCGCCGCCAGGCCGCTTATACCCGGCAGAGCGCAGTCCATGACAGTGACCCTCGGCCGCAGCTTCTGGGCGAGCTTGACTGCTTCCTCGCCATCACTGGCCTCGCCTACGACTACGATGTCGGGCTCATCCTCCAGCATGCGACGAAATCCGCGTCGCACCAGGGCGTGGTCGTCAACCAGCAAGACTGAAATTTTATCCCGCACTCGACTCTGCTCTTTCTTTGGGAATCACCAGGCGAACCAGAGTGCCGCCAGATGAGGGCTGGGAGAACTCCGTTGTCCCGCCCAGCAACTCGGCGCGTTCCCGCATCGCCACCAGCCCAATTCCAGGCTTGGACTGCGGGTTGGCGAAACCCGAACCGTGGTCCTCCACTTCGATTTCCAAGACATCCGTCAGGAAACGCAGACGCACCCAAGCCTCCCGCGCGCCGGAATGCCGGGTGACGTTGTTCAAGGCTTCCTGGACCACACGATAAATATGAATTCCGGCGCTGCCATCCACGGGGAAGGGAGTTCCTGATTTCTCATAGGATATGCTAACCCCGGTTTGCCTTTCCACCGTTGGGATATACCAGTCGAGAGTGCTCTCCAGGCCTGATTCGTCGAGCATCACGGGATGCAACGCCTGCGACAGGGTGCGTACGTTATCGAGTGTGCTTTGCGCAATCTCGCAAACCTCGCGCAGCTCGCTGCGCAATGGGGAGCCTTCGGGGGCATGATTTCCCGCCCGGCTCAGCATGGAGCCAATGGCAGTCAGAATCTGTCCGAATTCATCGTGCAATTCGCGGGAGATGTAGCGCAGCGTGGACTCCTGGGTTGAAATCAGCTTCTGAGCGAGTTCGCTGCGCTGCTCGGAAAGGGCTGCCAATCGCGCGAACAGCTGGCGGTTCGAACGGATTAAGTACAGGCTGGTCAGCAGAATCGCCGTGAGTATCGCGACCAGGAAAACGTAAACCTGACGCTGGACCCGGTCATAAATTTCCCCGATGCGCTGGGCTGCTTGCTCTTCGCTTTCATTATTTTGCACCAGCAACCGCGCTACTGCCGTGCTCAAAGCCGCCTGGCGCGCTTGCAGCGTGAGGCGGATTTGTGCCCGCGCTTCGTCCGCCTTGCCGGCTTGAGCGAACGCAAACATGCGGTCCACGGCGTCCCAGAACTGCGCCAGAGAAGTTCCCAGAAATTGCCGCTGCTCGGGAGTGCGATGGGTCACGCTGACCTGCTCTTCCAGCCGGAGCGCGTCGTCCAGGTCGGCACGGATGCGCTGGAATTGTGCGGACCACGCGGTCAGGGGGTAAGGCTCATCGTTGTCCAGCATGTCGCGCATCCCCAGCGCGAGTGAGTTCAAATCGTTCTGGATTCGCAAGAGCTGGAGAGAATCCTTGCGGTTGCGCCCAGCGAGATCATTTTGCAGCGCGCGCAGGCCGGAGATCTGCAGAGTGATGTACCAGGAATACGCCACCACCGCCGCCAGCGTAATGATCAGGCCGAGAATCAGCGCTGGCGTCGGCGAGCGGCCAGGCGTGAGCGAACGGAGCACCTCCTGAGAATACAACCCTTTCAGATCCGTTGTAACTTCCAGCTCCGCGCCGGAACAGCACGATACTGACGGCGGCGACGGCTCCTTCCGCAATGACAATTGACCAGAAGACGCCGTTCGAATGCAATCCAGTCGGTATCGCCAGCCAGTAAGCCAGCGGAATTTCGAGGAACCAGAAACCGAACAGATTGACGATCGTTGGCGTGAGTGTATCTCCAGCTCCGTTGAACGCCTGGAGCATCACCATGCCATAGGCATAGCCGATGTTGCCGTAACTGACGATGCGCAAGCACGCTGCAGCCAGCGGCACAACGGAAGGGTCGTGCGTGAAAAGGCGAACGATGGGCTCGGCGAAGATCACGAAGAACACTCCAAGGGATCCCAGGAAAATCATGTTGTAAAGGCCGGTGCGCCACACCGAGGTTTCGGCGCGCTCCGGTTGCTTCGCCCCCAGGTTCTGCCCCACTAGTGTGGCGGCGGCATTACTCAGACCCCAGGAGGGCAGAATGGCAAACACCACGATCCGAATCGCGATGGTGTAGCCAGCAAGAGCCGCTGCTCCGAACATGCTAACGATGCGCACCAGGCCAATCCAGCTCGTCTGGGCGATGGCGAACTGCAGAATGCCGCTCAGGGAAATACGGAGCAGTCGCAACAAGACTTCCATGTTTAACCGGATCTGGCCCCGCAGGACTCGGATGCGTTCCGTGCCTCGTAAAAGGCGATAGAACTGGTAAGCTACACCGATGCTTCGGCCGGTGAAGGTGGCCAAAGCCGCGCCGGTCACACCCAAACGCGGAAACGGTCCCCAGCCGAAGATCAGGCAGGGATCCAGTATGAGATTGATAACATTCGATACCCAAAGCAACCGCATGGCGATGGCGGCATCCCCAGCGCCCCGAAAGATGGCATTGTTAAGGAATAGCATCAGAACCACTCCGCTGCCCCCCAACGCGATGGTGGCATAGCCGGTTCCTACGGCCACGATTTCCGACGTAGCACCCATCCAGCGCAACAGGTAGCGCGCCAGCAGCAGGCAGGGCACACCGATAACGGCGGAGGCCACCAGGCCGAGAATGATGGCCTGCACCGCGGCGACCGCGGCTCCTTCCGGATCCTTCTCGCCAATCCGCCGGGCAACCATGGCGGTGGTCGACAGGCTCAATCCCATGGCCACAGCAAACACCAGAAAAAGCATCGACTCCGTGAGCCCAACCGTGGCCACGGAGTCCGCCCCCAGGCGGCTTACCCAGAAGACGTCCACCACACCAAACAGAGATTCCAGCACCATCTCCAGCACCATGGGAATGGCGAGCAGGAGGATGGCGCGGTTCAGATCGCCGGCCGTGAAGTCCTGATGGGAGCCACGGAGCGCCTCGCGAATGGAGGTCCAAAACGTCGGCTGTAGCGCGGGTTTGGCGGCAACTTCCATAATTAACCTGCAGCATTCTGCCGTGCAGTCTTCACAATTGAAGGCACGCACGACGGATGAGAAAAATTAGAGATAGGGTATCCGCAACAGCGGACCAGCAGGATGGCGAATTACTGGGCGGCTAACATGACTCTCGTCCTCGCGCTGTTCGTCGGTGACAGGCTGAGGCGCCGGCCGACGGGACGCAACAAGCCAAGAATTGTAGCTGGAAAACGGCAGCCCGCCTATAGAAAAAACACTCACGTCGCTTTGAACAGCGTGTCTTGTTCTGTTGACTTGGGGGCAGCGCCGTCCTAAGATGCACACTCCAAAAGGGTGCCCTGAGGTGAGCCGAGCGTTATCCCCCAAAACCGGCAGGGCTCTGCTACAGGAGGCAGTAATGTTTGGCCCTCCGGCCCGGGTTCGTTCCCGCCACGCTTTCGTGTTCATTATTTTGCTGTTGGCTTTACTTGCGCTGCCGCGCATAAGACCAGCCAGAGCGGCTTCTGATCTCCCGGAAGGCGTTGTCGCCATCGGCGATGTGCACGGTGATTTCGACGATTTCGTCTCCATACTCCAGCACGAACGCCTTATAGACGCAGCCCACCATTGGACAGGGGGCAAAACCACCCTGGTTCAGGTCGGAGATCTTCTGGATCGCGGCCCTAAACCACGCGAGGTGCTGGACCTGCTCATGGCACTGGAGAAGGAAGCACCCAAGGCAGGCGGGCGCGTGGTGAGCCTTATGGGCAACCATGAGGCGATGAACATCATGGGAGACCTGCGCTACGTCACTCCCGCAAACTACGCCAGCTTCACTGACAGTGATTCGGAAAAACGTCAGAAAGCTGCCTTTCAGGAGTATGTGAAGTGGCGTAATAAACACTCTCAACTATTAGCGGAGCTTCCCCAGCCGATGGAGTTGACGGAAGCGGAGTGGATGGCACGGCACCCGGCAGGGTTCGTCGAGCATCGTGAAGCTTTTAGTGCGAATGGGGTCTACGGCAAATGGCTGCGCGAACACTCTGCGATAGCTAAAATTGAAGGAGTAGCCTTTCTGCACGGCGGACTCTCTCCTGCCTTGGAATCCAAGAAACTTGACGCCATAAACAGTCAAATCCATGACGAAATCAAGCAATTCGATGCCGATAAACAGTACATGCTCGAGGAAAAATTGATTCTGCCATTTTTCAATCTGCAGGAAATCACCGCGGTAGTCCAGGCGGAAATCATCGCCGAGCGCAAGGGACGGGTAAATGGGGATAACAAAGGCCAGGAAAAGCTTTTAAAGTTTCTGAAATTCCCAGAGTGGCTGAGTGTGCGTGTCGATGGTCCGCTGTGGTTTCGCGGATACGACCAGTGGACCGAAGAAGAGGGCATAGCTCAAGTAGACAAGCTCCTGAAGGCTTACCAGGCAACACACATTGTGGTGGGGCATACGGTGCAAAAGAGTGGGCGCATTCGGCCTCGTTTCGATAATAAAGTGTTCCTGATCGATACCGGAATGCTGTCCAGCTACTACCCGGGTGGCAGACCATCGGCGCTCGCAATGCTCGACAACGGCCGGTTTACCGCGGAGTACATGGATCAGCAGGTCGTGCTACTAGCTCCAACGGGGCAGCAGAACGGAGGCGTGAGGGATGCACCCGCGCCTGTGCCGCAGTGAAGAATAGGACAAACAGAAGATGAAACGCTGGGTCGAGCGCGCTTTAAACATCCACCCCGGTGATCTGGGACGCGGCACCTTGCTAAGTTCCAGCCTATTTCTCATCCTCAGCAGCTACTCAATCGGCAGGGTGGCCCGAGATGCGTTATTCCTGGCGCGATTCAAAGCAGTGCAACTTCCGTATGCGGATATCGCCTGCGCGTTGCTGGTAGGAGCTGTGGTCGCAGTCTATCTCCACATTGGCCGACGAGTTTCCTTGCGAAATTTGTTGGTCGGGAGCCAGCTGTTTTTTGCCGTCAATTGTGCCCTGTTCTGGATCCTGGTGCACTACTACCGTTCCCCTTGGCTTTTTCCTGTGTTCTACGTCTGGGTTGGCATTTTTGGTGTGCTCGCCCCAGCCCAGATTTGGACATTGGCTAATTACACGCTGACTACGCGGGAAGCCAAGCGCATCTATGGGATGGTCGGTGGGGGCGCTATCGCAGGTGCGACCTTTGCCGGCTTCATCTCCAAAACTATGGTCAAAGCTTTCGGCACGGAAAGCTTGCTGTTGATCATGGCGGTCCTGATAGCGATTTGTCCGATATTGGTAGCTCTCATTTTGCGCAGCGGGCAAATGGGAGAAGCGGGCGAAGCTGGCAAACAAGCCGCCGCTACCGGACCACGCAACCTGCGGGAGAGTATGCAGCTGGTATTTTCGTCTCCATATTTGCGTTCCATCGCTGCGGTGATTTGGGTCTCGTCGTTCGTCACGACTTTCACTGGCTGGCAGTTTAAGGCGATCGCCAAAGAGTTTCTGGTCAACAAAGATGCGCTAGCCATTTTCTTTGGAAATTTCCTCTTTTATGCCGGCATACTTTCACTTTTATTTCAGCTGTTGCTGACTACGCGATGCTTACGAAAGTTTGGGATAACTACAACGCTCTTTGTGCTTCCGGTGGCTGTGTTCGCAGGGTCAATGGGCTTGCTGGCTTTCGGCACGCTGGCGGCAGGCGTTGTCCTCAAAGGCTCTGATCAGGTCCTGCGCTATTCGCTGGATAAGTCAACCGCAGAGCTGCTCTACTTGCCTCTGCCCGGTCGTCTGAAGCTGCAAGTGAAATGGTTTATCGATACCGTAATCTGGCGCCTGGGCGACGGTGTTTCCGGACTGATGGTTCTAATTTTCGCCACCTACCTGCATCTCGCGGCGCGCCAGATGAGTTGGATTTCGCTCGTACTGATAAGTGGGTGGATTGCTGCCGTGTTTGTGGTGCGCCGGCAATACGTGGTTACGCTAAAAGAGAGTATTGACCAGCACCAGCTGGATACCGAGGTAGCCACTGCCCCGGTATTAGACCGCTCGACGGAGAGCCTGCTCGTAAACAATTTCGCCGCGTCGGACCCCAAGGACATCCTCTACGCTCTAAGCCTTTTCGAGGTAGAGCGCAGGCGCGCCGTTCATCCCGCCGTTCGCAGCCTGCTGGGGCATGCGGATACGCAAGTGCGGCAAAAGGCGCTCGCGATTCTCTCTGCCTCTGGTGATGAGACCGTGCGCCCCGAGGTGGAGCAATTGCTGAAGGACCCTGAACTCGGCGTTCGCACTGAGGCTCTGCTCTATCTCACACATCATGCCAACGTGGACCCCCTGACGCTTATCGAGGAATTGGGAGACTTTGCAGATTTTTCCGTGCGCTCCGCCATGGTCGCGTATCTGGCGAGGCCCGGCGAGGCTCAAAATCTGGAAGCTGCGCGAACGATTCTGGAAGGTATGGTCACTGAAACCGGTCCCGAAAACTCGCGTAATCGAATCGAAGCTGCGCGACTTTTAGGTATATTGCCGGACAACTTCGATCCGCTGCTCTCAGTGCTGCTCGCTGATCAGGATAAATCGGTTGTGAGGCACGCCATTCGCTCCGCCGGAATGCTGCACAAACGCCGGTTAGTACCCGAATTGCTGGATCGCCTAGCAGACCCCGAGCTGGCTCCTGAAGCGGCTAAAGCTCTAGGAACCTTCAAGGATTCAATTATCGGGGCTTTACGGGATCATCTGGGTGACCCGGCAATAGCCATCGAAGTGCGTCGGGAGATGCCAGGCATACTAGTGAGCATCGGGACGCCAGCCGCCGCTCAGGTCCTGCAGGAAAATCTGCTGCAGAGTGATACGACTCTCCGCTTCCGCATAATCTGCGCGCTCAACAAGCTCCATCGAATGCATCCCGAAATAGAGCCCGACGCCGAGATGATGGAAACCGTGTTGGTCGCTGAAATTCTCGGCCATTACCGCTCCTATCAGATTCTAGGCATGTTGGGCACCGCCGCTCAGAGTGAAGACCCGGTCGCGCGGGCGCTGAAAGAGTCCATGGACCAGGAACTGGAGCGGGTATTTCGTCTGATGGGCCTTCTGCATCCACATCTGGATGTACACACCGCTTATGTCGGCCTGCAATCCAAGAATCTTTCCGTGTACGACAACGCGCTGGAATTTCTGGAAAACATTCTGAAATCGCCATTGCGGGAAATGCTGATGCCACTTCTGGATGGCCGGGTCTCGGTGTCGGAGCGCGTGCATATGGCGAATCGAATGGTGCGCGCGAAAATTGAGAGTCAGGAAGAAGCGGTGGCTGCGCTGGTGTGCAGTGAGGATGCCTGGCTCCGGGCGTGCGGCGCGTACGCCATCGGAGCCCTGGGAATTAAGTCTTTGGAACCTGAACTGAACCGCTGCCTAATGGACACCGATCCGTTGCTGCGCGAAACGGCACGCGCCGCCAAACAGCGCCTGGACCGGTTTGCCACGAAAGCCTAGACCCGCCTGCGATTAGCCGGTAGGCCGCTCTTCATCGCGAGAATGTGCCTGCTCTGCCGAGAAACTATCTGGGCAGCCGCAAATCGATCCGATCCGCATGGAAGTTCCCTTTGTCATCCGGCTTGCCGACTGCAATGACAAATGAGCCTTCCTTGAAGTCGCTCTCGTCCGCAGGTTTCCCGAGCTTGGTCCACTTCGTCGAGCTATCGTAGGAGATCTCTCGCTCAAAACCCTGCTTCCCAGTGCCACGAATGCTGATAGTGGATTTGTCTTTGTTGATGCGGACTATGTGGCCCTGCAACCGGCCTTCTTTTGTTTTTGCGGATTTCTTTTCCGCTTTAGTTTCGCCAGCCTTGCTGTCGGCCGCAGGGGTTGTCTGGGCAAAAGCTACAGACGCAAATAGCAGGGTAAGCAAAATAGCTGCATATTTCATTGCATTCCTCCATCCGGAGCGCCGCAGCGCTTGTATGTCGTTAGTACAGGAGTTTATTGCTGGTCCAGCCTTTCCCTGAGTACGCGTGAGCATAGCCCGAGTACGGAACAGAGTAAAGGCCAATTTCTTTCCCGGCAAGGCAGACGTTCTGGCTTGTGCTCCCCGAGCCGGTTAATCGGCGGGTGCCGCCGCAGCCCGCCAAACCGAAAACCAAGCAATTTGGGGTTGCGGCGTGGCTGGAGTCAGGGTAGATTTGTCCGCACCACTGAGGGGAGGTACTCCAATGCATCGATCCCATTTGCTATGGCGCACGCTAGTTTTCGTCGGTCTCATCGGTCTGGTTTGCCCGCGGATTCTCGCCGCGGCTGACGACGCAACTCTCAGCAAAGACCAGATTAAGCAATTTCTTACCACTGCCAAAGTGATCAAGAGCAAGCAGTCCAATAAAGGTATTACTAACCCCTACCGGCTCACGTTGAGCGACGGCGCAATTACGCATGACGCTTCTTTCCAACCCATCGACGAACATGCCTCCATGAAGGAGATGGCAAGCGGTCGCAGCGAAATGAATTTTGTCGATTCCTACAAATACAACATCGCTGCCTATCAACTGGCCGAAATGCTCGGTTTGGACGACATGGTGCCGGTGTACGTGCAGCGCAAATGGGAAGGCAAGACGGGCTCACTCAGCTGGTGGCTGCCGGTGAAGATGGACGAGGGGGAGCGCATTAAACAAAAGATCCCCGTACCCGATCCCGACAGCTGGAACAAACAGATGTACAAGGTTCGGGTCTTGGACCAGTTAGTCTATGACACCGATCCCAATCTTACCAACGTGCTGATTGGCGAGGACTGGAAAATCTACAGGATTGATTTCACCCGGGCATTTCGCACTCACAAAGATCTACAAAGCACGAAAGATCTGGTGCAGTGTGACCGGCAGCTCTTGACCAAGCTAAAGGCACTGGACGGCAATGAACTGGCGACGAGAACCAAGGGCTTTCTCAGCAAATCAGAAGTGCAAGCGCTAATGGCCCGGCGGGACAAGATTGTGGACCACTTCCAGAAGCTCATCGCCGAGAAGGGGGAGAACGAAGTTCTGTATTAGGATCGTTTTGCGGTTCCAGAAATTTCGTCTACGTTCCAGGCCCGCGCATTGCTGAAAAATTGGGCCAGGAGGCGCACAGGTTCCGAACAAACCAAAGAGCCTCTGAGTGCTCAAGGAAGTTTGCTACTCGCCTGCAGTTTCGGCATACCTGCGGAAGAAGCTGTCCGCCTTCCATTGCGGACGATGGGCGGCGTCGGCCACTGAGATCGCGAGCCCGCGAACGATCTCTTCATATTGCGCCGCAGCCGCTAAATCGACTGGCTGGTCCAGATCGTCGGACGGCGCGTGATACCTCTGCGTAAGCCAATCCTTAAAAATTTTCTTCTGCTCCAGCGAATTAGGGTCGGGTGCAACTCCCATGGCCAGCGCCGGGATGCCGTGACGGATGAAATTGTATTGATCGCTGCGGATGAAGATGTTGCGCAGCGGCTCCGGGTCGGCTTGGACGTGAACACCACGTGCTTCCGCCACTTGCCGCGCCCGGTCGCCCAGATCAGATTCCGCCAGTCCGTATACGGTAAGCGTCTTCAATGGAATAATCGGCAGAAACATATCGGTGTTTATGTCCGCGACCATCGACTTGGCGTCCACCGTGGGATGGGCGGCAAAATACTTTGATCCAAGCAAGCCTTTTTCTTCCGCTGTGACGAATACGAACAGCAGCGAGCGCTTGAGCGGTTGCGGCGATTTTTTTAATGAAGACGCAATGTCCAGCAGGAGGGCGCTGCCGGAAGCATTGTCCATGGCCCCGTTGTAAATTCGATCGCCGTTGATAGGTTCGCCAATGCCGATGTGATCAATGTGTGCGGAAAGTACGACATACTCATTCTTGAGCTGCGGGTCGCTGCCGGGCAGTTTGGCAACGATATTGGCTGATTGCAACTCGTTTTTCTCAACTTTGGCTTTGCTTCTTACCGAGATTGCCAAAGGAAAGTGCGGCAATGGGCGGCGATCCTTGCCCAGGTCGGCGATTTCCTGAAACGTGTGCCCGGAACCCGCAAAGAGCAGTTCTGCTTTTGCCGGGTTGAATGTGAGATACAGCTTCTGTCCTGGTGTTTCGTCGAATTCCGCATCGGCCAATACCATGCTGGGATGTGTACGGTTGACTGACAGGCGCGACCAGGGAATGTCTAGTGCCGCGGGATTTGGGATGCTGATGAGACCAATCGCGCCCGCTTTACGGAAACTTTTCCAGCGTTCGCTGGACGACTGGTAATGCGAAGCCATTGGCCCGGGAATTTCCGCCGGAGAACCCGTGAAAAGCACGGCTACTTTATCTTTGAGATCGAGGCCGGCGAGATCGTCGTAATTCTTTTCCGGAATGGTTAACCCGTATCCCACGAAGACGAGGGGAGCGTCAAGCGCGGGCGCGAGGTCGGCTCGCGTGTTGAAGTAGGCATCATCTCCCAGGGTGAGTGGCTGAACTTTACCTTTCGTCACCAGTGCGAGACTGGAATCGTTTTCGATAATCTGCCGCGACTCAAATTTGATGGGCTGGTAATAACCGTCAGCCCCCGCGGGCTGTAGGCCCGCCTGCTTCAGTTGTTCCACAACGTAGGCCTCAGCCTTGCGCAGGCCTTCGCTGCCCGTCTCGCGGCCTTCCATATTGTCGTTGGCCAGCGTTTTAACGTGCGCCCACCAGGTGTTGCCGTCGAAATGCTGATTGGTCGATTGTTGGGACAGGGCGCCGAGCGCGCCAATTAGGATGACAAGGAAGACAGGCAGCTTCTTAGGCAGCAAAGGAGAGTCTCCAGCCCGTGTGTGGGGCAGCAGAAAGGATAGCAGGATAGGCCGGTTTGGGTGAATCATACTAAGGAGAGGGCGGCTCATTTCCGGGTTTCAAACACGCGCGAGTGAAACTGCATTGTTTCCCCAAAGTGCGCCAAAAAGTAGCTTGCGCTGTGGTTTCCGGGATAGAGATGAAATTCATGCCGGATACCTTCGGACTGAAGTTGCCGGTCCAATGCTTCGGCTCCTGATTCAAAGCCATATTCATCGTCTCGGCCGCAGTTGAAGTAAATGGCTAATCGGCTGATTGCGGCCTTCTGAGACTTGGCGAGAAGAAAGGGATCGTTCTCCTTCCAATGGCCGGCATCGATGGGATTGCCAAACACGTTTCCCAGCAATCTCCCGACTGGGGCGCCCGAACGCATCGCCAGGTTCAAGTCAGTTGGTGAATTGGTCATCAGCGCCGCACTTTGGGCGCTGACTGAGCCGAACAATTCCGGATGAGCAAATGCAAAGCGGAGCGCCCCGTACCCGCCCATGGAGAGGCCTGTGATTGCCCTGGAATTGCGTTCCCGGCGGATTGGATATTTATGCTCTATGAAAGGCATGAACTCCTGCAGGAAGAAGTCGCTGTAACGCAGTTTGCCATCGGCGGAATTGACATAAAAAGTACGCCCGCCTTCCGGCGCTGCGATCAGGAATTCGCCTATCTTGTGCTGTCGGCGCAGTTCTTCGACCTGGTCCCAGCTGCCACTCTTGAACAGGCTCTGTTCGTTGTCACCTAATCCATGCAGGAAATAAAGCACCGGATAACGCTTGGGCGGGTGAGTTGTTGCGGCCGCGTCATAATCTGACGGGAGCATTACGCAATAATGCACGACCTGCTTCAGAATGCGGCTGTTCAGCGCATTACAATCAACGCGTCTCTGTGCTTGCGCAGAGCGCGAGAGCAAAGCCAGGAAAATGATCAGGAGTAGACGGTAGGGCCTTAACATGCGGTTTATTTACTCGTAGCGCAGGGCCTGCACCGGATCGAGTCGCGCCGCACGGGACGCGGGATACAGCCCGGAAATCAAACTCACCAGCAAGGCAAAGACGATGGCCCCCAGCACCAGCCACCAGGGGACAAACCAGATCTGCTCCGGCGGAAGCTCCTGCCGTTTCAGGTAAATGTTGGTGCCGATATTGATGACGCGTCCGATCGTCCAACCCAGGGCCACCCCGACTGCTCCGCCCAGCACGCCCATGGCTCCAGCCTCGGCGAAAAATAGCTTTTTGACATCAACATCGCTGGCGCCGATGGCCTTCATAATGCCAATTTCTCGCCGTCTTTCAAGGATGGCCATCACCAGTGTGTTGACGATTCCGATAGAGGCCACCGCCAGCGCGAGACTGCCAAAGATTCCCAGGAAAAGATCTAGAACCGCGAAAAACTGTCGCATGCTGCGGGTTGCGTCCACGATGGAGAAAGTGTTGAATCCCATCTTCCTGATGGCATTCTCGACTGTTGCGACGTTTTTCGCGCTTCTTACTCGCACGCTTACGGTCGCGTAAGTCGGCGTGTTGGCGGCAGCAGAGCTGTTGTCACGCAGAGATGTGGCCTGCATTACGTGCAGGTTCTCCGCGAATTTTAGCGGAAGGAAGACGCGCGCGCGGCCGGGACCACGCAGACTGTCCGGGTCGAGATCGGAAATCCCGACGATCTTTAATGTCTGTTCCCGCGATATCACGGAATAAGCCGCTCCCGCCACGTCATCAGCGTGATCAGATACAGCATTTTGGGTTCCGTTTGTTTCGGACGCAGTTATTGCGGGGCCTGGAGTCGCCATTCTCTCGGCATAGCGCATCACCAAGTCTTTGCCGAGCAGAGGAGGCCCGAGTTCGGCAACGTTGGTGTCGTCCTCCCCGGGCTTCCGCCTCTTGCCTAGCAACTCTTCTGCAAACGATTTCTGCAATATGGCCTCAGGTGCGCTGTCAGAGGAAAAAAATTGGCCCTGCATGTTTTCGAAGGCGTCGCGTTCCTTGGCCGATGAGGGGAGCGCTGCAATCAACGTTAGGTGCGGCTTATTCTCGTAACGAAGTTCCGTAATGAAGCGGATGTCGGGAGATGCTTCCAGCACGTCGGGTAATTGCGCGATCTTCTCTCGAGCAGATTCGTCCAGGGCGGGGCTGTCCGCGGGAGCAGGGCCGCTGCTTTCCTGCTCTCTGCTGAAGCTCCGCAAATCACGCCGGGAGGTCACCACTACGGTGTCAAAAAGGCCGCTCTTTTTCAGGCGGCGGTTGGCAAGTTGCTGCAGACCGATTCCTAATGAAAGCATTGCTACGAGCGAGGCAACGCCAACCGCGATGCCAACTGTCGTGAGGGAATTCCGGAGAACGGATTCACGCAAGTTGCGCACTGCGAGTTCGACAAGGTCGTAAGCCTTCATGGCTGACCTCCTCGCAGCGTCGACACTGCGTCATGCTCCTGGTTGTGGTGGTCCTCAACCAGCTTGCCGTCGGTCAGAAAGATTAAACGCTTCGCGTAACGCTCGGCCAAGGTGCGCTCGTGTGTAACCATCAAGACGGTCATACCGAGAGTCTCATTAAATTCGCGAACCAGGTCCAGGATCTCCATGCCCGTGTGGCTATCCAGATTGCCGGTGGGCTCGTCGGCGAGCAGGAGGCGTGGCTGGTTGATCAAAGCTCGGGCAAGCGATGCGCGCTGCTGTTCTCCGCCGGAAAGTTCGCTGGGGCGGTGCCTTAGTCGGGCGCTCAAACCTACCCGGTGCAGCGCCGTCTGAGCCAGCGATGCGCGTTTATTGCGATCGACTTCGGCAAAACGCAATGGCAGCTCGACATTCTCCATCAAATTCATGCTGGGAATCAGATTGAAGGACTGAAATACCATGCCTACGGTCCGCAGACGGTATTTGGATAGCTCTAAACGCGAAAGCTCGGCAAGATTGTTGCCGTAGACCACCACACTTCCAGAGGTTGGCCGGTCCAGGCCCGCAATCAGATTCAGCAGCGACGATTTCCCCGAACCGGACGCGCCAAGTAGAGCGATGAATTCTCCCGACTGCACTTGCAGCGACACGCCGTCTACTGCCCGGATCAGCGTTTCGCCCATTCGGTAATGGCGACAGAGGTCTGCCGTGCTCACCGCCGAAGAGCCATTCTGCTTGGACTTGTCGGAAACGGATGTCATGAAGCTGGTTAGCGGATCTCTCCCTTTACGATGCGGAGTGCGTCCGCCAGGTTGGGATCATCATCGCCACTCGATTTGTCTTCCTCCGCGCCAACCGCAGCCGCATCTCCTTCTCCGGGCGCAAGAAACAGGTTAGTCTCCAGCCCGTGCTGGCGGGTGTAGAGATCGTAATAACGGCCCTGCATGGCAAACAGTTGCTCGTGCGCGCCACGTTCCACGATCTGCCCTTGCTCGACGACGAGGATCTGGTCTGCTCGACGAATGGTTGAAAGCCGGTGCGCAATCACGAATGTAGTGCGGCCTTGCATCAGGTAGGAGAGACCTTGCTGGATCATGGCTTCCGATTCCGAATCGAGGCTAGAAGTAGCTTCGTCGAGAATCAGAATGCGTGGCTCTGCAAGGATAGCCCGGGCAATCGAAATGCGCTGTCGCTGGCCGCCGGAAAGCTTTACTCCACGCTCGCCGACCACGGTATCGTATTTGTCAGCGAAAGTTTCCGCGAACTCGTCCACGCGCGCGATGCGGCATGCGCGCATGAATTGCTCTTCGCTTGCTTCGGGTCGAGAAAATAAAACGTTTTCACGAATCGTACCGTCGAAAAGAAACGACTCCTGCAGGACCACGCCTAAACGAGTTCGATATGAATCCAGGCGGACCGTGCTCAGGTCTGTGCCATCGACAGAAATTCTTCCTTCGGTGGGCACGTAAAAGGCGGCAATCAGACCGATGGTTGTGGATTTTCCCGAACCGGAAGAACCGACGAGAGCAGTTACGGTTCCGGGCTCGGCATGGAACGAGACGTCATTCAGCACTTTGCGGTTGCCGTCGTAGCTGAAACTGACATTCTGGAATTTGATGTCGCCGTAAATGTCGCCGAGCACCACAGTACGTTTGGGATCCTTGTCTTCGGGCCGCTCGCTCAGGACTTCGTGAGTGCGTTCCAGCCCCGCCAGCGCCTCGGTGAGCTGCGTTCCAATGGAAACAATGCCGATAATCGGGGCAACCAGGAATCCCATAAACAGGGTGTAGGTGAAAAATCCGCCAATGGTGAGAGTGCCTGCCATAATTTGCCGCGCTCCCACATACATAATTACGACGCCGACGACGCCCAACAGCAGGCTGGC
>Ga0209577_10002557_pt1 | contig 17430 bp, 15 predicted proteins | sample GraSoiAngelo_109_FD_185874 | JGI IMG/M metagenome (GOLD analysis project Ga0209577, IMG submission 185874) | Grasslands soil microbial communities from the Angelo Coastal Reserve, California, USA - 14_0903_12_20cm (SPAdes) (version 2) | ecosystem: Environmental > Terrestrial > Soil > Grasslands...
TCCCACGATTGCGGTCGAGAAGGCGCACCAGGAGCAGCTCTGGAAGGCCCGCAACGCTCTCTATCCGACGCTCTACCGCTACGACGCTAGGAAGAAGCCCATCAACTACGTGGACGACGTCGTCGTGCCGGCCGACCGCATCGCGGAGCTGGTGCAGTACCTTTCGTCGTTCTTCAAGCACCAGGACGTGAACGTCGCCATCTTCGGCCACATCGGCAACGGCAACGCCCACATCGTTCCCCTGCTGGACGTCAGTGACCGGCACGATTTCGAGGCGATGGTCGCGGGCTATCATGAGATCCACCAGACGGTCGTCACGCGGTTCGGCGGCTCCATCTGCGGCGAGCACGGGGACGGGCGCGTGCGCGCGGAGTTCGTGCCCAAATACTTCGGCGAGGAGCTCTACGCGCTCTTCAAGCAGGTCAAGGCGGCCTTCGACCCCCGTGCCGTCCTGAACCCCGGCGTCAAGATCAGCACCACGCCCTTCACGGAGCACATCGACTACGTGCGGTTGTCCAAGCCCTGTGCGACCTGCGGCAAGTGCAACTCGGTGTGCCCGGTCTACGACGTCTTCCAGTCGGAGGACATGAGCTCGCGGGGCTGGTTCGAGATCGTGACGGCGCCGGGTTATGAGTATTTGAACTCCAAGCGGGTGGTGGAGGCCTGTGTCAACTGCAAGTCCTGCCGTACGGTCTGCCCGGCCGGCGTGGATGTGTCGGATCTCATCATGAAGAAGCGGGCCGAGCATCCCAGCAAGCTGGCCGGGGCCATCTTCGCCTGGCAGGGAAGGCCGTGGCTCTTCGAGCCGTTCCTAAAGCTCATGGGCCGCACGCAGGGGCTCTGGGATCGTCCGCTGCCGCGCCGGGTTATGGAACAGGCACTGGCTCCGCTCCTGCGGCTGCTCGCGCAGACGGCGAAGCTGCCAGCGGACATGGTCCTGCCCAGGCTCGCCCCGCGGCTGTTGCGCGAGCGGTACGCGGAGTTGACGGAAGAGCGAGGACGCCAGGGGCCGGTGGCTTACTTTCACGGCTGCGCGGCCAACTACTTCCAGGATGGCGTGGGCGAGGCGGTGATCGCCGTGCTGAGGAAGAACGGCATTGAGCCGGTCCTGCCGCGACAGAAGTGTTCGGGGACGCCGATCGAGACGTACGGCCACATGGATCGCGTGAAGGCCTGCGCCCGGTTCAACGTGGAGTCGTTGAGCCGCTATCAGACCATCGTGACCGGCTGCGCGTCCTGCACGCTGAGCCTCAAGGATTCTCCGAAGTGGTTCCAGGGCGAGGACCGCAAGCAAGCCGAGGCGGTGTCAGCCAAGGTGAAGCACATCTCGGAGTTTCTCGCAGAGGGAGGACTGAAGGTCTCACCGACCAGGCCGTGCCCGAAGACGGTCACCTACCATTCGTCGTGCCACCTGCGGGCGGCCGGCGTGAGCAAGCCGCCGCGCGATCTGATCAAGCGCCTCCCCGGTGTGACGTATGTCGAGATGCGGGATGCCGACCGCTGTGCCGGCGGGGCGGGGACCTTCATCGTGAAGGACTACGACACCTCGCAGAAGATCTTCGAGCGCAAGCGGGCGGCGATCAAGGACAGCGGCGCGCAGGTCGTGGCGACCTCCTGCCCGGCCTGCATGATCCAGCTCAAGAACGGCCTACGCGGCGAAGTGGAAGTGCGCCACATCGCCGAGCTGCTGCGAGAGGCCTATGAATGAAATTCCGACTCAAGAAATCCGACTTCATCGTCATCGGGTTGGCGCTGGCCGTCATCATCTTCCTCACGCGGCTGCCCTCACCCAAGGACAACAACCCGCCCGTGCCAGCCGATCGGGCTCATCACGGGATCAAGCTCGAAAAGGACTGTTTGTTCTGCCATGTGAAAGGCGGAGAGCGGCCGCTGAAAGAGCGGCACCCGAAGCGCCAGGACTGCTTCCGCTGCCACCGGGTGGAGGGTGCGTAACTCTGGGGCGTTTGTCGCGACGCTAAAGCAGGCGATCGAGCAAGTCGAAGAGGAAGAATTCTAAGGAGGAGAGCATGAGTTTAGCAATCGACATTGAAAGCGTCGAAGCAGTGTTATTGCTGGGTGGCCAATGGCACAAAATTGAGGAGAGATCTTTTACCATAGACTCCTATGAGTTCTTCCGGGAGGGTCAGCTGCTCGTAGGGGGAGGTCAAATGCAAGGGGCCCAAGCAATCGGAGCCTCTTGGTCTGGCACCAAAAAAGGAGAACGCTATGCATGTCCGCTCACAGCCATTCTAGCCGTTAAATACAAGGAGACAAAGGCCATGAGGAAGCAGGGAACTGCAAAGTAGGACACTCCGCGAACCTGCCATAATCATTGAACTATCAAAAACTCAATAAATACCGGTTGACGAGGCACCCTTTCCCGCGTAGTATGAACCATGACGTGTTGAGCCCCGCTGGCTATCCGATCCCTCGCGTTTCCTGATCCTTCCTAACGCGTTCGATTCCCCAGTCTCCGCCGCTCTTGCGCCAGAGTCTCTCTGAAACGGTGTGCTGATGAACTGCCCACGTTGTCATGGATTGATGGTGCCTACCCGGTTGGAGGAAGCGATAGACGCAACAAGTGGCGAATCCATCTCCGGGTGGAAATGCCTGCTGTGTGGTGAGGTCATCGATTCTGTCATCGCAGCCAATCGGAAAGGTCACCAGGAACCGATGCCTAGCCGGGCCCGTCTTCCCTACGGCACCGCGCTGGCGAAGTCGCATGGTCCCAAGCGCAAGGAGATAAGAGCGTGATTCAGGACCCCAGCCTAGCGGTTGCGGACTCTCTCGGCTTCCTAACCTTTGCCAAATGCTTCTGCATTAATCCGGTTTATGACGTGGGACGCTATAAGAAGCGCAAGGGGTGGGTCCTAATCGACCTGGCCACGAGAGCGGAGACGTACTTCAAGACGTTGCGTGATGCGAGGCAGCACCTGAGACGCCTCTACATGGAGGCGGCTCCCAAGAAAATCGCAACAGCGGACCTTCCATGAACGAGACTGAATTAAGCGAGTTGATGACCGTATCCGGCTTCTTCGGATTCCTGGCCCAACAGGCGAAGCTCACCCTTGATCAAGTCAAGCAGATCTACATGCACGGAAGACCATGGGGGTTGTGGCCGCCCGACCTGGACTTAAGCCGTGAAGCTACCGAGGCCGGCGTCGATGTGTTCACGTATCTTGCCGCACTGCAGCCGCTGCTCGACATGGATACAAAGCAGAAAGAGGCGCAGCTCGCTGCCTACGAGGCCACGCTGACTGGGGGAGAGACCACGCAGCCGATCCCGGCTGTTCGTGCGCACGTGGAGAAGGTGGCTGCTTCATCGGGAGAGGACGAGGAAACCATTTGCAGCCTACTCCATGCGCTTTACGCCTATCGTCAGCGTGTCGGCCAGTTGTCCGTACAGAAGGTTGGCGAGTTGTCGAAACACAAGATTGAGCAGGATAAGGCGGCCTCCATCGCGAAACTTCAACGCGCCATGGTCGCGGAGATTGAGCAACGCAAACTGAACTGATCCCTTCAAAAGGTGCCCGGCGGTGGCGAGTGGAACCGGTAGATTAGGGATTTAATTTAAAGTACTTGACAATCAGGGTTTGATCCAGTATAGTATCATGCAGTCATCGCCGAGACGGTTCGGCGGCGGTGGCGTCAACCATACTCCGGACCCGCGATCGCATCGCGCTCAGGTCCTGTTTGGAGCAGTTTCCCACCCGATCCTGACTCCCCTCAGTTTTCTGAATCCGTGACAATGCGATCTTAACGAAAGGATAGTTTTGTGCAGACGACTGTTCACAGCAGTTTCAACAATCTCGGTTTGTCCGAAGCCATTTTGCGCGACATCGCCAGGGCGGGGTTCACCGAGCCTACGCCCATCCAGGCCCAGGCCATTCCACCAGGGCTCGCGGGGCGCGACGTGCTCGGCTGCGCGCAGACCGGTACGGGCAAGACCGCGGCTTTCGTGATTCCGATGGTCGAGCGCCTGGCCGGCAAGTCGGAAGGCGTTCCCCGTGGGTTAATCCTGGCTCCCACCAGGGAATTGGCCATCCAGACCCAGGAAACGATAACCAAGCTGGGACACAGCCGGCGCGTGTACGCGACGACGGTTGTGGGCGGCGCCGACATGAATGCCCAGATCAGAGGGCTGCGCCAGCGCCCGGACATCATCGTGGCGACGCCGGGCCGGCTCCTGGACCACATGTGGAACGGGACCATCAATCTGATGAAGATGCAGATCCTGGTGCTGGACGAAGCGGATCGCATGCTGGACATGGGGTTCGCGCCGCAGATCAATCAGATCCTGGAAGCACTTCCGGAGGAGCGGCAGACGCTGCTCTTCTCGGCGACGATGCCGACCGATGTGGCCGACCTCGCGCGGGCCAGCGTGAAGGATCCCGTGCGGGTGACGATCGGCCGCTCGGCGGCTCCCGCCGAGCGGGCCGCGCAGGCCCTGCACCACACGACGCGGGAGGACAAGACCAAGCTCTTGCTTACCCTACTGGGACAGGACCGTGATTCGGTCCTCGTCTTTACACGCACGAAGCATGGCGCGGATCGTCTGGGACGGGCGCTCGGCAACGCTGGCCACAGAGTGGCAGTCATTCACGGTAACCGGAGCCTGTCGCAGAGGCGGGCGGCCTTGGAAGGATTCCGGCGGGGCACCTTCCGGGTCCTCGTGGCCACGGACATCGCGGCCCGCGGCATCGACGTGGCCAACATCGGGCATGTCGTCAACTACGATCTGCCGAACACCCCGGAAGATTACATCCACCGGATCGGCCGGACCGCCCGCGTGAAGGCGAGCGGCCGGGCCACGAGCTTCGTGACGGCGGATGATCACGTGCAACTGCGGGCGATTGAGAAGCTGCTCGGCCAGCCGGTTCCTCTCGCGGCCGGCAGCGCGCCGCCGGCGCATCCTGTGCATCCAGCGCACAACCTGCGGCACAACGGACATCGAGAAACCAGGCCGGGACGGCCCTCCGGGTTCAGACCCGGACGACCGGTCCACGCCAAGTTGTCTCACGGGACGTAAGGCAGAGAACAGGTGATGAGCGAACGGCCTCCGAGGGTTTCCCCTCGGAGGCCGTTCTGTTTTCAGGTCAGATTACGGCCGGAGGCGGGTCTGATTAATCGAGATGACGCGGCCGCCGCCGAAGGTGAGCTCCACGATCCAGTCGCCGTTGGAGTACACGAACCGGTTCGCACCGAAGACGGGCCAGAACGGATAGGGCGAGCCGAATGAGTAGGACGAGCCAATCAGCGTCGTTTGGGGCAGTCCCGCACGCCCCAGCACCTCCGCTTCGGTCATGCCAACCGACAGCATCCGGTAGGTCTCAAACGGCATCTCTCCGACCGGGGCGAGTGTGTCGATTACCGGAGGTCTTGGAGGCGGAGTGCTGATCACGATATTGATGGTGATGGGTGGGAGTGATGGCTGCGCCTGTACCTGCGGCTCGGGCGGCTTGGGCGCTTCCTGTATGACCGCCGGTGGTTCCGCGGCGCGTTTGAAGTAGCCCAACTCGGAACGGACGGTGTAGGCGCGGCACCCGACCTGAGCCGGGACATGGTCCGTGAACATCGTCGAGCCGTCTGCCCGTGGGCATGTCCACAACTGGGACTCGGCTGAGGCAGAAAGAGGCAGGAGCAGCGCGGAGAAGAAAACGACGACGAGAGGAATGCCGGCGCGCGACATACAAATAGTGTACGCTGGTCTACTCAAGTCGGCAAGTCAGAGCAACTCCACGGTGCCGTCGCGCGCGTTGACCTTCACGCGCCGGCCCGTGGCGATCCGGCTGGTCGCATCTTCAACGCCGACCACGGCCGGCAGGCCGATCTCCCGTGCAACGACCGCGCCGTGGCTCAGCACGCCGCCGATCTCGGCGATCAGGGCGCCGGCGGTGAAGAACAGCGGGGTCCAGGCCGGGTCGGTGTAGCGGGTGACCAGGATCTCACCCGGCCGCAAAAGGGCTCGGTGCGGGTCCGTGATCACGCGCGCGACCCCTTCGGCATGGCCGGTCGACACCGGCGTGCCGCGCAGGACCATGGCTTGTGACAGGCGGGTGAGTGGCGAGGCTGCGTCCGGCGCGCCGCGGGTCCCGATGATCAACGGGGGCGGGCGGCGCGTGGTCCAGTCCCGCCATTCGCGTTCGCGCGACTCCAGCGTCGCCTGGGTCCACGTCACCGCGCCGGTCTCAGCCCATGCCCGCACTTCATCCTGCCGCAACCAGAAGACGTCGTCCACCGCCTTGAGATGTCCCTCCGCGACGAGCCGGCGGCCCAGTTCCCGGTACACTCGCCGGGCCTGTTCAAGGCCGAGCAGCCAGGTGTATTTCATGGCCTCCCGGAAGGGCAGCCACAGGACATACCGCGCGTAGAGCCAGGTGAAGAGACCACGCAGTGGAACCGGGAGCTTCCGCCGGACGGCCGCGGCGGCCGCCTCCCGCCGACGCTGGCCTTCTGCCAGTATGGCCGGCGGGCTCGGGGCGTCGGCGGGGTGGCGCAGATAATTGGTGACGGTCTGCAGGAGAAAGGTCGGGTCCTCGCGCCAGCGCGGCGTCGAGAGGTCCAGTTCTACTTCGCCCCGGTGGCCGTGCCGGTCCAAGAACTGCTCGAAGCGCATCCACCAGCACCGTCTCTCCTCGGTCGTCTGCAGCGCGCGCGCCAGATCCTCGGGCGGGGTCTTCTCAAAGACGTCGGCGAGCGGTCGTGCGGCCTGCGCAAGGGCCCAGAGATCGAGTGAGACCGCCGTCGTCGGATTGTGGGGAATGCCTTTGGCGAGATCGTCAAGCAGGTCGGGCGGGATGCGTCCGTCGCAGAGGCGCTGCAGGGCCGTATGGAGGAACATGGCCAGGCCGAGGTGCCGCAGGCCGTCCTTGGACGGGTCCGATTCGTCGGTGAACTCGCGGTCCAGGTTCGCGAGCATCACGGACGGGGCGTCTCGGTCGAGCGGGCGGCAGACCAACTCCCGCAGCCGCTCGGTCGTGCGCGCGTAGGCGTCGCGCAGGTCCACCGGCGTGCGGCGGCGGATCAACCAGCGCAGCGAGCGCAGGCCCATCCGGACGTAGGCGAGGTGGAGCTTGAGCTGCGCCTTGACGGAGATCGGGAGGGGATTCAGGCGCTTCGCCCGCGCCAGTTCCGCGATGGCCCGGCCCTTGCTCCGGTCCACCGCCTCCAGCAGGTGCAGTTGATAGGCGATGCTCGGCAGGTTGATGTAGGCCGAGAGGTCCATGTAGGGCCTGCCGGCCACGAACGCCATGGGATTCAGGTCCAGGACGAGCGGATCGCTGCGGCTGAGGCCCGCGACCTGTGCGCCGAGCATCGGGCCGATGTAGCGCGCGAGGCCGTCGCGGCTCAGCGGCTGGGCGACGAACGGGAAGACTTCGCCGAAGTTGATGTCCGACAGGACGCCGTCGGTCTGCCCGGCCGCCAGCCGCGCCGTCCGCTCCACCGGCCAGTCCTTTATTTCATCAGGCATGGATTAGTGCATTGATGTAGGGGCAGACCTCTGTGTCTGCCCGGAAGAAGGGCAACCACATAGGGTTGCCCCTACAAAATCTGTCGAAGCACGCCGTATGTTTAACAGGTCTCTCCCGCGCGCGCAAGCCGATGCCGGATCGCTCGAAGTAACAATGAAACCTAGCGCTGCAACGTTGAGCGGGTGGCGTGGGGTGGCTACTTCTTCCTGAAGAGGTTGTCAAACGCGCGCCGGGCGTCGACAGGGCGCGCAGACCCCGACGTTGTCTCGCGCTCCACCGTGACATGCAGCGAAAAGAGACTGCACGCATTGCGAGCGCCTTTGTCGGAGATGCGCTCCGGCACAGGCTTGGTGCACTCAAAATGCTGGCCGGGATCGAAGTAGGCGCACTGCCGGCAGGAATGGAGTTCTGACCTGCACTTGGGACACTGGCCGAGCGAATCGGTCAAGGGCGGGAGTGGCGTTCCGCAGTCCGCGCAGCGGGAGACGGTCCGAGTTGTAGGCGCTGCGGGTGCGCCCGACAGGGAAGGCTCTGTGGGCTTTCCTTGCCGCTCCTTCTCGTGTTCCTTATAGCCCCGCTGGCGGTATCTTCTGTCATCCATGACGGTCCCCGGATTTCCGGCTACTCGCCCAGCACCCCCATGCGCCGGTACTTCTTAAATCTCCGCTGGAGGAGTTCGTCGAGCGGGAGCTCGAGCAGTTCGCTGAGGTGGGTCTCGACCGTCTTCTTCACGGCGTTGCATATGGCTGTCGGGTCGCGGTGGGCCCCGCCAGGCGGCTCGGGCAGGATCTCGTCGATCACACCGAGGCGCAGCAGGTCTTCGGCGGTCATCTTGAGCGCCTCCGCCGCGTCCGGCGCCTTCTGCGGATCGTTCCAGAGGATCGCCGCGCAGCCCTCGGGGGAGATCACCGAATAGACCGCGTGCTGGAGCATCAGTACCCGGTCGGCTACGCCGATCGCCAACGCCCCGCCACTGCCGCCTTCCCCGATGACCACGGACACGATCGGGATCTTGAGTGAGGCCATCACCTGGAGGTTTTTTGCGATGGCTTCGGCCTGGCCGCGCTCCTCGGCGCCGAGGCCGGGGAAGGCGCCGGGCGTATCGATGAGGGTGAGGACCGGCTTGTTGAATCTCTCGGCCAGGCGCATCAGGCGGAGCGCCTTGCGATAGCCTTCCGGATTGGGCATCCCGAAGTTGCGCTGCACCCGTTCTTTCAGCGTCTTGCCCTTCTGGGGTCCGATGACGACGACGGAGCGGCCGTTCAGGCGGGCGAGCCCCGCCACGATGGCCTGGTCGTCGCCGTACAAACGGTCACCGTGGAGTTCCAGGAAGCGGTCGCAGATCCGACCGATGTAGTCGAGCGTGGACGGCCGCTGCGGATGCCGGGCGACCTGAGTGCGCTGCCAGGGGGTGAGGCCGGCGTAGATCTCCGCCTGGAGCTTGTAGAGTTTCTCGCGGAGCTTGCGGAGATCGTCCTGCATGCCGGACTGTCCCTGACCAGCGGAGGTCAGTTTCTCGATCTTCGCCTCGATCTCGGCAAGCGGCTTCTCGAAGTCCAGGTATTCGCGCATGCGCTATGGCCTCACTCCAAAGCGACCGCGCCCTTGCCGATGAGGGCTTCCACGTCGCCGACGAGTTGGGCGCTCGGCAGGACGCGCAGGTCCGGCCCGACGGCGATCACGGACTCCGAATGGTCGGGGATCGTGAGCATGAGATGGACCGGGCAGGGGCCGGCGTGGCGGTGGAGCACGTCCCGGAGCTGGCGCAGGATCTCGGCCGACGCGTCCCGCGTGGTGACGTGGATCGAGACGCACGCAATGCTCTGCGCCTGGAGGTCGGCAAGGCCCGCGAGCCTCGTCGCCTTGATCCGGGCCGCCTTGTCGCCCCGGTCCAGCGTCCCGGTCACCTGGACGACCGATTCCAGGAGGATGAGAGCGGCGGCGGTCTTGTACAAATCGGGGAACACGATCACTTCGACGGTGCCGTGCAGGTCCTCCAGCGTGAGATAGGCCATGCGGTCGCCTTTCTTGGTCATGGTCTGGCGAACGGCGGCGATGATCCCGCAGAGCTTGACCTCCTTGGCGTCCGCGATCTCGCTCAGCGCGTCGGTGCTGGCGGTAGAGAACCGGTCCATGGACTCGGCGTAGCGGGCGAGGGGATGGCTCGTGATGTAGAACCCGGTCAGCTCCTTTTCATACTTGAGCAACTGGTCCTTGTCCCATTCCGGCACGTCTGGCAGGCTCTCGTCGAACGGGAGCGTGCCGCGACGCCCGCCCTGGCCGTCCGGTGACTCGAAGGTGGCAAAGATGCTCGTCTGCCCGCGGGACTCCGCGCGCTGGGCGGCCATGGCCTGGTCCACGGTCCGGTCCAGCACGGCGGCCAGTTGCGCGCGGCGCGCGCCCGTCGAATCGAAGGCGCCGGCCTTGATCAGGCATTCCAGCGCCCGCTTGTTGAGCTTGCGGACGTCCACCCGGTGGCAGAAGTCGAAGAACGAGACATAGGGGCCTTGCGCCTTGCGCGCTTCCAGGATTGCCTCGATCGCGCCTTCGCCCACGTTCTTGATGGCCGCCAGCCCGAAGCGGATCCCCTCCTGCGTGACCGTGAAGTCCTTGTCGCTCTCGTTCACGTCCGGGGGGAGCACCTTGATCCCGAGGTCACGGCACTCGTTGATGTAGCGCACTACTTTGTCGGTGTTCCCCATTTCGCTGGTGAGCAGGGCCGCCATGAACTCGTTCGGGTGGTGCGCCTTCAGGTAGGCCGTCTGGTAGGTGACGAGCGCGTAGGCCGCGGCGTGCGACTTGTTGAACCCGTAGCCGGCGAACTTCTGGATCAGCTCGAAGAGCTTCTCCGCCTTCTTCTCCGTGATCTTCCGCTTCTTCGCGCCCTCGATGAACTGGGTGCGGAGCTTGACCATCTCCTCCGGCTTCTTCTTGCCCATCGCGCGCCGCATGAGGTCCGCCTGGCCGAGCGAGAAGCCCGCGACCTTGTTCGCGATCGCCATGACCTGTTCCTGGTAGACGATCACCCCGTAGGTCTCCTTCAGGAGCTCCTCCAGGGCCGGCACCTCGTAGGTGATCGGGACCTTTCCCTGCTTGCGCCGGATGAAGTCGGAGATCAGGTCCATGGGACCCGGCCGGTACAGGGCGATGATGGCGATGATGTCCTCGAGGCGGTCGGGGCGGAGCCCGGTGAGCAGGTCGCGCATGCCCGCGCTCTCCAACTGGAAGAGGCCCATGGTCTTGCCGGAGGAGAGCAGCGCGAACGTCTGCGGATCGTCCAGAGGCAGATTAGCGACAACAAACGGCTGAAGGGGCGCGTCCCCGTGGAAAGGAGCCTGTTCTGACAGGCTCGGGGTGGGCGGGTGCAACGGCGCCTGGGGTGGGTGGGTTTGATCAGTCGCCTCGGCTTGCCGCTTGGTGTTGATCAGGCGCTCGGCATGGGCGATCATCGTCAGGGTCTTGAGCCCCAGCAGGTCGAACTTCACCAGCCCGACCTTCTCGACGTCGCCCATCGGAAACTGCGTCACGACCTCGTCGGTCTCCTTCGATCCTTTGTAGAGGGGCACATGGGCCGTCAAGGGATCGTGTGAGATGACGACGCCGGCCGCATGGGTGGAGGCGTGTCGCGGCGAGTGCTCCAAGGCGCGCGCCGTCTCGAAGACGTCGCGGATCTTGGGGTCGGTGTCCACCAGTTCCCTGAGGCGCGACTCGGACTCCAGCGCGTCGTCCAGCGTGATATGGAGCTGGTCGGGGACGAGCTTAGCGATGCGGTCCACCTCGGCGTACGGCATCTCCATCACGCGGCCCACGTCGCGGATGGCGGCCTTGGCCTTCATGGTGCCGAACGTGATGATCTGGCAGACATGGTCTTTCCCGTACTTCTCGACCACGTAGTTGATGACTTCCTGGCGGCGGTCCATGCAGAAGTCCATGTCAATGTCGGGCAGGGAGATGCGCTCGGGATTCAGGAAGCGCTCGAACAGCAGCCCGTACACGAGCGGGTCCAGGTCGGTGATGCGCAGCGCGTAAGCCACCAGGCTGCCGGCGCTGGAGCCGCGTCCGGGGCCGACGGGGATGCCCCGCGAGCGGGCGCAGTTGATGATGTCCCAGACGATCAGGAAGTAGCCCGCAAACCCCATCGAGGTGATCACGGTCAGCTCGTCCCGCAGGCGCTGTTGGTATTGGGAAGCGGGAAGGCCTGACGGACGCTCGCGCAGGCGCTCCGCCAGTCCCTTCCGGGCGAGCTTGTCGAGGTAGCTCTCCAGCGTCTCGCCCTCCGGCACCGTGTAGTGCGGGAGGTGGGACTTGCCGAACGTGAAGGCGAGTTCGGACATCTCCGCCACACGGGCCGTGTTCCAGACTGCCTCGGGCCACTCGTGGAACGCGGCCAGCATCTCGTCCGTGGACTTCACGTAGAGCTGGTCGGTCTGAAAGCGCATGCGGTTCGGATCGGTCACCGTCTTGCCGGTCTGCAGGCAGAGCAGAATGTCATGGACCTTGGCGTCGCCCTTCTTTAAATAATGGCAGTCGTTGGTGGCCACCAGCGGGACGCCAAGGCGCTTGTGGATGTCCCGCAGCCCCTGGTTGGCGACCTGCTGTTCGGGCACGCCATTCTCCTGGACTTCCAGAAAGTAGTGATCGGGACCGAAGATGTCCCGGTACTCGGCGGCGGTGCGCAGCGCGTCCTCCAGCCGTCCCTGGCCGATGAGGTAGGGGACCTCGCCGCTCAGGCAGCCGGAGAGCGCAATGAGGCCGTCGTGATGCTCGACGAGCAAATCCTTGTCCATCCGCGGCTTGTAGTAGAACCCTTCCAGGTACGCCTTGCTGGCGAGCTTGAGGAGGTTCTGGTAGCCGGTCCGGTTCGCGGCCAGCAGGATCAGGTGGTAGTACTCGTTGTGGGCGAACTGCCCTTCCCGATCGAACCGGCTCTTCGGAGCGAGGTAGGCCTCGCAGCCGATGATCGGCTTGATGCCGGCGGCGGTGGCCTTCTGGTAAAACTCGATGGCGCCGAAGAGGTTGCCGTGGTCCGTGACGGCCAGGGCCGGCATGCCAAAGCCCTTGGCCTCCTGCACCAGGGCGTCGATCGGATTGGCCCCGTCGAGCAGACTGTACTGGGTGTGCACGTGGAGGTGGACGAACTGGGACGCCACGCAGGCTTCCTTATGGTCTCGGCGTCTCTGACACGCCGGCTCATTCTAGCGACGACCTCTTTCGAAGTCAATCCGTTCATCCCTCGCCTCTCGAGGGAGAGCCCTCTCTTTATCCCTCCCCCCTTGCGGGGGAGGGTGAGGGTGGGGGGTGTCCTGTCATTGCGAGCCCCTCCTTTGTCATTGCGGGTATAAAGGTCATGGATTGTTGGTCTTTTGTTGATTTTCAAAGTAACTGTACCATTTCAAAAACTGAATCTTGTGTCTTTGACCCAAGCCGGCGTGCTGCCGGTAAGCCCGTTTGATTCTCGAATGCCAAACTTTTTTCTCATCATGGAGTTCCTTTATCAAAGTGGTTTGATATTTGAACCGGTTAGTTGTCGTCATATCCTGCGTGGTCGAGCAGTTGCAACGCCATGACCAACAAAAAATCAACAATCCATGACCTTTATACCCGCAATGACAGGATTCCCCCTCACCCTTACCTCTCCCGCCAGGGGCGAGGGGCTGGCAATCCGGGCGGGATGAATCCCGCCCCTACATCAAGATTAAGGAAAACGAGGAGGAGGGGCCTAATTTTGCTGCTTCTGTTCGAGGGTCTCCACGCGCTGTTGAAGCTGGTCCTGCGATTGGCGGAGCTGGTCCTGTTGCTGCTGCAGATGGTCGTGAGAACTGCGGAAGAGGGCAGACATATCCTCGAACTTGCGGTCGAAATAGTCTCGGTCCTCCCGGTGCCGGACTTCGATGTGCACCAAGAGCCCCTCAGCCACCTGCTGGATCTCGTGGCGGAGGCCTTCGACCAGCACGCCGGTGTGGCGCTTGAGCTCTTCAAACCGGTCATTGACTTGCTCAAACCGCTGATCGTGGCTATCAAGGCGTTGCTCGACTCGATCAAATCGCGCGTTTACACCGTCAAAGCGAGCACTAACACCTTCTAGGCGCACATTTACACCTTCAAGGCGCTGATCGAGAAGGTGCTGGAATCGCTGCTCCTGCGTCTGAAACTTCTCATCTAAGTACTGAACAAGTTCCCGGTCCATGCCGCCTCCGTCGAGTGTGAAGGGTAGGCTGCTTAACTGCCTTTGTCAATGAGACACGTCAGCGGAGAAAAGGTTAAAAGGGAAGGAGCCTAGAGATTCAACTTGTACAGTACCTGGAGTGTCTCCATCTGCTCGTCGCTGAGGTCGACCAGGTAGAGCTTGCCGTCTCTGACGAGACGGGGGCGCTGGAGGCGGCCGCAGGTCGGGCAGATCGGGAAGATGGCCGGTCCTTCGTCAAGCCGGATCAGATGAACCTTGGAGTCCGGCTTGATCGGGATGGGGAGCGTGCAGAACTCGCACAGGATGGGCGTGGAAAAGTCAAAAAGGTCGAGCATGGGAGGAAGCGTAGGCCTCTTCGCCCCCTTTGTCAATGAAGCCCGGCGGTTGATTCGCATGGAGGGTTATGCTACGTTTGCCGCATCAGTTGGGCCTCGTGGCGCGCGCGTCGGGATGAGCTTGGGAGGACGAGCGGATGGCGAAGATAGACGCGTTTTTTAAGTTGATATTCGACCAGGGCGCATCGGACCTCCACTTGGTGTCCGGACAGCAGCCGATTATCCGTCTGCACGGGGATATGGAGCGGGTCAAGTACAAGGTGTTGGAGGACGGCGAGCTGAAGGCCATGCTCTATGAGATCGCCCCCGAGCTCAAGATCAAACAGTACGAGGAGACCGGCGATGTCGACTTCGGGTACGAGATTCCGGGCGTCGCGCGCTTTCGGTGCAATTTTTTCAACCAGAAGTACGGCTGCGGGGCGGTATTTCGACAGATCCCCACCAAGGTGAACACGATGGACGATCTGGCGCTTCCGGCCATCCTGAAGCGGGCCGCGATGCTGCACAAAGGACTGGTCCTGTTCACAGGGCCGACGGGCAGCGGCAAGTCCACTTCGCTGGCCGCGATGATCGACTACGCCAACAAGCACCGCAAAGACCACATCATCACCGTCGAGGACCCGATTGAGTTCGTGCACCAGAGCCAAGGCTGTCTGGTGAACCACCGTGAGGTGGGAACGCACACCCGCTCATTCGCCGCGGCTTTGAGGGGCGCGCTTCGCGAGGATCCCGACATCATCCTCGTCGGCGAGATGCGGGATCTCGAGACGATCCGACTGGCGATCGAGGCGGCCGAGACGGGGCACCTGGTCCTCAGTACGTTGCACACGACCAACGCAGCCAAAACCGTGGACCGGATCATCGAAGTCTTCCCCCAGGAGGAACAGACGCAGATCCGCAGCGCGTTGTCCACCAGCCTCAAACTGGTCGTGGCGCAGACCCTCCTCAAACGCATTGACAGGAAGGGACGGTGCGCGGCGCTGGAAATCATGGTGGTCACGCCGGCCATTGCCAACCTGATCCGGGAGAACAAGACCTTCCAGATCCCCTCGGCCATCCAGGTAGGCAAACAATTCGGGATGCAGACCCTCGACGATTCGATCATGGAGGTGTTGCAGAAGAAGTGGGTCAGCCCAGAGGTAGCCTACTCGAATTGCATCGATAAGGCGAAGTTCCGGCCGTTCCTGAAGAGCCAACTGGAGGAGTGGGGCGGGAGCGCGTGAGCGCCGGCGAGAGAGGATGTCATGAGAAAAGCCCAGATGGATACGCTGATGGCCGCGATGCTCGACTCGCACGACCTTGTGTCGGACCTGAACCTCTCGGTGGACCGCCCGCTACAGGTGGAATCGGCAGGCGAGTTGGTCCCGGTCAAGGTCACCCAGCCCATCGAGAACCTGACCCCCTTTCAGACCGAGATCTTCGCGCTCAACCTCATACACAACGACCGCCGTCTGACCCAGATGCTCCTGCAGCAGGGGTCCTGCGACACTTCATACTTCCTGACCGGGAAGGCCCGGTTCCGCGTCAACATCTTCTCCCAGCGGGGAAACTTGTCGGTCGTCATGCGGAAACTGGAGACCCTGATCCCGTCCGTTGACGATCTCAAGCTGCCGGACGCATTCCGGAAGATGACCAAGGAGAAAAACGGCCTGATCCTGGTGACGGGCGCCACCGGCGTCGGAAAAACCACCTCGCTGGCCGCGCTGCTGCGGGAGTTCAACGAGACCAAGTCCATCCACATCGTCACCCTGGAGGACCCGGTCGAGTACGTCCATCCCAACCTCAAGGCGACCTTCAACCAGCGGGAACTGGGCGGCGACTTCGACACTTTCGCCAACGGCCTTCGCGCCGCGCTCCGTCAGGCGCCGAAGGTCATCCTCGTCGGCGAGATACGCGACCGCGAGACGGCCGAGCTGTGCCTGAAGGCGTCCGAGACCGGCCACCTTGTGCTGAGCACCGTGCACACGGTGGACGCCGGCCAGACCATCAGCCGCATCGTCGGTTTGTTCGATCCAGAGGAGGAGAAGCAGGTCCGCCAGCGCATCGCGGATACAGTCCGCTGGATCGTCAGCCAGCGGCTACTGCCCAAGGTGGGGGGAGGACGCGTCGCCATCCACGACATCCTCGGCAACAATATCCGGGCCCATGAATCCATACTGATTGGAGAGAGCGAAGGGAAGACCTTCTACGAGATCCAGGAAGCCGGCGTTCCCTTCGGCATGCAGACCTTCGATCAGGCGCTCATCAAGGCCTATACTGAGGGGTTGATCACGCAGGAGACCGCCGAACTGTACGCCACCCGGAAGCCGGTCGTGCAGCGCGGCCTCGACAAGGTCAAGCAGTCCCGCGGCCAGAAGACGACCGACATCGAAGGCCTGACCCTGGACGCTGGCTACGCCAAAACGGTGAAGAAGAAGTAGGCCGATGGAAATCATCTGCACGTCCTGTTCGACCAAGCTCGCGATTCCGGACGCGAAGGTCCCGAAGAACGCCGTTTTCAGGGTCACCTGCCCCAAGTGCCAGACCAAGGTCCGGGTCAGCACCATGCCTGACCAGGCGCGAGCCCTGGGGCACGGAGGCGCGCCGACCGTGCCCGTCCTCACCCAGCATCCGCCTCCGGAACCTGAAGAACCCATGGAGGAGTTCGATTCCTCCGACATCAAGGATGAGGGGTTGGCCACCTCGCCGGCGGAAGACGAGTTCGTGGAGGACCGCAAGCTGGCCTTGGTCTGCATCGATTCGGCGCCCCATCGGGCAGTGGTGAAGACCGCCCTCGACGGGCTGGGCTACATTGTGCACATTCCCCTCAAGCCGGAGGACGCCGTTCAGCGGGTTCGGGCGAACCGCTATGAACTGGTGATCATCCACGAAGAATACGGGGGGTCGAAGGAGAGCAATCTGGTGCTCCAGACTATCCAGCCGATGACGATGCCGCTGAGGCGGCACATGTGCGTGGGGCTGGTCGGCACGCAGTTCCGCACCTTTGACCACATGATGGCCTTCGCCAAGAGCGTCAACTTCGTGGTCGGGGAATGGGAGCTGCCCAAGATCAGGGGGATCATCCGCCAGGCCGTGGCGGAGAACGATCAGTTCTACCGTGTCTTCCGGGAATCGTTGCGGGACGCGGGCAAGATGTAGAGTGCCATACACCAGTCCTGCTAATCTGATAGACTCTCAACTCATCAACAGGGAGAAACGGACGTGAGACGGGCGCTGGTCAGCGTCTCGGACAAATCCGGGATCATCGAATTCGCCAAGGGATTGAAGGAACAGGGGTACGAGATTCTCTCCACCGGCGGGACCGCCAAGACGCTCCGGGAAGCCGGGCTTGCGGTCACCGACGTGGCTGCCTATACCGGCTCGCCGGAGATTCTGGACGGGCGGGTCAAGACGCTCCATCCCAAGATCCACGGGGGGCTGCTGGGCCGCCGCCGCG